>QFCS01000208.1_pt1 | contig 43507 bp, 39 predicted proteins | sample 3576561 | NCBI WGS metagenome assembly QFCS01 | reverse complement strand
CAGGCGGATCTTCTTGCCGTTGACGATCAGGGTGTTGCCCTCGACCTTGACTTCGCCCTTGAAGCGGCCGTGCACGCTGTCGTACTGCAGCATGTAGGCCAGGTAGTCGGGCTCGAGCAGGTCGTTGATCGCCACCACTTCGATGTCTTGGAAGTTCTGGATGGCGCTGCGCAGCACGTTGCGGCCGATGCGGCCGAAGCCGTTGATGCCGATCTTGATCGTCATGTCTCGTCTCTCCTGGAAGGTTTCAAAAAAGGGTTAACCAAAATTCACTTCGCGAGCACGGCACGCACCGTGTCCGCCACGTTCTGCTCGGTGAAGCCGAAGTGCTTGAACAGCACCGGCGCCGGGGCCGATTCGCCGTAGGTGTCGATGCCGACCACGGCGGCCACGCCGTACTTCCACCAGCCGTCGGTGGTGCCCATCTCGACCGCGATGCGCGGCACGCCGGCCGGCAGCACCGAGGCCTTGTAGGCGGCGGTCTGGCGGTCGAAGGTGGTGGTGCTGGGCATGGAGACCACGCGCACGGCGATCTTGTGCTCGCGCGCCAGCAGCTCCTGCGCCTTCAAGGCCAGCTGCACTTCGGAGCCGGTGGCGATGATCACGGCCTGCGCCTTTTTCTTCAGGCCCACCTCGGCCGGCTCGGCCAGCACGTAGGCGCCCTGGCTGATGTGGCCCAGGTCGTTCTTGGGCGCGTAGGGCAGGTTCTGGCGGCTGAGCAGCAGCGCGGTCGGGCGGCTGGCGTTCTCCAGCGCCACGGCCCAGGCCACGGCGGTCTCGGCCGTGTCGGCGGGGCGCCACACGTCCAGGTTGGGGATCAGGCGCAGGCTGGCCGCGTGCTCGATGGACTGGTGCGTCGGGCCGTCTTCGCCCAGGCCGATGGAGTCGTGGGTAAACACGTGGATCACGCGCTGCTTCATCAGCGCGGCCATGCGGATGGCGTTGCGGCTGTAGTCGCTGAAGGTGAGGAAGGTGCCGCCGTAGGGGATGAAGCCGCCGTGCAGCGCCACGCCGTTCATGATCGCGGCCATGCCGAACTCGCGCACGCCGTAGTTGATGTGGCGCCCGCCCTGGCCCTGCTCGTTCTTCACCACGTCACCGGCCATGTTGAAGCGCAGGCTGGGGGTGGACTTGGTGTTGGTGAGGTTGGAGCCGGTGAGGTCGGCGCTGCCGCCCAGCAGCTCGGGCAGCGCGGCGGTGAAGGTCTCCAGCGCCAGCTGGCTGGCCTTGCGGCTGGCCACGGTTTCGGCCTTGGTGTGCGCGCCCACGGCGGCGTCCACCGCGACCTGCGCGAAGTTCTTCGGCAGCTCGCCCTTCATGCGGCGGGTGAACTCCTTGGCCAGCTCGGGGAAAGCGGCCTTGTAGGCGGCGAACTTCCCGTTCCAGTCGGCCTCCACGGCCTGGCCGGCGGCCTTGGCGTCCCAGGCGGCGTACACGTCCTGCGGCACCTCGAAGGGCTTGTGCATCCAGCCCAGGGCCTCGCGGGTCAGCTGGATCTCTTCGCCGCCCAGCGGCTCGCCGTGGGCCTTGGCGGTGTTGGCGCGGTTCGGGCTGCCCTTGCCGATGTGCGTCTTGCAGATGATCAGCGTGGGGCCAAAGGTGCCCATGCTGGCCTTGTTCTTGGCGTCGGCGATCGCGCGGTCCACGGCGTCGGTGTCGTGGCCGTCGATCGGGCCGATCACGTTCCAGCCGCTGGCGGTGAAGCGCAGCGCGGTGTTGTCGATGAACCAGGGCGTGACCTGGCCATCGATCGAGATGCCGTTGTCGTCGTACAGCGCGATCAGCTTGTTGAGCTTCCAGGCGCCGGCCAGGGCCACGGCCTCGTGGCTGATGCCTTCCATCAGGCAGCCGTCGCCCAGGAACACGTAGGTGTGGTGGTCGACGATGGCGTGGCCATCGCGGTTGAATTCGGCCGCCAGCAGCTTCTCGGCCAGCGCCATGCCCACGGCGTTGGTGATGCCCTGGCCCAGCGGGCCGGTGGTGGTTTCCACGCCGGGGGTGATGCCCACCTCGGGGTGGCCGGCGGTCTTGCTGTGCAGCTGGCGGAAGTTCTTGAGTTCGCCGATCGGCAGCTTGTAGCCCGTGAGGTGCAACAGCGCGTAAATCAGCATGGAACCGTGGCCGTTCGAGAGCACGAAACGGTCGCGGTTGGCCCACTGCGGGTTGGTCGGGTTGTGGCGCAGGTGGCGCCCCCAGAGGGCGACCGCCATGTCCGCCATGCCCATGGGCGCGCCGGGGTGGCCCGAGTTCGCCTGTTGCACCGCGTCCATGGCCAGGGCGCGGATGGCGTTGGCCTGGGTCTGGGCGGTCACGGCCGAAGCGGCGGGGGCGGTGCGGGTGGGGGTGCTGGCGGCGTCGGACATGGGGTGCTGGGGGAGGGTATGAGGAAGGAACAATTGCGCGGCGGCGCAAAACAGGGGATTTTATCGGGCCGCCCGGACCGGCGCCCCCGACGGCCGGCCGAGCCGCGCGCAGGCGCTCATAATTCCGGATGCGTCGGGCCCTGTGAACCCGGTACGCCCACCGTCCAACACCCATGACCCGACTTGCCACCGCCCCCATCCCGGCCATGCTGCTTGCCGCCGGGCGTGGCATGCGCATGCGCCCCCTGACGGACGAAACGCCCAAGCCTCTGCTGACGGTGCAGGGCCGGCCCTTGATGCAATGGCCGATGGAGGCCTTGCTGGCCGGCGGCTTCCGGCGCCTGGTGGTCAACACCGCCTGGCTGGGCGAACAGATCGACGCCTTCTGCGCCGACTGGCAGGCGCAGCACCCGGGCACCGAGGTGACCGTCTCGCGCGAAGGCCAGGACTTCGGCTACGCGCTGGAGACCGCCGGGGGCATCGCGCGCGCGCTGCCGCTGCTGGGCGATGTGTTCTGGGTGCTCGCGGGCGACGTGTACGCGCCGGAGTTCGCCTTCACGCCGACCAGCGTGGCCCGCTTCAAGGCCAGCGGCCTGCTCGCCCATCTCTGGCTGGTGCCCAACCCGCCGCACCACCCACGCGGCGATTTCGGCCTGAGCGCCGAGGGCCTGGCGCTCAACGAGGCCGAGATGCGCCACACCTACAGCACCATCGGCCTGTACCGCCGCGAGCTGTTCGAGGCGCCCTGGTGCGAGATCGTGCCGGGCAACCCGCAGGGCACGGCCGAGCCGCTGGCGCCGCTGCTGCGCCGCGCCATGGACGCCGGCCTGGTGAGCGCCGAGCTCTACACCGGCCCCTGGGTGGACGTGGGCACCCCGGAGCGACTCGCGGAACTGAACACCGCGGGCTGATCCCCACGCCCCACGGCGCGCGCCAAAACGCCGACAATGGCCCGCATGGACTCCACCACCCACACCACCCTGTACGCGGAGCGCCGCGCCCGCGTGGCCGCCCAGCTCGGTGCCGGCGGCATCGCCATCGTGCCCACCGCGCTGGAACGGCCTCGCAACCGCGACACCGATTTCATCTACCGGCACGACAGCTACTTCTATTACCTCACCGGTTTCACCGAGCCCAACGCCTGGCTGGTGATCACCGCCGAGGGCCAGACCACGCTGTTCTGCCAGCCCAAGGACCTGGAGCGCGAGATCTGGGATGGCATCCGCCTGGGCCCCGAAGCCGCTCCGGAACACCTGGGCGTGAGCGAGGCATTTTCCGTCGCCGAACTCGACCAGCGCCTGCCCAAGCTGCTGGAGAACCGCCAGACCGTGTGGTACCCCTTCGCCACGCACGCGGGGCTGGAGAGCCGCATCAACGGCTGGCTGCAACCGGTGCGCGCGCGCGTGCGCTACGGCGCGCTGTGCCCCGAATCGCAGCGCGACCTCTGCGGCATCCTCGACGAACTGCGGCTGGTGAAGGACGCCTTCGAGCAGGCCACCATGCGCCGCGCCGCGCAGATCAGCGCCAAGGCCCACATCCGCGCCATGCAGCGCAGCGCGGCCATGCTGCGCGCCGGGCAGGACGTGCGCGAGTACCACCTCGACGCCGAGCTGCTGCACAGCTTCCGCGAACACGGCTCGCAGTACCCGGCCTACGGCAGCATCGTGGCCGCCGGCGCCAACGCCTGCGTGCTGCACTACCGCGCCGACGCCGCGCCGATCCGCAGCGGCGAGCTGGTGCTGATCGACGCCGGCTGCGAACTCGACGGCTACGCCAGCGACATCACCCGCACCTTTCCCGCCAACGGCCGCTTCACCGGCCCGCAGCGCACGCTGTACGACCTCGTGCTCGCCAGCCAGGACGCCGCCGTGGCCGCCACCAAGGCCGGCGCGCGCTTCGTCGACCCGCACGAGGCCACCGTGGCGGTGCTGGCCCAGGGCCTGCTCGACGTCGGCCTGCTGGACCGCAACAAGGTCGGCAACGCGCAGGACGTGATCGCCCACCGCGCCTACTTCCCGTTCTACATGCACCGCACCGGGCACTGGCTGGGCATGGACGTGCACGACTGCGGCAGCTACGTGGAGCCCTCCGAGCTGGGCAGCGTGAGCGAGCGCCAGGACCCGCTCAGCGGCGAGACCATCAAGGACCGGCCCAGCCGCGTGCTGCGCCCCGGCATGGTGCTCACCATCGAGCCCGGCCTGTACGTGCGGCCAGGCGAAGGCGTGCCCGAGCATTTCTGGAACATCGGCATCCGCATCGAGGACGACGCCATCGTCACCGCGACCGGCTGCGAACTCATCTCGCGCGACGTGCCGGTGAAGGCCGACGAGATCGAAGCCCTGATGCGCGCTTGACGCAGGTCAAGAGCACCGCCGATGGGCCCATCGGCGGCCGGGTCTTGGATATAAAGCAGGAATCATTCTCATTTACACTGTGAGACCCACCGGCGCTGCCGGCCCGATTCCTTCACTCCAAGCCCTTCCGCCATGAAACCCACCCTGCTCGTTCTGGCCCTGTCGGCCACCCTGTCCCTGCTGCACGCACCGGCCCACGCCCAGGCCGCCGCTCCCGCGGCCACGAGCGCACCCGCCGCCGCGACCTACGCCACCGTGGCCACGCACTACGCCGCGCTGGTGCACGCCAACTACAGCGACACCCTGGCCGCCGCGCAGGAGATGCAGACCACCATCAAGGCCTTCGTGGCCGCGCCCTCGGCCGACGGCCTGGCCGCCGCGCGCAAGGCCTGGCTGGGCGCCCGCGAGTTCTACGGCCAGACCGAGGCCTTCCGCTTCTACGGCGGCCCGATCGACGATGACAAGGGCCCGGAAGGCCAGATCAACGCCTGGCCGCTGGACGAGTCCTACGTGGATTACGTGCAGGGCAAGCCGAAATCGGGCCTGATCGCCAACACCAAGTTCAAGATCACCAAGACCAACCTGGCCAAGTTCAACGAGCGCGGTGGTGAAGAGAACATCAGCTCCGGCTGGCACGCGATCGAGTTCCTGCTGTGGGGCCAGGACCTGAGCGAAACCGGCCCGGGCAACCGCTCGTTCGAAGACTATGTGGACGGCAAGACGCCCAACGCCGACCGCCGCCGCCAGTTCCTCACCGTGGCCACCGAGCTGCTGGTGGACGACCTGAACTTCCTGGTCAAGGCCTGGGCGCCCGGCCAGAAGAACTACCGCGCGCGCTTCGAGAAGGGCGGCAAGGAATCGGTCCGCAAGATCATCGTGGGCCTGGGCTCGCTCTCGCGCGGCGAACTCTCGGGTGAGCGCATGGAAGTGGCACTGAACTCGCAGGACCAGGAAGACGAACACTCCTGCTTCTCCGACAACACGCACCGCGACATCGTGACCAACGCCACCGGCATCCAGAACGTGTGGCTGGGCCAGTACAAGAAGCGCGACGGCAGCGTGCTGCAAGGCCCGGGCGTGCGCGACCTGGTGGCCGCCAAGAAGGCCGACCTGGCCGAGAAGACCACCGCGCAGATCGCCGCCTCGGTGGCGGGTGCCGAAGCCATTCCCGCCCCGTTCGACCGCGCCATCGCCAAGGGTTCGGCCGGCCGCCCGGCGATCGAGAAGACCGTCGCCAGCCTGGTGGAACAGTCCAAGCTGCTGGTGGAATCGGCCAGCGCGGTGGGCATCGCCAAGCTGACCCTCGTGGAGCCTTGATTCGGAACTCCCCCCTGCGCCGCTGCGCGGCTTCCCCCCTCTCTGGCGCGCCTTCGGCGCTGGGAGGGGGGACGGGGTCTCGGGCCGGCGGAGCCGGACCCTTGACCCCTCTGGATTGACGCCCTCTCTCTCGCACAGGCCTTTCATCATGTCGCTCTTTCCCACAGCCACGCGCCTTGCGCTCGCCATGGGGGTCCTGTTTTGCGGCTCCGCCGCGCTCGTCCTGCACGCCGACGAAGCGCCCGACCCGTTGGGTGAGAAGACCGGTGGCGCGACCACGGTCTACGCCACCGGCAAGAACGCGTTTTCGTTTCCGCTGGCCAACCTGGACGATCCAGGGCGCACGCGCTTCGTGATCGGCAACTCCTTTTTCAAACGCAACTGGGTGGAGGCGCCGGCCTCCACCACCGCGCGCGACGGCCTGGGCCCGCATTTCATCGCGCGGTCCTGCGCGGGCTGCCACGTGCTCGACGGTCGCGGTGAGCCGCCGGCCTGGAAGAACACGCTGGGCCCCGAGCCCGAAGGCACGGTGGCGCTGCTCATGCGCCTGTCGGTGGCCGGCACGCCCGACCCCAAGGCCGGCGTGCGGCCCGACCCGGTGTACGGTGACCAGTTCAACAACGCGGCGATCCAGGGCGTCAAGCCCGAGGGCCGGGTCGAGATCCGCCAACAGCCCATCCATGGCCGCTTCGCCGACGGCACGCGCTACACGCTGCAAAAGCCGATCTACAAGCTGACCGACCTCGCCTACGGCCCGTTCGCACCCGGCCTCATGGTCAGCCCGCGCATCGCACCGCAGCTCGCCGGCATCGGCCTGATCGAAGCCATTCCCGATGCCGAGATCCTGCGCAACGCGCGCGAACAGGCGGCCGCGCCCGGCCCCATCAAGGGCCAGCCCAACCGCGTGTGGGACGTGTTCGCGCAGGAAGAGCGCCTGGGGCGCCTGGGCTGGAAGGCCAACGTCGCCACCCTCGCGCACCAGACCGCCGGGGCTTTCCATGGCGACATCGGCATCACCTCCAACGCCTTCCCGCACGAGACCTGCACGCCCACGCAGAAGGACTGCCTGGCCGCGCCGCACGGCGGCGGCAAGACCACAGGCCGCGACGGCATCGTGCCGGCGGCCAACGCGACCGCGCTGAAACCCGAGATCGACGACGAGACCCTGGGTCAGGTGATCTTCTACCAGGCCACGCTGGCCCCGGCGGCGCGGCGCAACGTGAACGACCCGCAAGTGCTGCGCGGCCAGGCGCTGTTCGCGCAGGCGCAATGCGCGGCCTGCCACCGCCCGAGCTACGTCACGGCCGAAGGCCCGTTTCCGCCGCTCACCAGCCCCGCCCTCAAGGGCCAGCGCATCTGGCCCTACACCGACCTGCTGCTGCACGACATGGGCCCGGACCTCGCCGACGGCCGCCCGGACTACCTCGCCAGCGGCAGCCAGTGGAAAACCCCGCCGCTCTGGGGCATCGGCCTCATCAAGGACGTCAACGGCCACACCCGCCTGATGCACGACGGCCGCGCCAACGGCGTGCTCGAAGCCATCCTCTGGCACGGCGGCGAGGCCCAGGCGTCCAAGGAGCAGGTGCTCAAGATGAAACGGGCCGACCGCAGCGCGCTCGTGAAATTCGTGGAGTCGCTATGACAACGTCTGCTTTTGCCTTCCTTCGCAGCGCCACCGCGCTGGCCCTGGGCCTCACGCTGTCCGGCCTCGCGGCGGCGCAGAACGCCCCCATCGTGGCCGCGCCCTACTACTCGGCCGAGCAGGCCCTGCAGGGCGTGTACACGCACCACCTGCCGCCGCTGGCGCGCGACTTCCAGGTCCAGGCCGATCGCCTGGTCGAGACCACGGCCCAACATTGCAAGGGCCAGGCCACGCTGCCGGCCTTGCGCGCGCAATGGCAGGACACGCTGGTGAGCTGGGAGACCCTGTCCACGCCGGCCGTGGGGCCGCTGGTCACGCGGCGCTCGCAGCGCCAGATCGACTTCTGGCCCACCCGCCCGGACCTGCTGCGCCGCTCGATGGAGAAGGCGCCCAACACCCTGGCGGACATGGAGCGCGTGGGCACGCCCGCCAAAGGCTTTCCCGCCTTCGAACTGCTGCTGAACCAGTGGGCCGGCAGCCGCCAGCCCGCGCCGGCCCCGGCCTGCCGCTACGCCGAGCTGGTGGCGCAGGGCATCGCCGCCGAGGCGCGCGCCCTGAACGACGAACTCGGCCAATGGGCCACGAAGGAATGGGACGACGAGCCCGAGGTCACCACCGCCTCGCTGGCCGAATGGGTCAACCAGTGGCTCGCCGGCCTGGAGCGGCTGCGCTGGGCCCACATCGAAAAACCCATCACCACCCACCAGACCACCGGCAACGCGGCCAAGGGCGCGCCGGTGCCCTACGCCCGGCTCGACCGCGAGAGCAACCTGCGCGACTGGCGCGCGCAATGGCAGAGCCTGCGCCAGCAAGGCCGCCTGCCCCCCGGTGCGCAACCACCCGCCGCCGGCCAGGCCCTGGTGCCGATGGAGGCCCTGCTCATGGGCCGCGGCCAGCTCGCGCTGGCGCAGAAATGGGGCCAGGCGCTGGACCAGGTGACGGCGGGCATGGACAAGCTCACGCCGCGCTCGAGCGAGCGCGAGCTGCTCGCGCTCACGAAGTCGATGAAGGCCGTGACCGTGCTGTTCCAGAACGAGGTCGCGGCCGCGCTGGATGTGCCACTCGGGTTCTCGGATGCCGATGGAGACTGACACCGCCTTCTTGTTGTCGCGCCGCCAGTGGCTGGTGGCGATGGCCGCCATGGGCCTCGCGCCGGCCTGGGCCGCGCGCAGCGCGGGCACGCGCCTGATCTCGGCCTGGCAGACCTCGAACGAACACCGCATCGGCGTGATCGCGGTGGACGGGGCGCGCTGGTCGGTGCAGCGCTCGCTCGCCGTGCCCACGCGCGCGCACGGCCTGCTGCTCAAGGCCGGTGGCAGCGTGCTGGCCGCCGCGCGCCGCCCGGGCGACTGGCTGCTGCGTTGGCATCCGGTGAGCGGGCAGACGCAATGGCACTGGATCGAGGACGACCGCCGCTTCAACGGCCACGCCGTCGCCAGCCCCGATGGCCAGACGGTCTGGACCACCGAAACCGACCTCGACACCGCGCAGGGCCGCCTGGCCACGCGCGACGCGAAGACGCTGGAGAAGTCCGCCGAGTGGGCCACGCAGGGCATGGACCCGCACGAGCTCATCGTGCTGCCGCAGCGCATGGGCGAGATCCCGGCCGGCAGCCTGCTGGTCGCCAACGGCGGCATCCCCACGCTGCCCGAGACCGGGCGCAGCAAGCGCCAGCTCGACCGCATGGACGCCTCGCTGGTGGCGCTGGACCCGCGCGACGGCGCGGTGCTGGGTCAGTGGCGCCTGGACGACCCCTACCTGAGCATCCGCCACCTGGCCTGGGACCCGGTGTCGCGCACCGTGGGCATCGCGCTGCAGGCCGAGCACCCCGATGCCGAGGCCAAGCGGCGCGCGCCGGTGTTCGCCGCGTGGAACGGCCAGCGCCTGCAGGCCTCGCTGGCCCAGCCCGCGGTGCAGGGTTATGGCGGCGACATCTGCGCCCTGCCCGAAGGCGGTTTCGTGGTGAGCTGCCCGCGCGCGGACGCACTGGCCCTGTTCGGCGCTGACGCGCGCTGGTCGCAGAACCTCGCGCACCGCGAGGCCTATGCGCTCGCGGCCGACCAGGGCCACTGGTGGGCCAGCGGCGCCGAAGGCGTGTGGTGCGCGCCCGAAGGCACCGAGGCCCGCACCAGCACGCGCGGCGGCGAGCGCCTGCAGATCGACAACCACTGGGCCGTCTGGCCCCAGGCCTGAGGCGGGTACCCGCCTCCACACCAGCCTGTCAGCGGGTGGGGTGGCAGAATCAGGCGCCCGGCACGTTGGCGGCCGGAAGGGTGATCGCAAGCTGCCCATGAACACCGTCGCACCGCACCTGGCGAATGTGCTGTCCCGCTCGCCCAACTTCCACCTGGACCAGGTCACGACCTTGGGCGGCCGGTGCCGGGGCCGCCTCATTCACTGCACCTTCGAGGCCCACACGGTGGACATCCCGCCGCTGGACGAGGTGGTGCTGCTGGCCGCCAACCAGTACCGGCTCAAGCGCGCGCTGTTCGATTTCGGCTGGGGCTTTCGCGACCACTTCAGCAGCCACCCGCACCCACTGCACCTCTTCCCCGCGGGCAACGCCTACCGCTGGCTCAAGGACGGTTTCGCGGACGTGACCCTGCTCGCGCTCTCGGCCACCGACCTGGCCGCGCTGCTCGACGAGCTGGGCCACCGCAATCCGAACGACGGCCTGTGGGAGCTGTCGCAGCGCGGCTTCGCCAACCCGATGATCTACCAGGCGCTCACGCAGTTCATGCAGCAGGCCTCGGCGGACAGCCCGCAGATCCTGGTGGACAGCTACTGCACCGTGATCGCCAACGAGCTGGCGCGGCAATGGAACACGCGCGCGCCCGCCGGCCCGGCGGTGCGCAAGCTGCCCTCGGCCCAGCTCGCGCGGCTGATCGACCACATCAAGGAACAGCTCGCGCAGGACCTGAGCCTGGACGACCTGGCGGCCCAGACCGGGCTCACCAAGTACCACTTCATGCGCTGCTTCAAGGCCTCCACCGGCCGCTCGCCGCTGCAGTACGTGACCGAGTTGCGCGTGGCGCAGGCGCGCCGCCTGCTGGAGACCACGTCGCTGACGATGGAGGTGGTGGCGCGCCAGAGCGGCTTTTCAAACGCCGAGCACCTGGCCCGCGTGTTCGGCAAGGCCACCGGGCTTTCACCGCGCGCCTACCGCACGGCCCTGGGCGAGGTGCGCGCGCCGCGCCGGCACTGAGGCCGGCGCGCCTCAGCAGCCGGCGTGCAGCCGCTCGTGGCCGGCGGCCGCGCGCAGCACCAGCGCGTCGTCGAAGTGGCGGCCGATCAGCATCAGGCCCACCGGCTTGCCGTCGGTCTCGCCGCAGGGCACGCTGATGGCGGGGTGGCCGGTGAGGTCGAACGCGCTGGTGTTGGCCAGCATGGTCCAGCTGTGCTGGATCACCTCCGCCACGCCCGCGTCGGCCGGCGGGATCGGCAGCGTGGGAAACGGCGTGGTCGGCATCAGCAGCAGGTCGCGGCCCTCCAGCGCGTCGTCGTAGGCCTGGCGCAGCCGGCGGCGCAGGTTCTGCGCCTTCGCGTAATAGCGGCCCTGGTACTGCTGGTGCACGTAGGCGCCCAGCAGCATGCCGATCTTGAGCGTGTGCGGCATCTCGTTGGCGCGCTCGCGCAGCCCGCCCAGCGCGGTCATGAGCGCGAGCGGGTAGGCGCCCGTGGTCAGGTGGCCCGCGCCCTGCCCGCCGTACAGCGTGTGGTACGTGCCTTCGTTAGCGATCGCGCTCCAGATCGCGAAGCCGTGGCGGTGCCACGGCACCGACACCTCGTCCACGATCGCACCGGCCGCGCGCAGGGCGTCGATGGCGGCGCGCACCGCCGCGTCGGTGCCCGGGTGCGATTCGGGCAGGCCGAACGACTCCTTCACCACGCCGATGCGCAGGCCTTTCACATCTTGGTCCAGCCCCTCGGTGTAGCGCTCCACGCGCACGTTGCGCTGGCGCCCGTCGATGCCGTCCTCGCCGGCGATCACCTCCAGCAGCAGGGCCACGCCCGCCACGTCGCGCGCCATCGGGCCCACGTGGTCGATCGTGTAGTCCAGCCCCATGACGCCGGTGTAGGGCACCAGGCCGTAGGTGGGCTTGAGGCCCACGATGCCGGAGAACGAGGCCGGGATGCGGATCGAGCCCGCCTGGTCGGCGCCGATCGCCAGGTCCACCTCGCCCGCCGCGAGCAGCGCCGCGCTGCCGGTGGTGGAGCCGCCGGGTGTGTGGCCCGGGTTGCGCGGGCTCTCCACCGGTCCGGTGGCGCTGGTGGCGCTGCCGCCGGAGAACGAAAAATACTCGCAGACCGACTTGCCCACGATGTGGCCGCCGGCATCGAGGATGCGCGTGACCAGCGTGGCGTCGCCGTCGGGCACATAACCTTCGAGCAGCGAGGCGCCGTTCATCATCGGCACGCCCGCGATCTGCACGTTGTCCTTGATCGCCAGGCGCAGGCCGGCCAGCTTGCCCTGGGCCGCGCCCTGGATGTCGGTGCGCATCCACCAGGCGCCCCAGGGGTTGTCCCGCGGCTCGGGACGGCTGCCGCCGGCGCGCGGGTAGTGCACGGGCAGGGGCTCGTTGGGCAGGCGGTCCAGGGCCCGGAACTCGGGCACCAGCGGCGCCAGCATGTCCAGCACGGTCTGCGCATAGTCCGCGTCCACGTCGATGCCCAGCTGCGCGCCCAGGCGGTGCAGGCGGTCCTTGTTCGGCAGGTTGAATGCCATGGTGTTCCTCTGAAAAAACGGGTTGACGGTCAGCCGGCGAACTCGGCCGATTCGACGAGCGCCGCCATCGCGGCGGTGTCGCTGGCGCGCGCCTCGCGCACGGTGCGGCCCTTCTCCAACACGACGATGCGGTCGGACAGGGCGCGCAGGAAGTCCAGGTTCTGCTCCACCAGCACGATGGAGAGCCGGTGGCGCTGCCGCAGCGAGCGCAGCAGCAGCACCATGTCTTCGATGATGGAGGGCTGGATGCCCTCGGTCGGTTCGTCCAGCAGCACCAGCTTCGGGCGCGTGCACAGGCAGCGCGCGAGCGCCAGGATCTGCTGTTCACCGCCGCTGAGCAGCCCACCGGGCCGATCGAGCAGGCGCGGCAGCGCGGGGAAGTCGGCCAGCACCTCGTCCACCACCTGCATGGCCTGCCGCCCGCCGTGCACCGAAGCGGCGAACAGCAGGTTCTCGCGCACCGAGAGCAGCGGGAAGATGCGCCGGCCCTGCGGCACGTAGCCGATGCCGCGCGCCACGCGCCGGTGCGTCGGCAGGCGCGCGATGGACTCGCCCTGCCAGCGCAGCTCACCGGCGCTCACTGCGATCTCGCCCACGATGGCGCGCATCAGCGTGGTCTTGCCCATGCCGTTGTGGCCGAGCACGCCGAGCACCTCGCCGTCGTCCACGCGCAGCGCGATGCCGTCGAGGATGTTGATGCGGCCGTAGCCGCCGCGAACGCCTTGCAGTTCAAGCACGGACATGCTCCTCACGACCCAGATACACATCGCGCACGACCGGATCGGCCAACACCTCGGCCACCGGCCCGTCGCGCAGCACCGCACCCCGGTGCAGCACGGTCACGCGGTCGGCGATGCGGCGCACGAAGCGCATGTCGTGTTCCACCACCACCACCGCGCGCCCGGCGCGGATGGAGAGGATCAGCTCGGCGGTGCGCGCGGTCTCCTCCTCGCTCATGCCTGCCACGGGTTCGTCCAGCAGCACCAGCTGCGCGTCGGTGGCCAGCACCATGCCCAGCTCGACCCACTGTCGCTGGCCGTGCGAGAGCGTGGCGAGCTGGCGGTCGCGCACCGCGCCCAGGCGCAGCTGCTCCAGCACCTCGTCGACCACGGCGGCCACGGGCCGCCGTTCGCGGTGGCGCCCGGCCGCCACGCGCAGGCTGGCGCCCACCGTGAGGCCGTCGAACACGCTGGGCACCTGGGTCTTCACGCCCACGCCCAGGCGCGCGATCTGGTGGCGCTCCAGGCGCCCCACGTCCTGGCCCAGGATGCGCACCCGGCCGGCGCTGGGTTTCTGCTGGCCGGTGAGCGTCTTGAACAAGGTGCTCTTGCCGGCGCCATTGGGGCCGATCAGGCAGCGCAGCTCGCCGCGCGCCACCTGCAGATTCACCCGGTCCACCGCCACCACGCCGCCAAAGCGCACCGTGAGGCTTTCGGTGTCCACGGCCCACACCGGAGGGACTTGCACCGCGTTCATGCCGCGCTCCCGGGGTCGCGCCGCAGGCGCTGGCGCAACCAGGGCAGCAGGCCGGCGGGCAACAGCAGCACGCACAGCACGAAGATCACACCCAGCACCAGGTTGGTGTCGGCCAGCCGGGTCTGGCCCAGCCAGGTGGTGAGCCACTGGATCAGCACACAGCCCACCACCGGCCCGGCCAGCAGGCCCACGCCACCGACCTGGGCCCAGATGATGATCTGCGCGGCGAAACCGATGCCGAACACATCGGGCCCGACGAAGCCGCCCCAGGCCGCGTGCAGGGCACCGGCCAGCCCGGCGATGCCGGCACCGATGACGAACACCCCCAGCTTGTGGGCGCGCGCGTCGTAGCCCAGCAGCTCGGCGCGCAGCTCGTGCTCGCGCACGGCCGCCACCGCCTGGCCGAAGCGCGAGCGCACCAGCCAACGCAGGCCCGCGTACACCAGCACCAGCACGCCGGCCGAGAGCAGGTAGAGCTGCACGAAGTCCAGCTCCTGCCCGCCGGGCAGGGCGGGTGGCGGCACGCCGGGAATGCCGTTGTAGCCCCCGAGCGCCACGCCGCCCAGGCGGAAGTCCGCGCCCGAGACGGTGTTGACCAGGTGGAACAGGATCAGGGACGCGGTGAGCGTGATCACGCCCAGGTACACGTCGCTGATGCGCCCGTAGAACAGGAAGTAACCCATCAGCGCCGCGCCCACGCAGGGCACGGCGACCGACGCCGCCAATGCCACGGCGCTGCCATGGCCGCCCAGCGCGAGCACCGCGTAGGCGTAGGCGCCCAGGCCGAAGAACACCGACTGGCCGAAGCTGAAGATGCCGGCCACGCCCCAGACCAGCGCCATGCTCAGCGCCAGGATGGAGAGGATCACGTAGACGTTCAGGCTCACCAGCGTGGCCAGCTCGACCACCCCGGCCACACCGAACAACACCAGCAGGCCACCGGCCCACAGCAGCGGCTGGAACTTGCGCAGCCCCCCGTTCACAGCGACCTCCGGAAGAAGCGACCGGTGATGCCCGAGGGCATGAGCCGCAGCAGCACGATGGCCGCCACCAGCAGCGCCACGTGGCCGGCCACCGGGGTGGCCCAGCGCGTCACGGCCTCGCTGAGCGTGCCGAACAGGGTGCTGGCCACCACCGTGCCGGTGATGGCGTTGGCGCCGCCGGTGATCACGGTGATGAAGGCGCGCGTGACGTAGGCGGTGCCGATGGTGGGCACGGCGCCGGTGAGCGGTGCCATCACCGCGCCGGCCAGGCCGCTGACGGCCGCGCCGGCCGCGAAGGTCCAGGCGTACACGCGCGAGGTGTTCATGCCCAGGGCCTCGGCCATGGGAGCGCTCTGCATGGTGCCGCGCGCCAGCAGGCCGATGCGCGTGCGCCGCAGCACCCACCAGGTGGCCGCGACCAGCACGATCGCCACCCCGATGATGAGCACGCTGTACCAGGAGTCGCGGTGGCCGCCGAGCGTGAAGCTGCCCAGGGGCGAGACCACGCCGCGCTGCTGGAAGCCGAAGGCCCAGGTCGCCAGGCCGATGAGCGCCAGGCTCACGCCCCAGGTGGCGAGGATGGTGTCGAGCATGCGGCCGTAGAGGTGGCGGATGATGAGCCGCTCCAGCGCGTAGCCCACCAGCCCCACCACCAGCGGCGCGATCACGAACATCGCGAGCCAGATGTTGAGGCCGGCCTGGACGCAGAGCACCAGGGTGTAGCCGCCGATCATGAGGAACTCGCCGTGCGCGAAGTTCACCACGCGCATCATCCCGAAGACGATGGCCAGGCCCAGGCTGGTGAGCACCAGCAGGGCGATGGCGTACAGCAGGTGGAAGGACAGGACGAGGTGCTCCATGCGGTGCTCAGATCCGGGGCTCGAACTGCTGGTTGGTCGCGGGGTTCTTCACGAGGTCGCACTGCCCCACCATGTCGATCGCGGTCACGGCGCTGGCCTTCTCCAGCACGCGGTAGCCGCCGTCGCGCACCTCGGCCAGGTACATGTCGTAGCCGCAGTGGTGGGTGGCCGCGTCCAGCGACACCTTGCCGTGCGGCGCGTCGATCGACAGACCCGACTCCAGCGCCTTCAACACGGCGTTGCGATCCAGGCTGCCGGCCTTGGCCACGGCGGCGGCCCACAGGCGCAGCGCCACGTACTCGTTCATCGTGGTGTTGCTCACGTAGTCCTTGTTGCCGGCGTCGCGGTAGGCCTTGATGAAGGCCTTGTTCGAGGGCAGGTCCAGCTCCTCGAAGTAGTTGGTGCAGACGATCACGCCGTTGGTGATCTCCTTGGGCATCAGCAGGTGCTCGCCCACGTCGCCGAAGGTCTGCGAGGCCAGGGCCACCTTGCCCTTCATGCCCGAGGCCGCCCACTGGCCGTAGAAGCTGCCGTGCGCCGGGCCGACGAAGCTGTTGATGATCGCGTGGGGCGCGGCGGCCTGGATCTTGGCGATGGTGGCGTTGAAGTTGGCCGCGTCCATCGGAAAGAGTTCGACCCCCACCACCTCGCCGCCGTGCTCGGCCGCGAGCCGGCGGATCCACTTGGCCGAGAGCTGGCCGCAGTCGTAGTCGGCGCCCAGCACGTAGAGCTTCTTGCCGTGGTGCTTGATGAGGTGCGGCACGATGGTGCGCAGCGCATGGCTGGGCGTGACGCCGGTGAGCACCGTGTTGCGGTCGCACACGCCGCCTTCGTAGGGCATGTTGTAGAAGTAGGGCACGTTGGCGCGGCGCAGCACCGGGCGCACCACCTCGCGCGCCGCGCTGGTCACGCCGCCGAAGGCCACGACGGCCTTGTCGCGCAGCGCGAGCTGCTGGCCGAACTGGGCGTAGAGCTGGTTGTTGGACTGGGTGTCGTACTCGACGATGCGCAGCTTGCGCCCGAGCAGGCCGCCCGCGGCGTTGATCTGGGCCACGCCGAACTTGAGCACGTTGCTCTTGCCGCGGCCGAAGGGCTGCAGGGGACCCGACATGTCCTGGATGCTGCCGATGACGATGTCGTTGCCCTGGGCGCGCGCCAGGGAGGTCAGGCTGGCGAGCGGCGCGGCCAGCAGGCCGCAGGCCATCGAGCCCGTGAAAGAACGGCGGTTCGGATTCAAAGCGTTGCTCCTTGTCGAAAGCCCGGCGGGCCTGTGTGGGGAGCGACGATATTTCAGCCGTGCGACGCGGCCAATGCCTTGGAGGGGGTGCGGGCGAACTTCAGCGCAACTTCGGCAGGGTCGGCGCAATTCCTGCCGGAAACGGCGCTACTTGGCGGCTTCGCTGGCGCTGCCGGCGTAGAGCTCGCAAGCCTGGCCGGTGCGGCGGCACTGGCCGTCGGCCTCCAGCCAGGGATGGGCGTGGCCCACACAACCGGTCTGGCAGATCACGCTGCTGGCCTCGGCCATCGCCTGGGCTTCGGCGCACCCGGCCAGCGGGCGGGCGCGGCGTGACAGCGGCTTCATGACGCCGGCCACGCCCAGGCCCCAGAGCAGGCTGGTGCGCGAGACGATGAGTTGCGCGCGCAGGTGCAGCACCTCGTCTTCCAGCGCCGACACGCGCAAGGCATGGGCGCGCAGCTGCTCGCCCACGCGGCGCTGCAGGCCGGCCACCTGGCGGGTCAGCACACCGTGTTCGATGGCGATCTCGCGCGCGGCCGCGCTGTCGTGGCGCGTGAGCAGGATCGATGGCGGGGTCTGTGTCATGGGCGGTCCTTCCCGGGCAACGGCGGCGCGCCGGCCGCGATGAGCAACTGGGGCACGCCGTCGGCCGCGCGCACGGTGCTGGCCTGCACCTGCCACACGCGCCGCACCAGCGCGGGCCGCAGCACGCGCGCGGGCGGGCCGCTGGCCTGCAGCACCCCACCGTCGAGCACCCACACGCGGTCGGCGTAGCGCAGGGCGAGGTTGGGGTCGTGCAGCACGGCGAGCACGCCCACGCCCTGCTCGCGCGCCCAGCGCTGCACGGTGCTCAGGGTCTCGTGCTGGTGGCGCAGGTCGAGCGCGGCCGTCGGTTCGTCGAGCAGCAGCCAGCGCGGCGCACCGTCGGCGCGCGGCGCCCAGATCTGCGCCATCACGCGCGCCAGCTGCGCGCGCGCGCGTTCGCCGCCGCTCAGGCTGCTGATGCTGCGCTCGGCCATGCCGGCCACACCGGTGGCCTGCATCGCGGCCTGCACGATGGCGGCCTCGTTGGGGGACGGTTGCAGGTGGTGCGGGTAGCGACCGAGTTCCACCACGTCCCGCACGCGGAAGTCAAAGGCCACGGCCGTCTCCTGCGGCAGCACCGCGCGGTGGCGCGCGAGTTGGTGCACGGTCGCGGGCGTGACCGCCAGGCCGTTGAGCGTCACGCGGCCGCTGTCGGGCGCGCGCAGGCCCGCGAGCACCGAGAGCAGGGTGGACTTGCCCGCGCCGTTGGGGCCGAGGATGGCGCCGACCTCACCGGGCGCGAGTTGCAGCCGCACGCCCTGCAGCAGGGTGCTGGGGCCGGCGCGCACGCCCACGTCCAACGCGCACAGGCCCTGCCCCTCGTCCAGGGCGGGCGTGTCGATGCCGGGTTCGGCGTCCTCGTCGTCGTCCAGCCACAGCGGGCGTTCGCCGGCCGGCAGTTCACCGCAGGCGCTGCGCCAGTCGGCGTCGAGCAGGCGCGCGTTCACAGGCGCCTCCCGTGCGCGCCGCGCAGCAGGAGCAGGAAGAAGGGCACGCCCACCACCGCGGTGAGCACGCCCAGCGGCAGCTCGGCCGGTTGCAGGAGGGTGCGCGCGACCGCGTCGGCCAGCAGCACCAGCACCGCGCCCAGCAGGGCCGAGCCGGGCAGCACCCAGCGGTGGTCGGGCCCGGCCACCAGGCGCACCATGTGTGGCGCCACCAGGCCGATGAATCCGATGATGCCGGTGGTGGCGGTGACCGCGCCCACGGCCAGCGCCGTGACCACGATGGCGATCTGCTTCACGCGCTCGACCGACACGCCCAGCAGCACCGCCTGCGCCTCGCCCAGCGCGAGCGCGTTGAGCGGGCGCGCCAGCCGCAGCCCGATCCCTCCGGCCACGAGCGTGATGCCGCCCACCAGCGCGACGGCGCTCCAGCGCGCGCCGCCCAGGCTGCCGAGCAGCCAGAACTGCAGGTTGCGCAGCTGTTCGTCGGTGGCCAGGAAACTCAGCAGGCCCAGCCCCGCGCCGGCCAGCGCGTTGACCGCGATGCCGGCCAGCAGCATCAGCCCCACGCGCGTGCCGCCTTCGCCGCGCGAGAGCAGGTAGATCAGCACGGTGACCGCCAGGCCGCCGCCGAAGGCCATGAGCACCAGCGTCCAGCTGCCCAGCGAACGTGGCAGGTCGGGGAACCAGAGGTTGCCCATGACGATGGTGGCGCCCGCCGCGAGCGCCGCGCCGCTGCTCACGCCGATCAGGCCCGGGTCGGCCAGCGGGTTGCGGAACAGGCCCTGCATGAGCGCGCCGGCCAGGCCCAGGCCGGCCCCGGCGGCCAGGCCCAGCACCAGGCGCGGCAGCCGGATGTTGAAGAACACCAGCTCGGCGCCGCTGCCGCCGGGCGCGGTGGTGGTCACCGCGCCCAGCAGCACGCCCGGCAACTCGCTCAGCGGCAGGCTGTAGGCGCCCTGGCCCGCCGCCCACAGCAGCGTGAGCATCAGCAGCGCGCCCAAACAGAGCAACAGGCTCGGGCCGGAGAGGCGGCGCGGCGTCCAGCGCAGGGCCGCCACCGCCGGCGCGGCCGCGTTCACGAGCGGTCCTCCATGCGCTGCTCGCCGGGCTGGCGCTGCGCCGACACGTCGGGCCACCAGGCCACGCGGTCGATCAGGTGCAACACGTTGCCGTCGATGTCGCTGAGCGTGAGTTCCCACGCGCCCCAGGGCTGCCAGCGCGGCGACTCGCCTTCGAAGCGGTGGGCGTGCAGCGGCTTGCGCCCGCCCAGGCCGGTGCGGCAGGGGCGCAGCACGGCCGCGCGCAGGCTGGCGTGCAGCACGTGGATGCGCGGCACCTCGACGCGGTGGTGGCCGGGCGCGAAGCCCCGGTCGCCCGGCGTGGGCCGTTCCCAGCGCCCAGGCGTGGCGGCGCAGGCCCAGAGCTGCACCTGCAGCGGGCCGTGCGCCACCAGCGCGCACACGCCGGGAATGTGCTGCCGGCATTCGAAGCCCAACACCTCGGTGTAGTCGGCCACCGCGCGGTGCAGGTCGGGCGTGCGCACGTTGGCGAGGTCGTGGCGCACGGCGTTCATGTCTTCACCACCTGGTCGTGCAGGCGCCCCACCACCTCGGGCAGGCGCGGGCCGAAGCCGAGCAGCTCCAGCGCGTCCAGGTGCACCAGCGTTTTGCCGGATGCGCGGCGTTGGAAGGCCGGCGTGAGCGCGAGTTCGGGGCGTTGCCAGAACTTCGCTTCGCCGCCGATGGCTTCGATGCCTTGCGTGGTGGTCAGGATCAGGTCGGGCGCGGCCTGCGCCATGGCCTCGGCCGTCATCGGCCGGTAACCCTGGAAACCGCCGAGCGCGTTGCGCGCGCCGATGAAGCGGATCAGCGCATCGGCCGCCGTCTTCTCGCCCGAGACCTGCGGGCTGCCGCTGTGCGAGAGCACGAACAGGATCTTCGGCCCCGGACCCTTGGCGGCTTGCACGCGCGCGCTCACGGCCTGCCAGCGCGCATCGAGCCGGGCCTGCAGCTCGCGCGCGGCGGCTTCGCGGTTCGAGGCGCGGCCCACGGCGGCGATCTTGCGGCGCACCTCGTCCCAGGTGTGGTCGGACGCCACCAGCTCCACGCGCACACCGGCGCTGCGCAGCTGGTCGATCACCACCGGTGGGCCGGCGTCGGTGCCGGCGATCAGCGCGTCGGGCCGCAGCGCGAGCAGGCCTTCGGCCGAGAGCTGGCGCATGTAACCCACCTTGGGCGTGGCCTGCGCCGCCGCCGGGTACAGACTGGTGGTGTCGGTGCCGACCAACTGGTCCTGCGCGCCCAGCGCGTAGACCACCTCGGTGATGCCGCCGCCCACCGTGATGAGACGCGGTGCAGGGGGGGCCGCCATCAGACCCAGGGGCGACCCCGCTGCCGCCATGGCCGAGAGGGCCTGCAGCGCGCGCCGGCGCGAGAGGGAGGAGGAATTGAACATCGGGGGTTCCCTGGAAACTGGAGAAAAGGCGTTCAGGGCAGACGGCCCACCGGCGCGAAGCCGGGCGTGTTCTGCCCGATGTGCCAGCACACGCCCGAGGGGTCGATCACCACGAACTCGGTGATGCCCCAGGGCTGCGCCGTCACCGGCGTGATGCGCGCGCCGTAACGGCCCGCGAGGTCCTGCGCCTCGACGTGCGCGCGCCAGGCGTGCACATCGGTCACCAGCAGGTGCATGACGAGGTTCTCGGCCAGCGCCTGTTCGTAGAAGTCCTGCAGCAGGAAGGGACAGTCGCCGACGCAGAAGTACGCCACGCCCCCACCCTCGGAACGCTGGGTGAAGCCCAGGTCGGCGTAGAAGCGCTTGGACAACGCGAAGTCCTTCGCCGGTACGAAGGCCTTGATCTCGACGGCCTGCAGGGCGGCGGCGGTGCTCATGCGGTCACCGCGCCGCTCGGCTGACCCGCGGCGGCGGCCTGCAGGTGCGCGACGATGTGGCGCCAGGCCTGCAGCTCGCTCTGGCCGGGCTTGCGCGCACCGAAGAACATGGCCATGAGTTCACCGCGCGCGTCGAAGGCCTCCACCGAGGTGACGACGCCGTCGCTGGTCGGCTTCTCGACCACCCACGCGTCCTGGATCAGGTCCTCGCGCAGGTGCAGGTTGAAGCCGGGGTCGAGCACGTTGAGCCAGGCCTTGCCCTGGATCTCCATCGGCTCCACGCGCTTCACCGGCCCGGTGTGGATCTGGATGCAGCCCGGGCTGCCCACGAAGACCATGATGGGCGTGCCATCGAAGGCCGCTTCCATCAACAGCTCGCGCACCGCCGCCTTTTCCACGCGGTGCGTGTAGCGGCCCTCGACCAGGCGAAAGCCCTGCTGGCGCTCCAGGCCGAACTGCTTGAGCAGCGGGAAGAACTGGTGCGTGTCGGTCATCGCACCCCAGGCGGTGCCGAACGCGTTGGCGTCCACCAGGGGCTGGGGCGAGGCCGTGCCGCCGGCCGCGGCGCGCGCCACGAAGTCGATCTCGCGCTGGTCGTCGCTGTGCGCGGCGATCACGCGCTGCCACGCGGCCAGGTCGGTCTGCTCGCGCACGTAGATCTTGTGCACGGCCACGCCGTGGCGGTCGAAGAACTGCAGGCTGGGCGTGCCCATGCCGGGCTGCGACTTGAGCGCCTCGGCCACCACGAAGCCCGCGTGCCACTGGTTGAAGAACAGGCGCAAGTCGATCTGCTCGCCCAGCGCCAGGCCCACGGGCCCGCTGGCCGAGACCTTCTGGTACACGCCGGTCTTCTCGTGCACCACGCTCTCGTTGCGCGTGAGGGCCATCAACGGGCCGCAGGCTTCGAGCGACTGCAGCAGGCCCAGCCAGTCGGGCTTGAGCGCGATGGCCTGCAGCGGCGCGCCGTGCGCGCCGCGGTGCGCGGCGATGGCCGCGCCTTCGCTCAGGCCCAGCGCTTCGGCGGCCTCCTTGGCCCGCAGGCCGCTGGCGCGCATGCCCTGGAAGGCGGTTCGGATGTCGTGGGCATTCATGTGCTTCTCCTGGAAGTGGGGTGGGGCCGGCGCGCGTCGGTCGGTCACTGCACGCGGGCGGGAACGGGGTGCCACAAGGGCGTGGGCGTGGCTTCGACGGCCATGGCCTCGGCGGTGTGCTCCAGCTCGAGCTGCCAGCGCGTGCGCAGGTTGGCCAGCATGGTCTGCATCGGCGGCGAGAGCTGCGGGTGCGCCGAGAGGTACAGCAGGTTGGACACCAGCTTGCGCGCCATGCACGGGCGGTGCGGGCAGTCGCGCGCGCTCTGCGCGTAGCCGGTCATCAGCGCCAGGGTGCCCGCGAGCAAGGCCTCCACGCTGGGCAGGGTGTACTCCTCGTCGGCGGTCGTCTCGGTGTGGTGGTCGGCTGCGGCGGGCATGGTGGCTCCTGTGAGGTGGCTAGAAGTCGGTGACGAGCGCCACCGAGAAGCTGCGGCCCGGTGCGGTGTAGGCGTCGAGCACGGGCGAGTTCGCGGCCACGCCGACGACGTTGGTCCACTCCCAGTACTTGCGGTCCGTCACGTTGTGGATCGCGGCGCTGAGCCGCGTGGCCTTGCTGACCTGCCAGCTCGCGCGCAGGTCCAGCGTGGTGGACGAAGGCGGTGCAAACTGGTTGGCCAGGTTGGCGTAGTTGATGTCGCTGGTGGACTTCTTCATCGTGTGCGCGACCACGGCGCCCAGCTTCCAGTCGCCCACGCGCTGGTCCACGCCGAGCAGCAGGCGCGCCGGGTTGACCGTGTTCAGCGGTGCGCCCAGGCGGGTGTCCTTGCCCTTGGTCTGGCCATAGGCCAGGCGCAGGTCGGTAGCCGGGCCGAGCGCGAACTTGCCCTTGAGTTCGAAACCGCTCAGGCGCACCTGGCCGCGGTTGACTGCCTGGTAGGTCAGGGGGTTGAGCGGGTTGCCCGCCTGGCCGCCCACCACCACGAGCTCTTCGATGAAGTCCTTGTAGCGGCCGGTAAACACGGCGGCCTCCCACTGCACCGGACCCACCTTGTCGCGCGCGCCGAGCTCCAGCGTGCGGCTGCTCTCGGGTTTGAGGTTGGGGTTGGGAATCGTGCGGTAGCTCGCGAGCGTGTTCTGGAAGTAGTTGTTGAGCTGCAGCGCGCTCGGCGCCTTGAAGCCGGCCGCGAGGTTGGCGAACAGGTTCAGCTCGGCGCCAGGGCGGAAGATCGCGCCCAGCTTGGGCGAGAGCGCCGAGTCCGACAGACTGGCCGGCTGCAACGGGTACAGCGGACTGCCCTTGGCCTTGAGATCGAAGCGGTCGTAGCGCAGCGCCGGGATGATGCTCCAGCGCTCGCTGGCGAACTCGCTCTGCACGAACAGCGCGGTGTTGGTCTCGCTGGTGGGCGGGAAGCGCTTGAGCGGGTAGCTCTCGTAGGCGGGCGCACCCACGCCGGTGACGATGTTGTCCATCTTCGCGACCGACACGTCCACGCCGTAGACCAGCTTCTGCCCCCAGTCGGCGCCCAGCGATCGGGCCTTCTCGGCCTGCAGCACGCCTTGCCAGAGCTTCTCGGTGTAGGTCACGTCGCGCACGCGGTAGGTGGGCGCGGCGCTGCGCCGCTCGGTCGAGACCTCCTGCGATTCGGCCTGCTGGTAGCCCACGGTGGCGCGCAACTCGTCGGCCCAGGCCGAGTTCACCTTGAAGCGGCCGTCCCAGCTCAGGCGCGTGCGCTCCATGTCGGTGGTGCCGTCCACGTCCTGCGTGGTGACGCCCATGCTGGTCGCGCGGGCCGTGTAGGCCTCGACCTCGCCCGACTTGTCCACGTGTTCCAGCGTGAGGGTGTGGCGCTGGCCCGCGCCGGGGGTGAGCACCACCTTGCCCAGCAGCGAGACGTTCTTGTCCTTCTGCGGGTTGGGCGCGGTGCGCGTGCTGTTGAGCGATTCGTTGGTGCCCTGGTTGTCCAGCTCGCCGCTGCGACCGACCTGCACGCTGCCCAGCCATTGAAGCGTGTCGTTCGGCGCGCCGACCAGCGTGACACCGACGCCGCGGCTGTGATCTTCGCTGTCGGCCTTGAGCCCCACGCGGCCACCGAAGGTCTTGCCCGGCTGGAGCAGATCCTTGGGTTCGGTGGTGAACATCGCGACCATGCCGGCCAGGCCATCGGAACCATACAGCGCGGAGTTCGCGCCCCGCACGATTTCCACGCGCGAGATCAGGCCCAGGTCGTAGTAGTCGCGACCGAACGAGGCCGAGCCGAACACGCCGCTGGAGAGTTCGCGCGGCACGCGGATGCCGTCGACCGTGAGCAGCACGCGGTTGCCTTCGAGACCCCGCAGGTTGAAGCCCGCGTTGCCATCGCGCCCGGTCGAGCCGGTGACGCCGCCGAAGCGCTGCGGCGCGCGGCGCACGCTCATGTTGGGCACCTCGCGCACGAGGTCGCGGATGTCCTGCACGCGCGCGGGGTCGAGGTCCTCGCCCGTGATCACGTCGATGCTGGCGGGCACGTCCTCGATCGCGCGCTCGCTGCGCGAACCGCTCACCACCACCTCGCGCAAGGTGGATGCCTGAGCCACCTGGGTGGCCTGGGGCGCGGTCTGGGCCAGGGCCGGACCGGACAGCAGAGCGAGGCAGGCCAGGCAGAGCGGGCTGAGCCGCAGGGAAGAAAGGGAAAGGGAGACGGGGGAGCGCAAGGGGGTCAAGACGGCACCTGGATCCAGAGGGTGGAGGACAAGGCTGGCGTCACGACCTCAGGCGGGCTGCCGGGTGCGGGCTGGCTGGAGGATCGATTATATGCGAACGATTCTCATTTGCAAGACGTACCGATTCTCAGCACTGAATTGATAGCGCGCTCCGCGCACAATGCGCGCCTGTCAACCAAAAACGAAAGGAGTGGTCCCATGAAAGGCGACGCCCAAGTCATCACCCATCTGCAAGCGCAGCTCAAGAACGAGCTCACCGCGATCAACCAGTATTTCGTCCACTACCGCATGCTCAAGCACTGGGGCCTGGACAAGCTGGCGGCCAAGGAATACGAAGAGTCGATCGGCGAAATGAAGCACGCCGACAAGCTCATGGACCGCATCTTCACGCTCGACGGCCTGCCCAACCTGCAGGACCTGGGCAAGCTGCACATCGGCGAGGACGTGCCCGAGATTCTCAAGAGCGACCTGGGCCTGGAAACCGGCGCGCAGAAGACCATCAAGGACGGCATCGCCCACTGCGAATCGGTGCGCGACTACGTCTCGCGCGACCTGCTGCAGACGATCCTGGACGACACGGAAGAGCACATCGACTTCCTGGAAACCCAGATCGACCTGCTGGACAAGGTGGGCATCCAGAACTACCTGCAGAGCCAGATGGGCTCGGTCAGCTGACCGCTCCCGCCCCAGGCCGTTCCCTTCTTGCCACAGAGCCCCGCCTTTTCGCGGGGCTTTTTTTGGTCTTTTGAATACGATCAATTATCATTTGCGCACACGTTCACCTTGAACCACCCTTTTTCCGTCCCACCCAGCCCCATGATCGTTTGCGTTTGCCACCGAGTCAGTGACCAGACCATCGCACGTTGTGCGCGGTCGGGCATGGCATTCGACGACATCCAGCTCGAGCTGGGCGTGGCCACCCAGTGCGGCCAGTGCGAGTCCTGCGCGCGCACCCTGTGGTCGGAGTGCACACCCCACCAGTCGGTGGTGCACCTGCAGCTGCACCCCACCACCCTGCCCGCCCAAGCCGCCGCTGCCTGAGCACCGCAGGGCTTTCCCCCTCCTGACTTTCCCTGCCCGGCCCGCATCGGGCGAAATCGCTGCCGCATACTGCGGCTGGGGGTGTTGGCCTTTGCCATTCCTTCCCGAAAAGTCACAGGCACCCGAACGCTTTACGCGGTTTCACTCACTAGGGTTTTCCCGCCCGGCGCTTTAGAATGCGCAATTCCTTTCCGCATCGCAAGATAACGACCCGCTGGAGACAAGAGCATGAGCATGGAAAACAGCCCTGAGAACAAGCGCGCCGAGCTGCGCCGAGCCGCCCTCGAATACCACGAGTTCCCAGTCCCCGGCAAGGTGTCGATCGCCGCCACCAAGCAGCTCACCAACCAGCGCGACCTCGCCCTGGCCTACTCGCCCGGTGTGGCGGCGCCCTGCGAAGAGATCGTGGCCAACCCGGTCAACGCCTACAAGTACACCGCCCGCGGCAACCTCGTGGCGGTCATCACCAACGGCACCGCCGTGCTCGGCCTAGGCGACATCGGCCCGCTGGCGGCCAAGCCGGTGATGGAAGGCAAGGGCGTGCTCTTCAAGAAGTTCGCCGGTGTCGACGTGTTCGACATCGAGATCAACGAGAAGGACCCGGTGAAGCTGGTCGAAGTGATCGCCGCGCTGGAGCCGACCTTCGGCGCGATCAACCTCGAGGACATCAAGGCGCCGGACTGCTTCTACGTCGAGCGCGAACTGCGCAAGCGCATGAAGATCCCCGTGTTCCACGATGACCAGCATGGCACGGCCATCACGGTGGCGGCGGCGATGCTCAACGGCCTGAAGGTCGCGGGCAAGGACATCGGTCAGGTCAAGCTGGTGACCTCGGGCGCGGGCGCGGCGGCGCTGGCCTGCCTGAACCTGCTGCTCAAGGTCGGGCTCAAGCGCGAGAACGTGTTCGTCACCGACCTGGCCGGGGTGGTCTATGAGGGCCGAGAGGAACTCATGGACGACGACAAGCGCCAGTACATGCAGAAGACCGACAAGCGCAAGCTCGCCGAAGTGATCGTCGGCGCCGATGTGTTCCTCGGCCTCTCGGCCGGCGGCGTGCTCAAGCCCGAGATGGTGGCGTCGATGGCGGCCAAGCCGGTGATCTTCGCGCTGGCCAACCCGAATCCCGAGATCGCGCCCGAGGACGCGCACGCGGTGCGCAACGACGTCATCATGGCCACGGGCCGCACCGACTACCCGAACCAGGTCAACAACGTCCTGTGCTTCCCCTACATCTTCCGCGGCGCGCTCGACGCGGGCGCCTCCACGATCACCGATGAGATGGAGATCGCCGCGGTGCACGCCATTGCCGAGCTGGCGCAGGCCGAGCAGAGCGAGGTGGTCGCGGCGGCCTATGCCGGCGAGAAGCTGGCCTTCGGCCCCGAGTACCTGATCCCCAAGCCGTTCGACCCGCGCCTGATGATGAAGATCGCGCCGGCCGTGGCGCAGGCCGCGGTCGACAGCGGCGTGGCCCAGCGGCCGGTGCCCGACATGGCGGCCTACCGCGAGAAGCTGCAGAGCTTCGTGTTCGCCTCGGGCACCATCATGAAGCCGATCTTCTCGGCGGCGAAGGCCGCGGCCCGCAAGCGCGTGGCCTACGCCGAAGGCGAAGAAGAACGGGTGCTGCGCGCCTGCCAGATCGTGGTGGACGAAGGCCTGGCCCGTCCCACGCTGATCGGCCGCCCGGCCATCATCGCCCAGCGCATCGAGAAGTTCGGCCTGCGCCTGCGCGAGGAACTGGACTACGACGTCGTCAACGTCGAGCAGGACGACCGCTACCGCGACTTCTGGCAGACCTACCACCGCATGACCGAGCGCAAGGGCGTGACCCAGCAGCTCGCCAAGATCGAGATGCGCCGGCGCCTCACGCTGATCGGCGCCATGCTGCTGCACAAGGGCGAGGTGGACGGCCTGATCTGCGGCACCTGGGGCTCCACCCAGCACCACCTGAAGTACATCGACCAGGTGATCGGCAAGCGCGAGGGCGGCAGCCCCAGCACCGCCCAGGACGTGCGCATCTACGCCTGCATGAACGGCCTCATGCTGCCCGGCCGCCAGGTGTTCCTGGTCGACACACACGTCAACTACGACCCCACGCCCGAAGAGTTGTGCGAGATCACGGTGATGGCGGCCGAGGAAATGCTGCGCTTCGGCCTGCAACCCAAGGCGGCCCTGCTGTCTCACTCCAACTTCGGCTCCAGCGACGAACCCAGCGCCATCAAGATGCGCCGCACGCTGGCGCTGCTGCGCGAGCAGGCGCCCTGGCTGGAGGCCGACGGCGAAATGCACGGAGATGTGGCACTGGACCCCAACGCGCGCCACACCCTGATGCCCAACTCCACGCTGAAGGGCCCCGCCAACCTGCTGGTGCTGCCCAACATCGATGCCGCCAACATCGCCTACAACCTGCTCAAGACCGCGGCGGGCGGCAACATCGCAGTCGGGCCGGTGCTGCTGGGGGCCGACAAACCGGTGCACATCCTCACCGCCAGCGCCACCGTGCGTCGCATCGTCAACATGACAGCCCTCACCGTGGCAGATGCCAACGTCTCGCGTTGACGCCTCCCAAACAAGCAAGCGCTAACTTTTACACACATTCTCGGCGCGGAGATTTGCTGAATATTTCAGCAGGCGCTTGCTTTTTCCCCCCGGCTCAGGCACACTAGCGCGCTTGGATTTCAGGGTTAACCCGCCCTCCAGTGCGACGCAAAATAATGCTTTGGCATTGCTTTCAGAAGGTGCTGGCGGCGGGTTGATGTCTTCAGGAGCTGGGAATTTCATGGGTCTGAAACAGATCCGGGCTCGTGTCGGGAAGGCCAGGGGAGTGGCCCTCGCCGCCGTTCTGGCGGCGGTATTGGGCACCATTGCGGTGCAGGCCCGCGCCCCGAATGCTTCATGGTCCGATCCGGGTGCCGCGTCGGTGGTGGTCACGGGACTGCCGCCGCAAGGTCAGGACGTGATGAACCAGATCCGGCAAGGCGGGCCCTTCCGATACGACAAGGACGGCTCGGTGTTCGGCAACCGCGAACGCCTTCTGCCCAGCGAGAAGCGCGGGTACTACCGGGAATACACGGTGCCCACGCCGGGTCTGAACCACCGGGGAGCCCGGCGGATCGTGTGTGGCGGGTTGAAGCCCCGGGCCCCTGAAGCGTGTTATTACACCGAAGACCACTACAGCAGCTTTCGGCTGATCGTGCAGTGAACCTTCGGTGGTGTGAACGGATTTTTAACTTTGACCTTAGAAAGAGACGCGGAGATGGACACGCCACTTCGTAACGTACGCCCCAACATCGTTCAGTCGATTCGCGCCCATGGCGTGAAAGACCTGCAGGCCGCGGCCGAGCACCTGGGGCATCACTTCCTGTACGCCAACCTGGCCAAGGCCCAGAGCAAGCAGGACGTGTTGGAGTTGATCGCTGCCCAGTACACCTTGCCGTCGCACTTCGGCAAGAACTTCGACGCGCTCTACGACTGCATGACCGACATGGTCCACAAGTCGGGCCCGCAAACCGGCTTCATCGTGGTGCTGGAGCACATTCCGGCGCACGCCAAGTTCGACAAGGAAGCGCGCGAGCAGCTGCTCGACATCTTCCGCGACGCCGCCGACTACTGGTCGGACCGAAAGATCCCGTTCCGCTGCTTCTATTCGTTCTCCGTGGCGCGCGCGCCCAAGGGCGAAGAGCCGATCGAAGTGCAGACCGACGAGCCCATGCCCACCGACAAGATCCTGGACGTGAGCCCGATGGCGCTGCGCATGAGCAGCCCGTTCAACGCGGGTTACTGGCTGGCCGCCGCCTGATCGCGGTCGTCCCGCTCGCCCAAAAGCCGCTGCAGCCCAGCGGCTTTTTTCATGCCTTTGTGGGGGTGGCCTGCGCCAGCGCGACGTATTCGCTCACCGGCACCTCTTCGGCCCGGCGTTGCAGGTCGAAGTCGCCCGCGAAGCCTTGTTCGTCGAGCCAGCGGCCCAGGGTGTTGCGCAGGATCTTGCGGCGCTGGCTGAACGCTACCTGAACCATCGCCCCATAGCGGGCCACGTCCAGCGCGGGCGGCGCGGCCAGCGGCACCATGCGCACGATGGCGCTGTCCACCCGGGGAGGTGGATCGAAACTCTCCGGCGGCACGAACAGCACGTTGTCCATCGCGTAGCGCCACTGCAGCATCACCGACAGGCGGCCATAGTCCGCCGTGGCGGGGCGCGCCACCATGCGGTCGATCACCTCTTTCTGCAGCATGAAGTGCTGGTCCTGCACGACCGCGACTTGGTCGAGCAGGTGGAACAGGATGGGCGTGGAGATGTTGTAGGGCAGGTTGCCCACCACGCGCAGGCGCCGCTCGGTGTCCAGCCGCTGGGCCAGCGCGCTGAAGTCCACCTTGAGCACGTCCGACTCGATCACGTCGAGCTGGCCGTGCTCGCGCAGGCGCACGGCCAGGTCGCGGTCGAGCTCGATCACCGTCAACCGGCCCAGGCGCTCCACCAGGGGCTGCGTGAGCGCGGCCAGGCCAGGCCCGATCTCGACCATGGCGTCGCCCGGCGCCGGCGCGATGGCGGCCACGATGGCATCGATGATGGCGCTGTCGGTCAGGAAGTGCTGGCCGAACCGCTTGCGGGCGATGTGCTTCATGCGATGGCTGGCGTCGCGCCGCGCGGCAATGGCCTCACGGCTGCGGCGGGTCGCGGTACTCGACGTAGGCCCGGCTGCGCGTGTCCTGCGTCCAGACCCGCAAGGCGTCTTCGAGCTTCTTCTCACGCGCCAGCCCGCGCACCATGTCGCGCTGTTCGCGCTGCGTGAGCGTGGCCTGCCGGCGCTCGTCGACGCGGATCAGGTGCACCCCGAAACGCGACACCAGCGGTGCCGACATCTCGCCCGGGCGCAAGGCGTTCATGGCCTGCTCGAACTCGGGCACGAACATGCCCGGCCCGGCCCATCCGAGGTCGCCGCCCTGGCTGGCCGAGCCGTCCTGGCTGTGCTCGCGCGCAAGCGCTTCGAAGTTGGCCTGGCCGCTGGCGATCTGCTGGCGGAAACCGGCAAGCCGCGCGACCGCGTCCGCCTGGCTCAGCTGCGGCCCTGTGCGCAGCAGGATGTGGCGCGCCCGGGTCTGCGTGACGACGGCGTCGGGCATGCCCGCCTGCTTTTTCTCGATCACCTTGAGCACGTGAAAGCCGGCCGGGCTGCGCAACGGTCCGGCCACGCCGCCCGCGTTGAGCGTGCGCGTGGCGTCCACGAACAAGGTGGGCAGGCGATTGGCGGGGCGCATGCCGAACAGGCCTCCGTTGGCCCGCTCGGGCGCATCGGACGACTCGCGCGCGAGCTGGGCGAAGTCAGCACCGGCGCGGGCCCGATCGGCCACCCCTTGCGCGCGGGCCTGCAGTTCCTGGATGCGCTCGGGCGTGGCGCCCTCGGGCACCGCCACCAGCACGTGGGCGAGGTTGAGCTCCAGGCTCGCGAGGTCGTTGTTGCCACGCTGCTCGCGGATGAAGTCGTCGATGTCCGCATCGGTCACGCGAACGCGGGAATCAACCTGGCGTTCCTGCACGCGCTGCAACAGGATCTGGTTGCGCAGGTTGTTGCGGAAGCGGTTGATGTCGATGCCTTCGGCCGCCAGGCGGCGCCGAAGCTCGTCGGGGCTGAGCTGGTTCTGCGCCGCGATGGCCTGTTCGGCCTGCGTGACGGCGGCTTCGTCGACCGTGATGCCGAGCTCGCTCGCCTGCTGCGTCTGTGCCCGCTCGTTGATGATCTGTTCCAGCACCTCGCGCACCAGCAGGTCGCGCGCCGGCATGGCCGTGCCTTCCTGGGCGATCTGCTGCTCCACGCGCAACAGGCGCTGGCGCACCTCGCTGTTGGTGACCGGCTCGGAATTGACCAGCGCGACGATGAAATCGGCCGTGCCCTGCTGGGTCGGCGTGGCGGCTGCGGTGCTGCGCGGCAGGTTGAGCTGGCCCGTGGACCGCAGGCCTTGCGCCTGGGCGGTGCAGGCCCACATCAGGGGCACGCACAACAACCAGGTGGACAGGCGTGAGGGGGCGGTGTGGCGATCAGTCATATTGTTGGAACCGGCTGGGCGGGTTGATTTCTTCGCGCAGGTACTGGTAGCGCGGCACGTTGTCCTTCAGCGTCTTCAACGGATTGGAGCCGAGGCGGGAGAAGCCGGAGAACTCCAGCTGGAACAGGATACGCTGATTGGCGGAGGAGGCGCTGCGCTGCAGCCGCTCCAGCACGACGCGCCCGATCCAGCAACCGGCATCGTACTCAAAGCCCGCCACCAGATCGACCACCTTGCGGTCGGGCACGCTGTAGTTGATGCGACCCACGCTGTACCACTGGCCCGCGCCCAGGCCACGGCCGGGGACGCCAGTTTTCGCGGGCGTTTCCCAAAGGTCGTTGAGCGGCCACTGCCAGCCGAAGTCGTACTGCTCGCTGCTGCCGCGCTGCACGCGGTAGGCCGCGCTGAACACGCGGTAGCGGCTGGGCATGTAGCGCACGCCCAGCGTGGTGCGCACCGACTCGCGCGCACCCGGGCTGTACTGGAAATTGGTGTCGACGGTCCAGCGCGGCGTCCACTGCACGCGCGTGGCCAGCAGGACGTCGCTCAAGCGATCGGTCACCGGTGCACCACCCGACAGGGAGCTGGCGTTGGGCAGGAAGACGTTCTGGTCTCGGATCAAGTAACGCTGGGCCAGCCCGACGCGCACGATCTCGGCGCCGGAATCTGGATCGAGCAGGCGCGAACTCGCGCCCACGGTGAAGGCGCGCGTGTCCGAGATGCGGTCGTTGCCGCCGAAGACGTTCTCCGAGAAGATGGTCGCGAAATTGAAGTCGTTCGCGGCGGAGTCGTAGTTGGGCAGCAGGCTCTGGTCGCGGTAGGGCGTCCAGGTGAAGAAGGCGCGCGGCTCCAGGGTCTGAACGAAGGCACGGCCAAAGTAGCTCGCCTCGCGCTCGAAGATGAGCCCTCCGTCCAGGCTGACCGTGGGCAGCACGCGCGAAGCGGTGCGCGAGCCATCGGCCAGAGGACTGTCGAATTGGTATTGCGTGGTGTGCAGCTGTGCGCGCGGTTTGAAGAACCAACCCGGTGCCTCCCAGCGGCGGCTAAGCTCGGCGATCGCCAGCGAGCGCGAGCCGTTGGTCTGGCGGGTAAGCAGGGGATCGGACTCGAAGCGCGTGTACTCGGTCAACACCGAATAGTTCCAGTCACTCAGTCCGGCGATTCGCCCATCGCTGCGGGCGTATCGCAGCGAGAGGGAGGGCCGGCGGTCGTACGGGGGCGTGATCGGTGACTCGACGTCCTGCAAGGTTTGCCATTGGTGCATGCCGGCGGAAAACGCCCACGGCGCCCCGTACCAGCTGTAGGACACGTCGTTGGCCAACAAGCGCGTGGTGAAAGACGTGCCAGCACGCGGGAAGTCCCGCCAGTAGTCATCGTCGCTCACCCGGTTGAGGTTGAGCGTCAGGGCCGATGTGCCGCCCAAGCCCCGGCCCAGGCCGGTGCTGCTGAGGCCCTGGTAGTGCTGCAACGAATAGCCCCAGCGGTTGGCATCGCGCAAGGGGTCGGATGGCAGGAACGCCCCGCGCACCTGCCCCGAGTAGCTCGGCTCCAAGTACCGCACTTCGGCGCCTAGGTCCACACCGCGCTTGCTCATCAGCGTCGGGTAGATCGTGGCATCGAGGTTGGGCGCGATGTTGAGGTAGTAGGGCAGCGTCAGTTCGAGCCCGTTGATGTTGTCCAGGTTGATCGTGGGCGGCAACAGCCCCGACTTGCGCTTGTCGGTCAGCGGAAAGCTGAAGCGAGGCCAGCCCAGGATGGGCACGCCCTTGAACTCCAGCACCCCGCCGGTGGCGGTGCCCATCTCCTCCACGTTGTCGAAATCGATGCGCGTGGCCCGGACCAGCCAGGCGGGCATCCAGTCCGCGCCTGGCGTGCGCGGGCAGGTGGAGTAGCGGGCCTGGTGCGCTGTCGCATGGTCCTCGTCCAGGAAATCGAGCCGGCTGGCATCGCCCTTGCCCTCGTTCTTGAGCAGGTTGAAATTGGGTTTTTGGAACTGGCCTTTGAAGGTGTCCACGTTGATCTGCAGCTCGGGACCTTCGAAACGATCGCCATTGCGGTTGATCAGCACGTTGCCGGTGGCCTTGGCCTCGCTGTCGCGCTGGTCGAATTCCAGCCGATCGGCACGGATCACGGTGTCATGCCGGCGCAGTTCGGCATTCCCCTCGACGGTGGTGACGCTGTCGGTCTGCCCTTCGATGCGATCGCCCCGGACGAAGGTCGGCGCCTGCTGGCGCGCGTCCTCCGGCAGACTTTCCTGCAACAGGCGGCTGGGCTTGAGGTGCACGGTGGCTTCATCGCCATCGCCCGACTGCGCGCGCACGGCGCCGGGCACGAACAGCGCGCCCCAGGCCATCACGGCCAGCAGCACATGCACCGCGCGCGCCACAGGCGCCGCCACGAATTGCGGGTTGGCGAGGACTCCGTGCGGGCGCTTGGAGGGCAACGGATCGGTGCGGCGGTTCAAGGGTGGAATTCGGTGGTCCGGCTGCCAGAACGGGCCCGGAGGCCAGTCGCCGCGATGCAGGGGGTTTGTAGAATCAAGGGCGATTATCCACTGCCCGACACCCGGACAGGTCGCACGGCCACCCACGTCCCACCACCCGCCTCCATGAGCCCGTCCCACCCCGCCGTCACCTGGGCCGATCCGGTTCGGGAAGCCGCCTTTCACGCCTGGATACAGCCGTTGGCCGCCCGCCTGGGCCTGCTGCCCGGCACCCTGCGCCCCGCCTCGGCCGACGCGAGCTTTCGCCGGTACCTGCGCCTGGACGCGCAAGCCGGCGGCAGCCTGATCGTGATGGACGCGCCACCGGCGCAAGAGAACTGCCAGCCCTTCGTGCACGTGGCCGGTCTGCTGCGCGAGGCCGGCCTGCTGGTGCCCGAGATCCTGGCTTGGGACGAACCGCAGGGCTTCATGTTGCTGAGCGACCTCGGCCACCAGACCATGCTCGACGGCATCGACGCCGAGAGGCCGCAGGCCAACCACGCGCGCTACATGCAGGCGCTGGACGCGCTGCTGGCCTGGCAGCTGGCCTCCAAACCCGGTGTGCTGCCGCCCTACAACGACGCCCTGCTGCGCCGCGAGCTGCAGCTCTTTCCCGACTGGTACTTGGCGCAGCACAAAGGCCTCGCGCTCGATGCCACGCAGGCGCAGACACTGCAGAAGACCTTCGACACCATCGTCGCGCACAACCTCGCGGCGCCACAGGTCTACGTGCACCGCGACTTCATGCCGCGCAACCTCATGTTGCCGCTGCAAACCGGTGATACACCCGCGCGCCAGCTCGGCGTGCTCGACTTCCAGGACGCGGTACACGGCCCCATCACCTACGACGTGGCCAGCCTGATGCGCGACGCCTTCCTGAGCTGGGACGAGGACTTCGTGATCGACGTCACCGTGCGCTACTGGGAAAAGGCGCGCGCGGCCGGCCTGATGGACTTCGAGGACTGGCACAGCGACTTCGGCGCTTTCTACCGGGGCGTGGAGTGGATGGGCCTGCAGCGCCACCTGAAGGTGGCCGGCATCTTCGCGCGCCTCACCCTGCGCGACGGCAAACCCAAGTACCTGGCCGACGCGCCGCGCTTCATCGGCTACATCCGCCACACGGCGCACCGCTACCGCGCGCTCGGGCCGTTCCTGAAGATGCTCGACGAGATCGAAGGCCTGCAGGCCGCTTCCGGCTACGCCTTCGGGCGCGTCTGAGCATGCCGCGTTTCCACTGCCCGGCACCGCTGCTCGAAGGCCAGCCCCTGTCGCTGCCTGCCGCCGCGGCGCGCCACGTGCAGGTGTTGCGCCTGCAACCCGGTCAGACCATCACGCTGTTCAACGGCCAGGGCGGCGAGTGGGACGCCACCATCACCCGCATGGGCCGCAGCGACGTGGAGGTAGTGCTCGGCGCGCACCACGCCACCGAACGCGAGCCCGCCCGCGCGGTGCACTTGGCGCTGGGCGTGCCGGCCAACGAGCGCATGGACTGGCTGGTGGAGAAAGCCGCTGAACTCGGCGTGGCCAGCCTGCAGCCGCTGCACACCTCGCACAGTGTGCTGCGCTTGAGTGGCGAACGTGCGACAAAAAAACAGGCGCACTGGCAATCGGTGGCGGTGGCGGCATGTGAACAGTGCGGCGGCAACCGCGTGCCCACGGTGCACCCGGTGAGCGACTTCGCTTCATGGCTGAAGGCGCTTGCGCCCGCCGATGCGGCACCCCCCTCGCTGCGCTGCCTGCTCTCGCTGGCCGAAGGCACGCAGCCGCTGGCGAACGCCTTGGCACAGGCACCGGCCCAGGCGCCGGTCTGCTTCCTCAGCGGCCCCGAAGGGGGCCTGAGCCCGAGCGAAGATGCGCTGGCCCGCGCGGCCGGATTCCTGCCCGTCACGCTTGGGCCGCGCGTGCTGCGCGCCGAGACGGCCGCGCTCGCGGCGCTCACGCTCGCGCTGGGCTGACGCGCTCAGGCCGGCGCGAGCCGGAACACCTGCACGACACCGGCCAGGCGCCGGGCCTGGTCCTTGAGGCTCTCGGCGGCGGCCGCGCTCTCCTCCACCAGCGCCGCGTTCTGCTGCGTCATCTGGTCCAGCTGCGTCACCGCCACGTTCACCTGTCCGATCCCGTCGCTCTGCTCTCCCGCCGCCGCCGTGATCTCCCCGATGATGTCCGAGACCCGCTGCACCGAGCCCACGATCTCGCTCATCGTCTGCCCCGCATCGGCCACCAGCCTGGAGCCCGTCTCCACCTTGTCCACGCTCGCGCCGATCAAGCCCTTGATCTCCTTGGCCGCCTGCGCGCTGCGCTGCGCCAGGTTCCTCACCTCGCCAGCCACCACCGCGAACCCACGCCCCTGCTCCCCGGCCCGCGCGGCTTCCACCGCCGCGTTCAGCGCCAGGATGTTGGTCTGGAACGCGATCCCGTCGATCACGCCGATGATGTCGCTGATCTTCTTGCTGCTGTGGTTGATCTCGTCCATGGTCGTGACCACCTGGCCCACCACTTCACCGCCGCGCACCGCGATCTCCGCGGCGCTCGCCGCCAGCTGGTTCGCCTGGCGCGCCGCATCCGCGCTCTGGCGCACCGTGCTGGTGAGCTGCTCCATGCTCGCCGCCGTTTCCTGCAGGTTGCTCGCCGCCTGCTCCGTGCGCGCGCTCAGGTCCTGGTTGCCCGAGGCAATCTCGCCGCTGGCGATCTTCACACCATCGACGCCCTCGCGGATCTCGCTCACGATGCGCGCGAGCCCACTCTGCATGCGCTCGATGCCGGCCAGCACGCGCGCGATCTCGTCGCGCCCCAGGGCCTGCACCTGCGTGCTCAGGTCGCCGCCGGCCACGCGCTCGATCGCGCGCGCCGCCTCGTCCAGCGGGCGCGTGATGCTGCCGCTGACCACGTAACCCAGGCCGAGCGCGAGCACCAGCACCGCCAGCGCGGCCAGCACCGTGACCCACATGGCTTGCCGTTGCAGGCGGGCCAACGCATCGACCATGCCGTCCACGCGCACGCCGACCGCGTTGCTGATCTCGACGAAGGCCTCGTCGGCCGAGCGCACATCGGCCTTGGCCGGCTCCATGGCGCTGTTGGCGCGCCAGGGGTCGTTGATCTCGCCGCGCGTGATGCCCAGGTGGATGGCGTTGACCGCCTCGCGGTACTTCGCGAGGCCCGCGGTCATGCGGTCGAGCGCGGCCTGCTCCTGCGTGTGCAGGCCGGGCCGCAGCTGGGCCAGCTGCCCCAGACCCAGGTCCACCTGCTGTTGCCAGGCCGAGTGGTAGCGCTGCAGGGCCGTTTCGTCGGCCAGGTTGAGAAAGAGGTCCTTCTCATAGCGCCGCATGTTGCCCACGGCGGCGCGCACGTCGCCCAACGACCGCAGGGCGGACACCTCGACCTGCACGAGTTGCTGGCTCGCCGAGACGGCGCGGTCCAGACTGAAGAGCGCCGACAGCGCCACGGTGAGAATGCCCAGCGCGCACAAGGCCAGCAGCAGCGCGAGTTTGGCGCGCACGGAAATGTAGGAAAGCCAGTTCATGGGAGGTCTTTGAGAAGCGGGTGGCGCGAATGCCACCCTTGCTCCTGCTTCGACGCCCGACCGGGCTTCTTGAGCACCGTTACCGCATGCCACCCCGGTGCGGATGGGCTTTCATCAAGCGGTCATGTGCCGGCCGCCGAAACCCCCACGGCCCGCGCCAGCGCCGCGCGAGCGAGCAAGCGGGTGGAGTCCAGCGTGGGCAGGGGCGAGTTCGCGTCGCTCATGATCAGCGGGATCTCGGTGCACCCCAGCACCACGGCGTCGCAGCCCTCCTCGGTCTGCAGGCGCGCGAACACAGCCTGGAAGCGCGCCACGCTCTCCGGCTTGAACACCCCGCAGACCAGCTCGTCCATGATGATGCGGCCGATCTCCTCGCGCTCGGCCACGCTGGGCCGCACCGCCTGCACACCCACCGCGGCGAGCTTCTCGGGATAGACCTCGCTGTCCACCAGCCAGCGCGTGCCGGTGATGCCCAGGCGCCGGTGGCCGGCCTGCACCGCCGCTTGCGCCACCACCTCGGCGATGTGCAGCCAGGGCAGCGGCGAGCGCGGCTCGACATGGTGGAACGCCTGGTGGATGGTGTTGTCGGGGCAGATCAGGAAGTCCGCGCCGGCGGCCGCCAGCTTGTGGGCGGACGCCAGCATGAGATCGGCCACGCCGCGCAGATCGCCCCGGTTCAGACAGTCCACGTAGTCGGCGAGAGAGAGCGAATGCAGCGAGACCTCGGGGTGCGCGTGCGGCCCGAGCAAGGCCGCGCCTTCGACGCAGATGGTGCGATAACAGAGGGCCGCCCCTTCGGCGGAGCAGGCCACGATGCCAATGTGCTGGGTCTTGCGCATACCGCATTGTATAAACGATGACTTATGAACAAAAACCTCTGGCTGCTGGCCGGCGCGCAAGGGCTTTTTCTCACCAACAACGTGGTCTTCATGGCCATCAACGGTCTGGTGGGTCTCGCGCTCGCGCCCCTGGGCTGGATGGCCACGCTGCCGGTGATGGGCTATGTGCTGGGCGGCGCGCTGTCCACGCCCCTGGTGGCGCGCACCCAGAGCGCCTTCGGGCGGCAGGCCTCGTTCCAGATCGGCCTGCTGGTGGCCCTGGCCTCGGCCCTGCTGTGCGCCTGGGCGGTGATGGACCGGAACTTCTGGCTGCTGGTGGCCGCCACCGTGGTCGCGGGCTACTACAGCGCCAACGGCCAGCTCTACCGCTTCGCGGCGGCCGAGCTGAGCGCGCCCGCGTTCCGCGACAAGGCGGTCTCGCTGGTGCTGGCGGGCGGCCTGGTGGGCGCGGTGCTCGGGCCCAACCTGGCCGTGCGCACCAAGGACTGGCTGGGTGCGCCGTTCGCCGGTGCGTATGTGGCGCTGGCCCTGGTGGCCCTGCTCGCCATGGCGCTCATGGCCTTTCTGCGCTTCCCGCCCACGCCGGCCCCGGTCGCCGGCGCCGACCGGGGCCGCCCGCTCTCGGTGATCGTGCGCCAGCCGGTGTTCATCGTCGCCACCGCTGGCGCGGCGCTGGGTTTCGGCGTGATGAACCTGCTGATGGCCGCCACGCCGCTGGCCATGCAGGTCTGCGGCTTTGCGTTCGATGACGCGGCCCTGGTGCTCGAATGGCACGTGATCGGCATGTTCGCGCCGGGTTTCTTCACCGGCCATCTGATCGCGCGCTTTGGCGTGCTCACCATCATGGGCGTGGGCGTGGTGCTCAACATCGCGTGCATCCTGGTGGCGCTCTCGGGCGTGGACCTGCAGCAGTTCCTGATCGCGCTGTTCCTGCTCGGTGTGGGCTGGAACTTCCTCTTCACGGGCAGCACGACGCTGTCGCTGCAGGCCTACCGACCCGAGGAGAAGAACCGCGCGCAGGCAGCGATCAACTTCTGCGTGTTCGCCACCATGGCGCTGACCTCGTTCGCCTCCGGGGCGCTGGTCACCACCCAGGGCTGGCAATGGCTCAACATCGGCTCGCTGGTACCGGTGGGTCTCACCGGACTGGCCCTGGTCTGGCTTGCCTGGGTGCGCCGGCAGGCCCACAATCCCGCCTGACCGCGCGCCCATTCCGGGCGCCCATCACAGGGAACAATGCCATGGGACTTCTGGATTCATTGATCGGTGCCGCCGCCGAGGCCGCTTCGGGCTCGCTGCAGGGACAACAACGGGGCCCCTCCGCCTCCGCCAACGGCCTGCCGGGTGGGATGGACCCGCAGATGCTCATCGCCCTGGTCGGCTCGCTGCTCGCGAGCTCGGGCGGCTTGCAAGGCCTGCTGGCCAAGCTGCAAGCGGGCGGCCTCGGTGACGCGGTGCAATCCTGGATCGGCACCGGCGCGAACCAGCCGGTGTCGGGCGACCAGCTCGGCAGCGCGCTCGGCCCCGACCTGATGGGCATGATCGCCTCGCAACTCGGCGGCAGCCCCGCGCAGGCTTCGGGCACCTTGGCCGACCTGCTGCCCGGCCTGATCGACCAGCTCAGCCCCAGGGGGCAGTTGCCGGCCGACAACGACCTGGGGGGTCTCGGTGGGCTGGGCGCCCTGCTCGGGGGGGGCGGTGGTCAGGGTGGCGGCGCTGGCGCGGCCGACCTGATGGGCCTGTTCGGGCTCACACCACCCCGCCGCTGAACCTCGGCTCAGGCCTGCGCGGGCGCGACCACGTCCAGCCAGGCCTTCAGGGTGCCGTACACGGCCGAGGGATCGGCCTCGTTGAAGATCTCGTGGTACAGGCCTTCATAGACCTGGGCATGCACCTTGTCGCGCGGCGCGGCGGCGGCAAACGCCTTGCTGCCCGCAGGCCGCACCAGGCTGTCGGCCCCCGCATACAAAAGCAGCGTGGGCACGCGCCACTGCGCGGCGGCAGCCACCACGGCCGGGCCGTTGCTGTCGATGAACTGCGCCAGCCGCGCGCTGATGCGGTCGTGCACCAGCGGGTCCTTCTTGTAGGCCTCCACCACCGCTGCGTTGTGCGAGATCTTGCTCGCGTCCAGGCCGTTGGAGATGGCGAAGTTGGGCGCGAAACGGTAGAGCAGGGAAATCAGCTTTTTCTGCAGTGCGCCGATGCCCGCGTCCAGCGCGGGCGATGACAGCACCAGTGCGTCGACAGGCGCCATGCGCCGCTGCACGAAGGTGGACGCGACCAGCCCGCCCATGCTGTGGCCCATGAGAATGAGCGGGCAGGCCCAGGGTTCGGCGATGTGGTTGCGCGTGTCCTCCAGCACCTCGGCGAGGTCGTCGAGCAAGGTGTCGTCATCGGGCAGCACACCGCGCGCGCCACCCGACTCGCCGTGGCCGCGCTGGTCGTACGCGCGCACGCAGAAGCCCCATTCGTTCAGGCGCTGCGCCACCGGGTCGTAGCGCCAGGCGTGTTCACCCAGGCCGTGCACGATCAGCACCACCGCGCGTGGGCGCCAGCGCATCGGCAGCGGCCAGTCGAACAGGGCCAGGTTCAGGCCATCGCGGAGGGTGAAAGGCGCCTGGGTGGTGTCGGACATGATGGCGGCTCAGGGCATGCGGGCCATGACCTGGGCCACCGTGGCGGTCAGGCGCTGCGCGTAGTCCAGGTGCAGGAACTCGTTCGGACCGTGCGCGTTGCTCTTGGGGCCGAGCACGCCGCAGACCATCATCTGCGCGGTCGGAAAACCCTTGCTGAGCATGTTCATGAGCGGGATGGTGCCGCCCTGGCCGATGGTGCCGCAGCCCGCGCCGAAGTGGGCTTGCGAAGCGTCCTGCAGCGCCTGCTCGAACCAGGGCGCGGTGGTGGGGGCGTTCCAGCCGCTGGCCGCGCCTTCGCCCTCGAAGGTCACGCGCGCCTGGTAGGGCGCGTTGTCCTCCAGCAGGGCCTTGAGTTCCTGCACGGCCGCGGGCGCGTCCACCAGCGGCGGCAGGCGCAGGCTGAGCTTGAACGCGGTGTAGGGCCGCAGCACGTTGCCGGCGTTGCGCAGCTCGGGGAAACCGTCGGCGCCCGTGACCGACAGCGTGGGCCGCCAGGTGCGGTTGAGCAGGGCCTCCACCGGGTCGGTGGTGGTGGGCAGGGTGAACACGGTGGAACCACCACAGTCGTGGTGCGCCCAAGGGAAGCGCTTGTGGATCTCGTCGCCCAGAATGGCGGCGGTGGCGCGCGCCTGCTCGATGCGCTCGGCCGGCACCTCGCAATGGAAGCTGGCGGGCAGCAGGCGGCCGGTGGCGCTGTCTTCCAGCCGGTCCAGCACCTGGCGCATGATGCGAAAGCTCGACGGCACCAGGCCCGAGGCATCGCCCGAGTGGATGCCCTCGGTGAGCACCTCCACCTTGAGCACGCCGCTGGCCATGCCGCGCAGGCTGGTGGTGAGCCAGAGCTGGTCGTAGTTGCCGGCACCGCTGTCCAGACAGATCACCAGACCCACGTCGCCCAGGCGCGGGCGCAGCGCGTCCACGTAGGGCAGCAGGTCGCCCGAACCGCTCTCTTCGCAGGTTTCGATCAGCCCGACGATGCGCGGGTGCGCCACGCCCTGGGCCTTGAGCGCCTGCAGCGCGGCCACGCTGGCGTAGACCGCGTAACCGTCGTCGGCGCCGCCGCGGCCATAGAGCTTGCCGCCGTCGATCTTGGGCGTCCAGGGGCCGAGGTCGTTGCGCCAGCCGGTGAACTCGGGTTGTTTGTCGAGGTGGCCGTACATCAGCACGGTCTGGCCGGAGGCGGGGGCCGGTGTGCCGTCGCGCCCGGCGCTGGCCGGCACCTCGAAGAACAGCACCGGCGTGCGGGGCCGGCCCTGCGCGTCGTTCAGGCGCACGATCTCCAGCTGGAGACCTTCCACCTGCTGCGCCCGCACCCAGTCGGCCGCGCTCTGCAGCACGCGCTCCAGCAGCCCATGGGCGGCCCAGTCGGGGTCGAAGGCCGGCGACTTGGCCGGCACCTCGATGTAGCGTGTCAATTCGGGGACGATGCCGCGCGACCAGCTCGCCTCCACATGGGCCTGCAAGGCGGCCGGGTCCAGGGGCGGCGAGGCGTGGGGCAGGCGAGCGTTCATGGCGTCGGTCTCCGGGTGCGCGGGCGGTGAGGCGCCGGCATGCCGGGACGAAAATCCCCGGGGCCGGTACAGGGGAAACAGTATAGGCACGCCCGTGGCTTGTACACGGTACGAGGACCCTGTTTCGGCCCCCTGCGCGCGAGGTTGCGGCGACCAGCGGCCGCCTTTGGCTTACAGGCGGAACAGCTGCACGACACCGGCCAGGCGCCGGGCCTGGTCCTTGAGGCTCTCGGCGGCGGCCGCGCTCTCCTCCACCAGCGCCGCGTTCTGCTGCGTCATCTGGTCCAGCTGCGTCACCGCCACGTTCACCTGCCCGATCCCGTCGCT
>QFCS01000328.1_pt1 | contig 43575 bp, 64 predicted proteins | sample 3576561 | NCBI WGS metagenome assembly QFCS01 | reverse complement strand
TGTAGCGCGCAAAATCAAATGGCACGGCGCGCAAGTTCAAATGGCACCGGATCAGCTACCTGTTTCAGTCGCCCCGTACTTCGTCAGTTCGTCAAGGCTCGAAATCGGGCCGCGGCCCAACCTTTCCCGTGCTTGGTTGACGATCTCCAGATGATTGATCGGCTTTAGTCCCGGTCCCCGATAAACCCATGGCGGGTTTTCCGGGTCGATCCGCCCGACGTCGCTTGATGGACCGATGGGATGATTCGGACATAACTGGAAAACTCGAAGATCTTGGTCTGACTTGCGAGCAGCGCTCCCCCCACGATCATGATCGGCCGAAGTCGCGCTTGGCCAAGTCCAGGACTCGATCGATCGCGCCCGCCTTCAACAAGGCCATCGGGGCCGGTTCATCGGTCGCTGGCCGAGGTGTCCGCAACCAAAGCCAGGCCACATTCGGTTTGCCCACACTCTCGACGACCGATTGCACGCCCGGCGTCGGTTTGCCCTTCGTGAACTGCTCCAAGGGGTAGACAGGCTCACCCAAGTCGTCGCTAAGCGTGATAACCGCTCCCTCCGCCACCCAGCGCTCCAGTTCGTCTGGCGACAGCGCCAACCTCGCTTCGAGGGTTGCGGCGTCAAACACCTCGCCTGCCCAGTCACTTACAGGAATGGAAACGGTAGCTTCTGCCAGCCTGCGCTCGCCGATGGCGCGTGAGACGATCGAACCAAGCCCTTCGCCTTCGTCATGTTCGATGGTTTCAGATGTGAACAAGCCCGGCGTATGGTCATGACCATCACGCTCATGCTTGATCCGTCGCCTGCGTGCGCCAAGCTTTCGGGTGGGGAAGAAACGCACTTAGTCCGCCAGGAACCTGTGCGCCTACGCCTCCGGCACCGCGTTGGTGCCGTCGAACAGCTCCAGCGCGGTCAGCGGATGATCCTCCACGACCGCCTCGCCGGCCCGGTTTTCCCAGCCGCAGCTTGCGACCGCGTCTACGCCGAGGCCGGCGATGCCGGTGACCTCCATGGCCACGCTGCCGGTCTTGAGCACCACGATGGCGCCGACTGTGATTTCCACGGTTTCGTCAGACATGTCTTAGCTCCTTCGGTTGAAAATCAGGGGATGCCGTATTCGGCCTTGGCGGCCTGAACCAGCTCCGCGAACAGCAGCGGATAGGCGAGCGGGACGTTGACGTCGTAGGCCAGCCAGCGGGCGGCGTCGCCGTAGAACGAGCGTGTCGTCGACAGCGCGTCGACGCTGCCGATGTTGATCTTCTTATCGACGCTGACATTGGGCGAGGTGGCATCGGTCGCGGTCACCCGCGACACGCCGTTGATGTTGATGTTCATATGGTTCTCGCCGACAGCATCGTTGCGGCTGAATGTGTAGATGGCGGGCACGTCGACGGCAGGCAGGTTGGCCTGCGCCAGGCTGGCGGCGTTGATCGTCGGCGTCGTGGAAAACGACAAGGCGCCTGTCGAGGCGATGAACCGCACCCACACGATCAGGGTGGCTCCGTCGTAGATCGAGAAAAAGCCGCGCGAGGTGCCGGTGGTCATGCTGCGGATCGCCGCCGCCAGCGTGCCGATGTAGATCAGGCTGAACGACTTGGACGACAGCCCGCGCAGAAACGCCGTCTGGTGCCCCACGGCGCCGTCCATGCGCAGCGCCGGCTTGTTGTTGATCAGGGCGCTTGACGCGACCACGGTGGCCCCCGCGCCGTTTTTCACGAGCTTGGCGCCGGACTTCCGGTCCTGCCCGTGGAAGCCCACCCCCGGGCTGACCAGCCGCGCCGAGTCCCCGTCGATCACCAGGCCGGGTATCGCGGCGATCGCCTTGTCGACCGCCGACATCGCCACGCGCTTCGCGCCTGGCGCCGAGAGGTAAAGCCCCTCGACCGGAATTGCCCTCGTTACCATCTCAATCCCCTTTCCAAAATCATCACGTCACGGGCAGGATGCGGGCGGTCAGCCAGTTGCCGCCGCTGTCGCGGAAACAGGCGCGCGGGCCGGTCGTCGGCCCGCCATGGTTGCCGCTGACCCCGTCCATGGCGATGCGCAGCGATTGCGCGGATACGGCGCCGGGATCGCCAGACAGGATGACCTTGATCTGCGTGTCGCCGTTATGAGTGACGACGTCGTCGACCACGACCGGCGTGCCGCCGGTCTGCACGTACCGAAAGCCGTATTTGTTGCCGACGATCGGCGGCACCGCGGCGGCCAGCTCCGGCCCCGGATCGGTCACGGTGGCGGCGTCTCGGACGATCGTGCCGACCGGCACGTCGCCGCTGAGGATGATCTCGTTGCCGGTGCGCACCCCGCTCAGCACCTGGAAGCAGGACGGCTGCCCGGCCGCGACGCGCAGCTCGGCGTCGGCGTGCTGCTGGCCCAGCGCCTTGCTCGCCGCCGGCGTCAGGTGGATGCCGTCCGATCCGGTAGCAAGCGGGTATCGGGATCCCGACAGGTATATCTTGCCGGGGTTTTCACGCGCCGCCGCTGCCTGGTCGTCGGGCACCGTCGAGGCCGCGAGCGCGTAGGCCGACCAATTCGCCAGGCCCGACACGAACAGCTTGACCTCGCCATGGCCGGGCACGATCGACTGCACGATGGCGGTGTAGTGGGCCTGCAGCGCCACCATCCAGCCCTTGTAGACGCCGCTCGCGGCCGCGCGGTCGGTCTCGCCATGGTCCATGTGCACCACGACCTCCATCTGCAGCCCGAGCAGCTGGCAGATGATCCACGAGCGGATGACGACACGCCGGACATTGGCGTCCGGCACCGTGCCCGGCCCGATCGCGGCGGAGCCCTGGCCGCCGATGCCGCAGCCCGCCAGCAGCACGGCCTCGGTCGCCGGATAGGTGGCCGCCAGCCGCTCGCCCATGCCGCAGGCCGGGCTCTCGCCGGCTGTGCCGTCCGTGCGCTCGACCGCGTCGACCCACGACAGCAGGTTTAGGTCGGGCACCGGCGTGGTCGGATAGCTGCCGTCCTGGCTGTTGCCCAGCACGCGGACGCCGCCATTGTACATGACCACGCGGCCGGGCACCGGCGGGTCGACGGTGATCGCGGGTATGGCCGCGCCGCCGTTGCTGAGCGACTGCCCCATGAGGATGCGCAGCCTGACCTTGGTGACCTGCGGCGACAGGCTGGTCAGCGCCAGCAAGTCCTCGCGGACCGTCGACAGCACGCCGCCGGTGTCGATCTTGTAGACGGCGTCGTTGCCGCGCACGTCGATCGCCAGCGCCGTCGAGCCGGCGCCGAAGGTGAGCCGCACCTGGCGGGTGTCGGTGATCACATAGGCGTTGCCCGCGTCGATCCGCCCGACCGCGTCATGGACGTATTCGCGACCCGGATAAAACGGCCCGAACAGCATGTAGGAGCGCGCCCACGGCTTGCCCATCAATACGACCCCGTCCGCGTCGGTGTATGCCCACTCCCAGTAGCCGTCGGTGACGATCCGCGACGCCCGACTGTAGAAGGTGCCGTCGTAGCGCACGGCGACGAGCGGGGTGCCGTCGGCCGCGTAAACCAGAACGACCGCGAACTCCTCGTCGGTGACCGCCGTGCCGAAGTCTCGCGTCAGCCGATCGTCGAGGGTCTTGGGCGACACGGCCGCGGTGTCGATCAGCTTGTCCAGCACCGTCGTCGCCGTCGCCTTGGGCACGGTGATGACCGGATTGGCGCTGATGGCGCCGCCGCCGGTGGCGAAGCCCGTGCCGGTGACGGTGCGGGTGGCCACATCGCCCAGCCCGCCGGAAACGACGAACAGCAGGCCGGTGACGCCGGGGGTGATTTCGCCGGTCGCCGCGCACTTGAATGTTGCGCCCATGCCGACCGTGCCGCCCGTCACGAAAAACTCGGCGCCCAGCAGCTCCGGGCCGGTGTCCATGTCGGTGGCGCGCGGCGCCAGCCCCGGTGCCGCCTGCACGATGCGCACGCCGTTGGCGGGCGAGTTGGTCCGGCCGGGATACGGCCCGGTCGTCTCGGTGATCGTCGCGCCGGTGGCCTGCCCCAGCACGGCGACGCGCATGCCGGCGACCAGCAGCACGCCGTTGACGGTGAGGCCGGCGACCAGGCCGGTGGTCAGGTCGACGTTGGCAAAGGTGGCGACGGCCACGTCGAGCTTGGGGTTGTCGCCGATCTCGACGGCCGTGACGCGCTGGCCGAGTTGGTCCAGCGTCTCCGCGATCGGGCCGCCCGCCAGCAGCTGCTGGCCGAGCTTGGCCATCGCCATGCGACCGGAATTGATCAGCACGCCGTCGAGCCTGCTGTTGACCAGCACCTCGTCGGCGGTGTCGACCGGCGTAAAACTGCCCGTGCTGATGCCTGGCGTGCCCATGCGGTCTCCTAGTCGGTGTCTCGGGTGATCGGTCCGGTCAGCGGGCCGTCGAGCGTGGCGCCGATCGGCCGGACCCAGATGCGGTGCTCGCCGGCAGCCAGCGCGCTGCCGCTGCGGCGGTAGACGACGACGTTGTCGATCGAGCCGGCGAAGGCCGCATCGGCCTCGATCGCCAGCGCCGTCTTGGTGCCGTCGGAGCCGAGCACGGCGCGGTGCCGGCCGGCCGCGGCGGTCCAGGCGCCGTCCGCTGCCGGATGCGCGCTGCCGCCGGTCAGCCGCGGCCGCACCTGGCCGGCCGAGACGGCGAGGTCGAAGGCGACCGCGTAGTCGCCGGCCGGCAGCGTCAGCGCCTGGCTGATCGCGCCTCCGGTGCCCGCCGTCTTGCTGGCGACGCCGGCGGCGATCGACCACAGCCCGGCCGCCCACGGCGTGCCGGTGTCGAATCCGCCGTCGCCGATCATGTCGGTGCGCGTGCCGTCGCCGATCACCCGGCCGTAGGTCTGCAGCGGCTCGACGGCGATCGGCGCGCCGGCCTTGTCGGCCGTCTCGTCGAGCGCGCCGGGCGTGTCGCGGTGATAGACCTGCACCGCCTCGGTCGCGGTGTCGGCGCCGGTGGCGACCGCCACCGTCAGGTGTCCGAGGCCGGCCGTCACGGTCACCGCCTCCAGCGGGATCGCCGCGGGCGTCGCGCCGTCGCCGGCAGCCAGCGTGTGCGCCACCGTCGCCGTCCAGCCGCCCGGCGCGCCTCCGTAGCTCAAAGCCCTCGCCTCGAGCTCGATCGCGTCGGCGGCGGCGTAGACGCCGGACAGGTCGACGGCGCCGTTGGCGGCCGGCGCCGCGGCCGGGCCGGACCAGGCCGGCGCCGCGGCGGCGAGCCGGTGCCGGACCTCGTAGCTGCCGACAGCCGCCGAGCCGGCGCCGGGGCGCAGCCGCACCACCAGGCCGTCCGCCGCGCCGGTGGCGACGATGCCGCTGTCGATGCCGGCAATGACCGGCACCGCCGGCGCCGGCGGGTCGGCGTCGACGATCACGCCGGTGCGGCCGGTCCAGGGCGGCACCGGCGTGGCGTCCAGCTCCGCGTCGATCTGTGGCGCCGCCGCCTTGAGCGTCAGCACCGACGTCTTGCCCTTGCCCGGCTCGCGCCGGATCAGGATCATCTCCATGCCGCCGCCGCTTGCCGGCACCAGGTGCACGATGTCGTCGGCCGCCGGCGCGTCGCCGTCGCCGTCGAGGCGGAAAGTCGCCTGCCGGCCGGGCAGCGCCTTGATCGGCCGCTGGATCGACGCCGGATAGGGCGACCCCTCGCTGTGCCGCAGCCAGCGGACCCAATAGTCCTGGCCGGCGGCGAACTCGTAAGGCGTCTCGATCTCGACCAGCCTGCCGCGCCGGCTCCTGACCCGCGCGGAATGGATGCCCGGCGCCAGAAAATCGCGGCTGGCGATCAGCATGTCGCCATAGCTCGCCGAGCGCACGCCGCGCCGCTGCGTCGCCGTCCAGGTGACGTGCCGGTTGACGAGCTCCAGCTGGTAGCGCCGGATGTCGCAAAACAGTTGCGCCGGGTCGGTGATCCACGGCCGGTCGATCTTTTCGACGCGGTCGAACGGCGGCTCCCGGCCGGGAAACGGCACGATCATGTCCTTGGGCTCGTAACCCGAGGTCTTGTCCCTAAACGTCACCCGGAAGGCGTCCGGCAGCTTGAGATAGTCGACGCGGCCGCGGATTTCCGAGCAGTTTTGGGCGTTGAGGTGGCCGGCCACGGTGTCGCGCGGCCGGTCGATGGTGACGGTCCATTTGACGCCGTTGAAATGCACGACCGCCCGCCCGGCCGCGCCGATCGCCTTGAGGCCGTTGCGCAGCGGCTCGCGCGTCTCATGCATCCGGCCGTATTCGAGGCCTTTCGCGGCGCAGAAGCGCTGCCACGCCTCGAACGCCGGCCGGTCGATCGCCGGCTCGCCGACCGGGAACGGGTTGGAGTTGCCCTGCAGCGCCTTGAGGGCCAGCGCCGGCGGCCATGCCGTCTGCTGCTCGACCCACGCGCCGGTCTCGGCGTCGGCCGGCACGAAGTCGTTGGCGATCGAGCACGCCAGCCCGTTGAACTGGTTGATGGTGCCGTTGAACTGGTCGGAGGATTTGACCAGGATCGCCGTCAGCGACAGCGGCTTGCCGTAGTTGATCGGATATTCCGGGCGGATGGTCTTGAGCAGCGCCCACTGGCAGTCGCGCACGATGCCGCTGTCGATCTCCTCATCGGTCATCATTTCGAGCTGGACCTCCCAATCGCCGCGCGACGGGAAGTCCCATTGGTGCTCGCGGTAGAAGGCGCGTTCCTTTTTCGCGACGATCTCCAGCGTGGTCAGCTCTGTCCATGCCGGCGCGCCCCATTGCCGGTAGCGGATCGCGATCCGGGCGGTGCTCGACTGCTTGCGGTTTTTGTCGTCGACGAAGATCAGCCCATACGGAAAACACAGGATGATCGACGCCGACGTGGCGTCGCGGGCGCAGCGGCGTGTCACCGGCTTGGATATGCCGGGCGCGCCCTCGTCGGGATTGCCGTCCGCGTCGCGCGGCAGTAGCCGCGTCAGCGTCACGCCGCCCTGGCCGAGCGGCTGCGGGATCACGGTCCGCGTGATCAGCGACAGCGGCGCGTCCTCGGGGTAGCCGTAGCGATGCTCGATGCCCTGGACCACAAACTCCGACAGCGGCGTGTCGCCGATCTTGTAGTCGCTGTGCGCGGTGCGGTCGCCGCCCCAAAGAAACGCCGCGCGCAGCCAGATTTCGTCGTCGTGCTCCTCCATCACCGGAGGCACCGCGAAGATCGGCGCCATGCGCAGCCGGCCGTAGAGGCGCGGTATCGGCGCGTCGCGGCGCTGCTCGTTGGCCCAGCCGGTCGCGGCGAAACTCTGCTGCCGGGAAGACTGCTCCTGCTTTGTCGGAAACAGCGCGTTGATCAACAGGCCGCCGGCGGCGTTGAGCGCCAGCTGCGACACGCCGGAGACGACGCCGAAGGCGGTCGTGCCGGCCTGCAACCCGAACAGCGTGCCGGCCAGCCACGGCGCCACCATCGCCGCGCCGATCGCCACCACGATCTGCAGCAGCGAGCCCAATCCGTTGCGGCCCGGCTCGACGCGGATGACGATGGTGACATGCGGCTTGGGCCGCGCCCGCCACGCCCTGCGCTCCAGCAGCTGCTCGCCGTCCCTGCTCACCAGCCAGACATGGGTGCGGCGATAGGTGAGCCGCGTGCCGCCCGGCAGCGCCTGCCGCACGATCTCCCGCACCGTCAGGCCGTGCGGCACGGTCAGCTCCGTGCGCAGCGCGTCGACGTCAGCCACCGGCGAGGCGATCACCTTCAGCCGGCGCGGCGCCGGCATGTCGTCGAAGGCCTTGGCCAGCGCCGCGCTCATGCCGGCACCTGCTCGGCGAGCCGGACATGCCGGCAGATGGCGACCAGGCGGCCCTCGGGCCACTCCGGCGCCGGCCACGGCTCCAGCCGCACCTGGTCGTCGGTGTCGGCCAGGTGCAGCATGCGCCCGGCCGCCTGGACGGCGACATGCAGATCGCCGCCGCGCCACAGCAGCAGGTCGTAGTCGCGTGCCGTGTCGACGGCGATCCAGTCGCCGGACGGCCGGCCGTCCGCCAGCGCCCGCACCCGCCGGCGGTCGCGCGCCGAGCCGAGGCCGCGGCCGTAGGACGGCAGCGCGATGCCGAGCCCGGCAAAGACCATGACGGCCACGCCCCAGCAGCCGGCGCCGTGGCGGCCGACGGCGGCGGCGTCCGCGCCGACATAGGCCGCCGACCAGTGCATGACCCGGCCGCTCACGTCGTGTAGAGCGCCGGGAAGCGCTCCTCGGTGATCATGTCGCCGGGATGCGGATAGTCCAGGATCGGCGCGAGCGTGAGGGAGAAGGTGATGAAAGCCGGGCCGAACTGGCTGCCGCTCACCTCCAGCTCGCGCTGCTCGTAGAGCACCGTGTCGGGCGCCGAGGCTCGGACGATCGCGAAATCCGCCGTCACCAGGCGGCGCGCGTCGGAGATCACCAGCTCGATCAGCCGCGGGTCGTTGTTGGCGATGGTCACCGGCAGCTCGGCCGGCATGTCCTCGCCCTCCTCCGGCACCATGATCGACATCGGCACGAACGCGAACTGCCTCGGCTGGCCGTCCGGCGACTGCCAGCGCGACAGGGTCGCCCAGCGCGGCTGCGGAAAGCGCGCGACCGCAACCTTGTTGTCCGACGCGATCAGCCAGGGCAGCGGCTCGGACGGGTGGCGCAGGATCACCAGCCCGGCCTCGATCTCGGCGTCGGTGCGCGTGTCCTCGCTGCCGCGGACCGGGAACGGCAGCGCCCTCATACCGGCCACACCATGATCTCGATGGCGATGCGGCGGCGCACGCCGGCGACGGTCTCGGTCGGCCGCGCGCCCTGCCCGAACTGGCAGAGCCAGGTCGCCGACACCAGCGCCGGCGTGCCGTCGCCGCAGAGCACCGGCGTGCCGTCATTGTCGAGCCAGGGCCAGCCGTCGCGCAGCGGGTCCGGCATCGCGAAGGCGTTGAGGCCGCGGCCGAGATCGTCGCGCCACCAGAGCCAGAAGCGCGCCGACTGGTCGGCCGAGAGGTCGAGCACGACGGCGGCCGCGTCCGGCACGGTGGAGACGTCGAGCCCGACCGCCGTCGTGCCCGCCTCGGCGTCGAACCAGCGGCGGCCGTCGCCGGCCGTCCGCCGGAAACCCTCGCGCATCGGCTGCACCAGCTCGGCCGGGATGACGATCGCGCTCATAGCTCTGGCATCGTCGCTTGCATGCCGTAGGTCGCGCCCATCGCGGCCTTGCCCTCCGGCCCGGTGATGGCCTCGATCGCGGCGCGCCTCAGCACGACCTCGTCGCGCCAGCCGCCGCGTCCGTCCGGCGTGCGCCGCTTTTCGGCGCGCATCGGCTCGCCGGTCTGGTTGATCAGGTTGACGATGACGCCCGTCTGCCCGCCGCCGCCGCCCGACCCTGCGCCGCCGCCGGCCGGCGCCCGCCAGCTGTCCGGCATGGCGTGGCCGCCCTCGGCATAGCCGTGCTTGGCGGCCCGGTGCATGGCGTCGAGGTTGCCGACGCCGATCGCGCGCACCGCGGGTGCCGAAAACACATACTCCTCGCGGTGCACCAGGCCGGCGGCGTCCTTCGGATTGCCGAAGCCTGTGAAACCGCCGACCTCGTAGAGCCCGCCGCGCCCCGCCGAGATCGCGGCAGCCGCCATCGGCGACATCGCCATCATGCTGGCAAAGCTCGGCGCGCCGCCGCCGAGCAGGCCGGACAGCCAGCCGCCGATGCCGCCGCCGGCCGGCGCGGGCGCCTGCGGGAAAAACCGCGCGAGGTTTTGCCCGAGCTGGCCGGCGCCGGTACCCAGCGCGCCGATGCCGTCCTTGGCCGCGATCGAGCTGGTCGCCATGGCGTCGACATCGCGGACGGCGCCGCCGGTGCTGCCCGCGAATTTGGCCAGTGCCTCCTCGGCGCCGCGCAGCCGGCCGAAAAAGTTGTGCGCGCCTTCCGGGTTCGCCCAGGAAAAGCCGGAGGGCCGCTCGAAGCCGGCGAACGCCCCCGTTGCCTCGCGCACGTTGCGGCTGCCGAGCAGCGCGTCGTAGGCCCGGCGCTCGGGGCCTTGCAGCTCTTTCCACGCATATTCGAGCTGGCCCTGGACGTTGCCGAGGTTCTCCATGCCGCCGAGGTGCTGGAAGAGTTTCCAGCGCCGGTCATTGTGCTGGAACAGCCCGAAGGCGTTGCCGCCATCGCCGATCGCTTTCGGGTCGAAGGCGCTTTCGGCCTTGATGTTGCCGAGGATGCCGGCGACTTGGTGCTCGGCCAGGCCTTTGCCCGCGAAGAAATTCCAGGCCTGCGCCGCCACAGTGTTTCCGTCGACCGGCGCGGCCGGCACGCGGATCGTCTCCGCTCCGGGCTTATCGACCCCGAGCATGCCGAGCAGCCCGCCGCCGGTCTCGGCGAACGGCGTCATCGTCGCCGGCCGCCGCCCGGCCAGCGCGCCGAGATAGCCGAGCGGCCCGCCATAGTCGGCCAGCGTCGGGCGGTCGCCGCCGTGCAGCGCGTTTTTAAGCGTGTTGCCCGCGCCGAGCCCGAGCAGCTCCTTGCTGACGTCGCGCGCCAGCCCCTCAAGCGCGCCCTCGATGTCGCCCGAGGACAGCCTGTCGATCAGGCTGTCGATCATGCTTTCGGCCGCCGACTGCGACTTGCGCCAGGCCTCCTCGTTGCGCTCCAGCGCCGACGTCTGGTCGGCGATGGCGATCGCGTTGCTGCGGATCGCCTCGGCCTCCTCGCCGGCGCTGTCGATGCCGAGCCGGCGGATTTCCTGCTCGGCCCGCATCGCCGCGATCGCCCGCTCGCGCGCCGCCGTGCCGGAGGTCACCAGCGCCGCCTCCAGCCGCAGCATCTCCATCTGCTCCCGCTGCGTGGCGATCAGGTCGCGGCCGGACGGCAGGCTGTCCTCAAGGTTCGGCCGCCGCGTCGGCGTCGGCACGAGCCCGCCGAGGCGGCGGTTTTCTTCCTCCTGCTGCTGGCGGCGCGCGCGCTCCGCCATGATCTCGTCTTCGGTCTGGAAAGGAGTGCGGTTGTAGCCGTCCAACGGGTTGAGGGGGGGAAGAACGGAAGTCCTGCCCTCCCAATTCCGAAGCACACCATCGTCCGGAAGTATGCGATGTTTCCCCGCGGCCTCGTTGCTCTTTTCGACGGCCGCCGCGTAGTCGCGGAAGGCGTCGGCATACTGACGCATCTTCGGCAGGTTCGTGTCGGCGATGCCGCCGAGCACCCTCTGCACGTCGATCGCGTCTTGCCCCGTCGCCGTGCCGTCGGCGATGCGGGCCTGCAGCTCGCCGAACTCGCGCTGAAGCTCGTTGATCTTGGCGGGGTCGACGCCGGCCAACGTCAGCTGCGACAGCACGTCGGCCATGTCGATTTGCAGGTCGGGCAGTTGCCGAGCCACCGGTTCGTATTGCTCCCGGCCGGCTATGCGCAGGGCCTTGAGCGCCTCTTCTATATCCTTGGTCTTGCGCAGCTCGTCATTGTAGGCCTGCAGGCCCGGCAGCGCGCCGGCCCAACGCCGCGCCACGCTGTCGATCAGGTCGAGGTGATCCTCGAGCGTGCCGTCCGCCTCCTGGATGTCGCCTTGCATGGCGGCGAATGCGGCACTGGCGCCGTAGCCGAGCGCCGTGATTGCCGCCAGCGACAGTGTCGCCGGGTTGACCAGCGACATGAGGCCGGCGCCGACCGCCGGCAGGATCATGCCCAGCCCGCGCTGGCCAAAAATCTGGCCGATCTGCGATCCCTGCTGCACCATCATCAGCCAGGGGCTCTGGCCGGACGCCAGCATCACGGCGATGTCCGACAGCTGGTAGGAGAGGTTTGTCACCTCGGCCGCAGTCAGCTTGGTGTTGGCGCCGATCCGCGCCAGCGGCACGTCGTTGGCGGCGATCGACGCCAGCTGCAGGCGATAAGCCGCATCGGTCCGCATGACGGCCTGGGCGTGCTCGTCTTCGCTGATTGCGCCGAGCCGCAGCGCCTGGCTGATCGCGGCGAGGCTGCGCTCGCGCTCCCTTTCGGCGGCGAACAGCGGGTTGTATTTGGCGCGGAGATCGTCCAGCGCCTCGCCATAGGCCGATATGTCTGCGGCGCGGCGGCTGGTGCCGGCGTCGTCGAGCATCGGCCTGATGCCGGTCATCCTGGCGATCGACTGCTGCAGCTCCAGCTCGGCGGCCGAGCGGCCGCGCGCCGCGTCCATCGCCCGCCGCTGCGCCGCCGCCGCCTCGTCGTTGGCCGCCGCCATCAGCCGCGTCATGCTGGCGGCCTTGCCGGCGCTGTCGGCCACGCTCTCGATCTCGCGGCGCGTTTCCGCCGCCCCGGCCGAGACGCCCTTGGCGTCGAGCGAGGCGACGATCGCGAGCCGCAGCGGCTGGCCGGCCATCAGGTCTCGCCCTCCGCCGCCGCCTCGCCGAAGGCCTCCAGCGCCGCCAGCTCCATCACGCGCAGATCTGCAAACACCGCGTCGTCGGCGCCCTGGCGGCGCAGCACCACGTCGACGCCGGCATAGTCGAGCCCGAGATACGTCATCACCCCGCTCATGCCGCGCGCCTCCACCCGCCATTGCGTCTCGCACGCCAGAAACGCCAGCAGCGCCGGCCAGTTGGAGTCCCATACCTGGATCGCGTCGGATGCTGCATCGTCCTCGTCCCGTTGCATCGTCACGCCGAGCGCCGCGAAATCCGCGACCAGCTCGTCGGTGAGCGGCGCCGGCTTCCTGGTGTCGCCCTTGCCGAGCCGGCCGAGCGCCCAGGCGCGCCCGGCCTCTCTCAGTTTTTTAGTTTGGGCGCGTCTGTGCCGGCCAGCGACTGCATGTAGGCGGCGTACAGGCCGGTCCGGACAAAGACCGATTGCAGGGCGGCGTGAAGCGCCTCGGCAGAGAACGGGACCGGCTGCTTGTTCTCGTCGACCACGCCGTCGTCCCAGCCCTTGACGATGCGCGTCAGGTGCTCGTGCTCGCGTTTCTGCCGCTCTTTCGGCGACAGCGCCGCCAGCTCCTCGTCCAGCGCGATCGATGCGTCGAAACCGATTTCTTCGAACAGCGCGTTGAACGTCTCCTCGGTCACCTGGCCGGCCTTTTTGGGGTCGGGATCGGGGTAGCGCACCCGCACCGGCCACCAATATTGCCGGCGCGTCGTCATCTGGAATTTCGTCATGTCAGTCACCTTTCGAAGGGGCTTTTATGAGGCTTCGAAGGGTGACTGAGTGCACTCGCCTTCGCGGGGGGAGACGGTCAGGTAAAGACCATCGAAAACTCGTCGTCGCCGGCGGTCGTGCAGAGGTCCATGCCCATCGTGTAGGTCAGGATGCCGTCCGCGTTACCCTCTTCCGGCATGTCCAGTTCCGTGGCGTCGGCCGACAGCGTGACGATGTTGCCGGCGACGGTGCCGTGCACCGCCGACAGCACGCCGCGGGTGCGCGCGTCGGCGATGGCGTGAAAGTTCTTGGTGGCGAGCGGCGGGGCGTCGATGACGATGCGGCCGGTGTACGGCCGGTCGCTTATCTCGATACTTTCGTGGTTGATCAGCAGGCGCGGTATGACCCGCGCGCCCTGGTCGATCGTCAGCGACTGGATGGCGCCGGCATAGCCGTGCAGCGAGACGGTCGTATTAGCTTTCGACACGATGATCGCCTTTTTCCAGGCCGAATAAACCGTGGTCGGCAGCGGCACGTCCGCGATGGCGCCCTTGAGACCGAGCACCCTGAAACGCAGAATCGGGATGTTCTGCGCCGTCAATTCCCAGTTCACGCCGCCCCTGCAGCCGAGCATGACATGGCGCACGCCGGCCATGGCGTAGTGGATGGTGACCGAGTCCTCCGGGTCCGACACCGGATTGTAGGACACGGACGTGGCCGCGACGATCGTCTCCGCGAACGAGCAGGCGCGCAGCAGCGGTCCCATGGCGGGCGCGGTGCCCGCCGTCCCCGAGCCGGCCAGCTCGCACGAAAACTCGATCATGACGTGCTGGTCGGTAAGGACCGAGCCCTGGTTGCCCATGTGGGCGACGATCAGGTCGCGGCCGCGCTTGGTCGCGGCGCTGGTAAAGCGGACATTCGACACCTGGAAGGCGTTGGCGGCGCCGGTCGGCCCCGAGTCGACGGCGTATGTCGTATCGCTCTTTGCCAGGATCGCGAGATTTCTAACGAAGCGCTTCACTTGGCCTTCCCCTTCTTTCCATCGGCCGGCGCCTCGTTGGCCTCGGCTTCGTCACCGGTCTTCGGCGCCTCGTTGGCCGCGGCGGCGTCACTGGTCTTCGGCGACTCATTGGCCTCGGCGGTTTCGCCGGTCTTCGGCGGCTCTGGCGGCGCAGGCGCCGGCTCGGTCCGGTGCACCAGCGTGCGCTCGCCCGTCACCGGGTCGACCAGGTAGCTGCCGCTGCGGCGTCGTCTCTGCTCTTCCATGCCTCACTGCTCCTCCTCGGTGTAGGTCGATGCGGCGTACAGCTCGCGCCACCAGACGTAGCCGCCCTTGGCCTTGAGCATGGCGCCCGACAGGTGCGTCACCGGCGTGCCGTCCTCGCTTGCCGCCGGCACCAGGCCGACCAGGGCGCGACGCACCTCGTGCTTGAGGCCGACGATGTCGCCGGCCGCGGCGCCGCCGGTGGTGTCCGACAGGTTGCGGGTGATGATGACGACGGCGACGTCCATTTCGGTGCGCTGCAGCACCGGCCCGGTCGCCCGGTTGTTGTCGCCGGAGACCTCCTCCTCGGCGAACACATAGGCCGCCGGCACGGCGTGCGGCTTGTCGCCGATCGCCCCGAAGTCGGCCGCGCCGGCGACGATCGCGAACACCGGCGGGTCGATCGCCGCCAGCGCCGCCATGATCTCGCTCTCGATGCTCATGACAGCCCGGCCTCCGCCCGAAACCCGTCCGCCGCGATCTCCAGCATCTCGGCCCGCTCGTCGGCGTCGAGGTAGAGCCACGGCCGCGGCGGGATGGTGATGGTGTGGGCGCCGACCTGGACGCGCAAAGTCTCCTTGCGCCTGGCCGAGGCCCGCGCGAAGCGTTTGCCGCGGTTGGTGCGGGCAAGGTGGATGTCCTGCTCGCGCGCCGGCATGTCGATCGTCGCGCCCTCGTGCTGGGCGGCGGCATAGTCGAGATTGGTGCCGGCGATTGCCTCGGTCGCGGTCGAGCTTGCGGTCATCGACTGGTAGAGCCGGCCGCTGACGCGCAGCATGTTTTCCGAGCCGCGTTGCCGCCGGCCGACGCGTCTCGCCGCCGTGCGCGGCGACAGCTCCGGCCAGCGCTCGCCGTCCGGCCCGGTCTCGCGCTCGATATGGCGCTGGCCGGCCGTCACCATGTAGGCGGCCAGCGCCTCCATGATGACAGCCGGGTTGGCCGCGACGCGGTCGACCGCCGCCAGGCGCTCCAGCAGCGCGCGGTCGTCGACGCGGTAGACGATGCCCTCGGCCGCCATCAAAAACCCTCCAGCGTGCCGCGCCGGAAGACGCGGGTGGACGGGTTGGCCTGGATGGCGCCGTCACCGGCAGGCTTCGGCTCGCCGCCGCCCTGGTCGAGCGCGACCAGGCCCTTGGCGACGTCGCGCAGCCAGGCAAGCGCCTCCTTGTGGGCGAGCGCCACCGCGCCGTCCTTCTCGACGCGCTCCCCGTGCAGGTAGTAGCGGGCGAGATCGACGGCGATGCGGGTGAGCACGGCCGGCGCCGGCGCCAGCGGCAGCGCGTAGCGCTTGCCGACATAGCCGTCGATCATGGCGTCGGCGTCGTCGAGCGCCCGGCCGACGACGACGTCGTCGATCGTCGACGGCGGCATGTTGGTCCGGTCGGTGAGCTGGACCAGCTCCAGCGCGCCCATGCGGTCGACCAGGTCCTGCTTGGTGGCGTAGGTCATGCCGCACCCTGCCGGCGTGGAAACTCGTCACGGTGCGTCGAAAGGAATTGGTCGAGCGCGCCGCGTGTCCGGCCGAGCGCCGCGGCAATGACGCGTATGCGGTCGCCGGCGAAGTACCGCTTGCGGATGATCTCGATCTCCTGCGGCGTGTAGCTGCGTGCATTGCGCTTGCCGACAGATGCACGGCCTTCGGCCTTTCCGGCCTTCCGGCTTTCTGGCTTCGCCGCGACCGGGTCGGGCGCCGCCTGGACCGGCGCGGCCTCCTCCGGCTCCCGGCATGCCGCGAGCGCCGCCGCCTGCCGCTCGGCCGCGACGGTTTTAAAGCCGCGCAGGATGTTTTCGACCAGGCTTTTCGCCAGCCCGGTCACCTTGGCGATCGTCCTGGTGTTGGCGTCGCCGGCGAGCGCGAAGACGGCACGCACGGCGGCGTCCAGCTCCGCGTCGGTCGACGGCATGCCGCGCTCGATGCCGACCCGCGCCGCATAGCCCGCCGCCATCAGCCGGCCGGCATAGTCCTGGACGGACAGCGACATCGTCGCGGCGCGCCGCTCCATCTGCGTCGCCACCGCCGGCTCGACCATGATGGTGATCGGGACGCGCGCCATGTCAGCCCCACCGATGCTCGCAGACGCGCACCGCGATGCCGAGCGCCACGCCGAGCTGGGCGGCGTCAATCTCGCGGTCGCAGCGCAAGGCGTCGTCGGCATGGAGGGTCCACTGCTCGCCGTGCACGCGCGGGCAGTAGTAGAGCGGCGCCTCGGTCGGGCTGTCGGCGCGCTCAAGCACCCAACCAGTTTCGACAGGCGCTTTCACGGCGGCCGCGAGCGCGGCCGACAGCCCCACGGAGCGATAGACGGCCATGAAACCCAGCTCGATCTGTGTGCGCCCGATCGCCATGTAGCGGCGATCAACACCCTCCTCGTACCGCAGCGCCGTGACCACATCGTCGAGGCTGCGCAGTGCGCTGGCCTCGGCCGCCCGGATCAGGTCGACGGCCTTGTCCACGTCGGACGGCTGCATCACACCAGCTCCGCGGCGAGGTTGCGCTCGGAAAACAGCGCCTCCAGCAGTTCGAGCGTCGCGAACGTCTCGATCGGGTGCACGGTCGGCTCGCACGAATGCGCCAGGCCGGCGCGCCGAAACCCCTCGCGCCTGGAAATGATCCTCACGCCGGTCGGCGGCAGCTCGTTGCCCTTGGCCTGCCACGCGTCGATCGCCGCCGCCCAGGCCGGAAACCGCGCCCGGATTTCGGCCTCCTCGGCCTTCAGCAGCGCGTCGACGCGCTCGATGTACGTAGGGCTGGCGTCCAGAAACTCCCCGGCCGGCTTGCCGCCGAGGGAGGTCGCCGGCGCGACTGGGCTGACGTCGAGGAACTCACGATGGCTGCCGAGACCGCCGGAGGTCGCCGGCGGAGCGATGGACGCTCCGCCGGTCGCGTCCGCCTGGGCCTGCGCATCGGCCGTGTCGGACTGCGCGGCCGGAAGCTCTTCGCTGCCGCGCGGCGCCGGGGCCTCCTCCGCGGAGGGTCGGGATTTCGGCTTGGCCATGTCGGTCCTCTCTCGGGTCTTTGGAGAGGGGCGAAAGCCCCTTTCGAAAGACCCGCCGCCCCCATGCCAAACCAAGTGGGGCGACGGGCCGCTAGTCGCCGGCGATGACCCGGCGCCGGCGAATTAGGCGAGCCAGGGCACCACGAGCAGCTCGGCGGTGCCTGCCCACTTGTTGCTCTCGCCGCCGTTGACGAGCTGCGACTGCAAGATGGAGCGCCCCGCGCCTTCGAGTGCCGGCGGGACGACGAGCAGGTTGGGCACCATCCCGAGCGGTCGGCCGTAGTCACCCTTCAGGCTCGACATCGCGACGCGGCCGGCTTCGTAGCTCGTCGCGTCGAGCGTCTGCTTGGAGCCATAGGCCATCTGCCAGAAGCCGAAGCCGGCATTGTTGCGGGCGTCGACGCCGTACTCGAACTGCTTGCGCCGCCAGACGCTCTCGTCCTTGCTGTCGTCGCGCGCCACGAACTCCGGCTTCTTGCGCTCCTGGAAGATCAGCGGCTTGAGCGCACGCCGGGTGTGCAGGAGATACCAGCCCGTCCCGGCGCCGCCGCCGCTGTTCGACACCGACCCGGTCGACCCGTCCTCCAGGATCACCGGATGATCGCCGTCGAAGAAGTACTGGCCGTCATAGCAGTTGGTCGTGAAACCGGCCTTCAGCAGAGCGAAGATCAGCAGGTCGGGGTGTGCCGCCGTCGACATGCCCATTTCGGTGAAGAGCGGGGCATAGGTGCCGAGCTTGTCGTCGTCGATGTCGTCGCGGTCGACGGAGATCGTCAGTTCGAACGGCTTGTTCTTGATGGCGTAGTCATGCTCCATCAGGTTCTGGACGACACGGTCCCCGAGCCACTCGCGCATGCCGGGCACCTTGCCCAGCCAGCCGTATTTTTCCTCGCTGGTGGTCGACGGTACGACCGTCGCCACCTGCGTATACTGCGACTGCGCCTGCCCGAGGCCGCCCTGGAAGTTGGTCTTGAAGCCCGCGCGAAGCGCGTCGAGAGTTGCCGAATTGATCCTCATGGATGCGCGCCCTTAGCTGAACCTGACCCAGACGCCCTGCGCGTCCACGTCCCAAATCTTACCGGCGACCGAACGGGTGTTGGTGCCGTTGGTTTTAGCCACCGTCTGGTCGTCGACGCCGTAGCAGTCGGCGCCGATATCGGCCCTGGTGATCAGGTCGCCGGCGGTGGAGTTGCCGAAACGGAAGACGCCGGAGCGGACGCGACAGGTCTTGTCGCCGTCCGCGCCGGCGGCATTGTCCACCGCCTGCTCGGCGCGGCCGGCGCTCTTGAGCGTCGTCGCAACCGCGAACGGCACCAGAAAGCCGGCGGCGTTGAGCGCCACCATGGCGCCCGCGTAGATCACCGAGCCGCCATCGACCGGCAAGGCGCGCTCGTCGCCGGAGCGCTCGGGGGTGTTGCGGCCTTTGGTCAGAGCGGCCATCAGCGGGTCTCCTCGGCTTTCGCCTCGTCGGCGAGGGTTTTCTTGTAGGCCTCGGGATGGATGCCCATCGCCCGGCACACGGCGAGCTGCGCCTCGTCGAGCGCGCCGCCGCCCGCCGGGTCCTTGGCCGGCGTCTGGAGCTGCGGCGCCGTCAGCACCGGCGCCGAGCTGCAGAAGGCGGTGAACTTGGCCGGATCGGCCTTGTAGAGGTCGAGACCCCACTGCTTGAGGGCCGGCACCAGCTTGCCGTCCTTGATCGCCGAGGCCACGGCCTGCTCGGCCTTGTCGGCGAGCTGGCCGGCCTGCAGCGCGTTGACCGCCGCGGTGAGCTGCTGCACCTGCTCGATCGGCACGTATTTGGTCGGGTCGACCTTGCCGCCAGCCGAAAACGCCGCGACGATCTGGTCGGTGCTGGCCGTCGCGGCGAGGCCGGCGGCGAGCGCCACCTTGCCGCGATCGGCGAAGGCGGCGGCGACGGCCGCCTGCACGTCGGCCGGCCTGGCGTCGTCGGCGAGGCCGGCGGCCTTGGCGATCGCCGTCGAGGCGGCCAGCTGGGCATTGAGGGCGGCGAGGATGGCGTCCTCGCCGCTGCCCGCGGCCAGGCCGAGGGCGGCAGCAATCTTGTCCATGTCGGTTTCCCTGGTTGTAAAACGGGTGCTGGCCGCGACCGCGATGAGGTCGAGTGCCGGCGTGTTGGTGAGCGCGGCGAGCTGCAGGGCGAGCACGCGGCCGGATTTGTCGTGGTAGAACACCGGCGAGATGTAGCGGTACTCTTTGGCCCTGATCGCCGTCGCGGCGGCCTCGGTCCATTCGACCAGGCCGTAGATGCCGTCGTCGCGGACTTCGAGCTGCTTGACCCAGCCGGCGGCCGGCGCCCGTCCGCCGACACCATCCTTGGCCCCGAAGACGGACTGATGGTCGTAGTCGATGACCAGTTCGGTCTCGCCGGCATAGGAGAGGCTGGCGTCGACGATGTTCTGCAGGCTCGCCCGGTCGCCCGAGGTGAAGGGGCCGCGGCCGTCGCGGGACGAGAACGTCCCGGCCGGCAGCAGCCGCATCCACGCGCCGCCGGCATCGGCGACGGTCAGCGTCGTCGCCAGGCAGGCGACCGAGGCGGTCGAGAGCAGCTGTTGCAGCGCGTTTGGCATCGCCGGACGTTAGCCCGGCAAGACACCTGCAAGGCATGCCCGCCGAGGCGGGCGGGTCCGGGTGTCAAGGCGGGTTGGTCGGCGACCGGGGCTCGGCGGGCGGATGCCCGACTCACAGCCCTTCAAGGCGGTCAGGACGCGCGTTCTGGCCTCGGATGGTATCGGAGGCCATCCGCACCGGCAAGCGCGTCCGTGGGCGGCCTTTGGATAGGCCGTGAAAGCGGTTTTGAAAGGGGCTGGAGCGCCGCGGCCGCATCTCGGCTGGGTCAGGCAGCCAGAAAGGCGCGTCAGGCGCGTACGGCGCGCCTTGCCGGTGCGGTTTCGACGGGGCGCAGGTCGGCGCCGGTCGCTGCGACGTGGCCGACGCTGCGGCTGTGGCGCTCGATCTCGCGCAGCCTGGCGACGGTGCGCTCCAGGGCGGCGTCGTCGCGGCGGAGATAGACGTCGCGGGCCTTCCGGCTGGGCACCAGCCGGGTCAGCTCCTCTATCAACGTCTCACGATCCGTCACGTCCCAAAACCTCGACAATCAGCCGCCCTTTCGACTTGCCGACCACGCGCAGGCGTGTGCCGGGGGCGAGCACCACCTCGTATTCTACATGATCGACGTCCGGAATGCTATGGATCAGCGCGGCGCCGCGCTGCCCGGCCAGAACGCGGATTTCGATGAGGTACTCGCCGAATTTCTGGCCGATGCTCTCCAGCAGCGAGGCCGACAGGAAAGCAGGGTCGGCGCGCAACTCGCCGATCTCCGCCGCCTCGAAATCGTCGGCGTCCTCAGCCGGCATGCCGCGGAAGACGGTGATCGCCTTCGGCATCGCGGCCCGATCCAGCGCGGCCGACATATCGGTGATCGCGTCGTCGGCGACCGTCCTGTCGTCGTCGTCCATGTCGTCGAGCACGCGCTCGTCGCCGCGCAGCACGCCGTTCATGTCGCGGTAGCCGGCCGACTTGTAGGAGGCGATCGCCTGCCGCTCGTCCTCGCCAAGGCTCTTTGCCCAGGCGGCCTGCCCCTGGCTGATCTCGTCCATCAGCTGCTCGGCTTCCTCGGCCGTCGCCGGCGGCTTCGGCCATATCCGAGGCAGGCCGCCCGCTCCGAACAGCCCGCCGGCCATCTTGGCCTCCGCCGCTCGCACCACCTGCGTCCATCCGGCCTTGCCCGGATTGTAGGCCCAGCCCGGATCGATGCCGTCCGGCACGCGGCTGATTTCGCCGGTGCGGCGGTTGACGAAATTGCGGTAGGTGTCGGGCGGCGGCTCGAAGAACAGCGCCTCGCCTTGGCTTTGCAGGCGCTTGACCTCGCGCTCCGACAGGCTCTGCAACGTGCAGCGGCAGCCCCACCCGCAGGGCGGCGCCCAGGTATCCCAATAGGGATGGTCGACCGGCAGCACCAGGTTGTGCCTGGCGCGGTGCGCCGGCCGCGTCGCGTCGTCGAGGATGCAGACGTAGCGCAGGTAGGGCCGCGCCGCCTTCGTCCGCTCGAACCGCGACCAGTGCCCGGCCGCGTAGGAGACGCGCATGTTGGCGGAAAAGATCGTCTGCAGCCGGCGCGTGCTGCCGAGCTGCGACCAGCGCATCTCGCCCGACAGCGGGTCGTAGGCCGGCTGCCGGCCCCACCACCCCTTGCCCTGCAGGATCGGGATCAACTCGCGCGAGACCTCGCGCTGCGTTTTGCCCTCTGCGAGCATCTGCATGGTCGCGTCGAACAGATCCGTCAGGACGTCGAAACCGGCGGATTTGGCGACCGTGTACATCGCCGCGTGGTCGGCCTGCCAGGCGTCCTGCCAGCTGAACGACGGGTCGAGCCGCTTGCCGCGCTCGGCAAGCGCGGCGATCGCCTCCAGCGGCGGCAGCGCGGCGATCTCAGCCATGGATCAGCCCGACAGTTTGTCGTCGACCTCGCCGGCGAGCCGCGCCGCGAAGGCCGCCCTGGCGAGCTGCTCGGTCAGCGCCGACACGTCCATGTCCGCGAACTGCGCGGCGAGCAGCTGCCGCACCTCGTCGAGCGAGCCCGCGGCGCCGATCTTGTCGGCCAGCCCGGCGACGACCGGCGCCACCAGCGGCTCCCAATCGGCGAGCATGTCGTCGGTGGCGTCGTCGATCGCGTCGCGCCGCGGCGCCGGCTGCTGCACCGAGGCGGCCGTGCGTTTCGGCTTCTCGCCCGGCCTGGGCGGCTGGTCCTCCTCGCCCGGCTCGGCCGGCGCCGGCGCGCGCGGCGCCACCAGCAGCTCCTCGTCGGGCGCCGGATCGGGCAGGCCGAGATGGTCGCGCATCGTCGAGGCGCCGACGCGCAGCCCGAACGGCACCAGCTTGGTGACGTTGGTCACCAGCTTGTCGACGTCGATCTCTTCCGGCCGGCCGATGCGGATTTTGGGATAGCCGTGCGGCGGCGGGCCGTTGTTGAGGTCGACCACCGGCCGCGCCAGGTCGCGGTTGAGCGTGGCGGCGGCCTGCTTGGCGTCGGCGCGCTCGATATCCTCGCGCACCCGGTCATGCGTCTTGCCCACCGCATGGCCGCCGGCGATCGCGTCGGTGGTTGCGGTCTGGCCGAGCACCACCTTGGAGACCTGCTGGTCGAGCCAGTCGGCGCGCTCGCGGTAGAGCTGGTGCGTGCCCGATACCGCCGCCTGGACAAACTCGATCGCCATGGCCTGCGGCACGATCGCCGCGTAGTCGCTGCCGATATTGGTCACTGCCTCCAGCAGCTTCGCCTTGTCGGCTTCCGAGGCGCCGGGGTCGAACTTGCCCAACCTCAACGGCTGCCCGTACGCCTCGCAGAAGATCGCCCAGTCCTTTTGGACGAAGGTCTTGAACAGGAACGCCCAGGCGGCGGCGCGCGCCAGGCCGCCGCGGATCGGCAGGCCTGATTTGACCTTGGCGGTGTGGAAAATCCACTTGTACGGCACCAGCGGCACGTCGCCGCCGGTGTCGCGCAGCAGCGGCGTCTCCCCGTCGACCTGGTCGAACCGGAGCCAGCGCGGATCGCGCCAGGCCAGGCGCTTGGGCATCCACTGCTGCTCCGACATCTCCCACAGGATTTCGGTGCAGGAAAAACCCTTGCCGATCGCGTCCAGAATGTCGAACAGCTCGTCCTCGAACCCGTCCCGGTCGAGCACCTGCCGCACCAGGTCGGCGTCGGCGACACTGCGCGCGTCGTCGCCGGCCGCCTCGACGGTGATCTCAAGCCCCGACACCTGCCGCTTTCTGACACCGAGCACGCCGGCGTAATGCAGGTCGCGCTCTTCCATGTCCTCCGCCAATGCCAGGTAGCGCTCCGGGTCGCCCTCGATGGCGTCGCGCAGCAGGCCGGCCAGCCGGCCCGGCGTCAGTCCGGCCGCCGGATGCAGCGCGTCCGGCCGGCGCACCCCGGCCGAGGTCGGCGCCGCCTGCTCGGTCTTGAGCGCCCGGACGTCGACCGGGCGGCCATAGGCGTCGAGCCACTGGTAAGCCATCACGCCGTCTCCATCGCCAGCACGTCGGTCACCCAACGGCAGACGCGCGTCACAGAGGTGCCGCGCACGCCGTCCCACTGGCCGGGATAGTCCGGCCCGACGCCGCGGTGGCCGGTGTGGAAACTCACCTGTCCGGCCGGCAGGTCGATGTAGAGCACATGCCGGTGCACCGGCTGGTTGCTGTCCTCGCCCCAGCCCCATGTCAGCCCGAGGGCGTCGCCATGCACCACCAGGCCGGCGCACAGATTGTCGAGCGCCCAGCCCTTGCGGTCGTAGGCCATGCCGCGATAGGAGCCGCGGCCGCGCTGGCCGCCGCGATAGACCTTGGCGCGGCCGGACGATTTCTGCGCGCGGAACAGGTTGACGGCGATGGCGCCGGCCGGGCCGATCGCGCCGAGCCGCTCGTACAGCGCCTTGGTCGCCTCGCCGTCCGAGCCCTCGTAGACATCGAGCACGGCCGAAAAATCCATCACCACATCCCCGTCCTGCGCATCGACGAGAACCGAAACGGCCTGTCCGTCTCGTCGGCGCGGTCGCGCATGCGGCCGTCGTCGCGATCGGCACGCTCGTCGAAGCGTGATTGTTTGAGCGCCACCGGCTGGTAGCCGTATTCGTATTGGAGCCCGCCGGCGGCGTTGACTGCCAGGAAGCATGCCCAGGTGCGGTCGGCGTGATCGTCGGTGCGCTCGGCCACGAAGCGGGGCGCGCCGGTTGGGCCAGTCACCTTGCGCAACTTGTGCAGGTCGGAGCGCAGTTTTGGCCGGCCTTCCGGAATACGGATGGTGCGGTCCTCGAACCGCTGTTTGCCGGCCGTGGCCATCACCAGCTTGTTCGGCCCGGTGAACAGCACGCCCTCGATCCGGCTTTCGCCATAGCGGCGCTGCGCATCCTCGACCGGCTTTTCGCCCATGCCGGTCTGGTCCATGCAGCCGCGGCCGATACGATAGCGCCGCATCACCTCGTCCAGCGCCGCATCCTGGTCGGCGAAACTAGCGCGCTTGAGTTCGATGATCTCGCGCGTCCACAGGACGTCGCCGACCAGCTCCAGCACCCAGATAACGAAAAGGTCGTTGCGGCGGCCGATATCGACGCCGATGTAGCAGACGCCGCCCTGGTAGAGTTCGGGTTTGCCGGCGTCTGGGTCCTCAACTGACGTGATCAGCTCGTAGGTGAGCCAGGCGCTCGCCTCGTCGAGATACTGCAGCTCGTATTCCTGCGCCCAAGCATCCTCGTCGGCCAAGCCGGCGCGCAATTCGTCGATGTCGCGGGGCAGGCCGTCGGCGACAGCCTGGTAGATGTCGACCGAATGGCGGGACCATGTCTCGTCCTCGGCCGTGTCCAGCTCGTAGAACTTGCCGCTCTTGCCGTTCGGCGTCGAGGTGACCCGCAGCTTCCAGCCGGCCGAGATAACCGGGAAAAGCGCCTTCCAGATGGCGGACGAGTCTTTGTGGAAGGCGAACTCGTCCAGGAACACGTTTGCCGAAAACCCGCGCGCCGTGTCCGGGTTGGCCGGCAGCGCGATGACCTTCGAGCCGTGTGGGAACGCCACTTCAAGGGCTTTGTAGGATACCGCGCCGATGTCGTAGGTTTCCTCGTAGGCGTCGAATGTGAGGCCATAGGCCTTGGCGTGCAGCTTGACGCCTTCGTCCATCGCCTCCCTGGCCTGCCGCTCGCCGCGCGACAGGATCACCCAGCGGGTGCGCGCTTGTTTGACGACATGCTCGAAACAGTCGTCTACGTTCTCCAGCGTGGTCGTAAAGGTCTTACCGGTCTGGCGCGCGAACTTGCCGAGCTTGAAGCGCCGCTGGTCGTTGAACCAGCGGCGCTGATAGCCGTACAGGATTGGTCTCTTGACCGTCATTCGTCACCGCCGTTGTAGGCCTTGCGGATCAGCGCCAGCACCTCGGCGGCATCGACTGTACGGCCGGCCTTTTCCGCCTCTCCGGCGGCGGCGGTAACGGCCTTCTCCAGCTTCGCCTGGGCGGTGGCCAGCGCCTTCTCCTTCAGGTTCGCCGAGATGTGCTGCGCGGCCACCGTCTGGCGGAAGGCCGACGCCAGTTCCTTGACGTCGGCGGCGCTGCCGGCATCGTCCAGGAACTCGTCGATCAGCGTCTTCAGCAGCTCGCCGAGCACGATATCCTGCTCGCCCATTTTCTCCGGCGTGATCGTGTCGGCGATGCCGGCATACATCGCGTTGCGCTCTTCCAGGCGATCGCGCCGGCGCTTCAAGCGCACGCTGCGGCGGCTGAAGGCGCTACGCGAGATCGGGCCGTGACCCTTGACGGCCAATCGATCGTTCAGCTCGAAAAGGATGTCGGTTTGGGTGCGGTGCCTTTGGTTCAGCTCGGCCAGCGCCCAGACGACATCGTCCTGGCACTCCTCTGGCAGTTGGTCCAGCGACGACAGGATGCGGCGCTCGGTCGCCATGTCAGAGCACCGGCTCGGTAGGGCTCTCGATCCCGGATACGATGATGCGGAGCGCCAGGTGCTGCCGGCCGCGGTCGAGCAGCGTCGCGATCTTGATCGAGCCGGCCGGAGTCAGGCGCACGACCTCGCGCGCTGACAGCCAGTCGAACTGGTCCTCGACCCACTCGCGCGGCCGGTCGATCAGCCAGCCTTCGAGCAGCGTCCGGCGCATGGCCGTCGACGTGATCGACTGATTGGGCTGCACCCTCAGCTCCCGCAGGATGATGAGGCGGGCTTCCTGCTCGATCGCGCTGTTCATTTCTCGCCAGCCTGTTCCATGAGATAATTCTGGATGCGTGCTGACGTCGCCGCGACCGGCCGCAGCCGCTCGTCGAGCGTGTCCATCCTGCCCGTCATCCGCTGGTCCAGCGTCTCCATACGGCCGGTCAGGCGCTCGATCGCGATCTGCAGATTGTGCCACTGCTCGCGGTTCGGCAGGTGCGTCAGGTCGCTTTCGATTTTCACCAGCCGAGCCTCGACCAGCTCGAATCGGCTGTTGAGCTTGTCCGTCTGCGCCTGGCGCGACGCGTCGGCCTGGGCCTTGTCCTGGTCGAGTTTCGCTCGGAGCGCTTCGACGCCGGCCTGCGCCTGCTTGCCGCCCGCCGTCAGCCAGGTGTAGATCACCGCGCCGATCGCCAGCACGGCGGATATCAGCCCCGACCAGGCCTTCAGCTCGTCGATCACGCCCGCCTCCGCATCCGCTCGACACGCGTTGCGCAGTCGATGCACTTGTCGGTGTGAGGTACGGCCTGGCGCCGCGCCTCCGAAATCTGCTCGCCGCAATCGCAGACGAGCCGGCCGGCCGGGCCGGCCAGCGATGCGCGCACCCGCGCCACGCCGGCGTCCCGCTCGCGCTCGGCCAACTTGTCCGCGAGGTCGTAGGCGGCGTTCGACAGGTTCACGTGGCGGCCCTCAGCGCCGCGCCGGCATGCGGCTCCAGCAGCACCCGCAGCTTGCCATAGTCGACCTTGAGTGCGGCGAGCGCGTCCGGCACCGAGCGCTCGACATAGCCGGAGGCGAGGTCGATGACCCGTTCAACGTCCATTCCCCCGCCCTGCGCCATCGCCGCCCGCACGCCGTTGGCAAGGGCCGACTGCAACGCCTCGCGGTGCCGCGCCTCGATCTCGATGCCGGTCCATGCCGAGATGCGGCGGTAGGCGAGCGCCAGCAGCGCCAGGATGACGCCGACGGCAAACTCGGTCAGCGCCGGCCGCACCGCCTCGACGATCGTGCCGCCCGTGTCGGCATAGGCCGGCGGGGCCGCGGCAAGGATCACGCCGAGCCAAAGCCCGAGCCCGCCGCGTTGGCGCCGCAGGCCGCGGCAGCCGGCCGCCAGCAGACACAAGCCGGTCACCGCGCCGATCGTGGTAGCCGCTGCGCCGAGGCCGGCGATTGCGGAAACGACGATGTCGAGATGCGCCGGCGCCAGGATCAGCGCTGCGATGACGACGGCAATCAAAAAATCGCGCAGCATAAAAAGTGTCTCCGTTTAGCCGCCGCGCTCGTCGACGGGCTTTTGGTTGGTTTTTGACGGACGGACAAACTCCCAGCCGTCGCCAGACGCGACGATGCAGGAGAGGCCTCTGGTGTCGGTCGCCACCAGCGAGTAGGTGCCGGCGGCCGACAGATAGAGCTGGACGATGCCGCTCGGTCCGGCGGTGCCGACCGCGATCGGCAGCTCGCCGTAGCGTTGGCCGAGCCAGCGCTCCATGGCCCGGCGCTCGCCGCACGGCGGCGCCGCGTCGGCTCGGCCGATCAGCAGCGCCAGGGCGGCGCAGACGAGCAGCCCGCCGACGACGATGGCCGTGAGTGTGCGGTCGCGCATCGTCAGCCCTCCAGCGCCGCCCAGGTCTTCGGCCCGGCGATGCCGTCCGCCGTGAGCCGGGCTCCCGTCTGGTAGGCGCGCACGGCGTTGTCGGTGCGCGGCCCGAAATCGCCGTCGACGATCAGCCTGTGACCGCGTGCGCCGAGCAGCCGCTGCAGATCGGCGACGTGCCGGCCCTTGTCGCCTAGCCTGAGTATCGGCCGAGGCGCCGGCTTGGCCGGCGCGGCCAGCGTGGCAGACCAGCGGCCATAGGCGGCCGCCATCTTGGTGTCGTACCGGTTGGCCGCGTAGCCTGGCCCATTGTATCCGCGCGCGACGGCCGCCCAGTCGCGGCGGCGCAGATCGTCAGCCAGGCCGGCCTTGTCGATGTAGCGGGCCATGACGTCGATCTGGCCGGCGACGTCGCGGCGGCAGAGATTGACCAGCTCGGTCACCGAGCCGAAACCGAGCAGCGCCCAGTGGGCGCCCATCACCTGGCCGACGCCCCAACTGCAGCTTTCGTAGGCGGCCTGGGCGTCGATCTCGACGGCGCGCGCCAGCAGCCGCCAGCGCGCCGCCTGAGAAACCGGGTTGGCGATCTTGCCGGCCGTCGGTGATGCCAGCCCTGCGGAGCGCGCCCGCTTGCGCGCGTCGCCCGTCAGCCGCCGGTCGAAATAGTGCCCCTCCCAGCGGATGAGCGGCTCGCGCCGGCCGTCGACGACGTCGAAGGCCCTGCCGGCGCTCTCAACCTCGGCGATCGCCGCCAGCGCCGCCGGCTCCCAGCCATAACCGCCGGCGATATCGCGGATGCCATCAAGGGTCCACTCGTCGAACATGCCCGCCCGTCCCCGGTTGCGAAAACCGGCCGGGGAAGTCCCGGCCGATGATCGCCACCATGGGCGCGGCGCGAGTTTGTGGGCATGCCCGCCGGGGCGGGCGGGTCAGCCGAACATCTTGAGCTGGCGGGGGTCGGAGCCCTTGACCGGCTTGCCCGGCATCCGGTGCATCATCTTGTCGACGCCGGTCTCGGTCATGCCGAGGCGGCTGGCGATCTCGCCGTTCGACATGCCGCGCTCGCGATACTGGCGGGCGCGCAGCTCGCGCGCAAGGGGCACGCGCAGATAGGATCGTCCGTATCGCCCCGACAGCTTCGCCGCGATGTCCGCGCCGAGCCGGCGCGCGAGGTCCGACCCGTCGGGGTCGAGCGGCACATAGAGCCGTTGTCCCCCATAGGCCTCGGCAAGCCGCACGATACCGTCGCGGCCGAGCAGGTTGACCAGCTCGGCCAAGAGCTGTGCGTTCTTGCGCCGCTCCTTGCTCACTCGCCGCCCCGCCGGATCGGCCACCGCGCCTTGTACACGCTGGTGACGACGACGCTGTCGTCGGCGCGGCGGCGCAGCACCAGCTTGACGGATTCGACGACGACGCCGGTCGCGCCGAGGCGGGCGCCGTTGTCGGCGAGGCCGGCCAGGTACTCGCGCACCGCCTCGACGTCGAGCCCGTGCGCGCGCTCCAGGTAGCGCAGCACGGCATGGTCGCTGACGTGCACGACTGGATCGTCCATCAGAGCGTGTCCCTATACGGACACTCGAAGTCGCAGAACTCGGTCCCGGCCATGGAGCAGGAGCGCGTCAGGCGACCATTGTCCCAGCGGCCGCAAGCGTCGCCGTCGTCGTAATCGTCCGGGTCGTCCCAGTGTTCGTCGAATGGCGTGAAGGGGTCGGTTTCCGGGGTGGCCGGTTCATTCGGCATGATGCTCATTTGCCCTTCACCTTCCGCACGCGCTCGCCAAGCGCATTCATGACCGGCAGCCAGTCGCCGGCCTCCATCGCGTCGACGGGTTTCGCCATGTCGCGAACCAGCAGCCGGAAATCGCGGATGTCGTTCGGCATCGCGCCCGCCTTGGCCAGCAGCTGCCATTGCGCAACGGCGATCTTGGCGCCGGGCTCACGCATCCAGTTCGGCAGGTGTTTTCCCGTCGACCAGTCGACGCCGGCGACGCGGGCGGTCCAGGCCTTGATCGCCTCGATCACCTTGTCCGCCTCGGCCTTGTCGTGCAGCCAGCGGATGTGGTCGATATGCGTCTGTCGCTTGACGAACGCGATCAGCGCGCTGTCGCGGCGATCCTCGACGACGCCGAGGTTCCACGCCGCGATCCACATCGCCTGAAGCTTGCGCACGAAGCGTCCTTCAAGCCCCTTTCGAGCGCCCTTGAAACGGACCGATCCGGAGGCCGGCCGGAAGCCTAGCCGGCGCATTTCGTCGAGCACGGCGTTTTGCTGGACCGGCGTCATGTCCTTGGATGACGGCTGCCCGCCGACGCGCAGCAGCAGGTCGCGATAGGCGTCGTCGTCCAGCCCGAGCTGCTTTTTGGCCACGTGGATGGCTGCGGTCGGGGTCATGTCTCTCCTCCGATGAGCTTGGGTGATGTTCTGGCTCCGACGCCGTGCCCGAGGTGCACGTCGCCGGCGGCCTGCCAGCCTGCGGAGCGCGCCTGGCCGAACTCCAGCGCGGCCGTCTTCGGCTGGACAGTCGTCGTGTCGGGATAGATTTCAGCGAGCGCCCGATCGGCCGCCGCGATGGCCTGCCGGTCGATCTGCGGCCCGAAGATGTCGAGCAGCCGGTGACGCATGCGGTTGACGAAACCCTGACCGAACTCGGCCACCGCCTGCCGGCGCGTGCGGGCATTCTTGCGCGCGCGGTAAAACCGGCGGCCCTTGAAATCCCGGATGCCGGTATCCAGCGCGCGCTCGCAGACGTCGCGCAGATAGACGGCGATCTGCGGTCCCGGCTCGCGGCCGATGAACTCGACGGATGTGTTGTCGCCGCGCGTCACGGTGATTGCTGACGTGCTGGTGCAGCGGGCGATGACCGGCCAGAGCTGAGCCCGGATCGCGTGGCCCTTGGACTTGGACTGCGAGGACTGGCGGTCCATCGTCAGCTCGGCTTCCGACACGCCATGCTCGCGCATCAGCTGCGCCAGCTTCTCGGCGGCGGCCAGCGCCTCGGCCTCGGTGCAACCGCGCTCGACCGTCTTTCCGGCCAGCGCCTGCAGGCGCTGGCGCAGCTTTTCCCGGGCGCTCACAGGGCGGTCCTCCTCGCGTATGCAAGGCGGACGGCGAATTGTGAGGCCGCGCGCCAGTGCGCGACCACCGCCGCCTCGCGGTCGAGCTGGCCCGCCTCCGACCGCGGATGCCGTGACACCCAGCCGCAGGGGCAGACCGCCAGCCACTCGCCGGGCGCGGTCCGCATGGACACCTCATGCGCGGCAAACATCGGCCCGCAGGGCTCGCACGTCGGCATGCCGCGCTGGTCGAGATAGCGCCGGCCGCCGCAGACGATGCAGTCGGTGAGGCTCATGACCGATCTCCGAAATACGGCAGCAGCCGCGTCTGCTGGTGCTCGATCGCCGGCCGCGTCGCCGCGGCGGGCTTGCGCGCGGCGGCCTTCGCGGCGGCGGCAGCCGCCCGTCGCTCCTCGACGGCCGCCTGTTTCGACCGCTCCAGATCATCCTGCACGCGCTCGACGATCATCCAGGCGAGCGTCTCGCGGCTGACGACCAGGGCGAAGTGGACCAGTGCGGCGCCGATCGCTGCATGCGCCACCTTGGCGCGGGCTTCGCGGCCCATGCCCCCGCACGCCGTGACTAAGGCGTCGTCCTGCAATGCGGCCGCGACCCGGTCATCAATCGTGGGGTCGTCGTCGACGCCGATCGTGTTTAGCTTCACCGGCCCGCCTCCTCGAGGAGCTGCGCGGCATGCTCGGCGAGCCCGGCGTCAAAGCAGGACAGCCGCAGCTCCAGCTGGCGGCCGAACCCATCCGGGTCGTGGACGATCAGCAGCGGCGCTGTGACGACCTTGTCCAGGCAGTCGGCCAGCCGGCCGGCGAGATCGGCGTCGTCGGCGACGGCCTGGTCGCGCAGCCGCTGGACATGGGCCATGATCAGCGACGCGACGCCGCCGGCCGCCGCGCCGCCGAGGAGGATGCCAAGGCTGAAGGCGAGCATGGCTCAGCCCTCCCGAGGCGCGATCGGCGCCGGGCCGGAGCCCTGCAGGTTGACCGGGTCGGCCAAGTCCTCCAGCGGCAGGATGCCGAGTTGCTCGGCCACCTCGGCGATCCAGTAGACGACATCAAAGGGCAGCCGCCCGGCGGGATCGGCGGGGCGATCAAGGACAGCGGCCAGTCTCGCGGACACATGCGGGTTCGGGCTTAGCAGCGCATTCAGCATGTCCCGGCGGCCGCGCTCGTACTCAGTCAGGGCTTCGAGCGTCTTCATCGCCGTCACCCCTTCGCCTGGGCGGTTTCGAGTTCGACCGGCTCGACGACAAAATCCTCTCCTCCGGAGGAGATCGACACGCGGGCGATCTGCCGGGCCGTGTCGGCGTCGGCGAGCATGGCGTCGCGGTTGATTTCTTCCTTGGTCCGCACGAATTGCAGCAGGCCGAGGCGCTTGCATGCCTCGATCGCAGCCTCTACGCCCCGGATGCCGACCTTCGGGGGCCGGAGCCGCCAGCTCACCCGGCCGGTGCCGAAATCGTGGTATTTGACCTTGCCGTCCGCCGTCAGCGACAGCCGGTTCGCCTCGCAATAAGCCTGGAGCCCTTCCTCGTGCTGCTGCAGCTCTTCCGCCAGCGGCGCCAGCGTCTCCTCGACCTTCTCGCCGACGATGCGGACCGCTTCGTCGGCCGCCGCCTTCCGCGCGGCGATCTCGCGCCGCAGCGTGCCGATCCGCCCGACGGAGTAAACGGCGTCCTCGCGCGTCTGCGGCACGCGCAGCAATGCCTTAGCCTTGGCCTTCGCCATCGGTTTGCTCCTGTTCGTTGGTGTTTGGCTGCGGCGTGATCGCCGCCATCTTCGCGGCGATCTCCAGCGCCAGCGCGTCCATGCGGCGCTCGATCGCGTCGTATGCGTCGATGCCCGGCCATGGCTCGCCGCGGGCCTCGACGATGCGCTTCCGGCGCCGGTGCAGCCGCGCCAGCTCGTCGCCGGCGAGCGCCAGCGACCAGAACGCCTCGACGGCGTAGGCCAGCGCCAGCTTGCCGGCCTCGCTGCACATGGCCCGCGACGGGTTGGCGATGATCCTGCCGGCGAGGTCGAGCACGTCGACCTGGTCGGCCGCCCGGATGAGGTCAACGCGATCCACGGCCGGCCTCCCTCGACGCCTCGCAGACCGCGACGACCGCCTTTTCGAGCCGCCGCAGCGTGCGATAGATCGTCAGCCGCCCGTTGCCGGCCTTGGCGCCGGCATAGGCCCGCCACGCGGCGTCCAGCTCACGGCACGCCGCCGCGAGCGCGGCGCTCGGCTCCGGCCGCTGCGGCGACACGACCGCTGCCAGCCGCGCGGCAAGCATCGGCCGCAGCTCGTTGATGATCGCATCGGCCTGCGCCACCGGGTCGGTCAGCGTCCGCCGCACGCCCGCCAGCTGCTCGGCCGTGGCGATCTGCCCCGGCGGGCGATGGATGTTGGTCTCCGGCCGCATCGTCAGTGCCGCTCCGCCGCCGCGCCGGTCGGCACGAAGAAAAACGTGCCGATCTCGATCGCGCCCGGCCGGCGCGCCGGCGGAGGAGGCAGCGGCGCCTGGCGCGGGGCCGGCTTCTGCTCCAGCGCGGCGACGGCCTTGCCGATCGCCGCCAGCTCGCGAACGATGTCGCTGATTTCGTCGGAGCCGAAGCACTGGCCGCCATGCTCGAAGGCGGCGAATTTCCTGCGCAGGTCGGCGATGCGGCGCGAGGCGAGTTCGTTCATGGGTCTTTTCCTTCTGTTGGCTGATTTTGAGATGCGATCGGGCAGCGGCGGCAGGCGTGGTACATGCGCACGCGGAAGGCCGACGTTGCCCGGAATGGCTCTTTTTGTTCCCGGAGGCAGCGGTCGCGGCCGATTGCGCCCAGCACCGGGCAGTCGACCGTCTCGGCCATCAGCGCGCCGCGCACCATCGCCTCGACGCGGCCGACATCGCCGGCATACTTGCCCGAGATCACGGTGGACACGGCCGAGACCGAGTAGTTGATCCGCTCGGCCGTGCCCTTGAGGCCGGCGTGGTCGGCATGCGCGGCCAGCACCGCGATCCAGTCGGGCACCGGCTGCCAGGCGGCCGCGGCCTTGTCCGCAAACGTCGCGCCGGCCGGCCGGCTGTTGGGCGTCGGGCCGCGGATCATGGCGACACCTCGTCCGCGATCGTCTCGCCGATCACCTCGTTGCGGTTGCGGTCGTACATCAGGGTCGCCGTCAGCACGGCCGGCGGCTTCGGCCCGGTGTTCATCGCGGGTTTCAGGCGCCAGCGCGGCTCGGCGGCGGCGCCTGTCGTCGTCAGCCTCTGCAGGTATCCGGCCCGGTCGAGGCACCTGAGATACCGGCGGGCGCGATCGACCGAGACCGGCGCGTCAGCGAGCGACGAGTAGGCCGCGATGTCGCGCGCCGAAAACCCGCTGCGGCCGAGCGGCGACCGGATCGTCGACCACATCTGCTTCAACAGCGTGATCGATCTGGCCGTCCCGTCCCGTCCGATCCGTGGCGGTTCGGCCGGCGCCTTCGCGACGCGATAGATGATGCTGCCGTTGCGGGCTTCCCCGGCTTTCGCGATGTGGCCGATCGCCACCAGTTGCGTCAGATAGGTCCGCACCGTCGTGCGCCGTGCGCCGTTGGTCCGGCCATGGATGTCCGTCGCGGTGAAAGTGCCGCCGACGCCATAGCTCCGGACGACGCTCCACATGTGCTCGTTGCCGCGCAGCAGCGGCTCCGCGCCCGCGATCTTCAGCTTGAGCGAGAGCATCAGGCGACCCTCCCGAGCCGGGCGGGCTTGGCGCCGCTGTAGACCTGGCCGTCATAGCTGGCGAGGTCGAGCGCCGTCAGGCCGTTGTTGACCGCGTAGGTCGCCGCCGCGTGCAGTGTCGAGACGATGCGGCGCGCCCGGCCGCCGGTGCGCTGCCGGAAGTGCTCCAGCAGATCGTCCGCCAGCGTGAGCTTCGGGAAATAGAGCCGCGCCAGCACGCGTGTGTCGGCGAGGTCGCAGGGCTCCGCCAGCACATAGTCCAGCACGAGGTTGTCGGTGTTTTCGTAGCGCTCCAGGCTTTTCGGCAGCATTTCCTCGCCGACCAGCAGGATCGGCGCCCGCGACAGCTTGTTGATCTCGCGGATCAGCTCGACAAAGCCGCGCGCCACCGCGGTATGCGCCTCGTCGATGATCAGCGGCTTCGGGTCGGCCCCGAACCGCTCGACGATCTCGTCCATCATGGTCGACACCGTGCCGCGCGGCGTGACCACGCCGAGTTCCTTGAGGATCGCCGAGCAGAATTTCCGCCGCGTCCAGCTGTCGAACACTTCGATCATCACCGCGTCGGCGGCGTTGCGGCAGTAGATCGCCGCCATCGTCTTGCCGTACCCCGAATAGCCCGAATACACGCCGATGTTCGGGACGTGGTCGGGGCAGGAGATCAGCGTTTCGAGCAGCACGCTGCAGGCGGCGACATTGCGGATCGGCGCGACCGAGCCGGGATTGACGGGAGGTGCTAAATCGGTCATTCAAGTCCTCGTTTTCTTGCTTCAGGCCCCGCTTTCTGCGGGGCTTTTTTCTTGGGGTTTCAGGCCTCGCCGAGCTTGTCGTGCATGCGGCGCATCGCCCGGTATTCGGGGCCGGCCTGGTAGCGGCCGAGAAACAGCAGCTCCTCGGCGCCGACCGGCTCGCCGGCCGTGTGCCGCTGCTCGATGTCGAGCGCACGGCGGAACCGCTGCTGCTGGGTTTCCTGCTGGCGCAGGCGGGTGACCTGCGGCGGCAGTACCGGCGCTTCGCCGCCGCCCATGTTGGCCAGCATCGCCTGGTGCACGTCGGCGGCGCGCCCCGTGAGCGGCTTTGTCCTGGTGCCGCGTTTGGGGTCCATGGCGTCGAGCGCCGCCGCGATCTGCGGCGTGCTGTGCGCCACCTCCCGTTTCGGCAGCGGGATCACGTTCGGCATGTCGCCGCGGCGTACCTCCAGCACGCGTTCGATGAGCGCCGGCCCCTTGGCGAGGCGTTTGACGTCTTCGCGCACCTGCTTCGTAGCCTCGGCGAGCTTTTCAGCCTGTGCCTGCTTTTTCGCGGCGATGAAGGCTTGCGGGTGGATGCCCGCCAGCTCGGCGCAGATGGCGACGTCCAGAAACGTGCCGTCGTCCGCGAAGGCGTAAATGCGGCCGAGGTCGTTGGGATCGTGGCGCACGAACACGCGTGTGCCGACCATGATGCCATCCGCCGCATGGTACTCGCGGCCGCCGATCGTGATGCCGGTCTTCCTGTAGACGCGCCTGCCGTCCTGGTCGGCGACCGGCATGAGCAGCAGATCGAGCGCGCGTTCGTCGACCGTGCGCTTCGGTTGCGTCGAGGCGAGCGCCACCGCGAAAGGTGTCCTTCGCCCGAGCCCTTCATGCGGTCGCTGGTGGTAGGCTTCGGCCCAGGCGTCTAGATAGTGTTGTAGCTGCGGTCCGTTGAGGCTGACGGCAAACGTCTCGGCATCGCTTTCACCGAGCCGCTGGGCGAAGCTCTTGCGGCTTTCGATCGACTGCCGGTCTTTGACCGAGTGACCGATGAAGCCTGGCAGCAGCGGACCCGCGTCATGCTGGAAGGTACGGATCGCCCGCTCGACGTGCCCTTTCTGCTCGGGCGAATAGGCGTCGGAGTGTTCCGGTTCGATGTCGAGCGATGCGAACAGGCGGGACGTGTCCTTCGACCGGAAGTCGCTGCCGTTGTCCGTCTTGACGACGTTCGGCACACCCCAAGCAATGATGGCCTTGCGGATGAGCAGGGCGACGGCCGAGGCACGCGGTGTCCGCGACAGTGACAGCACCATGCGCCGCGTCGCGATGTCGATGCACACATAGACCGAGTGCCGCCCGTCCGTGCACAGAGCGTCGACCGGCGAAGCATCGATCTGCCAGAGCTGGTTCGGCTCGGTGATGCGCCGCAGCGTGCCCGTTCCGGCGAGCTTCATGGTCGAACGATAGAGGTCGGGGTTGGTCAGCTTGGTCAGTTCGACCTTATGCTCGATCTTCATCTGCTTCAGCGTATGCTGGAAGGTCCGCACCGGCGGCATGTCGACCAGCGTTTCGATGCCTTTTGAAACGCTCTTGATCCGGTCGCCGAACTCGTGCCGGCACAGCGTCCTGACGTGCTCGGCCGACAGGAACGGCTGGTGCGCGATCAGGGCCAGCATGTGAGCCTTGACGCGCCCGCCCTCGGCGATGTCGAGCACGCCCGTGCCCTTGCGCGCCGCGCCCCGATCGACGGCCAGCGCCGCTGTCCGTTTGTCCCGCTTGGCCGAGACCCACCGCACCAGCGACCGTTTCGAGATCGACGGCACCCGCTCGCGCACCCACGGGTCGACCGTGATCGACCCGGCATTGTATTTGTCCGAAAACACCTGGACATGCGTGGCGTGGCCGAGCCGCAGCGTGCGCGTGAACCGCTGGTAGGCGTTGACGATCGCCAGCCGCGCGTCACGCTCCTGCGCCGCCCGCGCCGACAGCGCGGGGCCGGTTTCCGGCGTCGCCTCGGCGACCGGCTCCGGCACGGCGACGACGAGATGCTTCTGCTGGTACGCCACCTGCGCCAGCACCGGCAGCAGGCTGACGGGATACTCCATGCCGCCGCCGCGCCCGGCGCGTTTGCGCGCCAGCGGGTGATCGTTCCAGCCGAGCCGTTCGGCATAGCGAATCACCGCGCTTTTCGTCCCCGGCAGGTCGGGCAAGCCCTCTGCCGCGATTTCCGCCGCCGTGAGGTATTCCTTGCTGCCGCCCGCCGCCGGCACGCTCGGCGCCCTCAACGCTGTCATGGATTGCCGCCCCTAAGCGCGCGCACCGCCTGCTGCACATAGCCGTGCAGCTGCTCGCGCAGGTGCTGGCGCGTCGCCTCGTCGGGCGCCCGCTCGCATGTCAGTTGCAGCCGAAACAGGCGGTTCGTCGTCTCGTAGGGCAACCGGAAGTGACAATCGGCGCAGAACAGCGCGTGTTTGCCCTGCGGCATCGGCTCGGTGCACAGCGGCACCGGGCACCGGCGCGGCTGTTCGGGCTCGGCCGCGACGAGGTCGAGGCCCGCGAAGATGTGGGACTGCGGTCGGCTCACGACCACCTCCTGACGCTGATCCGGCGGCGCATGCGCCGGGCGGCCGCACGCGCGGCGCGCTCGAATGCCCATGCGAAGGCGCAGAGCCCGGCGTAGACGCAGACCGAGCCGACACAGAGCCAGAAGGGCGCCATCAGACGGCTCGCCCGGCAAGGATCAGCAGCTCGGCGAGGCCGCCGAGCAGGGCGATGGCGTAAATGAACAGCGCGATCGCCGCGAGCGCGCAGACATCCTGAACAATCGGCTTCATGGGTTTCACCGTTTTGCCTTCCACCGCGCCTGCAGCGCCGCCTTCCTGGCGGCGATGTCGCGCTCGTGTTCGTCGATGAGCTGGAGTTCGATCAGGTCGGCGTATTTCGCGGGCACGACGGCGAAGCCGAACAGGCCGGGCACGAAACCGAGCAGTCCGTCGGCCTCGGTGGCGTGGATGAGGGCTATGAAAGCGTCGAGCGGGATACGGTGTTCGCCGCTGGCCTCGCCCGCCCACTTGTTCACCATCGCTTCCGACACGGGCCGATCGAGATAGGCCGACATCTTGCGGGCGATCTCTGCGCGGCTGCCCTTCCCGTCGTCGCGCGCGTCGCGCAAAGCCCGGCCGACCAGCCGCGCCACCTTGTTCTCCAGCGCGCCCCGGCCGGCGACGTCGTCGGAATAGCCGACCGCGACTTGCGGCGGCTCCCACGAAAACAGGTCGCTTGTGTGCGTATCGCGGGCGCGCCGGACCATCAGCTGGACCGGCCTTTCAGCCACCGCTGGATGGCGCCTTCGTGCAGGTCGAAAAACCGGTCCTGCTCGGCCTCTTTCAGGCCGGCGAACGCCGTCGACACCTTCTGCCAGCGCGGCTCGGCGGCGGGTTTCGCCACCCGGTCGATGATCGCGATCGCCTCGCCGACGCTGCCGGCCTTGGCCGACGTCAGCAGCGCCGCGATCATGTCCTGCCGGGCCGGCGCCTCGGCCGCCAGCGCCAGCAGCTCCGACTGGTTGTCGGCCACCGCATGCAGCGCGATCCGCTCGCGCACGTCGGCCTCGATCGACGCGATCTTGAGCGCGAGATAGATGCTCCTGCGCGATATCCCGAGCGCCTTTTGAGCGACGTTCGAAAAAAGAGTGCAAAACTTTGCACTGATTTCCTCGGCCTGTTCCGGCGTGTCTTTTGCCTTGCGCGGTCGGCCCTTGGCGACCAGGTGCGCGGCGTTGTACGCCTCGCGCCAGCGCGCCAGGTCGACCGCCTTGTCGAGCGCCGACAGCTCGCGCCGCACGAGGTTTTCGGTGATCTCGGCCTGCACGATCTCGGCTTCGGAGGCATAATCCTCCGGCGCCTTGACGATCGCACCGATCTCGCTCCAGCCGAGTTGACGGCCGGCGGCGAGCCGATGCCCGCCGAACACCAGCCGGTAGCGTTCGCCGGTGGCGACCACTTCGATCGGCGTCCGCTGGCCCTCGCCCGCAAACAGGTCGGCCAGCGTCTCCACCCAGGCCGGGTCGAGCCGGCGCCGGCCGGCCGGCACGTCGATCAGCGCGATCGGGATGCGCGCGGCCCTGATGTCCGTGCCGAGCGCGATCGTGGACAAGGCGGCGCTCATAACGCACCTCCCTTGTCCGTTACGGTGATGCGATTTGCCCTAGCGCCGGACGGGCAGCGCCTGTTACCTGATCGTGCACTGCGGTTCCGGACCGCGCGGCAACGCGGTCCGGAACCTGTCATCCCCTCGAACCGCAATTGTGAGGAGACGATGGAACAAGAGATCGAGTGGCTGAAGAACCGTGTGTCGGTGCTTGAGGAGTTTGTCGAATGCCTGATCGGCAAAGCCTTGGCCGACAGCGGGCAAATGGAGTTGCTGTTGAAGGATGTCGTGGCGATGAACCAGGTCCCGCCGATTTCCGGTGAGACCAAGGTCATTGACGACCGCCTTCATGTTGCGCGCCACATGAGGGAGCGGCTTGCGGGCGGCGAGTTTCGGTCGACCTATTTTCCACGCAAATGGAAGCAAGCGCGGCGTCTTCGCGAGACCTTAGGATTTCAATCGCCTTCCGGTCGCTGATTGAGTGCGGGTTGCTCATGCGCCCGCTCCCGCTTCTCGACTCGCCTTTTCCGGCTTGCTAGACCTTGCGATCTTGCGCCTGCCGCGTGTGTCGTAGCGGTCGGGCCAGAGCTGTCGGGCCGGTATCCCGAGGGCGCGGGCGATCATCCGCTCCGCCTTGAGGTAGGGTGCGCCGAGCGCGACCGAAAAATGCGCGGCTGCCAGCGGTGTTGTCGCCGCGAACGCGTTAAGCGAGCCGTACCGGCGTTTGATCTCCGCCAGGATCGAATGCCGGTCCCATGTCTGGGTGGGTGTCACGCCCGCTCCTCTTCTAAAAACCGAGGACAAGGCCCGCCAGCCTCGCCCCTCGGGTGGGTGATTTGGATATCTAAGGGAGCAGGATACACAAAATTTTATGCATCGCAACGATTGACATAAAAATTTGTGTCGACACCGACAATGAAAGAGCTTTTAGCCACGTTCGGACAGCGCCTGATCGAGCTTCGTGGAAGCCAGTCACAGAAGGAGTTTGCTGCCGCTTTGGGCATTCATTTCAATACGTTGGCAGCGTATGAGCGCGGCGACGGCTCGCCCGACCTTCGCTTTGTCACAAAAATTAGTGAGTTCTCGGGAAAGCCGATCGCGTGGCTGCTCGGCGCCGATGCTCCGCTGGTGCAGACGCAGCCGGACGGCATGGTTGAAATCCCGCGGTTTAATGTCCGCGTCGCCGCCGGCGCTGGCGCGTTAGCGCTAACCGAAAATGTGAGTTCTTATTTCACCGTCGAGCGCGACTGGCTTCGCCGCATGTTGCCGGGCTGGGCGCCGTTCAACGCCGAGGTCGGCATTCTGGAGATCGAAGGTGATTCCATGTACTCGACGCTCCTGGAGGGCGATCTGGTCATGGCGGTCGCCAACCCGCCCGAGCGCGTCGTCGATGCCGGCGGCATCTTCATCGTGCTCCACCACGGCACCTTGCGCGTCAAGCGTCTGCATACCGACATGCAGTCGGGCGACATCACCCTTATCTCCGACAATGATCACTACCCACCCGAGACCGTGGCGCGGGAACGCCTGGAGTTCGACCTGCGCATCCTCGCCCAGGTTCTGATCAGGATCGGCAAGCTGCGCCCGAGGGGGGATTGATGGAAACATCTGCTTTTGCGCAACTTCCCACCTCGTACAGGTACGGATTGTGCAAGCAAATAGAGGATTGTCTTGCATTTACAGTCAGTTGCCGCGCCGTCCGTCGGGTCCGCCCGAGGTGGGAACCCGCTTCCCACCTCGCTTCCGACCTTAGCCGACTTAACCCACCCGTTGACTCCTGCCGTTCAGCGTGAACAAAATGAGAACATTCGACCCGGTGGGAGGTTCCATGCGTCAGCTGCAGGTGGTTGTTGTTCCGTTCAACAGGATGAAGGGCGAGTTCGTGCCTGCCGGTCACGAGCCGGCAAGGTCGCCGGAGGCCGGCCGCGCCAGGGCCAGCGCGCTGGCGGGCCGCTACACAGGTGTCGGCGTCTACGGCGTCTGGGTCGACGACGAGACCATGGACGCCAGCGACCTGCACGAGCTGGCGCAGTTCGGCCAGGTGCCCAATCTTGCTGCGCTCCAGGCGGCGGCTTAGAACACATCTTTTTTTGGGGGGGAGGGCTTAGGGGCTTGCTGAAGGCTACACTTCTCGTGACGGCACTCGTTTTGGGAGCCACCGGCGCTGTCCGGGCGGACCCACTACTGGACGCCTGCCAAACGGTTCTCTTGGATCGGCTGCTTTCGCCGTCCAGCTATAAGGAGATCGAGGTAAAGCGCGCGGTAGTCGAGATGTCACCGGGAGAGTGGTACGCGCAGGAGGTCTCCAGAGTGCCGTACGAGAGCGCGGATGACGTCAAGCGAGAGCACACGGAGCGCACGCAGCGAGAGTTCGAGAGGATGATGCGCGACGGTATCCGACCCGCGTTGACCAGCCTGATCATCGAATTCGACGCCTCGAATGCCTACGGCGCCATCATTCGAGGGCGGGCGCGCTGTAGCCACTACGAGACGGGCACCGGAATTGAGCCGAACCCTCAGACCGTTGGGCTTTATCTGCTCGACCGTTGAAGGCGCGCCGGCCGCGTCACTATTTGTACACTGTACGGTCCGGTACCGACCGCACGCAAGATGCTGTTTTTCATGTCTTTTCTGCGGCCAGCATGGGAGAATCGCGAAGAGTGACGCGCGGTCACTGTTCGCGTCACTGTTTTCAGCGCGGAGGAAGCCGTGGAACTTGTCGCGTTCTGCCTGCCTGAGATCGCCTATCCCCTGTCGATCGACACGGTCGGTAAGATGCTGGCGCTCGGCCATGGCCTTCGCATGGCCTGCAACACATACCGGTGCGGCTACGCAAGGGACATCAACCTGGTGCGTGTCGCCCGCCGCCACGGCATGGACTATTCCTGCCTGCGCGGCGATCTGCTCGAGGTGATCTGGTGCCCGCGCTGCCGCGCCGCCGGCCGCTCCGGGCGCGACATCGCCTTCACGCACGAGCCGCTGACCGCCGCCCGTTCCGACTGGCCCCGTAAAGCGCCGGAGCCCGCCGACCCGTTCGCACGCCAGGCGCCGGCGCGGGACTGAGATTTCCGCTTGCAATCATACAAAAAATGTATGATTATAGGTCTATCAGCAGAACAGGCTGATGGACAGAAGAGGGAACGGGAAAAATGACGTACTTTGCGATCGCACACACTTACGGCGCAAATATGCGGCGCGGCGACAATCGCCGGATGGGCCTTATGGTCGAGTTCGACACGCAGGACGCACGGGACAAATGGTGCCTACAAGGCCAGCCTTTCCGCACACACCCCCGCTTTCGCGAGGCGGTTGAGGCCAACGATTCCGACGTTTCTTATTTCAGGCGCGCGAACGGGATTGTGCAGGAGGCCGATCTGTCCGATCCGCGCCTTGCGGACTGGGCGTGATGACCGGTCCCGAACTGACGGTCGCCCGCGCCGCGCTGGGTGAAATGTGGGGCCTTGGCCGGCCCTTGCATGCCGCCGAACTCGCCCGCGCCCTGCGCTTGAGCGGCGGCAACGCCCGTCAGTCCGTCGCCGGCTGGGAGCGCGGCGCCGGCCCGACGGGCGCCGCCTCGGTCGCCATCGAGATGATGCTCGCCGGCGCCCCGCCGCCCGACGATCTCGACAAGATCATCGTCCGCACCCGCGGCCGCTGTTGACGAATCCGCGTCGCCGCGCCATCTTCTCGGCGAAGGTTGCCGCGACGCGGTGACCTGTCGCGGCGGCACACCGCTGCGTGGATCGAAACCCGACCTATGCCCCTAGGACGCCGGGAAAAGGCGCGCCGCATGAGGCTGCGCGCCGGCCCCCTACGCCGAGGAAACAACGCCTCGATGGCAGGCAAACCGTCCATACCCCTGTCAGTGCACGCTGCGATCCGCGGCCTGCACGGTCAGGGGATGGGAAAGAAAGCGATCGGCCTCGCCCTCGGCGTCAGCAAGTACACCGTCGAACGCGCGCTCGACGAGGGCTACGCGGAACGCGAGGCGGCCCGGCAGCGCAGGAACTACCCGCACCGCTACCGCGAACGCAGAGACGATCCCGCCTATCGGGAGACCCAGGCCAGGCATGACGCGAAGCCGGAAAGGCTGCAAAGCCTCCGGCTGGCGAGCGCGGCAAGGCGCGGGCGTCGACAGCCCGCCGCCGGTGCCATTTGATCTTGCGCGCCGCCGCCGTCGCTGCGCTCGTTGGTGCCATTTGAACTTGCGCGCCGTTTTCCCCGCCGCCGGCCGCTCCTCCCCGCGCAAACCCTAGCAACTCCGGGGTTTCTCGCCGTTTCCCGGCGTTTCCCACTGTTTCCCGGCCAGTGCCATTTGATCTTGCGGGTTACA
>QFCS01002025.1_pt1 | contig 43681 bp, 50 predicted proteins | sample 3576561 | NCBI WGS metagenome assembly QFCS01 | reverse complement strand
TTCGCATCAAGCCCGACCGGCTGCATGCCTTCACGATGGCGATCTGCCGCGCCGACGGCAGCTCCGAGGCGGAGGCGCGCCTCATCGCCGATCATCTGGTGCTGGCCAACCTGTTCGGCCACGACAGCCACGGGGTCGGCATGATCCCCCACTACATTCAGAATACCGCAGCCGGCGCCTGCGTCCGTAATCACCATGCAAAGATCGTCCGCGACAACGGTGCCGTGATCGTGATCGATGGCGGCGCCGGCTACGGTCAGGTGATCGCCAAGGAAGCCATGGATATCGGCATCGAGCGCGCGAAGAAACACGGCGTGTGCGTCGTCGGCCTCACCAATGCGCATCACATCGGCCGCATCGGCCACTGGGGCGAGCAATGCGCCCGCGCCGGTATGGTCAGCACGCACTGGGTCAACGTACACGGCCACAAGTCGCTGGTGGCGCCATTTGGCGGCGCCGAGCCGCGCTTCACGACCAATCCCTACTGCACTGCCATTCCGCGCAAGGGCCAGGAGCCGATCGTGCTCGACTTCGCGACCAGCCAGGTCGCGATGGGCAAGGTGCGTGTGGCCAACAACAAGCAGGTGCAGATGGAGGAGGGCCTGCTGATCGATGCGGCCGGCAATCCCACGAAGGATCCGGGCGTGATGTACAATGCGCCCTACGGCGCCATTCTGCCGTTCGGCCTGCACAAGGGCGGCGGTCTCGCGGTGATCTGCGACCTTCTTGCCGGCGCACTGACCGGCGGGCGTGCGCACAGCCCCCGCACCATCAAGAAGGACGGCACCGATATCATCAACAACATGCTGTCGGTCATTATCGATCCCGAGGCGATGGGGGGCGTCGCGTTCTTCGAGGACGAAGTGGAGAACTTCATCGACTGGGTGAAGTCGGCCAGGCCGCAGCCCGGCGTGGCCGAGGTGTTGACGCCCGGCGAGCCCGAGCGTGCGCGCCGGGCCGACCGCGAGGTGAACGGCGTGCCGATCGACGGCACCACCTGGCGGCAGCTGCTCGAGGTGGCGCGCAAGGTGAGGCTGAACGACACCGAGATTCCACAGATGGCCGCAGCCTAGCAACGGGGAGAGAACAATGGCCAGGATGAGACTCTACTATTCCCCGGCGTCGCCCTATGCCCGCAAGGTCAGGGTGCTGGCGCTGGAGACCGGCCTCGACAAGAAGATCGAGATGATCAACGCCGCGCTGTCGCCGGTGGCGCCCAATGCCGACGTCGACAAGCACAACCCGATCGGCAAGATCCCGGTGCTCTCGATCAAGGGCATGGATCTCTTCGATTCGCCGGTGATCTGCGAGTACCTCGATCAGCATCACAAGGGCCGCAAGCTGCTGCCGCGCAAGGGCCGCGAGCGGTGGATGGCGCTGCGCCTGCAGGCGATGGGCGACGGGCTGCTCGATGCCGCGCTGCTGGCGCGCTACGAGGAATTCCTGCGTCCCGAGGAACGGCGCTGGCCGGAATGGACCAAGGGCCAGATGAAGAAGATCGACGGCGTGCTCGACCAGCTCGAGGCCGAGTCCAAGGTGCTGAAGGGCAAGCCCACGCTGGGCACGGTCACGGTCGCCTGCGCCCTGGGCTATCTCGATTACCGGTTCGGCAGCCACGACTGGCGTGCCAAGCGGCCCAAGCTCGCCAAGTGGTTCGCCACCTTCTCCAAGCTGCCGTCGATGAAAGCGACGGTGCCGCCGCCGGCCTGAACGCCGCCGTGACCGACGCCGAGCAGATCATCCGTCGTCTCGGGATGCAGAGGCATCCCGAGGGCGGCCATTTCGTCGAGACCTTTCGGACGCCGCAAGGCACGGCGATCTACTTCCTGCTGACCGCCGGCGAGCGTTCGCACTGGCATCGCGTCGTGAATGCCGACGAGATCTGGCATCACTATGCCGGGGCGCCGCTCGAATTGTCGTTGAGCGAGGACGGGCGCGCGCTGCGGCATCTGCGGCTGGGCACGGATTTCGGTATCGGCGAGCAGCCACAGGCCGTCGTGCCGCGCAACGTCTGGCAGGCCGCGCGCTCGCTCGGTGCCTGGACGCTGGTCGGCTGCACGGTGAGCCCGGCCTTCGACTTCGCAAACTTCGAGCTAGCGCCGCCGGGGTGGCAGCCAGAGCTCGCGTGAGGCGAGCATAGCGCCCGCGGTGACCAGGAGGGCCGCGACCAGCAGCGAGCCGGTTGGCTCGGCCAGCCCAAAGGCGATCAGCAGCGCCGTCGACAGGATGGGCGTGGCGTAGGACAGCGCGCCGAGCGCGCGGATGTCGCCGCGCTTCACGGCGTGATCCCAGAGATAGAAGGCGGCGCCGGCCGGGCCGAGGCCGAGCGCCAGCACGGCCAGCCAGGCTGTCGTCGAGGCGGGCCATACGGTCTGCTCGAGGACCAGGTGACAGACCAGCGACAGCAGTGCCGAGGCGGTGCAGAACGCCGCGATGGCGTCGGTCGGCGTCTCGCCGAAGCGCCGCGACAGCACCGAATAGAGCGACCAGGTGACGGCGCAGCCCAGCGCCAGCGCATAGCCCAGCGCATAGGCGCCGGTGAAGTTGAGGCCGCGACCGGCCGCCAGCAGGCCGACGCCCGCGAAGCCCAGCAGGGCACCGACGAGATGCGGCCAGCCCAGTCGTTCGCCGGCAAGCGGTGCCGACAGGAGGACGATCAGCAATGGCCACAGATAGTTCACGAGGTTGGCTTCGGCGGGCGGTGCCAGTTGCAGGGCGGCGAAATAGAGGGCGTGATAGCCGAACAGGCCGCCGACACCGAGCAGCCAGACCGGCGCCGGCCAGCCGACCAGCTCCCGCCAGGCGACGCCGCGGCTGCGGGCACGGACGATGCCGATCGCGGCACCCACGGCGAACGTCATGGCAACCATCTGGAAGGGCGGGATTGGCCCCGCGGAAACCGACAGCACGGCGAGAGCGCCCCACAGAGCGATGGCGGCGAAGCCTGCGGCCATCGCGCGGCGTCGATTGGCGTCCGAAGTCGTCATGAGGCGCGCATAGTGAACGAGCCGAGGTTTGTCGAGCCGTGCATGACGCCTCGTTCATCGCTACCATGAAGGGCGGAGCCGCCATGTTCGTTCGCACGACCAATCCGGTCAGTCATCGTCTGGCGCGCATGGCCTTCATCATGGCGTGCGTCGCGGCGCTGATCGTGGCTGCCGCCGGACCGCTGCATCGCTATGCCGGGCTCGGTATCGAGGCCGCGTTCGCGCTGTTTCGCTACGGTTTCTATGTCGCCGCCGCGGGCGTCGCGCTGGGGCTCGCGACCATCCTGCCGACGCGGCCGGGCGACCGGCGGCGTGGCTTTCTCGCGGCACTGCTTGCCATCGTGATCGGCGTGGTGACTGCCTATACGCCGCTGGTCTGGTTCCTGCGCGCCCAGCGGTCGCCCGAGCTGACCGACATCTCGACCGACATCTCGAACCCGCCGCCGCTCGTCGCCACCCTGCCGTTGCGGCGCGGCGCATCGAATCCGCCAGCCCATCCCGGTGCCGAGGCCGGCGTTCTGCAACGTGCGGCCTATCCCGATATCACGCCGGTGACTTTGGCTATGCCGCCGGCCGAGGCCTTCAAGCGGGTCGACGCCGCAGCCATGGCGATGGGCTGGGATATCGTCGCCCGCGCCCCGGGGGAGGGCCGGCTGGAGGCGGTGGCGACCAGCGAGTGGTTCGGCTTCCGGGACGACATCGTCGTTCGCATCCGTGCCGAGGGAGCCGGCAGCCGCATCGACATCCGCTCCAAGAGCCGCGACGGCGGTTCGGACTTCGGCATCAATGCGCAGCGCATCCGCGAATTTATTGCTCTGCTGAAGGCAGGGTGAAGCGGAAGGTCGTCCCCTGTGCGCCCGTCTCGGCGACGGCGATATCGCCACCGTGGGCACCCACGAGATCGCGTGCGATGGCGAGACCCAGTCCCGCGCCGCTGTTGCGGCCGCCGGTGACGAAGGGCCGGAAGACGTTGGCGGCCAGCTCCGGCGGCACGCCGGGACCATTGTCCGTGACGTCGACCGCCACCTGCCGTTCGTCCGCGCGCGCCGCCACTGTCACAGCGGTGGCACCCGCTTCGAAGGCATTGCGCCCGAGATTGACGAACACGCGGTAGAGCAGGTCGCGGTCGGCCCGCACCTGCAGGCCGAGGGGAACGGCGTTGACCCAGTTGCACAGGTTGTTGGGATTGTTCTCCTCGCCCTGCTCCTGGAGGGCGATGCCCACCTCGTCGACGAGGTCGGAGAGATCGACGACGGCGAGCCTCGGCGTCGGCCTGTCGCGCACATACTCGATGGCGTTGCTGGCCAGTCGGGCCGCGCGGTCGATGGTGTTGAGGATGGTGGGGGCGAGCGCACGCGTGCGCTCGTCGCTGCTGCGCGCCAGCCGGTCGGACAGCAGCCGCGCGGTCGACAGCATGTTGCGCAGGTCATGGTTGATCTTGTTGGCGGCGGCGCCGATCTCGGCAAGGCGCGATTTCTGACGCAGCGAGGCCCGCAGCTCGCGCTGCAGGTTGCGGAACTCGCGGTCGACGGTACCGATCTCGTCGCGCCGGCTGGAGGGCGGCCGCTCGGCATCGCCTCCCTCCGGAGCGCGGCGAAAGGCCACCATGTCCGCCGACAGAGCCTGCAGCGGCTGGATCACCAGCCAGCGCAGGGCGAGGTAAAGCAGGAAGGCGGTGAAGAGCGCGATGATGATCGACAGAACCAGGATGCGTCTGGCGTAGCCGTACATCGCCTGGCGCATCGGCTGCTCGTCGGCCACGATCCACACCATGGCGTTGGGCAAGCGCATGGACTGGTCGCCGACCCGGATATGGCGAGAGCCCTGGTGGGTCATTGCATCGAGTGCGTCCCAGATCAGCATCAGGCCGCCCCGCTCCTTGAGGTTGAAGGTCGGCATACTCGGTCTGGGCTTGACGTTCAGCAGCGCGCGCTTGGGTTTGTTGGGTTCGATCAGCACCACGGCATCGATGCGCGCATTGGCGAGCAGGTTCCGCTTCACCTCTTCGGTGACCATGTTGTCAGGCGTTGCGTCGAGGGCAAGCGCAGCCAGTGCGCCGTTCTCGACGAGCTGCTCGAGATATTCGACGCGATAGCGCGCGATCGACGGCAGAAAGACCAGGATCTCCGCGGTCATGATCGCGACGATAGCCAGACCCAGGATACGCCACGACAGCCCGAAGGCGGGACTTCGCCGGCGCACCGACGCTGCGCGGTCGGCCGACAGGGTGACATCGGCGGTCATCCCGGCGCAGTCTATCGAAGACCCGGTGGCGGGCCTAGAGCGGATGGTGCCTAGGGAGCTGCCACGACGCGGTAGTAGACGCCATTGGCGCCGTAGGCCGGCATGAACCACAACCCGCTGCTGCAGGCGTAGTAGGCTTGGCTGCCGACCGGATGATAGTTGCAGCCGGCGGGCAAGGTTCCGTAGATGGTGCCCGGAGGATTGGCCGAATTGGTTGCGGCGGCGGTTCCGGCCGCCACACCTGCATTGTAGGCCGCCTGGCTGTTGGCCGTCGACGCAGCTGCCGCCCCGACGGCTGCGCCGGCCAGCATGCCGGCCGCCACGGCGCCCCCGGTATTCCAGCCGCCGCAGTTGTAGCAATTGGCGCCATACGCGTTGACCACGGTCGGCGCATTGTACGTATGGTAGTAGCCGCCGTGCCAATAGCCCGGGCTGCCGTAATAGGTATGACCCCCGGTTCCCGTGGCCGTCCACGATCCGCCGCCACCGGATGCCGTGCCGCCGCGCGCGCCGGTGGCGCTCCACGAGCCACCCCCGCCAGAAGCCGTACCGCCATGCGCCCCGGTCGCCGTCCAGGAACCGCCGCCGCCCGAGGCGGTGCCGCCCCGCCAGTCGTGCGCGGTCCACGACGAACGGTCGCCGCTCCAGCCGCCGGCATGAATCCAGGCCAGTGCCGGCGCGAGCGGTGCCGCGATGGCAAGGGCGGTGGTGAGCAGCAGGGTCTTCCTCATCGTGCTCTCCTGTTACGTCTTCGCCGGTTACTTCTTTGCCGGCGCGACGGCGCCCGGCGGTGCGAACGGAATGCGGACGGTGCCGGCTGGAGGAACGAACGTGAAGGCGTCCGCCGGCAGGGCCGGGTCGATCTTCCAGTCGGAAAGCTGCACCGTATGGCGGTAGTGGGCCGGATCCCCGAGGAATATCGCCCGCGCCATGCGCGGCAGCTTGTCCTCGGAGCCGATCCAGAGCTGGACATGCGCGAACGGGCCGACCAGCACGACGATGTCCGTCGGGACGCCGCCCACGACCGTCGATTTGCCGACGACGAAGGCGATGCGCAGGTTCTCGCCGATCACCTTCAGGGGATCGGAGACGACGAGGTCGGTGAACGGGAAGTAGATGGCGGCGTGCTGGAAGGCGGCGCGCAGCATGGCGTCTATCGTATCGGGTGCATCTGCTGTCGCCACCAGCTTGGCGGCGGGTTCGAAGGCCTGGACCGTCTTGCCGTTGTAGTAGAACTCGGTGCGCGGCCCGTCGCCCGGCGTGATCACCTTGAGCTTGTCGGGGCGCTGCAGCGTCACGTCGGATAAGGTGGTGTAAGCCAGCGGTTGGCCGGTGCGGTCGGGGCTCTCGTAGGTGGCGAGCGCGGTAAAGCTCATGGTCTTGGCGGCGGCCAGGCGGTCGCTCATCGCCTTGACGAGGGCGAGCGCGGCGGGCTCGATCTCGACCTTGGGGGCAAGATCGGGTGTCGCCGCTGGCGGCGGCTGGGTCTGTGCCACGACCGTGACCGCTGCCGTGACCGCCGCGATCGTCGCGGCAAGGCAGATTGCAAAGGCTGTCTTCATTCTTGGTCTCCGCAGGACGGACGCCGCAGCAGGGCGCGCAGGCTCGTGGCGGCCGGATGATCGGTGCTTTTTATGACGGGTGCAATCAGTGAGAGCCGGGGCCGGTGATGAGGCGCGCGCCGGACTGGAAGGTCACGTAAGACCACAGCCAGTCGAACAGCACGACCAGCCGGTTGCGAAAGCCGATCAGGAAGGCGATGTGGATCAGGCCCCACAGCAGCCAGGCGACGAAGCCATGCACCCTCAGCCAGCCGAAATCGGCAACGGCGGCGCCACGGCCGATCGTGGCCATGGTCCCCCAGTCGCGATAGCGGAAGGGCGCCGGTGCCGGCCGGCCTGCGATGCGCCCCCGCAGCGCGCGGGAGACGTATTCGCCCTGCTGCTTGGCGACCGGCGCCAGGCCGGGCAGCGGCTTGCCGTCCCGACCGGGCGCCTGGGCGGTGTCACCGATGACGAAGATCTCGGGATGGCCCGGCACCGTGAGGTCGGGACCGACCACCACCCGGCCCACGCGGTCTTGTTCGACACCGAGCCAGCGGCCGGCCGGGGACGCGGCGACGCCCGCCGCCCATACGATGGTGGCAGCCTCGATCCGCTCCTCGCCGATGGCGACGCCGGTTTCGTCGCATTGCGACACAGGCTGGCGGAGACGCACCTCGACCCGCAGGCGCTCCAATGACCGGCGGGCAGCATCGCTCAATGTCGGCGGCAAGGCCGCCAGCACGCGCTCTCCCGCCTCGATCAGGATGATGCGTGCATCGCGCGGGTTGATGGCGCGGAAGTCGTCGCGCAGCGCGACATGTGCCAGCTCGGCGATGGCGCCTGCCATCTCGACGCCGGTCGGGCCCGCGCCGATGACGACAAAGGTGAGGAAACGCCGCCGTGCCTGCGGATCGTCGGCTTGCTCGGCCTGCTCGAAGGCCGAGAGGATGCGGCGGCGGATGGCGGTTGCGTCGTCGATCTTCTTCAGGCCGGGTGCGACCGGCTCCCATTCGTCGTGACCGAAGTAGGCATGGCGCGATCCTGTCGCCAGCACCAGCACGTCGTAGGGCACCTCGCGGTCCTCGAGATGCACGATGCGGCGTTCGCGATCAACGCCAGTCGCGCGGCCCAAGACCACGCGAACATTGGTGGCGCGGCGCAGGATGGAGCGGATGGGCTGGGCGATCTGGGCCGGCGACAGGCCGGCCGTCGCGACCTGATAGAGCAGTGGCTGGAACAGATGATAGTTCCGACGGTCGATGACCGTTACATCGGCGTCGGCGCCAGCCAGGCCCTTGGCGGCGCTCAGTCCGCCGAAGCCGGCGCCGACGATGACGATGCGAGATCGTGCCATGGCCTTCTCCGCATTCCGACGACCATATGGCCGACCACCATATCGCCGATCACCATATGGGAAACCGCGCCAGCAGGCGCACGAGTATCCGGCTGCGCGTGCCGAAAAGCGCATCGGTGAAGAAGCTGCCGGCGGCGCGCTTGCTGGCCTCGCCCAGTGTCGGATAGGGCGGCACGAAGCTCGCCATGGCCGAAATGCGCAGCCGGCGCGCGATGGCGAGGCACCATGGCTGGATCAGCTCGCCGGCGTGGGGCGCCGCGATGCCGGCGCCGAGAATGCGGCCACGCCGGTCGGCGATCACCTTGACCATGCCTTCGGTGGCGCGCTCGGTTTGTGCCCGATCGTTGTCGGTGAGCTTCCAGCGCAGGACCCGTATCGCTGCGCCATGGCGCTCGCGCGCCGCGCGCTCGTCGATCCCGACCTGGGCCAGCTCGGGATCGGTATAGGTGGTCCACGGGACGATCGAGGGATCGAGACGAGCGGGCAGGCGGAACAGGGCGTTCCTGATGAACAGCGACGCCTCATATGCCGCCATGTGCGTAAAGGCATGGAGACCGTTGCAGTCGCCGATCGCCCAGACGTTGCGGTTGGTCGTGCGCAGCGACGGTCCGACCGTGATGCCGCGGGACGTACATGCGATGCCGGCGACGTCGAGGGCGAGCCCGTCGACGACCGGCATGCGGCCGGCGGCCACCAGCAGATGGCTTCCCGAGACATGCCTGCCGTCGGCGAGATCGAGCGCGATTCCTTGCGGATCGCGCCGGGCGCGGACGATGCGGACGGGCGCGTGCAAGGTGACGCCTTCGCCGCGCATGCGCCCGAGCACGATGGCGGCGAGCTCGGGGTCGTCCCTGGTGAGGAAGCCCGCAGCATCCAGCACGGTGACCTCTGCCCCCAGCCGGCGATAGGCCTGCGCCATCTCCATGCCGATCGGCCCGCCGCCGATGACGAGAAGATGCGCCGGCAGCGTGCGGCTGGCGAAGATCGTCTCGTTGGTGAAGTAGGGCACCTCGGTCAGGCCCTCGAGCGGAGGCAGCGTTGGTCGCGAGCCGGTGGCGAGCACGATGCGCCGGCTGGTGATGCGATGTGGTCCGACTTGGAGGTCGGTACGACCGAGGAAGCGTGCCTCGCCGCGGATGACGCGCACGCCGAGGCCTTCGAAACGTTCGACCGAATCGTTGGGAGCGATGGCCGCGATGACCTCGGCGACGTGATCCATGACGCGGCCGAAATCGACCGTCGGCTCGATCGGTGCGATGCCGAAGGCGGCGCCGCTGCGCTGTGCCTGGGCGGCCTTTGCCGCCGCGATCAGCGCTTTCGACGGCACGCAGCCGTAGTTGAGACAATCGCCGCCCATCGCGCCGCGCTCGACCAGCACGACATCGAGGCCGAGCTGCGCGGCACCGGCGGCGGCGACGAGCCCGGCCGATCCCCCGCCGACGACGCAGATATCGGGAGCAAGGGTCGACGTCATGTCACGATGTCCGCTCGCCGCGCCGGTGGCCATAGATCACCGGGACCAGTGCCAGCACGGCAAGGCCGAGCAGCGGCAGCAGGATGCGCCATTCGAAGATGACGCTGAGATCGGGCGTGAGACCGCTGTCGAACAGCGTGCCGAGGCCGGAGCCGACGCTGGCGTAGATGATGGCGGCAGGGATGATGCCGAGCACCGTCGCCGCGAAGTACGGCGCGAGCCTCATGCCCAGCAGGGCGGGCACGATGTTCACGAGCCAGAAAGGGAAGACGGGCACCAGCCGAAGAAACAGGAGATAGCTGAAGCCGTCGCGCCGGAACCCTTTCTCGAAGCGCGCCAGGGTGCCGCCGGCACGGGCGTGGAAGAGGTCGTGCAGCGCGGAGCGGGCGACGAGAAAGACAGCCACCGATCCCAGCGTCGCGCCGATCACCGACAGGGCGGCGCCGATCCAGGTGCCGAACAGGAATCCGCCCAACGGTGTGACGACGACGGCGATCGGCAGGGAGAAGGCGACGATCGCGGCATAGCCGGCCACGAACAGCAACGCGGCCAGCACGCCGTGGCCGTCCACCCAGGCGCTGAGCGCGGCATGATGCCGGCTCAACGTCTCGAAGGAGAAGTAGCGGTCGAGCCTGAGCAGCAGGAACAGCGCCAGCCCCGCGGACAGGATCGCCGCGGGAATAAGTCGGCGCCATGTCGGGGAGGTCATGTGATCCTTGGCTTGGCGTGTCCTGCGATATTGGCCGGCCAACTTGCCGCCTCAAGGCAAATAAGTTCACGCTTGGGTGACGACCGGCAGGCCGGGATCGGTATGGCCGAAGCTTGGCCGCCGGCCGACATCGGCCCACCAGGCAGCGAGGCGCGGATGCTTCTGCAGCATCGCGGCGCCTTCCGGTGCCATTGCGAAATAGGCAATCATGGCGCCGGCATGCAGGTCGGCCAGCGACAGCTCCGGGCCGGCGAGGAAGGCTTCCGGCGACGCCAGGGCTTCCAGCGCGGCCAGTGCCTTCGCCGCCCCGGTCAGTCCCTTGGCGATCTCGGCTTCGTCGGCAGGGCGGCCGATCGCCGGACGGAAGACGCGATGGGAGAAGACCTGGCGCACCAGGGGCCAGTAGGCATAGGCGTCGACCATGCCGATCATCTGGTCCATGCGCGCCAGCGCGCGCGGCGACTTGGGCTGCAGCGCAGGCCCCGGGAACGCGCGATCGACGTAGCGGGTGATGGCACTCGTCTCGTAGAGCACGAAGTCGTCATGGACCAGGGCCGGGACGCGACCGAACGGATGCAGCGCCAGATAGTGGGTCGATACCTGCTCGGCGAAGGGATCGACCTCGACGTGGCCGCAGGCAATGCCTTTCTCGGCGAGCGTCAGGCGGGCGATACGGACATAGACGCTGTAGCGGTAGCCGTGCAGGACCAAGGGCATGACTCATCCTTCCTGTCGTTGACTCGGGCCGTTCTCACGCTTATTACCCTCGGCCACGGAATTCACCCCCGCCCAACCCGCGGGGGTCTTGTATTTAGAGGAGTTGCGTGATGAAACGCACCTATCAGCCGAGCAAGCTGGTGCGCAAGCGGCGGCATGGCTTCCGAGCCCGGATGGCGACGGTGGGTGGCCGCAAGGTCATTTCCAGCCGTCGCAGGTCGGGCCGCAAGCGCCTTTCGGCTTAGCCGGCCAGCCGTCTTGCCTGCGGCCCGTCTCGGGCGCTTGCCGAATCGACGGGATTTCCTGCGCGTCCAGTCCGGGCGCCGCTGTGCCATGCCCGGTTTCGTGCTGCAGGTGGCGCCAGTGCCGGCGGCCCTTTCCTCGCCGGCCATCCGGGTAGGCTTTACGGTCAGCCGCAAGGTCGGCAATGCCGTCGTCCGCAATCGAGTCCGCCGTCGTCTGCGCGAAGTCGCACGGCTGGAGATCCCGGAACGGGCACGCGCCGACTTTGATTATGTGCTGATCGGCCGCCAGGGGGCGATCTCGCGGGACTTCGTCAAGCTGCGACAGGAATTGGCCGAAGCCCTGCGGCGGGTGAAGGCTCTCGCCATCGCGACGCCATGACCTGCCACGGACGGCTTGCGCGCGCCTTGGCAAATCGCCAGTTTCCCGACCGTATGTTCTCACGCCTGTCGATCGGGCTGTTGCGCGGTGCCATCCGCACCTATCAGCTGACCCTGGCCTACTTCTTCGTTGGCGCCTGCCGCTACGAACCCTCCTGCTCGGCCTATGCGGCCGAAGCGGTGGCGCGCCATGGCGCGCTGCGGGGAAGCTGGCTGGCCGCCCACCGACTTTGCCGTTGCGGACCGTGGGGCGGTGCGGGCTTCGATCCCGTCCCGCCGCCACGTGGTCTTACCTGTGAAACCGTCGAGCACGTCTGAAGCCTGACCAATGGACCAGAAGAATTTCATCCTCGCCATCGTGCTGTCGGTGCTGATCATCATGGGCTGGCAGGCCTTCTTCCCGCCGTCCAAGCCGGCTGTCGACAGCCAGCAGCACAGCGCCAGCCAGACCGAAGGTCGTCCGGCGGCGCCGGCTCAGCCCGGAGCGACGGGCAGCCAGGGTGCCGTGCAGCCGGGCGCGCCGGCCAACCAGCCGGCCCAGCCGATGACGCGGACGCAAGCGCTTGCCCAGTCGCCGCGCGTCTCCTTCGACACGCCCGAGCTGGTGGGGTCGATCGCGCTCAAGGGCGCGCGTATCGACGACGTGCGGCTTGTGAAGTATCGCGTCACGGTCGATCCCAAGAGCGATCCTGTGCCGGTGCTGTCGCCGGTGGGCAGTGACCACCCCTACTACGCCGAGTTCGGCTGGGCTTCGGCCGACGCGGCGGTCAAGGTGCCGGGCGCCGACACGATCTGGACGGCCAGCGCGCCGACGGTGGCGCCCGGGAAGCCGGTCCGGCTGACATGGGACAATGGCGAGGGACTGATCTTCGCCCTCGACGTCTCGCTCGACGACCACTTCATGTTCGACGTGAAGCAGAGCGTCGAGAACAAGTCCGACAAGCCGGTGACGCTGTATCCCTGGAGCCTGATCGTCCGCTACGGCGAGCCCAAGGCCGAGGGCATCTACATCCTGCATGAGGGCCCCTATGGCGTCTTCAACGGCAGTCTGAAGGAATTCAGCTACTCGGACTTCAAGGACAACAAGCAGCAGAAGATCGCGACCACCGGCGGCTGGGTCGGCATGACCGACAAGTACTGGATGGCGACGCTGATTCCCGAGCAGAAGCAGAAGGTCGACGTCTCGATCAAGCAGACCGGCTCGGGCGCCAACGTCAAATACCAGATCGACTATGTCTCGCCGGGCACGACGATCGCTCCTGGCGCCACGAGCACGGAGGACGCCAAGCTGTTCGCCGGCGCCAAGATCGTGCGGGTGATCTCCGACTACGAGGCCAAGTATGGCATCGAGAAGTTCGACCTGACGATCGACTGGGGCTGGTTCTGGTTCTTCACCAAGCCGCTGTTCTGGCTGCTCGAGTGGCTCTACGTCCATATCGGCAACTTCGGCATCGCGATCCTGGTGTTGACCGTCATCGTCAAGGCGGTGTTCTTCCCGCTCGCCAACAAATCCTACGCGGCGATGAGCAAGATGAAGGCGCTGCAGCCGGAGATGGAGCGCCTCAAGGAACGCTATGGCGAGGACCGCCAGCGCATGAACCAGGAGCTCATGCAGCTCTATCGCCGGGAGAAGGTGAACCCGGCGGCGGGCTGCCTGCCGATCCTGGTCCAGATCCCGGTGTTCTTCGCGCTCTACAAGGTGCTCTACACCAGCATCGAGATGCGCCATCAGCCGTTCTTCGGCTGGATCAAGGATCTGAGCGCGCCCGATCCGCTGACCATCATGACGGGTTTCGGCCTGTTCGACTGGCAGGTGCCGAGCTTCCTGCACTTCTTCAATATCGGCATCTGGCCCATCATCATGGGCATCACGATGTTCCTGCAGCAGAAGCTGAATCCGCAGCCGACCGATCCGGTGCAGGCGCGCGTGTTCCAGTTCCTGCCGATCCTCTTCACCTTCATGCTCGCGCCGTTTGCCGCCGGCCTGGTGATCTACTGGGCGTGGAGCAACATCCTGTCGATTGCGCAGCAATACGCCATCATGCGTCGCCACGGCGTCGCCGTCGGCGGCGGCGGCGCGACCAAGCCCGCGGCCATTGCCGCGCCGGCATCGGCCGAGGGTGGCGGCAAGAAGGGCGGCAAGGGCTCGGGCAAGAAGGGCTGATGGACGACAACCAGGGCTCCGGACCGACTGCCGACGAGATCGAGGCGGCGCGCAAGCTCTTCGCCGGTCCCTGCGAGTTCGTGGCCGGTGCCGCGTCGCTCGATTCGCTGCCTCCGATCGATCTGCCCGAGGCCGCCTTCGCCGGACGGTCGAACGTCGGCAAGTCGAGCCTGGTGAACGCCCTGACCGGGCGCAGCACGCTCGCCCGCACCTCCTCCAAGCCGGGCCATACGCGGCAGATCAACTTCTTCGACCTCGCCCACCGAGTGTTCCTGGTCGACCTGCCGGGCTACGGCTTCGCTCAGGTTTCGCGATCGATGAAGGAGGCCTGGCAGGACCTCGCCTCGGCCTATCTGCGTGGCCGGCCGACGCTGAAGCGGATCTGCCTGCTGATCGACGCGCGCCATGGCGTGAAGGACGCCGATCGCGAGACGATGAGGAGCCTCGACAGCGCCGCCGTTTCTTACCAGCTCGTGCTGACCAAGGCCGACCAGCTCAAGGCCGCCGACGTCCCGCGCGCCATCGCGGCGGCCGAAGCTGTGGCCCGCAAGCATGGCGCGGCCCATCCGCAGGTGCTGGCGACGAGCAGCCGGACAGGCCTCGGCATCCCCGAGCTGCGCGCCGAGCTCATGTCGGCGACAACGCTCTAGAAGATCGCGCCGAACGATCCGCTAGCGGGTTCCCTGCGGGAGGCCAGTGGGCGGGCCGGAAGGCTGCGGCGCGCGCTGGGGGGCCGGACGCGGCTGCTGCTGCTGCTGCTGCGCGGCCGGCATCAGGCGCTTGACGGCGGCCTGCGTCCTGGCGGCCTCGGCTTCCTGGAACTTCTTGACCTCTTCCTGGTCCAGGAAACGGTCCTTGTTCGCGTCGCTTTCGAGGAACTCCTTGACCGCATAGGCCGTGAGTTCCGGCCGGTCGATGATGCCGTCCTTGTTGGTGTCGATGGCCTGGAACTTGAGCAGGATGAGCTGCTTGCGGATGTCGAAGGGCAGCAGCCCCTGCGACTGCGGGCCATCGGCCGGTCCAGCCAGCACGAGATATTCCTGCTGGCTGATGCGACCATCGTTGTTCTTGTCGAGCTTGTCGGCATCGCGCATCTGCATGTCGATCAGCTCGTTCAGCGCCATCAGGCCCTTCCGGCGCTCCGCTTCCATCTGCTGCCGCTCGGCGGCCTGCCGCTGCTGCAGCCGCAGCATGATCAACCGGATCTCGGGCTCGGAAATCTTGTTGTCGCGGTCGGTGTCGTACTGATTGAACTCGGCCTGGATCGGCGTCTCCGCCTCGGGCCGCTCGATGAAGCCGCTGCCGTTGGTATCCAGGCTCTGGAATGCCGACCGCATGTGCGTGCGGCGTTCCTCGAGATTGGGGCCGCCGGGTACATCGGTCATGTACGGCGGCTCGGCTAGCTTGATGAACTCCTCGACAGAGACCTTGCCGTCCTTGTTGGTATCGAGCTCGTCGAACGCCTTCATGCGGTACTTCAGGAAGTCCGCACGTGCGACCTCGCCCTTCTTCGCCGTATCGATTTCCGTGAACCAGGGCGGTAGCGGTACGGGCGCCGGAGCGGCGGACGTCTGCGCCAGCGCAGGTCCGGCGAGCAGCAGCAGGCACAACGGAAAAATCGCTTTCATGAACTCTCGCCTACCCCAGGGCTCCCCTGCGCCAAGATAGGGACTATCCACGCCGGATGCCATGATCTCGTGATGGTGGTGTCGTCGCCTAGCAACGGCGCTTCGTCGCGGCCGGCGCGTCGGCGGAATCCTCCGCGGGGTCCTCCAGCAGGAAACGGGGTCCGGGGCCGCCGCGGGCGGCGCGATCGTCACGGTTGTAGAGCGCACACCGGCTGAGCGAAAGGCAGCCGCAGCCGATGCAGCCATCCAGCCGGTCGCGCGTCCTCTCCAGCAGGGCGATCCGCGCGTCGAGGAGGCCGCGGATACGCCGGCTGATCGCCTGCCAGTCCTGGCGGGTCGGCGCCCGTCCCTGCGGCAGCGTGGCGAGCTCTGCCTCGATCGCGCTCAGGCTCAGCCCCAGCTGCTGGGCGATCAGCGCGAAGGACAGACGCCTTATGTCCGAGCGCATGAAGCGGCGCTGGTTGCCGCCGGTGCGGATCGCCGTCACCAGGCCGCGCATTTCGTAGAAGCGAATCGCCGATACCGACATGCCCGTCCGCCGGGCAAGCTGGCCGATGGACAGCAGGTTCGAGGTCGTCATGGCGTCCGTCCGGGGCTGTAGAGTGAAAGCTTGATCTCAAGCTAGCTTGAGGTTCTAGGCTGGACAAGCCAACCCCAGGGAGCTCCCATGTCCAACCCGCGCCTCGAGCATGTGAACGTCACCGTCTCGGATCCAGACAGGACGGCAAAGTTGATGGAAATGCTGTTCGGCTGGCACGTCCGCTGGCGCGGTGCCGCCCGCAACGGCGGCCAGACCATCCATGTCGGTTCGGAGGAGCAATATGTGGCGCTCCATGCTGGAAACGACAGGGCCGGCGTGGCGGGAGATTTTGCCAAGGGCCGGCCGCTCAACCATATCGGCGTCGAGGTCGACGATCTCGATGCCGTGGCGGCGCGCGTCGCGGCCGCCGGGCTGCGGCCGTTCGGGCACGACAGCTACGTGCCGGGCCGGCGCTTCTATTTCCTCGATCCCGACGGCATCGAGTACGAGGTCGTGAGCTATGCCGCATCGTGAAAGATGATGCCGAGCGTGAAGCGTTCGCCCGAGCGCAGGCTGGAGACGCCGTGCCGCATGGCCGCACGGTAGAAGCCGCGGGCGCCGCGCACGGGCCGTTCGTTGACGGCGAAGATCACGGCGTCGCCCTGCCGCAACGGGACCACCTCGCCCCGTGACTGGAGACGCGGCCGCTGCTCGACCAGCATGAACTCGCCGCCCGTGAAGTCCCGATCCGGCTCGCTCAGCAGAATGGCGGCCTGCAGCGGAAAGACGAGATCGCCGTAGAGATCCCGGTGCAGGCAATTGTAGTCGCCGGGGCCGTAGCGCAGCAGCAGGGGCGTCGGGCGACGCTGTCCGCCGGCATGACACTGGCGCAACCAGGACGGCAGGGCGTCCGGGAAGCGGCGTTCCAGCCCGAGCTGGTCGTTCCACTGATTGGCGACGGTTGACAGCGCAGGATAGAGCGCCTGGCGAAGCCGCGCGACGATTTCGGGCAGCGGGTAGGCGAAATATTGGTACTCGCCCTGCCCGAAACCGTGACGTTGCATAACGACCCGGCTGCGAAACCGCCCCGCATCGTTCCAGAGAGCGGCGAGGTCGCGGCACTCCGTGGCGGCCAGCAGGCCTGGCACCACGACATGGCCGCGTTGCGCCAGGGTCGCACTGTCGATCATGCGGACATCCTGCCGCGTGGCCGGCGCTTCTTCTATCCGCTAGGGGCCTGCTATATGATGCCGTCTTAGCCCTCTCCCGCCCGGAGAGGGCTTTTGCCAACTCGGGGTAGCGAATCCATGGCCGAGCCGGTCCAGACAGACAGGGAGCAGAAGCGGCTCATCCGCATGGCGGAGACCATCTCGAAGGCTCTGCCCTATATGCGCCGGCACAACGACGCCACGTTCGTCGTGAAGTACGGCGGCCACGCCATGACCGATCCCAAGCTCGGGGACCTGGTGGCGCGCGACGTCGTGCTGATGAAGCAGGTCGGGATGAACCCGATCGTCGTCCATGGCGGCGGGCCCCAGATCAACAGGATGCTCGAGCGCGTGGGCATCAAGAGCACGTTCGTCAACGGCCTGCGCGTGACCGACGCCGCGACGATGGAGATCGTCGAGATGGTGCTGGCCGGCTCGATCAACAAGGCGATCGTGGCCGACATCAACGAATGCGGCGGCATCGCCGTCGGCATCTGCGGCAAGGACGGCAACCTGATCCTCGCCAAGAAGGTCACCGAGATGCGCGACCCGAAGACCGGCGAACTCCTGAAGGTTGACCTCAAGCAGGTGGGCGAGCCCGCCAAGATCAACGTCATGGTGCTGGAGCAGCTGCGCCGGGCCGACGTCATTCCGGTCGTCGCGCCGATCGGCTTCGGGGTCGACGACGAACTCACCTACAACATCAACGCCGATACTTCGGCCGGCGCCATCGCCGGCGCCATGCGGGCAAAGCGCCTCCTGTTCCTGACCGACGTGCCCGGCGTGCTCGACAAGAACGGCCAGCTCATTTCCGACATGACCGTCGAGCAGGCGCGGGCGCTGATTGCCGACGGCACCATCTCCGGCGGCATGATCCCCAAGGTGGAGAACTGCATCGACGCGGTGAACTCAGGCGTCGAGGCGGCCGTCATCATGGACGGGCGGGTGCCGCACTGCCTGCTGCTGGAGGTCTTCACGGAGGCCGGTGTGGGCACCATGGTCAAGCGCGGGCGGGCTTGAAAACACGCGGTTCCGTTGCATATTTAGCGCAAATGGCTCTTTTGCCCATCCTCACGGCGCCCGATCCGCGCCTCAAGAAGAAGTCCAAGCCGGTTGAAACCGTTGATGACGAGCTGCGCCAGCTGATGGACGACATGCTCGAGACGATGTACGCCGCGCCCGGCATCGGCCTGGCGGCGCCGCAGGTCGGCGTGTTGAAGCGTGTCGTCGTGCTCGACATCGACCGCGAGGACGTCAAGACCGGACCGCTGTTCATGGCCAACCCGGAGATCGTCGAGGCCTCGGACGAGGACGTGAGCTACGAGGAAGGCTGCCTGTCGGTGCCCGACCACTATTCTGACGTGGTGCGGCCGGCCAAGGTGACGGTCCGCTACCTCGATCGCGACGGCAAGCAGCAGGACATGACGTGCGAGGGTCTTCTGGCGACCTGCGTTCAGCACGAGATCGATCATCTCGACGGCATCCTGTTCATCGACCACATCTCCGCGCTCAAGCGCAACATGATCCTGCGCAAGCTCCTGAAAGCGCGGAAGGAAAAGGAGCGCGACGCCGACGACGCTGTTGCAGCCAGGACCAAGGAGCCGGCAGCGATCGTCTGAGGTGGCATGGTTGTTGCGGCGGGGAGGGCTCAGCCCGGGAGACTCCGCCGATGACACCCCAGCAGATCGAACTGGTCCAATCCAGCTTCAAGAAGGTCGTGCCGATCGCCGGCACCGCCGCCGACCTCTTCTATGATCGTCTGTTCGAGACCGCACCGGAGGTGCGGTCGCTGTTCCCGCAGGACATGGCGGAGCAGAAGAAGAAGCTGATGGCCATGCTGGGCACGGCCGTGAGCAACCTGCACAAGCTCGACACCATCCTGCCGGCGGTGCAGGAGCTCGGCCGGCGCCACAAGGGTTACGGCGTGACGGCGGACCAGTACGCGCCGGTCGGTGCCGCCCTGCTCTGGACCCTGGAGAAGGGCCTCGGCCCCGACTTCACGCCCGAGGTGAAGGAGGCCTGGACCCTGACCTACACGACGCTCGCCGGCGTGATGGCGAACGCGTAGGGCCTACAGCGCGCCGCCGCGACGGCGAGCGGTCGCTACTGCGCGGCGATCTTCGACGCCGCGGGCGCGAAGGCCTGCTCCATCTCGCGGCGCAGCTTCACCGCGGTCAGGCTCTCGTCCATCGCGACATCGGCGTAGGTCAGCGACTGGCCGGCCTTGATCGGCTTCAGCAGCTTGACGTTGTGCGCGAGGCCGAGCGGCAGGCTGCCGAGCGCCGTCGACTTGTCGGCCGGGAAGAGCTTGCCGTAGACCGTGTAGCCGCCCTCACCGTCGAGCATCTCGCCGGGCTTGAGGTCGCGCTTGGCGGTGGCGATGACGTCGGCATGGAAGCCGATCGGGCAGCCGGTCGGTTCCTTGCGCAGCCCGATCGAGGCCACGGACATGCCGACCTCCAGACCGATCAGGTGCCAGCGCTTGTACATGACGGAGTAGCGGCCCGACGGATCGGTCTGCAGCATGTACTCCTCGAAGCAGTTCTTCTGGTATTCGGTCGCCGCCTCGAACACGACCCACACGCCCTTGCGGATCTCGTAGGGGATGGCGCGACCGTCGCGCTCGAGCGAGCTCGCGACCTCGACCTGCCCCTTGTGGTGCAGATGGCCGCCCTCGGAGGCCGGCCGCATGACGAAGGGCAGATCCTCGACCGAGCAGGGCGGGAAGGCGAGGCCGTCCGGCGCCGGCGTGAGCCCCGTCGCATTGGCGACCGCGGTGCTCTCGATCGCGGGCTTTGAGCCGTCGAGGAACGAGTTGAACATCTTGGGGTTCAGGCCGCCGCGCTTCGCCTGCTCCTCGTTGAGCCCCCAGTATTTCCAGACCGTCTCCGGCGTCGACTGCGCGAAGTGCGGCAGCCACTTGTGGCCGCGGCCGGCCGCCGTGACCTCGAAGCCCGAAGTGCGCGCCCAGTCGACCAGCTCGCAGATCAGCGCCGGCTGGTCGCCATAGGCCAGGCTGTAGATCACGCCGGCCTCCGCGGCGCGGCGGGCCAGCAGCGGGCCACAGAAGGCGTCGGCCTCGACCGTCACCATGACCACGCTCTTGCCGTGGCGGAACGCTTCCAGCGCATGCTCGACGGCGGCGATCGGATCGCCCGTGGACTCGACGATGATGTCGATCTCGGGCTGGCTGACGAGGGCATGCCAGTCGTCGGTGAGATGGGTGTTGCCGTGCTTGCGGGCCTCGGCGAACGAACCGGCCGACGTGACTTCCGGCTTCCAGCCCAGCCGCGCCAGATTCTCCCTGGCCCGGGCAGGCGAGAGGTCGGCGATACCCAGCAGGTGGATGCCGGGCGTGGTCGGAATCTGCGACAGGTACATGGCGCCGAACTTGCCGGCACCGATCAGCCCGATGCGCAGCGGCTTGTTCTCGGCCGCGCGCGCCAGCAGCATGCGATGGAGACTCATCGGTTTCCTCCCTGATCCGTTCTATTCCGCCGCGGCCTTGCGCTGCGCGGCACGCAGCACGGCGTCGTCTTCCCAGGCGTCGATCGGCGTGAAGTCACGATGGGCGATATGGGCCGGGCGCTTGAAGCGTCGGATGGCGTTGGAGACGGCGTTGTAGGTCACGTAGATGATCTGCCGGTCCCATGGCGACATGTTGGGCGGGCTGCCGTGCACCAGCGTACCATGGAAGAAGATCGCCGAGCCCGGGCCGCCCTTGGGCGAGACGATGCCGCCCTGCCGCACCAGCTTGGCGATCGTGTCGTTGTCGATCACCCACAGCGGATAGGATGTCGTCGTGAGGTCGTGCTTGGCTTCGATCGCGCCCCTCTTGTGGCTCTTCGGGATGAACCATAGCGGACCATTGAACTCGTTCACCTCGTCGATGAACACGGCGAGGTTCATGGCGCGCGCCTCGGGCATGTCGTCGTCGGCCTTCCAGGTGCCGTAGTCCTGGTGCCATTGCCAGACATCGCCGTCGAAGGCCGCCTTGCCGTTGATCTTGAACTGATGGATGTAGGTCCTGTCGCCCAGCATCTGCTCGGCCGGCCCGACGAAGCGCGGATGGTGCACCAGCGCCTCGAACACTGGATGATAGGTGTGCACGGCGAAGGCGGTGCGCACGACGTCGCCAGTCTTCTCGCGCACGTTCTCCGCGCGACGCTGGGCGAAGACCTCGGGCACCGACGTCTTGAGGATCTGCGTCTCCTCGGGCGAGAAGTAGTCGGGGAAGAACAGATACCCTTCTTCGTCGAACTGCTTGAGCTGCTCGGGCGTGAGCTTCATGGCGTTCCTCCTGCTCGTTATCGGCGTGGCGCTCTTGTCGGCGCGGCACTTCTTGCGGCACGGCACTTTGGCGCGCGGTTCAGGCCGCGCGGGAAATCACGACCTTCAATCGTCCTGTCAGGATGTCGGCCATCTGCTCGGCATGGCCACGGCAGAGGGCTTCGGCTTCGGCGGCCTGCCCGGCCTCCAGGGCGCGCAGGATGCCCTCATGCTCATCCCACACGCTGATGCGCAGATCACCCTCGCTGAGCGCGGCCGCCATCACCCGGCGCAAGTGCTGCCAGTGCGGCTGCGCCGTCTCGCCGATCAGCGGATTGCCCGACGCCTCGTAGACGAACAGGTGGAAGTCGATGTCGGCTTCGATGACCGTGGGCACGTGCCCGCCGGCCACGGCGCGGCGGCCGACCTCGAGGAGCTGGCGGCCGCGCCGGGCGAGCTGGGGCGTATAGCCCGCCGCCGCCAGCCGCGCCGCCGCGCCGTCGAGGGCGCCCCGGACGACGTAGAGATTGCGGGCCTTCTGGACGTCGAGCGGCGCCACGCAGACGCCCTTGCGCCCGGCATCGATCAGGAAGCCTTCGCGCCGCAGCAGCATCATGGCCTGCAGCACCGGCTGGCGCGACACGCCGAACTGGTTGGCGAGCTCTTCCTGGGTGATGCGGGCGCCGGCCTTCAGCTCGCCGGAGCAGATGGCATCGAGCACGGCGTCGTGGATACGCTCGCTGAGATCGGGTTCGGGTGCGAAAGGACGCATGTTAGTCTGTATACAGAACACAGAACCGAGGGAGTCAACTGCCACAGCACATGTTTACCGGAGCCTGATGCCTCTGGCGGCCAGAACAGGGCTCGCCCGGTCGGGATAGTCGGTAATCAGCCCGTCGACGCCGAGCTCGATCAGGGCTGCCATTTCCGTCGGATTGTTCACGGTCCAGGGAATGACCTTCAGACCGAGCGCATGCGCTTCCTTCACGGAGTCGCCGGTGACGTTGCGCCAGAACGGCGACCAGACGGCGCAGCCGGCGGCCTTGGCCATGCGCGGCAGCGAGCCGCCATGGGCGGCCAGGTCGAGCCCGCCCAGCCAGGGCGACGGCTGCCCGCTGGCGCGGCCGACAGTGTCGAAGCCGTTGCTCTCGATCGACAGGCAGCCTGTCGCGATCTCCGGGGCCAGTCGCCGCACGGCGAGGAGGCCCCGCCAGTCGAACGATTGCAGCGTGGTGCGCGACTCCATGCCGGCCTGCCGGATGCCGGTGACGGCGAGCTCGGCGAAACGGTCCGGAGGCAGCGTCAGCTCGGGCTTCGCCGGGCTGGTCTTGATCTCGATATTGAAGCGGACGCCCGGACCCGCCATCGCGAAGAGCGCCGCCAGGGTCGGGAAACGTTGGCCGTCGGCGGGCTTCTGGCCGGGAAACTGCCCGGAATACCGGCTGGCGGGATTGAGGCGGCCGATATCGTAGCGCTCGAGGTCGGCGAAGCTCAGGGAGCGGATCGCGACGCCGCCGGTCCATTGGCCGTCGGCCGCGCGGGTCAGGTCGGGATTGAGGACGGGGTCATGGCTCAGCACCACGACGCCATCGGCCGTGACGGCAAGATCGGTCTCGAGCGTCGTCACGCCGAGATCGAGCGCGGTCCGGAAGCCGGCCAGCGTGTTCTCCGGCGCCAGTCCGCGGGCGCCGCGATGGCCCTGCAGGTCGAAGGCGGCGGCGGGCAGGCTAAGCGCCCAGATTGCGCAGGCGAGCGATGCGATCCGCGATCTCGGGGTGCGTCGCCAGCAGGGCCGGTGTCCGGGACGTGATGGTCTGCACGGGATTGACGATGAAGAGATGCTGGGTGGCACGGCTCACTCCGGGAAAGGGCTCGGCCTTGGCGGCGAGCTTCTGCAGCGCCGAGATCAGGCCATTGGGATTGCGCGTGAACTGCACGGACGTCGCGTCGGCGAGATACTCGCGCTGGCGCGATACCGCCATCTGCACGGCCTTGGCGGCGAGCGGGGCGAGGATGGCCACGACCAGCAGGACGATGATGAGGATGGCCTGGCCGCCGCCCTTCTTGTCGCTGGAGCCGCCGCCACCCCCGCTCCGGCCCATGCGGCCCCAGGCCAGGTTGCGCAGCAGCGCGTCGCAGACCAGCGCGATCAGGCCGACCGTCACGCCGACCACCACCATGTAGCGCGTGTCGAGGTTGGCGAGGTGGGCCATCTCGTGCGCCACGACGCCCTGCAACTCGTCGCGGTTGAGGCTGTTGAGGAGGCCGCGGGTGACGGCAATGGTGCCCTTGCCCGGCTTGTTGCCGGTGGCGAAGGCATTCAGGGCGTCGGTCTCGAGGATCATGACCTTGGGCATCGGCGTGCCCGCAGCGATCGCCATTTCCTCGACCACGTTATAGAGCTGCGGCGCGTCCGCCTTGTCGATCGGCCGGGCGCTGGCCAGGGTGAGCACGAGCTTGTCGCCGAAGGCGAGCGACAGCAGGCTCCAGCCGACGCTGACGGCGGCCAGGATGCCGGCTGCGCCGATTCCGGCAGCGCTCACGGCCGGCACCGCGCCGGCCGATTCGCTTTCCAGCAGCCAGCCGATCAGATAGCCGACCAGCGCCGCCAGCGCCGTCAGCACGGCGAGCAGCAGCAGCGTGTTGCGGCGGTTGACCTTCTGCGCGGCGACGAAGTCTGTGGTGGCTGCCATGCGCCACTCCTGGCGATCTTATCGCAACGCGACCTTCGGCACCTCGCGCTCGGCCTCCGGCATGTTGAACAGCTCGATCGCGCCGAAGCCCAGCGACGCGGCGGCCAGCACCGCCGGGAAGCTCTGCCGCCGGTTGTTATAGGCGTTGACCGAGTCGTTGTAGAACTGCCGGGCAAAGGCGATCTTGTTCTCGGTGGTCGTCAGCTCCTCCTGGAGCTGGCGGATGTTGTCATTGGCCTTGAGCTGCGGATAGCTCTCGACGAGGCCGAGCAGCCCGCGCGTGGCGACCGTCAGCGCCGCCTCCGCTGGCCCGGCCTGTGCCGGTCCGCTGGCCGCCACGGCGGCATTGCGCGCCTGGACCACCTTGGTGAGCGTCTCCTGCTCGTAGCCCATGGCGTCCTTCACGACCTGGACGAGGTTGGGAATCAGATCGTGACGGCGCTTGAGCTGCACGTCGATCTGGCTCCACGCGGTCTGCGCCTGGTTCCGCGCGGCAACGAGGCCGTTGTAGACGGCGACCGCCCACAGCGCGACCACTGCGACGATGCCGAGAAAGATCCAGAAGCCCATGCCGACGTCTCCTTGCCGAGGCGGCGAGTTTAGTCATGATTGCGGCCATATCGGGAGGACAATCATGGAAACGACGGCGCTGCTGAAGGAATTCTGTTCGGCCGTGGAACGCCGCGACGGCAAGGCCTTCGCGAAGCTGTTCACCGAGGATGGCGTCTATCACGACGTCTTCTACGGCGACTTCCAAGGTCACCAGCGCATCGCCGAGATGATCGACGACTGGTTCTATCGCACCGCGCATGACTTCCGCTGGGACATGCACCGGCCGGTCAGCGATGGCCGGATGCTCTACGCCTACTACACCTTCAGCTATGTCTCGAAGCTGCCGGAGGCGCAGGGCAAGCGGGTGGGTTTCGAGGGCGTCGCGATGATGACGCTGCGCGACGGCCGGATCGCCGAATATCGGGAGGTCGCGAATGTCGGCCCGGCCTTCGTCGAGCTGGGTTTCGCCCCCGAGCGCACCGCCAAGATCCTGGCCAGGGAGGCCGTGCACCTGAAGCAGCAGCCGGACTTCCGCCGCCACCTGCCGTGAGGCCGTCACTCCAAAGGCACTGCCGTGGCCGGATGCACCCCGGCTGGCACGGCAGGCCGCGTCGCTCGCCTTCCGGCATGGCTGGTGCTAATTCATGTGATCGCAATCATGAATAGTGGTTCGGCGCTTTCGGGGGGAGCCCTTGAAGAGTATCGGCCTTCTGCTCCTGGGGGTGGCCGCGGTGGTGACGGGGCTCGCTGCTCTACCGGGCGTCTACCGCTCGCCATACGCCACCCCGCTGATCGAGAAGCCGTCCGGCGGCAACGATGATGGGTCGTTCGACGGGCTGGTCCAGCTGGCGGCGGCGGCTCCGCCGGGCTCCGTGGTCAGGGTGTTCTGGGTCCACGGCATGTGCACGCATCCGTCGAGCTGGGCAGACGACCGGGCGAGCCGGCTGGCCGCCATCATCGGCGGCACGCGCCGCAGTCTGGGCTCGCGCCCGATCGGCACGCATGGCGCCTCGATCCGCATCGAGCGGATCGACAAGGGCGGCGTCGCGCTGGAGCTCGTGTTCTTCAGCTGGTCGCCTCTGACCGCGCCGTTCAAGGCGGCCTTGGCGTTCGACCATTCCAGCGACCATGGCGGCGAGTTCCCTTACGCCCGGGCCACGCTCAATCGGGAGCTGAAGCGCGGGCTGGTCAACGACTGCCTGACCGACGTGATCGTCTACAATGGCGCCAACGGCAACGAGATCCGTCGGGCCATGACCGATGCCACGTGCTTCGCCCTGGGCGGCCATGGCGATGGCCGGGACTGCGACATCGTCGGCGGCGACTCGCCGCCGCCCGTTGCCCTGGTGGCGGAAAGTCTGGGCGCAAAGCTGATGCTCGATTCCATCATCGAGATCGGCCGCGTCATCGACAGCCGCGGCGACCGGGCTGCGATGGCCCGGCTGGCCCAAGGCCTGTCCGAGATCAAGATGGTCTATCTCATCTCCAATCAGGTGCCTCTGCTCGATTCGGCGGGTTCTCCGCGCGAAGCGCCGTCCTGGACGGAACACGCCACGACGGGCAGGAGCCTGGCCGACCTGTTCCGGCTGATGAACCAGGCCCATCCGCTGGTCCGGCCGAGCCCGGCGCCCGTCACCGTCGTGGCGTTCTCCGATCCCAACGACTTGCTGAGCTACCGCATCGTGCCGGCGCATCTGGGCGACGCCGCGGAGTACCTTCGCGTCGTCAACGTGATCCTGTCGAACGATCCGACCTATCTCGGCTTCGTCGAGCGGCTGGATGCCGCCCATTGCGGCTATGCCTGGAACCCTTACGTGTTCGTGCTGATGGCCGACGGCTACCGTGCCGGCAAACCTCTTCCGCCCGTTCCGTCCTGGACCGGGGCATGCCTGGGGCCGGTCGGGCTCAACGCGCCCTGATCGGTCGGTGCGGGCGCGTCAGCCGTTGTCGGCGCCGTTGCCGCTATCGCGCCGGAGCAACCGCTCGGGAAGCACCTGGCCGATCATGGCGTCAGTCGCGCAGCAGCTCGTTGATCGAGGTCTTGGAACGGGTGCGCTCGTCGACGGTCTTGACGATGACGGCGCAGTAGGTGGAGGGACGGTCCGGACCGCCACCGATATTGCCCGGCACCACGACCGAATAGGGCGGCACCTTGCCGACATGGATCTGACCGGTGGCGCGGTCGACCACCTTGGTCGTGGCGCTGATGAAGACGCCCATCGACAGCACCGCACCGGTGCCGACGATCACGCCCTCGACGACCTCCGAGCGCGCGCCGATGAAACAGTTGTCCTCGATGATCACCGGGTTGGCCTGCAGCGGCTCCAGCACGCCGCCGATGCCGACGCCGCCCGACAGGTGGCAGTTCTTGCCGATCTGCGCGCACGATCCGACGGTGGCCCAGGTGTCGACCATGGTGCCACTGTCGACATAGGCGCCGAGATTGATGAAGGAGGGCATGACCACGACTGATGGCGCGACATAGGAGCCGCGGCGGATCACCGAGCCCGGCACGGCTCGGAAGCCCGCCTTGGCGAAGCGCTGGGCGTCCCAGCCCGTGGTCTTGAGCGGGACCTTGTCGAACCACGGTGCCGATCCCAGTCCGGGGAACGAGGCACCGCCGTCCATGGGCACCGAATCGTAGAGCCGGAAGGAGAGCAGCACCGCCTTCTTGAGCCACTGGTTGACGACCCATTCGTCGCCGATCTTCTCGGCCGTGCGGTAGGTACCGTCGTCCAGGCCGGCGATCGCCGCCTCGACGGCGTCACGCACCTCGCCCTTGGTGGCGCTGTTGATGCCGTCGCGCTTCTCCCATGCCGCGTCGATGGCGGTTTCAAGCTGCTTGCTCATCGCTTCCCTCGAAAGTGCCGCCGGACCATAGCGGCGCGAGGCAGGGTGTCAACGTTCGGGCTATGCTGCCGCATGGTCTTCAAGATCCCCCAATCCGTGCTGGTCGTGGTGCATACGGCGCGCCTGGACGTGCTGCTGCTCGAACGGGCCGGCCATCCCGGCATGTGGCAGTCGGTGACGGGATCGCGCGAGCCGGACGATCCCGATCTCGAGGCGACGGCGCGACGCGAGCTCCTGGAGGAGACCGGCCTCTCCGTCGGCACACTCACCGACTGGCGGCACGTCAACCGCTACGAGATCTGGCCGCAGTGGCGGGCGCGATATGCGCCGGACGTGACGCACAACGTCGAGCACGTGTTCGGCTTCCTGGTCGACAGCCCGACCGTCGCCACGCTCGACCCGGCCGAGCATGTCGCGCAGCTCTGGCTGCCCTGGCGCGAGGCCATGGCCAAGACCTTCTCTCCGACCAACCGCGAGGCGATCGGCCAGCTGCCGGCGCGGACGGCCGTCCGGTTTTGACATGCTGTGCACATGCGACTAGCGTGATCGCATGTCGGCCATGATCCAGATCCGCAACGTGCCGGATGCCCTGCACCGCAAGCTGAAGTCGCGGGCGGCGCTGGCAGGCATGACCTTGTCCGACTACCTGCTGCGGCAGATCCGGGAGATCGCGGAACGGCCCACGATCGACGAGATGCGCGCGCGGCTGGAGCGGCTCCCGCCCGTCGATGTTACGATTGATCCAGTCCGCGCCGTTCGGGACGAGCGCGACAGCCGTTGATCGTCGTCGATGCTTCGGTGATGCTGGAGCTCCTGCTGCGGACGCCCGCAGCAAGGTCCGTCCAGGCGCGGATGTTCGACAAGGGCGAGCCGCTGCATGCGCCTCAATTGATCGAGGTCGAGATCGCGCAGGTGCTTCGCAAGTACGCGCTGGCGGGAGAGCTTGATGCCGACCATGGACGGACGCTGCTCGGCGAGCTCACGATCTTTCCGATAAGAAGGCATCCTCATCATGCGCTGCTGCCCAGGATCTGGGGTTTGCGGCACAACCTCAGCGCCTACGATGCGACTTACCTGGCGTTGGCCGAAGCGCTGGATGGGTCACTGCTGACCGATGACAAACGCCTTGCTGCGGCGGCCCGCCAACATTCGTGGATAGAGGTCCTGTGACACACATGTCTTCCGGCGGCGAGGTCAGGGAGGCTTCCCGGCTCGGCCAGGTCAGCTGGGCGATGTTCGACTGGGCGAACCAGCCGTTCTTCACCATCATCACGACCTTCATCTTCGCGCCCTACTTCGCCAACGTGATGGTGGGCGATCCCGTCGCGGGCCAGGCGGCATGGGGCTTCACGCAGTCGGCCTCGGGCATCATGATCGCGTTGCTCAGCCCCTTCCTCGGCGCGATGGCCGACGCTGGCGGACCGCGCAAGCCCTACATCTTTGCCTTCCAGCTCCTGCTGGCGCTGGGCTGCGCTGCCCTGTGGTTCGCCTATCCCAATCGGCCCGATCTGATCGCGCCGATCAGCATCGCCGTCGTGCTGGCGACGGTCGGGGCGGAGATGTCGATCGTCTTCAACAATGCCCAGCTGCCGTACATCGTGCGGCGCGAAGGCATGGGCCGGCTGAGCGGCTTCGGCTGGGGTCTCGGCTATTGCGGCGGCCTCGTCGCGCTCTTCGCCGTGCTGGCGATCAGCATGCCCGCGATGTTCGGCCTGGCGGCGACCAACGACCGGCCGCTGTTCGGGCTCGATACGGCGACGCACGAGCTGGAGCGGCTCATCGGCCCGGCCACGGCGCTGTGGCTGGCGGTGTTCGTGCTGCCGATGTTCCTGTTCACGCCCGACCAGGCCAGCCGCAGCGTCTCGCTGACCGAGGCGGCGCGCCAGGGCGGGCGGTCGCTGCTGCATACGTTGCGGCGGCTCGGCCGCTTCCGCAATGCCGTGCGCTACCTGATCGCCTTCATGCTCTACAACGACGGGCTTGCCGCCATCATCGCCTTCGGCGGCGTCTACGCGGCGGCGACGTTCGGCTGGAGCACGACGACGCTCGGCATCTTCGGCATCGTCCTGACGGTCTTCGCCATTCCCGGCGCCTTCCTCGGCGGCCGGCTCGATGATCGGGTCGGCAGCAAGCGTACGGTGCAGTTCGCGATCGCAGGCGTGATCGTCGCCGCAATCGGCATCGTCGGCGTCAGCGCCGATCGCGTACTGTATGTCATCCCTGCGGGCGAGCTCGTCGCCGATCGTGGCCTGTTCGGCTCGCTGCAGGAGAAGGTGTTCATGAGCTTCGCCCTGCTGCTCGGCATCTGCATGGGCCCGATGCAGGCGGCCAGCCGCACGATGATCGGGCGGCTGGCGCCGGAGGGTATGACGGGCGAGTTCTTCGGCCTGTTCGCCCTGTCGGGCCGCGCGACGGCATGGATGGCGCCGCTCGCCATCGGCATCGTGACCGAGGCGACGGCTTCCAACCGGCTGGGCATCGCCTGCGTGCTGGTGTTCCTGACGCTGGGCTTCGTCCTGCTGTGGGGCGTGCGCGAGGAACGGGCCAAGGCCTGAGAAGCCGGGCGGATCTCCCGCCCCTAGACCGTCGTCTTCGCCTTGTAGAGGCAGAGATCGTTCACCACACAGGCCGGACAGTCGGGCTTGCGCGCCTTGCAGGTGTAGCGGCCGTGCAGGATCAGCCAGTGATGGGCGTGCAGCCGGTACTCCTCGGGCACCCGCTTGAGCAGCCGCAGCTCGACCTGCAGCGGGTTCTTGCCGGGCGCGAGACCGGTGCGGTTGCCGACGCGGAAGATGTGAGTGTCGACGGCGATGGTGGCCTCGCCAAAGGCCACGTTCATGACCACATTGGCGGTCTTGCGGCCGACGCCGGGCAAGGCCTGCAGCTCCTCGTGGCTGTGCGGCACCTCGCCGCCGTGCCGCTCGATCAGCAGCCGGCTGAGCGCGATCACGTTCTTGGCCTTCATGCGGAACAGGCCGATGGTCTTGATATGATCGATCAGTTTCTGCTCGCCCAGCGCGACCATCTGGGCCGGGGTCTTCACCTTCTCGAACAACGGGCCGGTGGCACGGTTGACACCGGCGTCGGTCGCCTGGGCGGACAGCACGACGGCGACCAGGAGCTGGTAGACGTTGTCGTACTCGAGCTCGGTCTCTGGTTCCGGCATCGCCCGCTTCAGGCGAGCGAAGAATTCCGGGATGACGGCTTGCTTCATCAGGGCCATGATGGGCTTCTAGCATGACCGAGACCTCTGTTCCGGCCGTCCATTTCTCGACCGTCCTGGCGCCGCATCGCAGCCTGTCGCGGCGCGGCTTCCGCTGGGTCATCGGCGCGGCGATCGCCGGCAATCTGGTGATCGGCCTGCCCATGATGCTCTTCGGCGCCTGGCCGGTGCTCGGCTTCATGGGGCTCGACGTCTATCTGTTGTGGTGGCTGTTCAACCGCAGCTACTTCGATGCCCGTCGCCGCGAAGCGCTCACGCTGACCGACCACGACCTGGTCGTCGAGCGCGTCGCACCCGACGGCGAGCGGGAATGCCATCGGCTGGATGCCTACTGGCTGCGCGTCGAGCTGGCGCCCGAGGCCGAGCGGCTGGTCGTGATCTCGCGCGGCAGTCGGCTGGTCATCGGCCGCTTCCTGGCGCCGTCCGAACGCCAGCGCGTCGCAGAGGAGCTGAAGGCGGCGATCGCCACCATGCGCTCCCCGCGCTACGACCACAGCTGGGACTGATCGGGCCGGCGGCCGGTCGTCAGAGGCCGAGCACGTCCTTCATGCCGTAGAGGCCGGGCTTCCGGCCGGCGAGCCATTGCGCGGCGCGCACGGCGCCGGCGGCGTAGGTTTCGCGGCTGAAGGAACGGTGGCTGAGCTCCAGCCGTTCGCCGGCGGCGGCGAACATCACGGTATGGACGCCGACCTCCTCGCCGCCGCGCAGGGTGGCGAAGCCGATCTCGCCCACCGGCCGTGCACCGGTGTGGCCGTCGCGGCTCTTGCGCCAGACCTTCTCCAGTTCGACCTCGCGACCGGCCGCAGCGGCGCGGCCCAGCGCCAGCGCCGTACCCGAAGGCGCATCGATCTTGTGGCGGTGGTGCATTTCCAGCACCTCGATGTCGTAGCTCGGATCGAGCATCGCGGCAGTCTTCTCGACCAGCGCCAGCAGGATGTTGACGCCCAGCGCCATGTTGGCGGCCCAGACGATCGGCACGATCTTCGCCGCCTCGTGGATGGCGGCGGTCTGCGCCGGATCCAGGCCGGTCGTGCCGATCACCATCGCCACGCCATTCTCTGCCGCGATCCTCGCATGGGCGACGGTCGCAGCGGGTATGGTGAAGTCGATCACCGCGTCGGCGGCGGCGATCGCTGCGGCGCTGTCGCCGGTGATCTTCACGCCGCTGGTTTCGAGGCCTGCGACCTCGCCGGCGTCACGGCCGAGCGCCTTGCTGCCGGGAGATTCGCTGGCGCCGGCCAGCGTCACCCCTTCGGTGGCGGCGATGCGGCGTATCAGCATCTGACCCATGCGCCCGGCGGCGCCGACGACGGTGATCTTCATTGTCGGGTTCCTGTCACTTTTATCGTAGGACAATACCGACATTCCGGACAAAGCGGGAGGCGGACATGCTCTTCATGGTGGTCGAGAAGCTCAGGAACCAGGACGGCAAGGCGGTGTACCGCAAGCTGCGCGACGAGGGGCGCGGCCTGCCCGATGGGCTGAAGTTCGTGGCAAGCTACGTCACCGCCGATCTCGGTCGCTGCTTCCAGCTCATGGAGACCGACGATGTCGCGCTGTTCCAGCGTTGGATCGCCGAATGGCAAGACGTTGTCGAGTTCGAGGTCGTGCCGGTGGTCGAGGGCAGGATCACGCGCGAGGCGCTGACGCCCCTGCTCTGATCATTTCCAGGGATCCGCCACTTTCGGCCAGAACGGCGTCTTGCGCTTCGTATAGGGCAGGCGCGTGACGTCGGGGTCGGCGGCTCCGGGCGTGGCGACGTAGAGGATCTCCTTCGCCAGCCCGACGAAGCCGTTATAGAAATGCTGCGCCGACTTCACGACGACCACGCGGTAGTCGGCGGGATCGGCGCCGACCGCCTTGAAGGCGTCGGCGTGGAAGGTCTGGGTGCGCAGCGTGCAGATCGCCACGTCGACATGTTCCGACGACAGCAGCGCCATGTCGCCCAAGGGTACCATCACCGGCCCGTAGGGCTGGCGCACGCCGCGCGCGATCTTCTTCACCGTCACGTCGAGGTCGATCGGATCGCCGCTCACCTCGCCCGACTTGCCGCCCAGCCGCATGCGGATGCGCGCGCCCTCGCCCGCCTCCTCGGCGATGCGGAAGGCCATGGGATCCCACATGACGCCGAACAGCGCCGGGCCGATCCGCCGTTCGACCAGCGCCTCGAGCACGAAGGTCGAATCGCCAGGCGCGCCGGAGCCCGGATTGTCGGCACGGTCGGCCAGCACCAGCGGGCCCTGGTTGTGCGAGGCGGCCCGGTCCATCGCCTCGTCGATCGAAAGATACTTCGTGGCGTAGCGATCTCGGTTGGCCCACAGCTCCTCGCCGAGCTGGCGGGCAAGCGCTTCCGCCTTGGCCTTGTCGCCGTCGGCCACGACCAGCGTGCGCGTGCCGACATCCTCGACGTCGGCAAAGGAGAAGCCGTGACTGAGCGACACGGACAGGATGCCGTCCTTGCCTTCGAGCGACTTCATGCGGGTGACGAACTCGCTGATCGGCGGAACGGAGGTACGGTACTGCGCGATCATGCGACAGTCGTGACGCGCCATCACCGGCTTCACCTTGCCCTCGACCGTGTCGGCGATGATGGCGAACAGCTCGGCCGCGCGCTCCATCGGATCGGTATGCGGGTATTCCTTGTAACCGACCAGCACGTCAGCGCTGTCGAGCATCAGCGCGCTGAGATGGCAGTGCAGGTCGAACTCCGCCCCGATCGCGACGTTCGGCCCGACGATGGCGCGCACCCTGGCCAGCAGGTCGCCCTCGCAATCGTCGTAGCCGTCGGCGACCATGGCGCCGTGCACGTTGATCAGCACGGCATCGAGCGGCCGTGCCGCCCCGATGCCGGCCAGGATCTCGTCGCGGAAGCCTTCGTAGACGGAGCGCACGGTGGTGCCCGACGGGGCCGCGAAGGTCGCCAGCCCTTCGATCACCGTCCAGCCGCGCCGCTCGGCTTCCTTGCGCCAGACATGCAGCGGCGCGGTGAAGTTGGTCGGCTCGTGCTGCGTGGCATCGCCGCGCCAGACGCCGTGCTCCTCGTAGGCGCGCCGGCCGGTCGGAAAGGGGACGAACTGGTTGGTCTCGGTGCCGAGCGCCGCGATGAAGACCCGTCTGGTCAAGCTCTACTCCTGGTTACGCTCTATAGCGGTGGCAGCCGGCGACGTGGTCGTCGACCATGCCCGAGGCCTGCATGAAGGCATAGCAGATGGTCGAGCCCACGAACTTGAAGCCCGCCTTCTGCAGCGCCTTCGACATGGCGTCGCTCTCGGCCGACTTGCTGGGCACGTGCTTCAGGCTCTGCGGCCGGTTTCTCAGCGGCTTGCCACCGACGAAGCTCCACAGATATCTCGAGAAGGAACCTTCGCGCTCGACCAGCGCCAGGTAGGCCTTGGCATTGCCGACGCTCGCGTCGATCTTGCCGCGATGGCGGATGATGCCGGGGTCGGCCAGCAGCTTCTCCAGCTTGGCCGGCGTGTAGCGGGCGATCTTCGCCGGATCGAAGCCGTCATAGACCTTGCGGTAGTGCTCGCGCTTGCGCAGCACCGTGATCCACGACAGGCCGGCCTGGCAGCCTTCCAGGGTGAGCAGCTCGAACAAGGCCTGATCGTCCTTCAGTGGCCGGCCCCATTCGGCGTCGTGGTACTTCTCGTAGAGCGGGTCGGCGGACGCCCAGCCGCATCGCGGCTTGCCATCCGTGCCTGTCACCGTGCTGGGTCTGCTGGCCATGCGCGGGACCCTACCCAAGCGCGGCTTGGGACGCCACACTGTGGTGCAAGGAGGAAAGTCGCATGGCTCAGGTTCCCGCCGATCTCAAAGTCTGCATCTTCGATGTCTTCGGTACCGTGGTCGATTGGCGCGGCAGCCTGATCGAGGATCTGCCCAAGCTCGGCGAGAAGCACGGGCTCGACACCGACTGGTCTAGCTTCGCCGACGATTGGCGCGGCCTGTACCAGCCGCAGATGCATCGCGTGCGCAAGGGCGAGCTGCCCTGGACGAACATCGACGAGCTGCACAAGGAGGCCTTCGAGATACTCCTGGGCAAGCGCGGCCTGAAGCACCCGGGCGACGAGGCGGCCTGGGAGTTCACGCGGCTCTGGCACCGGCTGCGGCCATGGCCCGATTCGGTCGAGGGCATCGGCATGATGAAGAAGAAGTATGTCGTGGCGACGCTCAGCAACGGCAACGTCGCGCTGCTGATCAACATGGCCAAGAATGGCGGCATCCCCTGGGACCACTGCTTTTCGGGCGAGACCTTCCGCCACTACAAGCCCGATCCGGAGGCCTATCTCGGCGTGGTCAGGACCATGTACCTGCAGCCCCACCAGGTCATGCTGGTGGCGGCTCACAACGGCGACCTCAAGGCGGCGCAGCAGTGCGGCCTGTCGACCGGCTTCGTGCTGCGGCCCGAGGAACATGGGCCCAGCCAGACGCGAGATCTCAAAGCCGAAGGCGAGTGGAACGCGGTGGGCGAGTCGATGATCGACCTGGCGAAGAAGCTGGGTTGTTGAGCGGGCCCGTCGATCGGCTACCGCGGGACCGTCGCCAGAAAGCACGGGACGCCCTGGCGGCGGCATTCGGCGCCGCTCCGGCCACGGCGCTCGCACCGATAACGTCGGGCGCGTCGGCCGCAAGTTACCGGGTAGAGGTCGCCGGCAGATCCTACCTGCTGCGACTGGAATCGTCCCGGCGGGACGAGGTCCGCGATCCGCATCGCTCCTACGCGTGCATGCGCGTCGCCGCTCTGACGGGTGTCGCGCCGGCCGTGCATCACGCGGATGCCGCAGCGGGCGTGGCGATCACGGACTTCGTGCCGGTGCGGGCCCTGTCGGATTATCCCGGTGGAGCACTGGCACTGGCACGCGATCTCGGCGCGCTGGTCGCCCGACTTCAGGCGGCGCCGGCCTTTCCACCCGTCGCCAGCTATCTCGAGATACTCGACAATCAGTTCCGTGATCTGCTGGACTCCGGTCTGTTCGCGCCGGGCCTGCTCGACCGCCATCGCGAGGGCTTCGAGCGGATCCGCAAGGCGTATCCGTGGGACGACAGGGCACTGGTCTCCAGCCACAACGACCTCAATCCCGGCAATGTCCTGTTCGACGGCGAACGCCTCTGGCTCATCGACTGGGAGACGGCGTATCGCAACGATCCGCTGGTCGACGTCGCGATCCTGACGAACTTCCTGACCGCTACGCCGGAACAGGAAGCCGCCTTGGTCGGCGCCTGGCTGGGACGGCCGCCGGATCGGCTCCTGCGGGCACGGCTTGCGTTGATGCGTCTGCTGGGGCGCTTCTTCTACGGCTGCGCCGCCAGCCTCAACGGTGCGATGGCGGCATTGCCCCCTGGGGCGCCTGACGACGATCTTGCGGCACCCACACCGGCCCAGTTCCGGGAGGCCGTTGCCCAGGGACGCCTGGCCGCCGGATCGCCGGAAGCACAGCGTCTGGTCGGCAAGATCGCCTTCGCAGCCTTTCTGGCAGGCCTCCGAACACCGGCCATCAATGAAGCCCTGATGATCGTCCAATCCCAGGAAAACGGTGTATTCGGCAGAACGTCATCGCCTTGACGGAGATCAAGGCGCGGTGCTCGAGTGCCGAGACGAATGCGCCGATGTGTTGTGCGCCGAAGTGTCGTGCGGCAGTGGAGGTACGAGTGAGGGCGAAGTTCTTTGGCGCGGTCGTGGGGATCGCCGCTGCTGCGATGGCATGTCTCGGCTTCGGGCAATTGGCCGCGGCCTGCAGCCTGGTCCTGTGGAACACCAATGACCAGGCGATCCTGGCAGCGCGTACCTGGGATCTCTACGTCGACGAGAAGCCACGCCTGGTCTACCTGCCGCGCGGAATCGCCCGGCGTGGCGGCGTGATCGACGGCACGGCTGCGGATTGGACATCGAAATATGCCAGCGCCGTTCTCACCGCCTTCGACGCCGGTTCGGGCGACGGCATGAACGAGGCCGGGCTGAGCGCGCATCTTCTCTATCTCCATGGGACGGAATACGAGCCCGTCGACGCGCGACCGGGCGTCTCGAATCTCCTTTGGGCGCAATATGCCCTCGACAACTTCGCAACCGTGTCGGAGGCGCTCGAGGGACTGAAAAAAGTGCGCATCGTCTCCAAGGAAGCACTCGGGCGCGAGTGGCCGGTGCACCTCGCGCTGGAAGATGCCTCCGGCGACAGTGCGGTGCTCGAATTCGTGAAGGGTCGGCTGGTTGTCCATCACGGCAGGGATGTCACCGTGATGACCAACGAGCCGGCACTCGACGAGCAGCTCGCCAACCTGAAGCGCTACAAGCTGTTCGGCGGAAGCCTGGCCATGCCGGGGGACATCGATCCCATGAGCCGCTTCGTCCGCGCGTCGTCGTACCTTAAGACGCTGCCGAAGCCTGGGGACACCCGAGAGGCCGTGGGCCATCTTGCCGGGGTGATCCGCAACGTCGCCGTTCCCTTCGGCGCGGTCGACACGTCGGGCGGCGGGAGTACGGACGCATGGCCGACCCGCTGGGGCACCATCGTCGACCTCACCCACAAGGTCTACTATGTGATGCCCGTCAACAGCCCCAACGTGTTCTGGCTGGATTTCGCCAAGCTCGACCCTCAGTCAGCCGACATCCTGGCGCTCGACCCCTATGCCGCGGGCCTGAATGGCGAGGTCTCGGCACGGCTCGGCCGCCTCGCCTCCGTGAAGACGCCGTTTCCACCGTCTCCCTGACCACGTGCAAGGAGTACGCCTCAGACCGGTGGCCGACGCTGTCGCCACGGCGTGGCGCGCTCGTAGGCGGCACCGACAGCGAAGACGCTGGCTTCGTCGAATGGCCGGCCCGCGAGCTGGAAGGCGAGCGGGAAGCCATCGCCGCCGAAGCCGCAGCACACGGTCAGGGCGGGCTGGCCCGTGACGTTGAACGGCATGCTGAGCGACGGCTTGGCGCCCAGGAAGTGGAAGATCGGCTGCGGCTCGACGAAGACATCGGGCGGCCCCCACTGGTTGGGCGCCAGGACAAGATCGTAGCCGCGCATGGCGGCACGCGTGTCGACCTGCAGCTTGCGCCGGAAACGCAGTGCGGAGAGGTACTGCTCGGCGGTCAGGAAGGCGCCGAGCTGAAAGCGTCGGCGCGTCGTGTAGCCGAATTTCTCCGGCCGCTCGATGACGTCGCGGCGATGGATGGCGTGCGCTTCCACCGTGATGATGACACGGCCACAGATATGGTAGTCCCAGATGTCGGGGAAGGTGGCGTCCTCGACGACCGCTCCCAGGTCGCGCAGCACGCGCACGGCATCGTCCATGCCTTTGGCCATGTCCGGCGCGAGTCCCGGCTCGTACCAGGCGCGCGGCAGCGCGATGCGCATGCCCTTGATGGGCCGGTGCGCCGACGCGCCATAGTCGACCTTCTGGCTTCTGGCCGAGGCCTGATCGTTGGGATCGTAGCCTGCCAGCACATCCAGCATCAGCGCATTGTCCTCGACGGTCCAGGCGAGCGGCCCGGCCGTGTCCATGCTGAAGGACAATGGAAAGATGCCGCAACGGCTGACCAGCCCATAAGTCGGCTTGATGCCGGCAGTCCCGCAGAAGCCGGCCGGCTGGCGGATCGAACCGCCGGTATCCGAGCCCATCGCCGCCATGCAGAGCGCTGCCGCGACGGCGGCGCCGGAGCCGCTCGACGAGCCGCCCGGCTGATAGGCGGTGTTCCAGGGGTTGCGCGCCGGCGGAAAGGGCTGGTCGGGCGTCATGGCGCCGTTGGCGAACTCGTGCGTCGCCAGCTTGCCCAGGATCACCGCGCCGCCGGCCTTTAGCCGGCGCACGGTTTCGGCATCGCTGGCGGGCACATGGTCGGCCCGAAGGTGGGAGTGCCCGGTGGTGAGCACACCTTCGGTCTCGTAGATGTCCTTGAGACCGATCGGGATGCCATGCAGCGGTCCGCGATTGAAGCCCTGGATCCGTTCGGCATCGGCCTGGGCGGCGGCGCGCCGCGCGCCGTCGGCCGTCAGGGTGACGAAGCTCGAGAGCTTCGCATCGATCGTCGAGATGCGTTCCAGGAAGGCATCGGTCAATGCAGCGGACGTGATCTCGCCGCGCGCCATCAGGCGCCCGGCGTCGGCGATGCTGAGCGTCGCAAGCTCAGGGATCGTGCGCTTACTCATCGGCGCGGAACACGTGCGGCGGTTCGGCCGCCCACGCCCAGCGCCGGGGCATGCGCTCCATCAACTGCAGCAGGCCGACGTAGCCCTGGTGCAGATGTTCGATGTCTTCTTCGGTAAGCGGCAGGCCGCTGGCGGCGGCGCGCGCACGGAATTCCTCAAGCGTCGGTAGTGGCGTCTGATTTGTCATCCTGCTTCCTTCGAATGAATGGTCATGCAAGCGACATGCCGCATCGATCGTTGTGAACGCGCGGGGCTTGGCTTGGCGCTTGCATGACGTTCCGCATGACGCGGCTCCCGCAGGGACGCCGAACCGTGGAGCTTCGCATGTTCAAGCGCCTCAGCATTGCCACCCTGGGTTTCGGACTCGCCGCGGTTGCGGCGGTGCCTGCCTTTGCACAAGGCACACTGCGCATCGGGATGACAGCCGCCGACATTCCGCAGACGACGGGCCAGCCCGACCAGGGCTTCGAGGGCTTCCGCTTCGCCGGCTATACGATCTACGACGCACTCGTGAACTGGGACCTGTCCAAGGCCGACACCATCGCCGACATCCGGCCCGGCCTCGCCACCGAATGGGCACCCGTCGAAGGCGAACCGACGAAGTGGATCTTCAAGCTGCGGCAGGGCGTGAAGTTCCATGACGGCTCGGACTTCGACGCCGACGTCGTGATCTGGAATCTCGACAAGATCCTGAACGACAAGTCGCCCCAGTTCGATCCCAAGCAGGCGGCCCAGGCGCGCGCCCGCGTCCCGACGCTGGTCGGCTGGAAGGCGATCGACAAGCATACCGTCGAGCTCACCACCCGCGTGGTGAATGCGCTCTTCCCCTACGACATGTCCTACATCTTCTATTCCAGCCCCTCGAACTGGGAGAAGCAGGGCAAGGACTGGGTGAAGGTCGCGCAGAATCCGTCCGGCACCGGCCCGTTCAAGGTCGATCGCGTGGTGCCCCGCGAGCGCATGGAGCTGTCGCGCTTCGACGGTTACTGGGAGAAGGCGCGGGTTCCCAAGCTCGACAAGGTGCTGCTGTTTCCCATGCCCGAGGCCGCGACGCGCACTGCGGCGCTGCTGGCCGGCCAGGTCGACTGGATCGAGGTGCCGGCGCCCGATGCCATCCCGCGCCTCAAGCAGGGCGGCATGAACATCGTCACCAACAAGTATCCGCACAATTGGGCGTATCAGCCCGGCATGGTCGAGGGCTCGCCCTGGGCCGACATCCGCGTGCGCAAGGCGGCCAACCTCGCGATCGATCGCGCCGGTCTCAACAAGCTGCTGGGCGGCATGATGATCGAGGCGAAGGGCGTGGTGTATCCCGGCCATCCCTGGTTCGGCTCGCCGAGCTTCGACATCAAGTACGATCCGGAGGCGGCGAAGAAGCTGCTGGCCGAGGCCGGCTACGGACCGAACAAGAAGCCCAAGATCAAGATCGCCATTTCGACGTCTGGGTCCGGCCAGATGCTGCCGTTGCCGATGAACGAATATGTGCAGGAGACCCTCAATGCCGTTGGCTTCGACACCCAGTTCGAGGTGATGGAGTGGAACGCGCTGGTGAACTTCTCGTTCCAGCCGGTGACCGGTGACGCCGCCACCAAGGCCGGCGTCAACGGCATCAACATCAGCCGCGCCACCGTTGATCCCTACTCGGCCTTCATGCGGCTCTACCATTCGGGTTTCGTGCCGCCGCGCGGCGCCAACTGGGGTCTCCTCAAGGATCCCAAGCTCGACGAGCTGATCGACAAGGCTCACGCCAGCTTCGACAAGGCGGCGCAGACCAAGGCGCTGGCCGACGTGCATACCTACATCGTCGACCAGGCCTACTGGGTCTATATCGCGCATGACCTCAACCCGCGGGCCATGAGCCCCAAGGTGACGGGCTTCGTGCAGGCCCAGAGCTGGTTCCAGGACCTGACGCCCGTCTCGATGAAGTAACGGCAGGACCCGCCGGCCATGCTGCTCTATGCGCTCAGGCGCCTCGTCTATCTCGTGCCGGTGGCGTTCGGCGTGTCCCTGCTCGTCTTCGGACTGGTGCACCTGGCGCCGGGCGATCCGATCTCGGCCATCGTGCCGCCCGACGCACCCAAGGAGGTTATCGACAAGCTGAAGGAATATTACGGTTTCGACCAGCCGCTGCCGGTCCAGTATTTCCGCTGGCTCGGCGTCACGCTGACCGGCGATTTTGGGACCTCGATCGGCACCGGGCGACCGGTGGCCAGCGAGGTCGCCTCGGCCTTCGGCAACACCATCATCCTCGCCATCGCCGCCACGACGCTGGCCTTCTCCCTGGCCGTCATCCTCGGCACCGCGGCAGCCTACGCCAAGTCGCGCATCGTCGACCGGCTGGTGACGATGATCTCCCTGGTCGGAGTCAGCGTCCCGCATTTCTGGCTGGCGATCGTGCTGGTGATCATCTTCGCCGTCGAGCTGGGCGCCCTGCCGCCCATGGGGATGGGGCCGGAGAATTCGACGGGGTGGCGCTTCGACAGCGCCCATCTCTCGCACATGGTGCTTCCGACCATAGCGTTGTCGGTGATCCCGCTGGGTGTCGTCACGCGTACCGTGCGCTCGACGATCAAGGAAACCCTCAACATGGAATTCGTCACGGCTCTCCAGGCCAAGGGCCTGACCGACGGCCAGATCCTGCGCCATGTGCTGAAGAACGCAGCGCCGACCTGCCTCGCCGTGATGGGCCTGCAGGCCGGCAACCTGATCGGCGGATCGATCCTGATCGAGACCGTATTCGCCTGGCCGGGCACGGGCTTCCTGCTGAACAGCGCCATCTTCCGCCGCGACCTGCCGATCCTGCAGGGCACGACCCTGGTGCTGGCCGGCTTCTTCATGCTGCTCAACCTCACCGTGGACATCATCCAGACCATGGTCGATCCGCGTATCAAGCGAGGCTGACATGGCCGTTCAAAGCCCTTCGCTCGAGATCGGCAGCGGCGTCGCCGTGCGGCCGACACCGGCCTCGGCCGGACGCGGCTACTGGCGTTCGGTCGGCCGCCGCCTGCGCCGCGATCCCGTGACGGTGATCTGCCTCGTCGTGCTCATCCTGATCGTTGCGGCGTCGTTGCTCGCGCCCTGGCTGGGCCTTGCGGATCCCTACAAGACCTCGATGCTGCGCCGCCTGCAGCCGATCGGCTCGCCGAACCATCTGCTCGGCACCGACGAACTCGGTCGCGACATGCTTTCGCGTCTCATCTACGGCGGCCGGCTGTCGCTGTTCATGGGTGTGGCGCCCGTCATCTGCGCGCTGCTGATCGGCGGGCTGCTCGGTATCACCGCGGGCTTCCTGGGCGGCCGTGTCAACATGCTGATCATGCGCGTCATGGACGTGTTCTACGCGTTCCCGTCGGTGCTGCTGGCCATCTCGCTGTCGGGCGCCATGGGCGCCGGCACGGAGAATACGTTGATCTCCCTGACGCTGGTCTTCATTCCGCCTATCTGTCGGGTCTCCGAAAGCGTCACCACGCAGGTGCGCGGCTTCGACTTCGTCGACGCCGCGCGGGCCAGCGGCGCGTCCACGCTGACCATCGTGCGTGTGCACATCCTGGGCAACGTGCTGGGCCCGATCCTCGTCTATTCGACCTCGCTGATCAGTGTCGCCATCATCCTGGCGGCGGGCCTGAGCTTCCTCGGCCTCGGCGTGAAGCCACCCGAACCGGAATGGGGCCTGATGCTGAACACGCTGCGCCAGGCGATCTACGTCAACCCGGTGCTGGCGGCATTGCCGGGCGTGATGATCTTCGTCACCTCGATCTGCTTCAACCTCATGAGCGACGGGTTGCGCGCCGCCATGGATGTGAAGGCCTGAGGGGTTGCACTGACATGGACACGCTTCTCCCCATCGAGGATCGTGGTGGCCCGGCCCAGCCGCTGCTGCTGGCGAGCGGGCTGCGGAAGCATTTCCCGGTCGGCGGCGGCCTGTTCGGCCAGGGTCGCAAGGTGGTGCGCGCGGTCGACGACCTCACCCTTTCGGTGGCCAAGGGCGAGACGCTGGGGGTCGTCGGTGAATCCGGCTGCGGCAAGTCGACTGTGGCGCGGCTGCTGGTCCGCCTGATCCGGCCCGACGCCGGCAACATGGTGCTGGATGGTGATCCCGTCGACGAGCCGCACGGCATCACCGTGAGCGAGCTGCGCCGGCAGGTCCAGATGGTGTTCCAGGATTCCTATGCCTCGCTCAACCCGCGCCTGACCATCGGCGAGACTCTGGCCTTCGCACCCAAGGCACACGGCCTGCCGGCGGCCGAGGCACGCGAGCGTGTCCGCGACCTGTTGGCGAAGGTCGGCCTCGACCCCAACAACTACGCTTCGCGCTATCCGCACGAACTGTCGGGCGGCCAGCGCCAGCGCGTCAACATCGCGCGTGCCCTGGCGCTCAGGCCACGACTCGTCATCCTCGACGAGGCGGTATCGGCGCTCGACAAGTCGGTCGAGGCCCAGGTGCTCAACATGCTGGTCGACCTCAAGGCCGAGCTGGGCCTGACCTACGTCTTCATCAGCCACGATCTGAACGTCGTGCAGTATCTCAGTGATCGCGTGCTGGTGATGTATCTCGGAAAGATCGTCGAGCTGGGGCCGGTCGACGCGATCTACGGCGATCCGCAGCACCCCTATACGCGCGCCCTGCTGTCGGCGCGGCCGTCAATGGATCCGCGCAAGCGTACGCGGGAAGCGCCGATCCAGGGTGACCCGCCCAACCCGATCGATCCGCCTTCCGGCTGCCGCTTTCGCACGCGCTGTCCCTTCGCCGAAGACGTCTGCGCGCGCATCGAACCGGCGCTGACCGA
>QFCS01001081.1_pt1 | contig 43767 bp, 38 predicted proteins | sample 3576561 | NCBI WGS metagenome assembly QFCS01 | reverse complement strand
GCGAAACCCACGATCGGGCGCCACTCGCTTAACGCTCCGATCCCGCGCGTTGCGCGGGGCCCTCGTCGCTGCTCGCGTCGCCACCGCTTGGGCAAGTACCAGGGCCAGACCGGCGTGACGCTACCGAAGACTTGAAGCGCCGGGAATCGTAAAAGCGGGCTCCGGCTTCTACGATTCCCGTCTCCCGTCTCCCGTCTCCCGTCTCCCGTCTCCCGTCTCCCGTCTCTTAGCGATAGCGCCGCAGAATCCGCTGGAAGAACTGGCTGTTCGGAATCTGCAGCATCGCCGCCGGCTTCTGCACGCCCTCTTCGTGGACTTCCTCGAGCGTGGTGTAGATCAGGTTGATGTCGATCACGCGGCCCTTGGCGCCGGGCTTGTCGCTGGCTTCGACGAGCTCGATCTGGTCGCCGATGCGGAACGAGCCGGTGATCGCGATGAGCAGCGTGCAGAAGATGTTCGACAGCACGCTCCAGGCCGCGAAGAACGCGACGGCCGCCACCGCGGCGAAGCCGGTGAACGCGGTCCACAGGACCGAGCCCGAAACACCGAAGCGCCCGAGTGCGGCCAGCACTGCGGCCAGGTAGATCAGAAAGCCGCTCAGGCGGCGCGTCATGATTACGACTTCACGCGGCAGGGCGTAGCGCTGGCCCAGGCGCTGAATGAGCTGGCGGACCAGCGTGCGTAGCAGCCAGGCGCCGACCAGGATCAACAGCACTTGAGTGGTCGGCACGATCACGTCGAGCCAATCGTGCGCCCAGGCGGGAAACCATTCTTTCATCGGTGAGACGTCGGTATTTGCAGCGGGCGCGCATTTTAGGCCGGATGGACCGGCTGCGTCCGTTGCCGAGGCCGCTCGCCGATATGGAGCAGGGTCCGGCCTGGAACGGCTTTCCCCGGCGGGTTCATGCCGTGCCTGCCTAGATCGTGATCGAGCATCAGGCCGGTCGGCAGCCGGGCCACTCGCGAGAGCGATCCATTTCCTGGGGAAACGATGTCGAAGGCGCTCGGCACGACGACCGGTCCGCGAGTTCCATCGAGCGAGTTCCGGGGGCAGGTCTCTGCCGCTGAGCTCCTGAAAGCCGCCAGGCATCGAGCCCCCGCTCCGATCAAGCGCCGTCGAGCCGCGCGATTGGTCGATGTGCCGCGTGGCGAGGTTCAGGTCGTCGAGCCCCACGGCGATCCCATGGCCTTCGCGCGCGGGTGTGATCCGGCAGGAAAACCCCGTCGCGGCAGGGCCCTGCTTCGGCTAGCCTCGCGCGCTTACTGATCATCCAACGAAGGTCTCGAATGTCTTGCAGCGGATTGCGTCGCCTGGCGGTGGTCGTCGGGCTGTCGTGCGCCGGTTTCTTCGGTTTCGGCAGCAGCGCGGCCTGGGCCGCGGCCGAGGAATTCGAGGTGCTGTTCCAGGGCGAGGTCGCCGGTTCGATGAAAGTCGAGCGCAAGGCCGATCGCATCGCGGTGGATTTCCGCTATCGGGACAACGGCCGTGGCCCGGATTACCAGGAAACCATCCGGCTCGACGCCGCCGGCCACCTGCTCGAATACCGCATCCAAGGCACTTCCACATACGGCGCCCCGACGCGTGAAAGCTTTGCGCGCACGGGCGCGCAGACGCGCTGGACCTCGATGGTCGACAGCGGCTCGGCCGTCACCAAGGAGCCGGCCGGCTACGTGCCGGTGGAAGCTTCGCCGTACATGACCGCGCTGCTCGTGCAGCAGGCGCTGACGATGCCCGAAGGCCGTATGGGCGTACTGCCGATGGGTTCGCTGCAGGTGCGCCGGCTGAAGGCGCTGCCGGCCAATGGGGCGATACCGGCGCTGGTGATGGTGGAAATGACCGGCCTCGATCTGCAGCCCGGTTATCTGTGGTTCACCGACGGCCCGCTGCCGCGCTTTTTCGCGATGGTCTCGCCGGGCTATGTCGCGATCCTGCCACGCGGCAGTGCGAGCCTGGTCCAGGTGCTCGAAGCCGCGCAGCTCGAAGCCGAAGACGCCTGGGCCGGCGAGCTCGCGAACACGCTGCCGCACCATCTGCCCGAGCCCATCGTGATCCGCAACGCGCGCGTGTTCGATGCAGAGAACGCGCGCCTGTTGCCGGATCTGCACGACGTCTACGTGTTCCGCGGGCGTATCGCCGAGATCAAGCTCGCGGGCTCCGATGCGCGCGAGCCGGGTACCGAGATCGATGCGCAGGGCCGCACGCTGTTGCCGGGGCTGTTCGATCTGCACGCGCACGAAGATCCCAACGCGAGCGCCCTGCAACTCGCGGCCGGCGTGACGACGGTGCGCGACATGGGCAACGACAACGATATGCTCGATTCGCTGATCCGGCGCATCGAGGTCGGCGATCGCATCGGCGCGCGCATCGTGCCGGCCGGTTTCATCGAAGGACGCAGCGAGTTTTCGGCGCGCGGCGGCTTCGTCGTCGACAGCCTGCAGGAAGCCAAGAGCGCGGCCGACTGGTACGCGCAGCGCGGCTACAGGCAGCTCAAGCTCTACAACTCGGTGAAGCCCGAATGGGTCGAGCCGCTGGCGACCTACGCGCACGATCAGGGCCTGCGCGTGAGCGGGCACATTCCGGCTTTCATGCGCGCCGAGGAAGCCGTGCGCGCGGGCTACGACGAGCTCACGCACATCAACCAGGTGCTGCTCAATTTCCTCGTGCAGCCCGGCGACGACACGCGAACCCTGCAACGCTTCTACCGCATCATGGAGAACGCGCATGCGCTCGACCTGAACTCCGAGCCCGTGCGGCATTTCATCGACCTGCTCAAGCAGCGCGGCATCTCGGTGGATGCCACGCTTGCGGTGTTCGAGGACATGTACCAGCGGCAGGGACAGATGCACCCGAGCTACGCGATGGTGGCCGATCACTTTCCGCCCGCGATGCAGCGCACGCTGCGCAAGAGCTCGTTCGATGTCACGCCGGCCAACGTGGCGCGCTACAAGGCCTCGTACGACAAGATGGGCGAGATGGTCGTCGCGCTGCATCGCGCCGGGGTGCCGCTGGTCGCGGGCACCGATTACATCCAGGGTTTCACCTTGCATCGCGAACTCGAGCTCTACGTGCGCTACGGCATTCCGGCCGCCGAAGCGCTCAAGATTGCGACCTACAACGGCGCGCGCTACACCAACACGCTCGATCGTCTCGGCACCATCACGCCCGGCAAGCTCGCCGACCTCGTGCTCGTCGACGGCGACCCGACGCGCGACATCAACGCGATCCGCTCACCGATGCTGACGATGCAACAGGGTGTGGTGTTCTTTCCGAACGAAATCTATCCGCGCTTCGGCATCCAGGCCTTCGTCGGCCAGCCGCTCATGAAGATTCACGAGGATCGGAATTCCGCCGAATCCAGGCCCTACGCACCGATGCGCCATCGTCATCACTGACGGGACGGCGCATCGGGCGGGCGACAGGAACGCTCAGGCTCGGTAGAGCTTCAGATACTCCGCGGCCGCGCGTTCCCACGAGAAATCGCGCTCCATGCCGGCGAGCTGCATCTGCTTCCAGACGCGCGGGTTGTTCTGCTTGAGTTCGATCGCGCGCTCCACGCCCCAGAGCACGCCGCCGATGTCGGCGTTCTCGAAATGCACGCCGGTGGCGCTGCCGTTGGCGATATTCTCGATGCTCGCATCGGTGACCGTGTCCGCGAGCCCGCCGGTGCGGCGCACGACCGGGATCGTGCCATAGCGCTGGCTGTACATCTGGTTGAGCCCGCAGGGCTCGAAGCGCGACGGCATCAGGAAGATGTCGGCGCCGGCCTCGACGAGGTGCGCGAGCCGCTCGTCGTAGCGCAGGTGCGTGCCAACGCGGCCCGGATAGCGCGCGGTGGCGTCGCGCCAGCCTTGTTCCTGCTCCTTGTCGCCCGAGGCGAGCACCGCGAACTGCAGCTGCGGATGGCGGATCAGCAGCGCGTCGAGCGCGCCGAGCACGAGATCGCTGCCTTTCTGCTCGGCCAGCCGCGTGACGATGCCGACGACGGTCGCCTCGCTGTCCTCGGCGAGCCGCAGCTCGTGCTGCAGCGCCTTCTTGTTGGCGTTCTTGCCCTGCTTGAGGCTCGCCGGTGAAAAGCGCCGCGCGATGAGCTTGTCGGTGGCGGGCGACCAGGCCTCGGTTTCGACGCCGTTGACGATGCCGACGAGCTGGCCTGAGCGCCAGCGCAGCAGGCCGTCGAGCCCGTTGCCGTATTCGGGCGTCTGGATTTCGCGCGCGTAGTTCGGGCTCACCGTGGTGATGACGTCGGCCGCCGAAAGCCCGGCCTTCATGAAGTTGAAGCCGCCATGCATTTCGACGCCGTCGATGGACCAGAGCTGGCGCGGCAGGCCGAGGAAATCGAAGGCCTCGCGCCCGAACCAACCCTGATACGCGATGTTGTGGATCGTGAAGATCAGGCGTGGACGCGGGCTCTCGGTCGACAGCCAGGACAGCGCCGGGCCGGTCTGCCAGTCGTTGGCGTGCACCACGTCGGCGCGCCAGCCGGCAGCGCCGAGCGCAAGCCCGTGCACGGCCTCGCAGAAGCAGCCGAAGCGCCAGGCGTTGTCGGCGAAATCGCGGCCGAACTCGTCGCGGTACGGATCGCCCGCGCGGTCGTAGAGATACGGCGCGTCGACCAGCCAGATCGTCAGCGAGGTGTTCGGGAGCTGGCCTTCGATCACGCGGAAATGCTGGCCGCGCAGGTGCAGGCTGCCGATCTCGCGGATGTTTTCGAGTTTGCCAGGCAGGCCGCGATAAGCCGGCAGCACCACGCGCACGTCGACGCCGGCACGGGTCAGGGCCAGCGGAAGGGCGTAGGCCACGTCGGCGAGACCGCCGGTCTTGATCAGCGGCCAGCATTCGCTGGCGGCGAAAAGCACGCGCATGAGGTGATCCGGGTCCTGGGTTCAGTTCATTGGGGCGGGGTTGCCCGTAGGATAGTGGCCGAGGGCTCGCCCTGCGACCCAAACCACCGCCGATCTCAGGCAAGGACTTCGACCGCGTGACCTCCAAAGTGCCCGCTGCGCTCGCCGATTTCGACCTGCATCTGTTTGGAGAAGGCCGGCACTGGCACGCCCAGGAATTTCTCGGGGCGCATGCTTCGGAGGCGCATGGCATCGCGGGAACGCGTTTTGCTGTCTGGGCGCCGCATGCCAAGGCCGTGAGCGTCGCGGGCGACTTCAATGCCTGGAGCCACACCGCGCATCCGCTGCGCGGCAGCGACAGCGGCGTCTGGGAAGGCTTCATCGCGGGCATCGGCTCTGGCGCGCTCTACAAGTTCGCGATCCAGACGCCGCACGGCGAATGGCTGCTCAAGTCCGATCCGTATGGCCGCCTGTTCGAAATGCGTCCCGCGACTTCGAGTGTGGTGGTCGCGCCATCGGCGCATGCCTGGACCGATGCGGACTGGATCGCGCGTCGCCGCGAAACCGATTGGCAGCGCGAGCCGGTTTCGATCTACGAGCTGCATCTGGGCTCCTGGCAGCGAAATGCCGACGGCGCGTTTCTGAACTATCGCGAGATCGCGCGGCGGCTCGTTCCGTACGTGGTCTCGATGGGCTTCACGCACGTGGAGCTGCTGCCGGTATCCGAGCACCCGTTCGACGGCTCCTGGGGCTACCAGACCATCGGGCTCTACGCGCCGACGCGCCGCCATGGCGAGCCCGACGATTTCCGCTGGTTCGTCGATCACTGCCATGCGCACGGCATCGGCGTGATCCTCGATTGGGTGCCCGCGCATTTCCCGAAGGATGCGCACGGCCTGCGCCGCTTCGACGGCCGGCCGCTCTACGAGTATCCGGAACCACATCGCGGCGAGCATCCCGAATGGGGCACGCTGATCTACGACTACGGTCGTCCGCAGGTGCGCAATTTCCTGATGTCCAACGCGCTGTACTGGATCGAGGAATTCCACCTCGACGGCCTGCGCGTCGACGCGGTGGCCTCGATGCTCTACCTCGACTACGGACGCAATCCGGGCCAGTGGCAGCCGAATCGGTACGGCGGCCGCGAGCATCTCGAAGCCGTGCAGTTCCTGCGCGACTTCAACCAGGCGATGCATGATGTGCATCCCGGCGCGCTCGTGATCGCGGAGGAATCCACCTCGTGGCCCGATGTCTCGGGCGCCGTGGAGTACGGCGGACTCGGCTTTTCGATGAAGTGGGACCTGGGCTGGATGCACGACTCGCTCGACTACTTCAAGCGCGACCCGATCCACCGGCGCTACCACGCCAACCACCTGACTTTCGGCTTCATGTACGCCTGGACCGAGCGCTTCGTGCTGCCGCTCTCGCATGACGAAGTCGTGCACGGCAAGAGCCCGCTGATCTACAAGATGCCCGGCGACGAGTGGCAGAAGTTCGCCAACCTGCGCCTGCTGTTCGTATTCATGTGGACGCGGCCCGGCAAGAAGCTGCTGTTCATGGGCGGCGAGTTCGCGCAGACGCGCGAATGGGATCACGACCGCGAACTCGACTGGTGGCTCGATCGGCAGCCGCTGCACGCCGGCGTGCGCGCGCTGATCGGCGATCTGAACCGCCTGCATCGCGAGCTGCCGGCTTTGCACGAGCTCGATGCGGAGCCGCAGGGCTTTACCTGGATCGACTGCAACAACGTCGATGAATCGATCTTCGTCTACCGGCGGCGCGATGCCGCCGGGCGCGAGGTGGTGATCGTGATCAATGCGACGCCGGTGGTGCGGACGAATCATCGGATCGCGTTGCCGAGCGCGGGCATCTGGATCGAGCGGCTCAACTCCGACGCGCTGGCTTATGGTGGCAGTGGAGTGGGCAACTCGGGGCGCGTGGTGGCGGTCGAGGAGCCGTGGATGTCGCTGGACTGCAGTGCCTGGATTACGGTGCCGCCGCTGGGGGCTTTGGTGCTCGAGGCGCCGGGATGAGCTCTGTTGTTTGTGTCGTTGGGGCTGTTGTGAACTGAGGGTTTTTGGCCTTCCCGGCCGGGGCTTACTTTCTTTGCTCCTGCAAAGAAAGTAAGCAAAGAAAGCAGGCCCCGAGTCCGCGCCCGTTCGTCGCGGAGCGACGAACGGGTCCCCGGCTGGAGCGACGTGCTCGGGGTCGCTTCGACGCGACATCCTGTCGCGACGAAGCTCAGCCGGCCATCCATGGCCGTCTGCCCCGCTGCGCGCGCCGCTCCAGCCGGCGCTGCCAGGGGGTGAACATCTACGCAACGGCACAACGGCTCGCTTCGCTTTGCCGTTGCTTTTGACTTTGATCCCTTGTGAGGCACCGAGCAGCGGAGCGCGCGCAGGGGTCGGCGGGCAGGGATGTCCGCCGAGTTTCGTCGCGACCAGAATGTTGCCTCGCGTCGAAACTCTTGCCCCGAGCACGTGAGCAGCGCAGGGGACTTTCGCGTAGCGAAAGTGCGTCACCAGGGTGTGCGCTCGATGCCTACTTTCTTTGCAGGGGCAAAGAAAGTAGGGCCAGACCGGCGAGGTCGAAAGCCATCAGGGCACAGCTGGCCTAGCCGCCAGCGCCCAAACCCCGCTAAAGTCAGCCGCCGCTTTTTTGACACGTACTCCCGTACACCCCCTGGCCCAGGACTTGTACTGGCAGGCCAAACGCCGACTCTCCGGCGTGCGGAGCCAGCCACATGAACTCAGCTCTCTGGGTCGCCAAGACCGGTCTCGATGCGCAGCAGACGCGCATGGCCGTTGTCTCCAACAACCTCGCCAACGTCAACACGACGGGCTTCAAGCGCGGGCGCGCCAACTTCGAAGACCTGCTCTACCAGAACGTGCAGACCGCCGGCGCCCAGAGCAGCACGCAGACGCAGCTGCCGACGGGGCTGTCGATCGGCACCGGCGTGCGCATCGGGGCGACCGAGAAGATGTTCGCGCAGGGCAATCTGCTGCAGACCAACAACTCGCTCGACCTGGCGATCAACGGCCGCGGCTTCTTCCAGATCCTGATGCCGGACGGCACCATGTCGTACTCGCGTGACGGCAGCTTTGCGCTCGACAGCCAGGGCCAGGTCGTCAATGACCAGGGCTTTCCGCTGCAACCGGGCCTGCAGATTCCGCAGGGTGCGCAGGACGTCAGCATCTCGGCCGACGGCATCGTCTCGGTGACGCTCGCAGGGCAATCGACGCCGCAGCAGGTCGGTTCGCTGACGCTGGCCGATTTCATCAACCCGGCCGGCCTGCAGCCGCGCGGGGACAATCTCTATGCGGAGACCGCGGCGAGCGGCTCGCCGCAGACCGGCACGCCGGGGCTCAATGGCATCGGCTCGCTTGCGCAGGGTTCGCTCGAATCCTCGAACGTCAATGTCGTCGAGGAAATGGTCAGCATGATCGAGACGCAGCGCGCCTACGAGATGAACTCGAAGGCGATCTCGACCACCGATCAGATGCTGCAATTCATCACCAGCAATCTGTAAGGCCATGCGCGCTTTGCTCCTCACCGCGATCGTCCTCGCGATCAACGTCCCGCTGGTCGGCTGCGCCTCGAATGCGAGCCGACCCGTCGTCGAGACCTCGGCACCGAGCTTGCCGGTGGCGAGCGTCGAACCGGGCGCCATCTACTCGAGCGGCGGCGGACTCGCGCTGTTCGAGGACAACAAGGCGCGCAACGTCGGCGACGTGCTGACCGTGGTGCTCGTCGAGAGCACGCAGGCGAAGAAATCGGCGGCGACGAGCACGAGCAAGAAGCAGGATGTTTCGCTCGGCGACATCAGCGCCTTCGGCAAGGACCTGACCTACGGCGTCGGCTTCAACGGCGATCGCAGCTTCGCCGGCAAGGGCGATACGAGCCAGAGCAATTCGCTGTCGGGCAGCGTCACCGTGACCGTGGTGCAGCGCTATGCCAACGGTAACCTGCTGGTGCGCGGCGAGAAGCAGTTGCAGCTGAATCAGGGCTCCGAAGTGGTCAAGCTCGAAGGCCTGGTGCGCGCGGCCGACATCAGCACCGCCAACACGGTGTCGTCGGATCGCGTCGCCAACGCGCGCGTGACCTATGCGGGGCGCGGAGCGCTCGCCGATTCGAATGCGCAGGGCTGGCTCGCGCGCTTCTTCTCTTCGCCCTGGATGCCGTTCTGATGAACAAGCTCAAGATCATCATGAGTGTTGCGCTTGGCGTGCTCGCATCGAATGCACACGCCGAGCGCGTCAAGGATCTGGCGAGCGTGCAGGGCGTTCGCACGAATCATCTGGTCGGCTACGGCCTGGTCGTCGGCCTCGACGGCACCGGCGACCAGACCACGCAGGCACCGTTCACCGTACAAAGCCTCAAGAGCATGTTGCAGCAGCTCGGCGTAACGGTTCCGCCCAACGTCAATCCGCAGCTCAAGAACGTTGCGGCGGTTGCGCTGTCCGCCGAGCTTCCGCCGTTTTCCAAGCCCGGCCAGATGATCGATGTCACGGTTGCCTCGATCGGCAATTCGGGTTCGCTGCGCGGCGGCGCGCTGCTGATGGCGCCGCTCAAGGGCGCGGACGGCCAGGTCTATGCGATCGCGCAGGGCAACGTCGTCGTCGGGGGCCTCGGGGTGTCGGGCAAGGACGGCTCGCGCGTGAGCGTGAACGTGCCGAGCGCCGGCCGCATTCCGAACGGCGCGTCGGTGGAACGCTCGGTGCCGGGCGCCTTCGATGGCGCCGGCGATCTGCTGCTGAACCTGCACACGCCGGATTTCACCACCGCCGCGCGGCTCGCCGACGGCATCAACAACGCGCTGCATTCGCCGGTGGCGCGTGCGCTCGATCCGGTGACGGTGTCGGTGCAGGCGCCGAGCGATTCGAACCAGCGCGTGCTGTTCATGGCCTCGCTCGAAGCCATCGACGTGAGCCCCGGCGATGCGCCGGCGCGCGTGATCGTCAACTCGCGAACGGGCACCGTCGTCATCAGCAGCCTCGTCACCGTGAGGCCCGCCGCAGTCGCCCACGGCAGCTTGTCGGTGACGATCGCCGAGCGTCCCATCGTGAGCCAGCCTTCCGCGTTCTCGGATGGCCAGACCGTCGTCGTTCCGCAATCCGCGATCGAAGTGACGCAGTCGGGCGGAACGATGTTCAAGTTCGCCTCGGGCGTGAATCTCGACGACATCGTGCGCGCGGTGAACCAGATCGGCGCCGCGCCGGGTGATCTCGTCGCGATCCTCGAAGCGCTCAAGCAGGCCGGCGCGCTGCGCGCTGAGCTCGTGGTCATCTGAGCGCCGATCGCCATGTCCGCCCAGCCGGTCAATGCACTCGATTTCTCGCAGTACGCGGGATTGCGTGCGGCCGCCCAGCAGAACGATCCGGCCGCGCTCAAGCAGGCGGCGCAGCAGTTCGAGGCGCTGTTCATGCAGATGATGCTCAAGAGCATGCGCGACGCGCTGCCGGGCGATTCCACGCTCGGAAGCCAGGGCGATTTCTACACGGGCCTCTACGATCAGCAGCTGTCGACGACGCTGGCGAGCGGCAAGGGCATGGGCCTGGCCGACCTGCTCGTCAAGCAGCTCGCGCAGTCCTCGAGTGCGCCGGGCGCGGCTTCGGCGTCGGTGAATTCCGCCAGCTCGATCGCGGCGTATACGAAGACCGCGAAGAGCGCCGGCATCAGCGAATCCGGCGAAGCCGGCGCTTGCGAATGGACGCCCGGCGATGCCGACAGCTTTCTCGATGCGATCCGTCCGCATGCCGAAAAGGCAGCGCAGGCGCTCGGCGTTCCGACGCGCGCGATCATGGCCCAGGCCGTGCTCGAGACCGGCTGGGGACGCCGCATTCCGCGCGACACCGACGGCCGGCCGACGCTCAATCTGTTCGGCATCAAGGCCGGTTCGAGCTGGAGCGGCAAGACCGTCGAAACCGCAACGAAGGAATACGTCGACGGTGGGTTCCGCAACGAATCCGCGAGCTTCCGCGCCTATGGATCGCTGTCCGAAACCTTCGACGATTACGTCCGGTTCCTGAGCCGCAATCCGCGCTACGTCGACGCCCTGCGCGAGGACAGCGTCGGCGGTTTCGCGCAGGGCCTGCAGAAAGCCGGCTATGCGACCGACCCGGCCTACGCGCACAAGATCGTCGATGTCGCCAACAGCCGCGACATGAGTGCTGCGCTGACGCGTGGCAAGCCGCGCCTCCATAGCGTCTAGGAGAACACATGAGCTCCGATCTGCTCGGTATCGGTTCTTCCGCGCTGATGGCGTATCGCGCGGCGCTCAACGTCACGGGCCAGAACGTCGCCAACGCGAACACCGCGGGCTACACGCGCCAGCGCATCGAGCTGCAATCGAGCACGCTCGGCACGACCGCGGCCGGCGTCAGCGTGCGCAGCATCGCGCGGCTCGGCGATCAGCTCGTCACGCAGCGGCTCATCGCGCAGGACAGCGGCCATTCGCGCATCGCCACCTTGTCGTCGCAGGCCGCGCAGACCGACGGCTGGCTGTCGGGTTCGACGACGGGCCTGTCGCAGCCGCTCGAGAATTTCTTCGACGCGATCAACAGCCTCGCGGCAAGTGCCTCGTCGACGGCGTCGCGCCAGGTGGTGCTGCAGGGCGCGCAGACGCTGGCGTCGCGCTTCAACGATCTGCAGGCCAGTTTCAACACCAGCGATCGCGACGTCGATGCGCGCCTGGTCGATGCGACCTCGACGATCAACGTGCTGGCCAAGCAGGTCGCGACACTCAACCAGCGCATCAGCGAAGCGACGACGACCACCCCGGGCCGGACGCCGAACGAGCTGCTCGACCAGCGTGACCAGCTCGTGCGCAAGATCGCCGAGCAGGTCGGCATCGAGACGAGCACGGCCGACGACGGCTCGGTCAACATTTCGCTCGGCAGCGGGCAGCCGCTCGTGCTCGGCAACCAGGCATCGACCTTGAGCGTCGCGAACGACGAATTCGGCCGTCCGCGCGAGCTGATGCTGAGCGGCGGTGGCGGCGCTCCGGTTTCGGTCAGCAACCAGGTTTCGGGCGGCGTGATCGGCGGCCTGCTCGATTATCGTCGCGAAGTGCTCGATCCGGCGATGGCGCGGCTCGGCAGCATGGCGGCGGCCTTCGCTTCGGCGATCAACGCGCAGCACGCCGAAGGCATGGATCAGTTCGGTCAGATGGGTGGCGATCTGTTCACGATGCCGACCGGCACGGTCAGCGCCGCGAGCGCCAACACCGGCACCGCGAAAATCGCGGCCGCCTTGAGCGACGTCGACACCGCGGGCGCCCAGGACTATGTGCTGGGCTACGACGGCGCGCGCTGGAACATGAGCAGCGTGAGCAGCGGTGCTTCGATCGCGCTGAGCGGCAGCGGCACGGCCGACGATCCGCTCGTCGGTGGCGGCCTGAGCCTGACGCTGAGCGGCAGCGCGAACGCCGGCGATCGCTTTCTCGTGCAAGCCACGCACAGCGCGGCCGGCCAGCTCAAGCTCGCGATCAGCGATCCGGCGCGGCTCGCGGCCTCGAGCCCCGTGCGCACGAGTGTCGGTGCGACCAATACGGGCGTTGCGACGATCGGCACGCCCGAAGTGCTCGATGCGGGCAACGCTTCGCTGCTGAGCGATGCGACGATCGCGTTCACCTCGGCCGATCGCTTCACGATCAATGGCGGTGGCGACTACGCGTACACATCGGGCGGCGCGATCGAATTCAACGGCCTGCGCGTGCAGATCAGCGGAACGCCCGCGAGCGGCGATACGTTTTCGCTGAGCCGCAGCGACGGCAGTTCGGGCGACAACGGCAACGCGGTGTCGCTCGCGGCGATCGCCGACCTCGGCCTGCTCGACGGCGGCCGCTTGAACCTGGCGGGCGCCAACAGCGCGCTGGTTTCGAAAGTCGGTTCGCAGGCCGCGCAGGCGAGCGTGCAGCTCGATGCGCAGACCACGCTGCGCTCGCAGCTGCAGAGCGAGCGCGATTCGCTGTCCGGCGTGAATCTCGACGAAGAAGCCGCCGATCTCATGCGCTATCAGCAGGCCTACCAGGCGGCCGCGCAGGTGGTGTCGATGGCGAACACGCTGTTCGATTCGCTGCTCGCGGCCGTGCGGCGATAAGGGAGTTCAACGATGAGCATTCGGGTCACCAGCGCGGGTATGGCGGAGCAGGGCATCGCGGTGATGCAGGCGCAGATGCAGGCGCTGTCGAAGGTGCAGACGCAGCTCGCGACCGGCCAGCGCTTCCAGCGCGCGGGTGAAGATCCGGTCGCGGCGGGGCAATCGCTCAACATCGAGAAGGCGCTTGCGGACATCGGCCGCTGGAAGAGCAACATCGGTTCGGCGAACGACCGCTTGTCGCTCGAGGAGACCACGCTCGCGAGTTCGGTCGCCACGCTCGATCGCGTGCGCCAGCTCGCCTTGCAGGCCAACTCCGACACGCTGAGCGATTCCGATCGCGCCTCGATCGCCAAGGAGATGAAGGAGCGCCTGAGCGAGCTCGTGGCGCAGGCGAATACGCGCGACGGGCAGGGCGTCTACCTGTTCTCGGGCAGCCGCAGCGACAGCCGGCCGTTCGAGCGCACCGCGGGCGGCGTGCGTTATCAAGGCGACACCCTGAGCGCCTCGCTGCCGATCGGCTCCAATCGCAACGTCGCGCTGAGCGACAACGGCCAGGACGTCTTCATGACCTTGGCGTCGGGCGACGGCCGGCTCACGGTCGGCGCGGGAACCGCGAACAAGGGGCTCGCGAGCGTGCAGGACGTGCACTTCACCGATGCGAGCCAGTGGGACGGCGGCCGTTATCGCGTGCGCATCGACGATGGCCAGTACAGCGTGCTCGATGCGAACGACGGCGTGGTGGCCGGCGGCCGCTACGAATCGCAGGTCGCGATCCAGTTCCGCGGCGCTTCGATCACGCTCGTCGGCGAGCCGTCCGATGGCGACGAATTCACGCTGGGCCCAAGCCGGCAGCAGGACGTCTTCAGCACCGTGCAGAACCTCGTCGACCTGGTCTCGAGCGGCGGCCGCAGCCCGGCGCAGCGCACGCAGGACCAGACGCGCATGTTCGACGCGCTCAAATCGCTCGACACCGCGATCGATCATCTCGGCAACGTGCGGGGCGGCGTCGGCGCCAGGCTCAATGCCATCGAAGACGCCGAGGCCCAGCTCGACACGCGTTCGACGCAGTTGCAGGAGCGGCTGGCCGGCTTGCGCGAGGCCGATTACATCGAAACGGCGGCACGCCTGTCGCAAACCGAAACCGCGTTGCAGGCCGCGCAGCAGAGTTATCTGAAGGTTCAGGGGCTCAGCCTGTTCGACTACATGAAGTGACCCCTTCGTTCCGGGCGGTTGGGGTGGCGGCGCGCTCGTCGCTACTATGGCGGCATGAACGATAGAACCAGCTCCGGCGCCGTGTTCGAAGTGCGCCGCTACCCCGTCCCGGGCGGCATCGCAGTCACCGCCGACGTCGGCGGCGACCCGCGCCACCCGGCCGTCATCCTGACCCACGGCGGCGGCCAGACCCGGCATTCCTGGCACGGCGCGATGCGCGAGCTCATCGCCCAGGGCTACCACGTCATCAATCTCGATGCGCGCGGCCATGGCGACAGCGACTGGTCGCCGGATGGCGTCTATTCGGTCGAGCTGCTTTCCGACGATCTCAAGGCGGTGATCGCCACGCTGCCGAACGCGCCGGCGCTCGTCGGCGCCTCGATGGGCGGCATCACCTCGCTCCATGCGGTCGGCACCAGCGATCGGCGCATCGCCAGCGCGCTGATCCTCGTCGACGTGGTGCCGCGCGTGGAGGCGACCGGCGGCGCCAAGATCATGGCGTTCATGCGTGCCAGGCCCGAAGGCTTCGCGAATCTCGAGGAAGCGGCCGACGCGGTCGCCGCCTACAACCCGCATCGTCCGCGCCCGCGCGTCATCTCCGGGCTCATGAAGAACCTGCGCCTGCGCGAAGACGGCCGGCTGCATTGGCACTGGGACCCGCGCTTCCTGAGCATGGACCCGCCCGAGCCGCCGATCGTCACCGAGCGCCTGCTCGAGGCCGCGGCCCGCGTGCGCGAGCCGACGCTGGTGGTGCGCGGCCTGCAGAGCGACATCGTGTCCGAGGCCGGCATCGAGGAGTTCCGCCGCTACCTGCCGACGCTCGAAGTCTTCAATGTGCCGGGAGCCGGGCACATGGTCGCGGGCGATCGCAACGACGCGTTCAACCAGGGCGTCACCGACTTTCTGCGCCGGCATCATCCGGCGCGCTGAGCGCCGGGGCGTTTTGCACTGGACTTCGAGGCCGGCCAGCAGAATGCCGGGCCCGGCCCGGTCGCCGAAAAAATAGTCAGGGTCCCGGCGCCGTCCGCCGATGCGGCTCCCGACGCAGGCACCGCTTTTGCGTATGGAGGTGACGATCCTGCCGAGGCGACGCCATGACCACCCTGCGCGAAAGCACCCATACCGACCTTCCGATCGCCATCGGCCTGCTTCCGGTTCGCACCAACGGCCAGCTCGGCGACGGCGTCGACGCCAGGGCCCTGGTCCACCTGATCGATCGCTGCCTCGAGCACGGCAGCGCCGAGAAGCGCCGTCATTACATCGATGAAATCGTCGTTCGCACCGAAGCCTGCGTAGACGCCTGCGTGATCGAGGCGATGACCTCCGACGATGCGCTGCCGATGCATTGGGCTCACCTGAAGGACATCACCGACGAGATGACGCGCGTGCCGCTGGGTTCGCGCCGGCTCGACCAGTGCCTGGGCCGTCTCAAGCTCGCTCTGCGACATATGTCCGGCGGCCCGTTCTCGGCCTGAAAGCAGCTACGGGTGCCGGTCGTCGGCCGGCTTGGAGCCCGCCAGCGCCGTTGTGACAAAAGCATTGACGATTGGTGGCACGGTCACTAGAATCCCGCCTCCCTACGGCAGCCCCTGACTTTCCGAAGTCTGCTGCCACCGATCGGAAACGTCTTTTGGAGCAGCCGATGTACGCCGTCATCAAGACCGGAGGCAAGCAGTATCGCGTTGCCGCTGGCGAACAGCTCAAAGTGGAAAGCCTGGTTGCCGAAGTCGGCGCGACCATCTCCTTCGAACAGGTTCTCCTGGTCGGCGAAGGCGAAAGCGTCAAGGTCGGCGCTCCGTTCGTTTCGGGTGGTGTCGTGACCGCTGAAGTGGTCCGTCACGGCCGTGGCGACAAGATCCGCATCATCAAGCACCGTCGCCGCAAGCACTATCACAAGGAACAGGGCCACCGCCAGAACTTCACGGAAGTGAAGATCACCGGCATCTCGGCCTAAGTCCAGACTCAAGATTTCGGAGCACAGTCATGGCACACAAAAAAGCAGGCGGTAGTACCCGCAACGGTCGCGATTCCAAGTCCAAGCGTCTTGGCGTGAAGCTGTTCGGCGGTCAGGCCGTCATCGCAGGCAACATCATCATCCGTCAGCGTGGCACGCAGTATCACGCTGGCACCGGCACCGGCATCGGCAAGGATCACACGATCTTCGCCAAGGTCGATGGCAAGATCGCTTTCGTGGCCCGTGGCCCGAAGAACCGCACCTACGTGGACGTCGTCGCGGCTTAAAGCCCGGCGCCACGCAAGGTGCAAAGAGCCCCGTCTCGACGGGGCTTTTTTGTGGTCGGAGTATTGCAATGAAATTCGTCGACGAAGCGCTCATCGAGGTTTACGCCGGTGATGGTGGCAACGGCTGCGTGAGCTTTCGGCGCGAGCGCGCGATTCCGTTCGGAGGACCGGACGGCGGTGACGGCGGTGACGGCGGCAGCGTCTACGCGGTGGCCGATTACAACCTCAACTCGCTGGCCGATTTCCGCTTCACGCGCGTGTTCCGCGCCCAGCGTGGCGAGAACGGCCAGACCTCGGAATGCACCGGCCACGGTGGCGCGGATCTCGAAATTCCGATGCCGCTCGGCACGCTGATCTACGACACCTCGACCGAGGAACTGATCGGCGAGCTCACGCGTCGTGGCAGCCGCATCAAGATTGCGCAAGGCGGCTTCCACGGCCTGGGCAACAAGCGATTCAAGTCGAGCACCAACCGGGCTCCGCGAAAATCGACGCCCGGTTCTCCGGGCGAACAGCGCGAGCTGCGGCTCGAGTTGTCGCTGATGGCCGATGTCGGGCTGCTCGGCATGCCCAACGCGGGCAAGTCGACCTTGCTGTCCTCGGTGTCGGCTGCGCGCCCGAAGATTGCGGACTATCCGTTCACGACGCTGTATCCGCAGCCCGGCGTGGTCGCGGTCGGCGAGCATCGCTCGTTCGTGATGGTCGACGTGCCGGGGCTCATCGAAGGCGCTGCCGACGGCGCGGGGCTCGGCATCCGCTTCCTCAAGCATCTGCAACGCACGCGACTGCTGCTGCACATGGTCGATGTGATGCCGCCCGATGGCAGCGACATCGCCGAGAACATTCGCGTGATCAACGCCGAGCTCGCCGAGTTCAGCGAAGAACTGTCGAGCCGCGAGCAGTGGCTGTGCTTCAACAAGATCGACGTGCTCGCGCCCGAAGAACGCCAAGAGCTCATCGACAGGACGCTCGCCGAACTCGACTGGCAGGGCCGCTGGTTCGCGATCTCGGCGGCGACGCGCGAAGGCTGCGACGTGCTCGCCCGCGAGGCGATGGCCTGGGTCGAGGCGCATGCGCCGGTCATCGAGGACGAGCCAGAAGACGAGCCGGAAGTGATGCCGGAGCGTCCGCCGCACGAGCAGCAGCTGTCCGACGAAGACGACGACAACCAGTAAGGGCTGCATGGACCGTCAAACCCTGACCCGCGCCAAGCGCTGGGTGATCAAGATCGGCAGCTCGCTGGTGACCGCCAAGGGCCAGGGGCTGGACCGCGAGGCCATCGCCGACTGGTGCGCGCAGATCGCCGCATTGCGCGCCGAAGGCCGGCAGATCGTGCTGGTGTCATCGGGCGCGGTCGCCGAGGGAATGGCCCGACTCGGGCTCAAGAAGCGCCCAAGCATCCTGCACGAGCTGCAGGCGACGGCCGCGGTCGGGCAGATGGGCCTGGTGCGCGCCTGGGAGCTCGGTTTCGAGGCGCACGGCCTGCGCGCGGCGCAGATCCTGCTCACGCATGAGGACGTGGCCGATCGCGGCCGCTACCTCAATTCGCGCAGCACGCTGACGACCTTGCTCGAGTTCGGCGTGGTGCCGGTCGTCAATGAGAACGACACCGTTTCGACCGACGAAATCCGCCTTGGCGACAACGACACGCTCGGGGCGATGACGGCCAACCTCATCGAGGCCGACCTGCTGGTGATCCTGACCGACCAGGAAGGCCTGTTCGATGCCGATCCGCGCAACAACCCGGACGCCAGGCTGGTGTCCGAGGCTTCGCTCGCCGAGCCGCAGCTCGCGGCGATGGCTGGCGACAGCAAGGGCGTGCTCGGCCGCGGCGGCATGCGCACCAAGCTGTCGGCCGCCCATATCGCGGCGCGTAGCGGCGCGGCGACGGTGATCGCGCATGGCCGCGCGCCCGAGGCGCTGCTGCAGATCGCGCGTGGCCAGGCGATCGGCAGCCTGCTCAAGCCCGCGCAAACGGTGATGGCGGCGCGCAAGCGCTGGATTGCGGGCCAGCTGCAGGTTCGCGGTCAGCTGCATCTCGACGAGGGCGCCGTGCAGGTGCTGCGCGCGCAGGGCAAGAGCCTGCTGCCGGTCGGCGTGAAACGCGTTGAAGGGCAGTTCGATCGTGGCGACCTGGTCGCCTGCCTCGATCCCGAAGGGCGTGAGATCGCGCGCGGCCTCGTCAACTACGGGCACGTCGAAGCGCTGCGCATCCTCGGCGCCAAGCGTGAAGAGCTCGCGCAGCGGCTCGGCTATCCGGGCGAGCCCGAGCTCGTGCATCGCGACAATCTGGTTCTGGTCTAGCGCCCGAAAGCGAACGTCGTCGTCGAGACGACGTATCCTTGGGCGCTCCGGCACTTCGCTGCCGCTGCATCGACTCCAAGATCCAAGGATGAAAAAGACGCTCCTGCTGCTCGCCGGCCTGCTGATCTCCTCGCAGGCTTTGGCCGAAACCATCACGCAGCAATCCGGCTGGGCCGGCTGGAACGGCAGCTTCAAATTCAGTGAGCACTGGGGTTCACTGAGCGACGTTCAGATTCGCTCGGGTGACAACTGGGCCGACACGCAGAACCTGATGTTCCGGCCCGGGCTCACGTACTTCATCAATTCGCGCAGCAACTTCACGGTCGGCTATCTCTGGAACGGCACCTTGAACACGCCGGGCCACGATCTGGTCGAACACCGCATCTGGCAGCAGTACATTTACACGCAACAGCTCGGCTCGGTGCCGCTCACGCATCGCTTGCGCCTGGAGCAGCGATTCATCGAGCAGGCTTCGGGCGGTGACCGGCGCTTCGCACAGCGCCTGCGTTACTTCGCGCGTTCGGTGATCCCGCTCGGGCACCCGGACGGCGCGTTCACGCGCGGGCCTTTCATCGGGCTGCAGAACGAAATCTTCTTCAACGTCCAGCACCGCGATGCAGTCAACGGCGCCTTCTTCGACCAGAATCGCGCCTACCTTGCGGGCGGCTATCGACTCAGCAAGCAGATCGATCTCGAGCTCGGCTATCTGAACCAGTACATCAACGGCCGCGTCAACGACACGCTCAACCACGTCGTGCAGTTCGCGCTGTATACGCGATTTTGACGCGGTTTTGAGGCGGCTCTGACGCGCCGATGGCGTGCGCGCATTGCGCGAGCACGCCATCGATTTGCAGTATCGATCAAAAGCGCAAGGTCGCTCCCGCCATCACGGAACGCTCGGCGCCCGGGCGCAGGCCGTTGACGTGGTCGGTGACGTAGAGCTTGTCGCTCAGGTTGCGTCCCTGCAGCCACAGCGTCGTGCGCGGCTTGCTGCCGAAGCTGTAGCTCGCGCGCGCCGAGAAAATCGTGTGGCTTGCGACTTCGCCGAGTACGGCGGGTTCGCGGATTTCGATGTTGTCGCCGGCTTGCAGTGGAACGCCGTCTTCGTCGGCGAGCGTGCGGTTGCGCGTGTTCGCCAGATCGGTGAAGAAGCTGCCGAAGTGACTCGCGGTGGCGCTGATCTCCCAGCCCGCACGATGCGCGATGCCGAGCGTGAGGCTGCCCGCATTGAGCGGCACTTCGGGAACGCGATTGCCGTCGAGTTCACCTGCGGTGAATTCGGCGCGCGTGTAGTTGTAGGCGAGTTCGGCGAACGGAGCGAGGCCGCTGTGCGTGTCGGCCGGTGAAAGCCCGAGACGAAGGCCCAGGTCGATGCCGTAGGCGATCGAATCTTCCGCGTTGACGACCAGGTTTTCGCCGTCGATCGTGTATGGCTCCTGCACCACGGTGTCGCGAATCACGTTGTAGAACACCGCGCCGTCGATGCGCAGCGAGCGCGCAGGCGCGGTGCGAAAACCGACCTGCGAATTGATGCCGGTCTCGGGCTTGAGCGGAAATTCTTCGGCCGTGCGAGCGAACGCCGGCGTGTAGCCGCGCGCGACGTTGCCGTAGAGCTGCGTGCGTTCATCGAGATCGTAAAGCGCCGCGATACTGGGCAGTACGAGCGTGTGATCGTCGGCTTGGCGCTCGTTGATGAGGGTGTCGGCTTCGAACTTGAGATCCTTGCTCTGCGTGTAGTGCTCGACGCGAACGCCCGGTGTGATCGACAGCCGGCCGAAGCGCAGGGTGTCCTGGAAAAAGCCGGAAACCGCCGAGGCCTGGTACTTCTCGAGCATCGCTTCTTCGAACTCGTTCTCGCCGAAGTAGTGGCCGCGATTGTTCACGTTGAGCACTTCGCCGACGTCTCCGAAAGACTCCGCGTTGTCGAGGAAATGCCGCTCGAAGCGTATGCCCCACTGCAGGTCGTGGCGGGTGCCGAAAGCCCACAGGTCCGAGAGCTGCATGCGCGAATCGACGCCGTAGGTGTTGTACTGGCGGCTGCGGCTGATCATCACGCCGCTTTGTCCGCGTACGAATTGGCGCGCGGGATCGTCGTAGACGAAGTCGGGCAGGGCATCGAGCTCGATTTCATCGGGGTCGACCGTGAAGCGCGGACGATCGATGTCGGTGGCGAACAGACTCGTCGACATCGACAGCCGCTCGCTGATCTGGAAATCGTGCGTGAGCGCGTACTTCTGGTAGTCCACCGCCATGGTGTTGTACTGCTGGCCGAAGCGATCGCGCTTGCGGCGCGGGGCCAGATCGAACTCGATCGGCGTCAGATTGCTCTCGTCGTAATGCGAGCGCTCGCGCAGGTACGTGGCAGAGGCGCTGAGCGTCTGCCGCGACGACAAGGCCCAGTCGGCGCGCGCGTAGAAGTCGTCGAACTGCGTGTCTTCGGTGTCGAACACGCCATCGGCATTCATGCCCGTGTACGAGAACACGGTGCCGAGCGCGCCGTCGGTGCGCGAGTGCATCAAATGCCGCTTGAAGCTGCCGAGATTGCCGCCGGCCGCTTCGACCGTGGTCTGCGGCGTCAGCGTCGGGCGCTGGTTGATGAAGTTGACGATGCCGTGATTGTTGAGCGGACCGTGCAGCACATGGCCGGCGCCCTTGAGCACGTCGATGCTCTGCAGGCGCTCGACCGGCGGCGTGTAGTGCGCGCTCGGATCGAGATAGGCCGAGGCGTTGATCGGCACGCCGTCTTCGAGCAGCAAGGTCTTGCGCGAGCGACGCGACGGGGCGCCGCGAACGCCGATGCTCGATCGGCGGCCGAGTGCGTCGTCGTCGATATGGCGCAGGCCCGGAATGAAATCGAGCGCATCGTGCAGCGTGTACGGACGCAGGGCGTCGATCTGCTCGGCGCTCAGGCGCGCGGCGGCGCCGGGCGTTTCATCGATATGGTCGGGCAGGCTGCCTTCGACGTTGATCGGCGCCAACAGAACCGTTGGAGGCTCATGGGTCGCGCCGGACTGAGCCGGCGTGGCGGCGGCGCGTCTGCGGCGGTCTTCCGATTCCTGGGCCGAGGCCCCGTCCATTGCGCCGCACAGTCCGGCGAACATGACCAGCGCCCCACGCGTGGCGAGTGACATCGCTTCCTCCCTTTGCCTTGCGGCATCTCATCGGTTCCTTGACGAGGGGCAGAGTAGGAAAGCGGGGTGCGCCGGTAATCGGGAAGTTCTCCCGATTTGGAATCCGGGACAAACGCCGGACAAACGAAAACGCGGGCCTTGCGGCCCGCGTCGTACCACTTTCAGCAGAACGGCGTCAGATCAGGCGAGAGCCTTGATGTGCGCGATCAGGCGGCTCTTGTGGCGAGCGGCCTTGTTCTTGTGGATCATGCCGCGGTCGGCGTAACGATCGAGAACCGGCACCATTTCCTTGTAGGCGGCTTCGGCAGCGGTCTTGTCCTTGGCGTCGAGGGCCTTGACGACCTTCTTGACGTAGGTGCGGATCATCGAGCGCTGGCTCGCATTGCGGGCACGGGCTTTCTCGGACTGACGTGCGCGCTTGCGGGCGCTAGCGGTGTTGGCCAAAGTGAAACTCCAAAAATGAGGCGACAAATCGAAGGGGCGCTAGTATTGTGATCGACCCCCTGGTTGTCAATCTTCCCGACGGCCGAAAAGCTCGTCCAGACGGCCTCGCATGTCCCGATCCCTGCTCAAATCCACGAGTATCGTCAGCGGCCTGACGCTCGCCTCGCGCGTGCTCGGCCTGGTTCGCGAGATTACGCTCGCCCGGGCTTTCGGCGCCGGACCGCTGCTCGATGCCTTCTTCGTCGCGCTGATGCTGCCCAATCTGGGCCGCCGCATCTTCGCCGAAGGCGCGTTCTCGCAGGCCTTCGTGCCGGTGTTCACCGAGACCCACAAGAGCCAGCCGCACGAGGAGGTGCGCGATCTGGCCGCGGTGGTCATGGGCACGCTCGGCGGCGTGCTCGCGCTGGTGACCCTGATCGGCTGCCTCGCGGCTCCGCTGCTGGTCTGGGCCTTCGCGCCGGGCTTTCGTTCCGACCCGGCGCAGGAAGCGCTCGGGGCCGATCTGCTGCGCTGGACCTTTCCTTATCTGATGTTCATTTCGCTGACCTCGATGGCGGGCAGCATCCTGAACAGCTATGGGCGCTTCGCGGTTCCGGCCGCGGCGCCGGTGATCCTGAACCTCTGCATCATCGGCTCGGCCTGGATTTCGGCCGATTCGGTCATGGTGCTGGCCTACGCGGTATTTCTGGCCGGGGTGCTGCAGCTGCTGTCACAGCTGCCTTCGCTGGCGCGGCTGCGATTGTTGCCCGCCCCGAAGTTTTCGCTGCGCGACGCGCGCGTGAAGCGCATCGCCGGTCTGATGCTGCCGGTGGTGATCGGCTCGTCGGTGGCGCAGGTGAGCCTGCTGCTCAACACGAGCCTGGCGACGCTGATCGCCGACGGCGCGGTGAGCTGGCTCAATTTCGGCAGCCGCCTGATGGAGTTCCCGACCGGCATCTTCGCGATCGCGGTCGGCACGGTGATCCTGCCGGCGCTGTCGGCCAGGCACACCGATCGCTCGCCCGAGCAGTTCTCGGCGACCCTCGACTGGGGCCTGCGCACGATGCTGCTGCTCGGCCTGCCGTCGGCCGCGGGCCTGATCGTGCTCGGCGGGCCGCTGACGGCGACCCTGTTCGGCCACGGCCGCTTCGGCGCGCACGACGTGCTCATGACGACCTGGACGGTCTGGGCCTACGGCTTCGGCTTCATGGGCTTCGCGCTCGTGAAGGTGCTGGTGCCGGGCTTCTACGCGCGCCAGGAGACCAAGCTGCCCGTACGTTTCGCGACCATCGGCCTGTTCTGCGGCATGGCGCTGAGCCTGACCACCTTCCTGGTCTCGCGCCGGCTCGGCGTCGAGGGCGCGCACGTCGGCCTGGCGCTGTCGACCTCGCTGACGGCCTGGGTCAATTCGATCCTGCTGTATCGCCGGTTGCGTCGCGACGGCATCTACACGCCTTCGGCCGGCTGGATGCGGTTCGGCGCGCAGCTGTTCGTCGCCACCGCGCTGATGGCGATCGTCGCCTGGGCCGGCGCGCGAACCGACTGGATGGCCCTGCCGGTGACCGGCCGCGTGCTGCGACTGTCGGCGACGGTGACGGTCTGCGGGCTCGCCTACTTCGGCAGCCTCGGGCTCATGGGCCTGCGCCCGCGGCATCTGCTGATGGGGCGACGCGGCGGAGCGGTATAATTTCGGCCCTTCCTTGTTCCGGCACGCCCGAAGTCCCATGGAGCTGATCCGCGGCTTTCACAATCTGCGTGACGAGCATCGCGGCTGCGTGCTGACCATCGGCAATTTCGACGGCATGCACCTGGGCCATCTGGCGCTCGTGCGCAAGACGCAGGAGCTGTCGCAGCGCTTCGGGCTGCCCGCCACGGCGCTGACCTTCGAGCCGTCGCCGCGCGAATTCTTCCAGGGCGACAAGGCGCCGCCGCGCGTGACGACCTTCCGCAGCAAGGTCGCAGCCCTGGCGGCGAGCGGGCTCGATCGCGCCGTGATCGCGCGTTTTTCGGGCGAACTTTCCAAATGCCCGGCCGGCGATTTCGTCGACGAATATCTGGTGCGCCGGCTCGGCGTCGCGGCCATCGTCGTCGGCTACGACTTCCGCTTCGGCCAGAAGCGCGAAGGTGACGAAACCGTGCTGCGCAGCCGCCACGGCCACGAGGTGCATGTCGTCAGCCAGGTGCTCGTCGGCGGCGAACGCAGCAGTTCGACGGCCTTGCGCGAAGCGCTCGCGGAACCCGATTTCGAGCGCGTCGAGCGCCTGCTCGGTCGCCCGTACGCGCTCCTCGGCCGCGTGCGCCACGGCTTGCAGCTCGGCCGCACGCTCGACATGCCGACCGCGAACATCGACCTGCATCGCCCGCTGGCCTTGCGTCACGGCGTCTACGCGGTGCGCGGCAAGGTGCGCGGACGCTGGTGGGATGGCGTCGCGAGCATCGGCGTGCGCCCAACCATCGGCACCACGCGCTGCCTGCTCGAAACCCATCTGTTCGGCGACTGCGGCGATATCTACGGCGAGGAGATGGTCGTCGAATTCCGCGCTTGGCTGCGGCCGGAGCTGAAGTTCGATTCGCTGGCCGAGCTCGCCGCCCGCATGCAGCAGGATGCCGAAGACGCCCGCCGAATCCTGGGCGCCGCCGCCTGAGACTGGCGGCCGGCGCCTTATCCCGATTTTCTTGAAGTGACCACCGTGAACGACGCGACAAAAGACACGACCCAAGCCGGGGCCGAATACAAGACTACCGTCAACCTGCCGGAAACCGCGTTTCCGATGCAGGCCAACCTCGCCAAGCGTGAGCCGGACTGGCTTGCGCGCTGGGAATCGCAGGGTCTTTACGCGCAGATCAGCGCGGCCACCGCGAAGCTGCCGGCGTATCACTTCGTCGACGGCCCGCCGTATGCGAACGGCGACATTCACATCGGCCACGCGGTCAACAAGGTACTCAAGGACATCGTCGTCAAGAGCGCTCGCCTGGCCGGCCATCACGCGCCGTTCGTGCCGGGCTGGGATTGCCACGGCCTGCCGATCGAGCTGCAGGTGGAAAAGAAGTTCGGCAAGGTCGGCGAGAAGCTCGACGCTGCCGCGTTTCGCGCCAAGTGCCGCGAATACGCGCTCGAGCAGGTCGAGCGCCAGCGCGTCGATTTCAAGCGCCTGGGCATTCTCGCGGACTGGGAAAAACCCTATCTGACGATGCAGCCGGCCTACGAGGCCGAGCAGCTGCGCGTGCTCGCGCGCATCGTCGACAACGGTCATGTGGTGCGCGGCTTCAAGCCCGTGCACTGGTGCCTCGATTGCGGATCGTCGCTCGCCGAGGCCGAGGTCGAATATCAGGACAAGCAGTCGACCGCGATCGATGTGGCGTTTCCTGTCGCAGACGAATCTTTGGCCAAGTTCGCTCGGGACTTTGGTGTTTTAGAGGCTCCCGCCGCATTTGTGATCTGGACGACGACGCCTTGGTCGTTGCCCGGTAATCAGGCAATCAGTGTTCACCCTTCGCTGCAGTACGTACTCGCCGACTTCCATTTCGAAGATTCTGAAGTGCGCCGTCTTGTCGTGGCCGAGGGCTTGCTCGAAGCGTGCGCTGCAAGATGGAAGGTTTCCAAGTGGGAGGTTCTGGGAAAGCTGAGCGGCAACGAGTTATTCGGCCTCAATGCGAAGCATCCCTTTGCCGATCGTTTCAGCCCGATCTTGACCGGTGAGCATGTCACGCTCGATGCCGGCACCGGCCTCGTTCACACCGCGCCCGCTCACGGCGTCGATGACTTCGTTGTTTGTCGAGCGCACGGAGTCGAAGTGCTTAATCCGGTAGCGGTGAACGGGACATACAAAGCCGACACCCCAGTGGTTGGCGGCATCTTCCTACGCAAGGCAGAGGGTCCCATTCTCGATGCGCTACGCACTGGCAACGCGCTCGTACATGCCAATTCAATTTCGCACAGCTATCCGCATTGTTGGAGGCACAAGACTCCGCTAATCACGCTGGCGACGCCGCAGTGGTTCATCGCAATGGACATCGCCGGCCTGCGCGGCGCGGCGCTCGAGGCCATCGACCAGACGCGCTGGATTCCGGGTTGGGGCCGCGACCGCATCCACGGCATGGTGGCCGACCGTCCCGACTGGTGCATCTCGCGCCAGCGCACCTGGGGCGTGCCGCTGTCGCTGTTCGTGCACAAGCAGACGCAGGAAAAGCATCCGAAATCGGGCGAGCTGCTGCGCAAGGTCGCCGATGCGATCGAAACCGGCGGGCTCGAAGCCTGGTTCGGTTCGACGGTTGCCGACTGGTTGCCGGCGGGCGAAGCCGAGCAATACGACAAATGCCCCGACACGCTCGATGTCTGGTTCGATTCGGGCAGCGCCTTCCAGTGCTCGTTCAAGGCGACCAATCCCGCTGCGCTCGACGCCGACGGCCTCGCGCCGCAGGCCGACATGTATCTCGAAGGCTCGGACCAGCATCGCGGCTGGTTCCATTCCTCGCTGCTCAACTGCGTCGCCACGCGCGGTGCGTCGCCTTACAAGGCCGTGCTCACGCATGGTTTCACGGTCGACGAGCAGGGTCGCAAGATGAGCAAGTCGCTCGGCAACGTCGTCGCGCCGCAGCAGGTGCTCAAGACGCTCGGTGCCGACGTGCTGCGCCTGTGGGTTTCGGCCAGCGATTACAGCGGCGAAATCGCGATCAGCGACAACCTGCTCAAGCGCATGGCCGATGCGTATCGCCGCATCCGCAACACCGTGCGCTATCTGCTCGGCAACCTGCATGGCTTCGACGTGACGAGCGATCTCGTCGCGCCGAGCGAGATGCTCGCGATGGATCGCTGGGCGATCGCGCAGGCTGCAAAGCTGCAGGATGAAATTCGCGATGCCTATGCGGTGCAGCAGTTCCATTCGGTCTATCAGAAGCTGCACAACTACTGCGTCGTCGATCTCGGCGGCCTGTATCTCGACGTGCTCAAGGATCGCCTCTACACGACGGCGCCGAAGAGCCTCGCGCGCCGCTCCGCGCAGACCGCGCTGCTGCACATCGCAGAGGCAATGGTGCGCTGGATCGCCCCGGTGCTGTCGTTCACGGCCGACGAGATCTGGCAGCTGCTGCCAGGCGATCGCTCGCAGTCGATCTTCGCGCAGCAGTTCTACCAGCTGCCGAGCGTCGATCTGTCGGGCGACGGCATCGACTGGACTCGCCTGGCAGCCGCGCGCGAAGCGGTGAAGAAGCAGCTCGAAGAGCTGCGTGCCGCCGGCATCATCGGCTCGGGTCTCAACGCGAGTGTGCAGCTCTACGCTGACGGGGAACTCGCGCAGACACTCAGCAAGCCGGGCGACGAGCTGCGTTTCTGGTTCATCACTTCGGGCGCGAGCGTGCGTCCGTTCGCCGATGCGCCTGCGAGCGTAACGACGGTGACGCTCGAGAACGGCGATCGGCTCGCGCTGCAGTCGCAGGCCTCGCCACACGAGAAATGCGAGCGCTGCTGGCACCAGGTCGCCGATGTGGGCTCCAATGCCGAGCATCCGACGCTTTGCGGACGCTGCGTGAGCAACGTATTCGGTGACGGCGAAAGCCGTCGCGTGATCTGAGCGCCGCGCCGTGACTTTCCAGTTCCGCAACGTCTATTGGCTCTGGCTCACGGTGCTGACCTTGCTGCTCGATCAGGTCAGCAAGCAGCTCGTCGCCAAGAACATGCAGCTGTTCGACGAGATTCCGCTGCTGCCGTACCTGAACCTCAAGCGCATGCACAACACCGGAGCCGCGTTCTCGATGTTCAGCGATTCGTCGCCACTCGTGTTCGTGGCCATCGGCGTGGTCGTCAGCGTGGGCATCCTGATCTGGCTGCGCCGCAATCCGCGCGGGCAGACGCTGGTCGCGGTGGCGCTGTCGCTGATCATGGGCGGCGCGCTCGGCAACGTCATCGATCGCGTCACCCGCGGCTATGTCGTCGATTTCATCGATTTCTACATCGGCGGCTGGCACTTCGCGGCCTTCAACATCGCCGATACCGCGATCAGCGTGGGCGCCGGCTTCATGGTGCTCGACATGCTGCTCGAAATGTTCCGCAAGAAGCCGCAAGCGCAGCCGCCCGCTGCGAACGGCTGAGTCGCCGAGGATCTCGCCGTGGAAATTCTGCTCGCCAATCCTCGTGGTTTTTGCGCCGGCGTCGACCGCGCTATCGAAATCGTCGAGCGCGCGCTCGAACAGCTCGGTGCGCCGATCTACGTGCGCCACGAAGTCGTGCACAACCGCTTCGTCGTCGAGAGCCTGCGCAACAAGGGCGCGGTGTTCGTCGAGGAAGTGGACCAGGTGCCCGAAGGCGCGGTCTGCATCTTCTCGGCGCACGGGGTCTCGCAGCAGGTTCGCCAGGACGCGAGCGCGCGCAAGCTCACGGTGTTCGACGCGACCTGTCCGCTCGTGACCAAGGTGCACATCGAGGTCAAGCGCTACTCGCGCGAAGGCCGCGAGGTGGTGCTGATCGGCCACGCCGGGCATCCGGAAGTCGAAGGCACGATGGGCCAGTTCGACGAGTCGCAGGGTGGGCGCATCCATTTGGTCGAGACGCCTGACGACGTGCAGACGCTGCCGATCCGCAAGCCCGAGCACATGGCCTACGTGACCCAGACCACCTTGTCGATGGACGACACCGCGCGTGTCATCGATGCGCTGCGTGCACGCTTTCCGATGATCAGCGGGCCGCGCAAGGACGACATCTGCTACGCCACGCAGAACCGCCAGGATTCGGTCAAGGATCTGGCGGCGCAATGCGATGTGCTGCTGGTGGTCGGCTCGCGCAACAGCTCCAACTCGAATCGCCTGCGCGAACTCGCCGAAAGCCGCGGCACGCCGGCCTGGCTGATCGACGGTCCCGACGATATCCAGCCCGAATGGATGAACGGCAAGCTGCGCGTCGGCGTCACCGCTGGTGCCAGCGCGCCCGAGGTGCTCGTGCAGCAGGTCGTCGGCCGGCTCAAGGAACTCGGCGGCAGCGTCGCCAAGGAGCTCGCGGGGCGCGAGGAAACCATCGTGTTCTCGCTGCCGCAGGCTCTGCGCAAGGCCACCGGAGCGGTGCGCAGCAGCTAGGGACTCAGCGGCTCCAGCAGGTCGCCGCGGTGCCCACCGAAGAAAGCCGGATGCCGGTGGAAGTCAGGCACAGGTTCATGCACGTGCTGTCACTGGTTTGGGTGCCGACCGGCTTTGCCATCACCATGTAGCTGGTGCCGACCGCACCGCTCTTGGCTGCGCAGCTGCTCGAATCCATCGCTTCGATGGAGAGCTGGTAGATGGCGTTGGTCGACGCATCCGCGGTGCTCCCGTCACGCGAGAGGTACTGCTGCAGCTGGATGTCCGACAGTGTCCTCGTATAGCTCTTGTGCACGATGAAGTAGCTCTCGAGCCGAGAAGACGCATCGACGAGCGCCGTCTTGGCGACGGTGCGATTCGCGCGCATGACGTAGCTGCGGTAAGACGGCACCGCGATCATCGTCAGAATGCCGACGACGACGACCGTCACCATCAGTTCGATCAACGTAAAGCCACCTTGCGTCCTTGCTGTGGTCATGTCGTTCACGGTTGTCTGATCGCCTTTTCTTCGTCGCCACGCCGCTCGCGCCAGAAGTAAGGGTAGGTGGGAGGATTGATCGTGCTCATGGTCTGCGCGTTGGCGGTCAGCGCGCTCGCGGTCAGCGGACTGAATTCGCCCGGCAGCCCGGGCGATACACCGGCGCCCTGGCGCAGATCACCGAAGCTGTCGGTCATGAATTGGCTGTAGCGCGGCCGCGAATCGCTTAGCGCGACGCCGTAGAGACGGCTCGATCCTTCGGACGGTTCGCAGGATTGCGTGGTCGTGTCGGGCGGCACGTAGGTGCTGAAGAAGCTCGTGCCGTCGGTGCTGAGCGGCTGCGACAGCAGCTTCTCTCCGCTCGCCGACAGCCGCAGTCTCCAGCCCGTGCTGAGGTCGGAGGAGTTCGAGCAGCTGTCGCTGGCGGTGGCGCAGGCGGTGGTCAGATCGGCGAACGCGCTTTGCCCCTTGAGCCCGGCTTCGGTGGTGATGACGTCGTCCTTGGTCAGCGAGCTGGCGGTGCGGAAGTCGCGATAGGCGTAGAGATAGTTTTCGGTGGTGACGTTGAGCGGGTCTTCGCGATCGCCGGAGCCGAACAGCACGACGTCGAAGCTGCCGACGATGGCGGTGCGATACGGCGCGTAATCCGGTGCGTGGAAGAAGCGGCGATCCTGAGTGACGGTGCTGGTGCTGGCGTTGTGGCGGCCGACGCTCGCGAGTGGCGTCGCCACCCACTTGCTGCGATCGCTGCCCGGAAAATCGGCGCGCCACAAGCGGCCGCCGGTGTCGGCGACATAGAGACGATCGGTGATGCCGTCACCATTGGTATCGACGATGGTGACATCGGCCGGAATGCTGTTGACGAGCAGCGGATGCTGGAATGCCTTGGTGCTGCTGTTGTACGGCGTGCTGCTGCTGAACGTGCCTTGCCTGGCCTTCCAGATGAGGTCGCCGGTTTCGGCGTCGACGATGTACAGCGCGTTGCCGACGCTGTCGTCGGTGCCGATGCGTCCATCGCTGCCGCGTGCGTAATCCTTGCCGATCCTGTTATTGCTGCTGTCGCGGCCGCCGTTGTAGCCGCCCGCGAAGATCAGCACCGGCTTGGTCGACGTGCTGCTGCCTTCGGTGACGCTCATGCGGCCGATCTGCGGCGACGAGAAGGTGAGGCCGAGCTCGCTGTAGTTCGATGCCGTGCCCGAAACCAGACCGCTGCTTCGATACAGGCCATCGGGTCCGATGCGCCAGAGCAGCGACGGCGAGTCGGGGTTGGTGACGTTCATGCCGTAGACGTAGCGTCCGCTGCGGCGCAGTCCGAAGAACATCCAGGCGCGGTCGTTGGCGTTGCCCGATTCGATCCTGCCGTCGGCGGGGCCGCCGCTGCTGCTGCGATCCTGCACGAGCACCGCGGGCGCACCGTCGACGCCATACGGGAACTGCGCGGTCGCCACGTTCTCGCGCAGCACCTGCTGCTGGTTCATGACCACGCGCGGCATGAAGCCCCAGTTCTCGACGCCGTCGCTGTTGCGGACCATGCGCAGGTAGCCGTCGGCGGCACCGTAGACGACGCGAATGTCCGGGCTCGCCGCCGTGTAGCCGCCGCGCGCGCCGTAGTTGATCGCCACCGGCCGCGAATGCAGCAGCGCGCCGTGCATCCAGCTGCGACCCGTCACGCCGGTGACGCTGGTTCCGCTGCCCTTGGGCGTCGCGGCGGTGCCGACGTCGAAGCCGCGCGCGTAGAGCAGCAGCGAACGGCGCAGGGTGTCGTCCGCGGTCGCGGTGCCGGTGACGCCGAGATCGGCCTTGAGCTCGTCGCGCACGGTCTGGCTGTCGGCGTCGAGTGCGGCGAGCGACAGCTGCCCCGAGGTTCCGAGCCGATCGAAGAACAGCTGGCGCTGGTTGTCGCCGTTGACGCGCCCCGGGTTGCCTCCGCCGGCGAGCGCGAAGCCTGGAATCTTCTGCCCGGCGCCGCCGAGCGCGGTCGCGCGCCCATCGGCGGACAGGGAGCCGAGCAGGCCCGTGTTGGTCCAGTAGGTCACCGCGCTCGACTTGATGCGGCCGTCGCTGCTGTCGATCGCGAGCGCATTGCGCGCGTCGTAGTACTGATAGTTGTTGCTGCCGTCGACCTTGACGTTGAGCTTCTTGAGATTGCCGTCCCAGCGCGGCGTCTTGTCGACCGAAGGCTTGAACAGCGTGAAGAAAGCCTCGGGACGCACGATCGACGCCTGCGTGAGATCGGCCGTCAGCGTCGGCGTGTTCAGCGAGGCATCGACGCGCAGCACCGGCTTGAGCAACTGCGCCGCGGTCTGCCCGAGGCCGAGCAGGCCGAGGCTGTCGACATAGGTGAGCAAGGTTCCGCCGGCATTGGCGAGCGAGCTCGTGCTCGTCAGCAGGTCCTGGATCAGGAAATACGAATTGAGGCTGATGTCGCGGCCGGTGATGTCCTTGAAGCCCGGGCTCTTGGCCTGCTGCACGACATCGGCGAGCGTGATCGCACCGCTCGGCAGGCCCGGGAAATACGAGCGCAGCGTCGCATCGGACTCGGTGTCGCGAATGTTGTTGGTGAGCATGATGTTGAGCACGTTCGCGGTGCGGCATTCGAGCGGCGGCTGCACGTAGTTGCCGTTGGCGAGCTCGATGCTCGTGTCGCGCGTGAGCAGGCCCGTGAGCCCATCCCAGCGGGCCAGCGGCGCGTTGTAGACATCCTTACCGGCGAGGTAATGCGTGAGCTCCGCATAGACTTCCTTGCCCTGGTACGGCGGCAGCAGCGAGGCCGGCGTGGTCAGCGCGGTGCCGACGAGCGCGGTCGTCGAGTTGAGCAGGTTGGTCGGGTTCAGCGTGTTGGTCAGCAGCGTGGTGACGCGGCTCAGCAGCTGCGTGATCGAGCCTTGATCGACCAGCGAGGTGAAGCCCACGAGCATGTAGGCGCCGTTGCTGCATCCGCTGGTGCTGCGTCGGGGGCCTGGAATGCTCGCGCTGTCGGCGAAGCTGCAGTTGGCGCCGGGCGATCCGGTCAAATTGCTGCGGTCGGCATGCGACAGCATGATCGCGACTTTCGAATTGATCAGGTTGTTGAGGATCGATTCGAGCAGACCGAGCAGTCCCACCTGGCCGAGATTCAGGATGCCGCTGAACGTGCTGTTGAGCAGGCCGAGAATCGCGGCCGGCAGCTGGCCGACGACGGTGGTCAGCAGGGGGCTCACGAGCCCGGTGACGAGCTGGCCGACGAATCCGCCGAGCAGGCCGTTGACGATGGTGCCCAGCAGCGGAATGCCGAGCAGGAAATTCAGGGTGCCGCAGGTCAGGGTCGACACGCCGCCGAGCAGCGGGGCCAGCAGCGGACCCAAGAGCGGCAGCTGCACGACCGGCGAAGTCACGCCGAGCAGTCCATACAGGTCGCACAGGGCCGTTGCGCTGCCGCTGCAGGTCGTGCTGCTGGTGCAGGTGTAGTTGCCGATGAGCAGGTTGGTCAGGAACTGCGCCGGATTGCTGGTGATGCCCGCCAGCAGATCACTGAGCACCATCGTGTTGGTGATATTGAGGCAGAGCTGCGGCGCGCTCGGATTGTTCGGGTTGCTGGTCTGCGTCAGCACGCTGTTGCAGATGCCGAGCAGGTTCAGGTCGAGCACGATCACCGTGTACGGCGGCTTGATGCTGTTGTTGGCCGGATTGGTGTAGATCTCGATGTCGTCGGCGACGGCGTACTGCGTGCAGACGATCAGCCCGAGCAGCAGCGCGCAAAGACGATGCACCCATTTCTTCATGGCCGATGTCCTCATCATTGCTGTGTCAGACCCTTGATCTGCGCCACGCGCACGTAAATCCCCTGCGCTACTTCGGCACCGCCCTGCGGGGCAGAGCCATCGTTGGTCGAGACCCGGTCGTAGCCGGCGATCAGCGTGAACGATGCAAGCTGGAAGCGATCGCCGCTGTCGCCGCGGCGCAGCGCGTTCACCGGAGCGTAGTCTCCGCTGCCGACCGACTCGCGGCGCAGCGCGGCGTACGAATAACCCTTGTGGATCGTCGCGGGCAACAGGTTCACGTCGACCTTGTCGGACGGGCAGCTGAAACCCTGCTGGGCCGACAGATCGCTAGAACTCAGCTTGTCCCCGATCGCGCAGCCCTGCACGTAGTTGGAGCCCGGCAATACCGGCAGGCGATCGACCTGGGTCTTGCGATAGGCCCACATGCCATCGAGCGCGGTCTGTCCGTTCTGCAGCGCATCGACGCGCCCGACCTCGTTCTGCGCGAGTCGCAGGTCGATGTTGCCCGCGCGCATCGCCGCCAGTCCGAGCAGGGTGATGATGACGAGGAAGAACACCGCGGTGGCGAGGGCCGCGCCGTGTTCGTTGCGGGATGGCGGTCGGGCGTGCGCGTGATGGTTCATGGCGATGTCTCGGCCCCCGGGTTGCGCAGATAGACCGTGGTGGAATAGACGCGCCGATAGTAGCGCTTGGCCGTGGTGTCACTGTCCGACGCGGGCGCGTAGCTGTCCGCGTCGCCGAGCTTGTAGGTCTTGTCGTCGGTGTACGAGCCGTCGGACGTCGACGAGCGTACGCGTAGGGCGATCTGCGCGGTGACGGCGTTGACGGCGATGCTTCGATCGCTCGGCGTATCGGTGAAGCTGTCCGGCGCGCCGTCGTTGTTGGTATCGAGCCCCCAGGTGATCTGCAGGTCTTCGATGCCTTCGGCTAGGCACTCGGTGTAGAAGCCGAGCGCGCTGCTGCTGCCGCTGCAGCTCGCGGTTTCGCCGCTGCCCGAGTAGCCGCTGCTGCAAAGTTCCTTGCGGCACAGCGAAGGAATTCCGTCACCATCCGTGCGCGCGTAGTTACGCACGTAGTAGATGCGCGGCAGAAAGCGCGAGTAGCTGCGCGGTGCGGATATCGGTGGATTGATGCCGGTAGTGAATGCCGCGTCGCTGGCGTTGTCCGCGGCGGTCGCGGCCGAGGGCCAGCGCACGAGCGCGCCGGCGACGCCATTGGTCATCAGGTAGAAGCCGTAGGGAGTGCCGGTGATCTGCGAGGCGGAAGACGCTTGGGTGAGCGAGACTTGGCCGACCGCGCGGCGGATCGCGACCGCGTCGGTACCGCTGCGATAACCGCCGACGCAACGCCATTTCGAAGCGATGCCTGCGGTTTCCTTGTGATTGCGAAACTCGACGCGGTTGCTGCGCACGCCGGTGCTGTCCCTGACCTTGAGCCTCAGCGCCCAGCGATCGGTGGCGGCGGCTCCGCAGTCGAGTGCGGCGGTCAGTGCGGTCGAGGCCGAGGTGTCGCTGAACGCGGCGGCGTCGAAATCGGGTTGCACTTCCTCGACGCGGCCCATGCCGCCCCAGTAGCCGGCCATGCTCAGCTCGCGCGACAGCGTCGACAGCGCGAAGCGCGCCTGGTCCTGCATGCTCGCGAGCATTTCATTCTGGCGGTTGCTGCGATTGGTGTAGACGAACAGCGTGCCGACGCCGACCAGCAGCACGAGACCCAGCGTGAGGCTGATCATGAGCTCGACGAGCGTCAGGCCGCGTTGCGAGTGGAGCGAGCGTTTCATACGAACTCGATGACGATGTACTGGCGGATCGCATCGGCCGTGCCGCTGGCCGGATCGGTGTAGCGGCCCAGGCCGGTGCCGCAGCTGTCGTAGCCATCCTCGCTCGACAGCAACTGCGTCTGCGTGTTGTTGAAGCTGCGCCAGGCCACAACCACGCGATATTTGCTGCCGATCCTCTTCACGCAGCCGGTCGGCGAAACCAGACCGCCGACCGCGTCGCTGCCGATTTTCTCCTCGCTGCCGAGCAGCTTCTGACCCCATTGTTTGAGATCCCAGCCGGCCAGCTGGCTCAGTGTGCAGACCGAGCTCGAGCAGTCGGTTGAGGAGGTGATGGCGGTCGCGTCGTTCGTCAGCACGCCATCGAGATACAAGGCTTTGTTCGCATCGGAGACCAGGGCATTGGAGGATACCGCGCGGATGCGCTCGATCATGTCCTGGGCCAGCGCCGCGGCCGCCGTCCGCTGCGTGGTTTCGTAGCCCACTTTCTTCGAGGCCGCCTGCAGGCCGGCCACGGTGAGCAAGCCCACCGCAGTGACGAAGATCGTGATCAGCACTTCCACCAGCGTGAAGCCGGCGGCGCCTCGCGGTCTGGCGGGCGGGATCAGGCGCATGCGCCGGTGGTGTCTGCGGTACCGATCGCACGCAGGCTCACGTAACCGCTCAGCGCGATCTCGACGCGCCGGCTGTCCTTCAGGCGCCCGCTTTTGTCGCAGAGCGTGAAGTTCAAGGACTGCGCGGTGCGCCCGTTGCTGCCGAACTGCACGACCGGCGTGTCGGCGGTGGCGCTGAGCTTGATGGTGAAGGCATCGCCGCTGCCATCGGCAGTCACCCGGCCCACCGGATCGAACACGCCGATGATGTCGTCGGCGCTCGCGGGTTCGCTCGCGTCGACGCTGCCATTGGTGTCGCGATAGATGATCCAGCCCTGCGACCACCTGCCGCTGGCGATCGCGCAGCTCGGTGTGGAGCCGGTGGTGAAGTAGTTGCGCCGGCAGACGCTGATCGTGGTGTTGCGCGCGATCGCTTCGCTGCGCGCCTGGTTCAGCGCGGCCATCAGCAGGCGTCCACCCTGAGCCCGTGATGCGCCGAGCCCTTGCGTCTGGAACTGCGGAACCGCAATCGCCATCAGGATGGCGGCGATGCTCACGGTGACCAGCAGCTCGAGCAGCGTGAATCCGGAGTGTCGAGGGATGAACGGCATGTCACCGTTATACCAACGGCCCAAAGGCCGACCGTAGAGCCCTGACGGGCGGTGTTGCTTTGCAGGCTCAAGGGAAACTGCGGACAATTCGCCGCGTTTTGTGGCCCGGGGCGCATGCAACGGCCCCGGGCCGCTCCTTCGATCGAATTGACTTGCGCATTTCGTTCCGCACTCCGAGTCGAGTCTTGGCACTGTCTCCTCCGCAACACGTCATCATCGTCGGCGCCGGTGCGCTCGGCATGCTTACCGCGCTCGAGCTGCATCGCCGCGGCCTGCGCGTCAGCCTGGTCGAGAAAGGGCGGGCGGGGCGCGAATCTTCCTGGGCTGGCGGCGGCATTCTGAGCCCGATCCTGCCCTGGAACTACCCGGAGCCGATCTGGCGGCTGAGCCGTCGCAGCCTGGACCTCTACCAGGCGCTGGGCATCGAGCTGGCCGGGCGGACGGGCGTCGATCCCGAGCTCAGCGCGAGCGGCGCCATTTCGCTCGACCCGCAGCCACGCGCGCAGGCGTTCGCCTGGTGCGAGCGCGAGCGGCTCGAAGCGCGGCCCTGGCGCGGACCGCTCTATATCGGCGGCCCGGAGCAGTCCGGCGTGGCGCTGCCGTGGATCGGTCATGTGCGCAATCCCCGGCTCTGTCGCGCCTTGCGTTCGCATTTGCTGCAGCTCGGAGTCGAGTTGCTCGAGCATTGCGCGGTGACCGGCTGGTACATGAAGGCCGGTCGGGTCGTCGGCGTGCGGACCGCTGACGGCGAACGCCGTGCCGATGCGGTGGTGCTCGCGGCCGGGGCCTGGAGTGCGCAGCTCGAAGCGTCGCTGCCGGTGGCGCCCGTGCGCGGCCAGATGCTGCTGCTGGCCTGTGAGCCCGGGCGACTCGCGAGCATCGTGTTTCGTGACGGGCGTTACCTGATTCCGCGCCGTGACGGGCGCATCCTCGTCGGCAGTACGGTGGAGCACGGTGGTTTCGACACGGCCGTCAGCGCACAGGCACGTGAGGAACTGCTGGGCTTCGCGGTCGAAGTCCTCGGCCGCGAGGTGGCCGGCAAGGTCGAGCATCACTGGGCTGGCTTGCGTCCGGGAACCCGCGACGAGCTGCCCTACATCGGCGAGCACCCCGATCTGCCGGGGCTATTCCTGAATACCGGACACTATCGAAACGGACTCATCATGGGCCCGGCGTCGGCCGAGCTGCTCGCCGATCTGATGCTCGGCCGTCCGACGCGCATCGACGCCGCGCCGTACCGTGCGGAGCGTGCCCGGCGGCGGGCCTGAGCGGCGGAGCCTCAGCGCCAGCACTCGTTCGGATGGTGCTGGCCGCTCTGGTCGACTTCTAGCACCTTGCAGTCGATCGGCCCCTGATGGTCCTGGTTCTGCGCCCCGATCGACGTCGCCGTCGCGCGCAACACGTAGCTTGTGGCGTTGGCGACGGGAACCGACCACTCGTAACGACCGTCTCTCGACTGCTGGGCCAGGCCCAGCTCGCTGGCGTCGGCATAGCTGGGATTCACTGCGCGCCAGCGCTCCTGCTGCAATTGCAGTTGCGTCAGGCTGGCCTGCGCCTCGCTGCGTCGTGTCTTGATCAAACCGTCGCGATAGCTGCTGGCGGCCATCGACGCGAGCAAGCCGATCACGAGCAGGGTCATCGCGAGCTCGACCAGGGTGTAGCCCGGCGAAAGGGAGGGAATTCGGTTCGTGTGCATCCGTGGCTCCGTGTTTGAACGGATTCTGCGTGCGGATGCGCCGCGAATCGGTGAACTCGCGCGCATTTGAATGCGACGGCGACGTTTAGATTGATGCGCATCGCAAACGGATGCGCCATGAGATCGTTCCCTGAACCCTGCGACCGCGTCGTCGGTTATTCGCTGATCGAGGCGATGGTCGTCGTGGCGGTGATCGCGATCGTGTTGTCGATCGCCATTCCGTCGTATGCCGCCATGACGGCGAGAGCACGGCTGCGCTCCGCGGCCGACCATCTGCGCAACGATCTGGGCGAAGCCAGAACCCAGGCATTGCAGCGCGGACAGCCGGTTTACCTGAGCTTCTCGCGCAGCGAGGACGGAGCGAGCTGGTGTTGGGGCATGAGCCTGCAAAGCGGATGCGACTGCACTCGGCAGGACGAGAGCTCGGCCCGCTATTGCTATCTCGACCTCGACGCCACGCGCTCGCCGGCTCGCCGTTTGTCTCGCGTGGTCGACAGCAAGCGCTATCCGCAGGTTCGTCTCGACGGCTTGCCGTTCGGAGGCTCCTTGCGATTGAGCCCGGTGCGGCCGGAAACACTGGCCGGCAACGCGAGTTTCAGTGCACGGGGACAAAGCCTGCGCCTCGTCGCGAGCCGCTCCGGGCGTTTGCGCCTCTGCTCGCCAAGGGGGGCGCAATACCTGGCAGGGATGCCCACATGCTGAGGCAAGGTGGCTGGACGCTGATCGAGCTCATGCTTTCGCTGAGCCTCGGCCTGATCGTCACCGGCAGCGCCCTGGCGCTGCTCATGACCACTTTGGCGACGAGCCGCGATGCACTGGATCTGGTTCGCCTGAATCAGGACGTACGTCACCTCGTGAACAGCATGCAGCGCGATTTTCTGCGGGCCGGATACTGGCAGGCGATGGACGCGGTCGCGCATGTATCGGCTCGCTGTGATCTGCAGATACTCGATGCCGGAGCAGGCAGCCTCACGGTTCGCGCGATCGTCTCGGGTGGCGGTTCACCGTGTTCTGCATTTGGTGCGCCACTATCCGCCGACCTGCTGCCGGGACGCGGCCTGGTGATCAGTCAGCTCGATCCGCAGGGCCAGCCTGTCGTGAAAAAACTGCGCATCGAAACGGTGGTCGATGCCAGCCGGCTCATGGTCGCGGGTTCGCTGGCCCTGCCACTGGTCGCGGCCGGCAGCTGGACCATCGACAATCCGTTCTCGACGATCGCCCAAACGGGTGATTGCCTGGTGTTCGGCTACGACGAGGACGGCGACGGCCGGCGCAGCGATCAGGAGTGGTTCGGCTATCGCCTCGATGCGGGTGCGCATGCGGTTCGCGGCGTCAACAATGCACGTAACTGCCAGTCCGGCGATTGGGAGAACATCAGCGACGAGCGAACCGTGGCGGTTTCCGCGTTGAGACTGCAGCTTCCTTTCTCCGTGCTGCAGACGGGAGCGGGAACCGACTTGCGCCGCAACGTGGCGACGCTGCAGATGGAAGCCAGCCTCAAGCGCGATGCGCGGGCCGATCGACAGCCGCAAGCGCGTGCGCGGATTCGCAACGATGCTCAGGCCTGGTAAGCCTGCGATGTTTCAACGTGGAGCGGCCGCGCTCGCGAGCGTGATCGTCATGCTCGGCCTGATCAGTCTGGTCACGCTCGGATTCGTCGTCGCCCTGCTCGGGGAGCAGCGCAGTCTGGCGAGCGAGGAGAGATCGCAGCTGGCCGCGATGCTCGCCGACTCCGCGCTCGATCAAGGGATCGCCTACCTGCGCCGCAATGCCTGGGACATCACGGGGCAGGGCGGAGCGGGTCCGGTTCCGGCGCACTGGAGACCGTGTTCGGCATCGAACATCGATCCGCCTTGCGGTGATGGTACTCGCAACCTGTACGACCACCGCTGGCTCGCCTACGCCGATGTTCCAGGTCTGAGACCGGTCTCGTCGGGATCGTGCCGCGTTCACTACCTGGTACGGGTCGTCGACGGCGACGCTGCCGCATTCGAAACCGTCACCGTCTTATCGCAGGGATCGACACGGGATGGAATGGGGCAGGCCCGGCAGCGCGTTTCCATTCGATTGAATCCCCGCGTATCCGCCGTCGCGGCGGCTCCGCTGATCGCGGCAGGCGCGCTGACGGTGAGCGACGATGTGAGCGTCGTCGTCGACGATGCGCTCGGCAAGCCGAGGTCGGCCTGGGCTTCGGCCGATGCACGCTTCATCGGTGCTTCCCGAAGCTGTCTGCGCAGTGAGTACCTGGCGGGCGCGCAGGAGCCGACCGCCGATTGCGGCGCCTGCCGCTGTCCCGACGAACCTACGCGCTTGCTCAGCAAGGCGGCCGCGGAAGGCGCTGATGTCTTCGATCGCGACGGCAATGTGGGACACAACCCCGATGTCACCTCGTACATTTCCGATCCGCTGCTGCAGTTTTTCGGCCTGTCGCGATCCAGGGCGGCGCTGTTGTATGGCGAAGCGGTCGCAATCGCCGGCTGCGCTGCGTTGACCGAGGCTTCTAACGGACTGTTCTGGATCGATGGTCCTTGTTCGATACCCGCGAACCGGCTGGCCGGTGCATCCGACGCGCCGCTGGTCCTGATCGTCGGGGGCGGAGATTTGAGCTTGGGAGCGGGCAGTCGTCTGCATGGCCTCGTGATCATGCTGCCCGCGCCGGGGATCGCCGCGCAGATCGACTTGTCCGAGAGCGCAATCTTCGTTGGCGCGCTCGTTTCGGCCGGGGGCATGACCGTTTCGGGTGCCGGAGCGCTGATCCATGACGTGCCCCTGCTGCGCAAGCTCGCACAAGGGCGTGGAGGCCTGATCGCCCTGGCGCCGGTTCCCGGCAGTTGGCGCGACTGGTGATGGTCTCGATCGAACGACAGCGCGGACTCGGCCTCGTCGAAGTGCTGCTGGCGCTGCTCGTGCTCGGAATCGGCATGCTCGCGCTCGGCCGACTCACGGCGCTGGCCTTGCGTGAGATCGAGATCGGGCGGGCGCGGGCCGTGGCAGTGCAGCTGGCGCGAGAGAAACTCGAAGATTTACGAAGTTTCGCGCAACTTGAGGCGGGGCCTGCCGGAATCTTCGGTTTCGACGAGATCGGTTCCTCCGACGGTGGTGCGGAAACCGAGCTGGGCAATCTGCAGTTGCCTGCCGGAGGGCTGGAAATCGACGGGCTGAAATTCACGCGAGAATGGACGATCCGCCCGTTCTACCTCTGTGATGCAGAAACGGCCGCCACGGAAGAAGCCTGCATCCCCGGGCGACGTGCCGACCTGCTCTGGATCACGATGACGCTGTCATGGATCGATCTGAGCGGCGCTGCGGGTTCGGTGATCGTCGAGGCCGCTATCGCTGCATTCGAGCCGGCGCTCTCCTCCCAAGCCCTTCTGCGCCCATCGCCCGTTCTTGCACCGTAATTAGACATGCCGGGAATACTGAAATAACGTCACTGGGTGACGGAACGTTGTCGCCCGCGGATCACCGCCCTATAATCCGCGCCCCTGCCGGGATAGCTCAGTCGGTAGAGCGACTGATTCGTAATCAGTAGGTCGGAGGTTCGATTCCTCTTTCCGGCACCATCGATGAAAAACTTAGAAAGCCGCTATCGTTTCGTATAGCGGCTTTTTTTGTTGGGCCGAAGCAAAATCAGTGCACGCCGGTTTGAAACCGTATAGTGGACTGGCTATCATCGGTGACGGGTATTGCCGAAGATGCTCAATCTTGGCTAGACCTGTCGGTTCAAAAGTTCAACAATCAAGGTAGATGGCAGTCTTATGCCAATCAGCCGGTAATAAATGAAGCGCTTTTAAAAGTGGCTTCATATTGAGACTGCAATAGTCACTTGGAGGAGCTGGATGGAATTCGGTCAACGTCGAGATCCTACTCGGCGCGTTGTCGGGCTTGTCGGTGTGGTGCTGTTCCACGTACTGCTGGTTTGGGGCCTCGTGAGCGGTTTGGCACGCAAGGCCGTAGAGCTGCTGCCTGCACCGATTGAAACCAAGATTCTCGAGGACGCTCCGGTCGAGGAAGAGCCGCCGCCTCCGCCTCCGCCCCCGAAGCTGGACGTTCCGCCGCCGCCGTTCATCCCGCCGCCGGAAATCACGATCCAGACGGCGCCGCCACCGACCAATACGATCACGACGACGCAAACCCCGCCGCCGCCGACCCCGGCTCCGCAGCCGGCACCGCGTCCCGCGGGCGTCAGCAAGGCTCCGGTCGTCAAGGCCAAGGCCTGCCGCGAACCCGAGTATCCGGCCGTTTCCGAGCGTCTCGGCGAGACCGGCACGGTGCTGCTGCAGCTGCTCGTCGGTGTCGATGGCAGGGTCACTGAAAGCAAGATCGAAAAGAGCAGCGGCTTCGAGCGTCTGGACAAAGCCGCGCAACAAGCGTTGTCACGCTGCAAGTTCGAACCCGGTACGACGGACGGTCAACCGACCGCGGCCTGGGCTCAACTCAAGTACACATTCCGCAAGCAGAACTGATCACGATTTTTTTGAGGAGCCAACAGATGTCTTTCACGAAGCACCTGCTGCAGGCCCTGACCGTCGCCGGTCTGATGGCCTTGTCGCCCACCATTCTGGCCCAGGATCCGGCTCCGGCCGCCCCGGCTGAAACCGCCGCTCCCGTTGAAGCGGCTCCCGCAGAGGCCGCCCCCGCAGAGGCCGCCCCGGCTGCTCCCGCAGGTGACCACGAGACGATCGCCGTCGAAAACCCCTACGGCATCGGCGCACTGTGGGCGCAGGGCGACTTCGTCGCCAAGGGCGTACTGGTGCTGATGCTGATCATGTCGGGTGCCACCTGGTACATCATGATCGTCAAGTTCATCGACCAGCAGAAGCTGAGCAGCCAGGCCAAGGCGGCCAACGCCACGTTCTGGTCGAGCCGCTCGGTCGAGGAAGGCGCCAAGTCGCTCAAGGCCGGCACGCCGTTCTGGTACATCGCCGACCGCGGCATCGCGGCGAGCAACCATCACGAAGGCACGCTGGTCGAGCAGATCGACCTGTCGAGCTGGATCACGATGAGCATCAACCGCGCCGTCGACGAGATCCAGAGCCGGCTGCAGGGTGGCCTGGCGGTTCTCGCCACCGTGGGTTCCACCGCACCGTTCGTGGGTCTGTTCGGCACGGTCTGGGGCATCTACCACGCACTGACCGCCATCGGTATCTCGGGCCAGGCCTCGATCGACAAGGTCGCGGGTCCGGTCGGTGAAGCACTGATCATGACCGCCATCGGTCTGGCGGTCGCCGTGCCGGCGGTCATGGGCTACAACTGGCTGGTCCGTCGCAACAAGGCGGGAATGGAGACGGTGCGCAGCTTCAGCGCGGACCTGCACTCGGTGCTGCTGTCGGGCACGCGCGTCGGCGAAAAGAAGTAAGGCCTAGAAAACTCCCAGCCAGAAGCAGGAGAACGCCATGGCCATGCAAGTAGGCGGAGACGACGAAGGCGAAGACGCCGTCGTCTCCGCGATCAACACCACGCCGCTGGTCGACGTGATGCTGGTGCTGCTGATCATCTTTTTGATCACGATTCCGGTGGTGACGCAGACGGT
>QFCS01002024.1_pt1 | contig 43850 bp, 47 predicted proteins | sample 3576561 | NCBI WGS metagenome assembly QFCS01 | reverse complement strand
TGGCGAGCGAGATCGCCGCGCCCTCCGACAGGAGTCCCGTCCCGATACCGATCTGGTAGGCGTAGGTGGCGAACAGGTGTGTCGCGTTGGCCGGTCCGCCGCCGGTCATGACATAGACCAGTTGGAAGTCGGCGAAGGTCTGGATCACCGAGAACAGCACCACGACCATGGTCACCGGCAGCAGCAGCGGCCAGGTGACATGCCAGAAGCGTTGCCAGGGTCGGGCGCCGTCGATGGCCGCGGCTTCCTGCAGCTCGGGGCTGATCGTCTGCAGGCCGGCCAGCAGGCTGATGGCGAAGAAGGGCACGCCGCGCCAGATGTTCACGATGATGATCGACGTCATGGCGAGGTCGGGATCGCCCAGCCAGTTGATGCGCTGGCTGATGATGCCGAGCTGGAACAGCGACCAGTTGATGACGCTGAAGGTGGGGTCGAACATCCACTTCCAGGCGAAGGTCGACAGCACCGTCGGGATGATGAAGGGCAGGAGAATGAAGGCGCGGATCAGCGCCTTGCCCCTGAAATGGCGGTTCAGCAGGATCGCCAGCCACAGGCCGAGCGCGAGCTTGAAGACTGTCGTGACGCCGGTGTACCAGAAGGTGTTCCACACCGCGGTCCGGAAGATGCTGTCATTCCAGACCTTGTGGAAGTTCTTCAGGCCGACGAATTCGCCGTCGATTCCGACGCGCGTGCTGCTGAGCGAGAGCATCACGCCCTCGAAGAACGGATAGGCGATGAACAGACCAAGCAGCACCGCCGTTGGCGTGAGCAGGGCGAGCGCCAGCCAGCGCTCGTCCTCCATGCGCCGCAGTCGCGGGATCGGTCGGCTGGCCAGGCCCGGGACGGCGGTTACTGCCATGGTCCACTCACTGGTCGGGTTGCGCCGATGGCGAGCGCGGGACTTATGCTCCGTAGATCTTTCTGATCTCGGCGTCGGCCCACTTCACCACCTCCTCCGCCGGCATGCCCTGCACGGCCTTGGCGTACATGTCGGTGACGATGTACTTGGTGAGTCCTTCGGCCGCCTTGGCGTTGGGTGGACCGGCGTAGCCCGGCGCCTGGCCGAGGCGGGCGGCGACCTTGTAGGGTGTCATCACCGGATCGACATCCCACAGCTTGTCCTTCTCCCACATCTCGGTGCAGGGCGTCGCGAAGCCCTTCTGCGATTCGAAGAACTTGCGATAGTTCGCCTCCTGATGGAGCCATTTCAGGAAGGTCTTCGCCGCATCCTGGTTCTTCGAATACTTCATCAGCATCTGCGATTGCAGCAGATGGAAGCCGAACTGCCCTGCCGGCCCCTTGGGCAGGGGCGCGTGCAGGATGTCCTTGTTCATCGGCTGGCCCGTCTCGGTCTTGTACTGGTCGGGCTTGCGCAGTGTCTCGATGTAGATCGACGCGCCGTTGAGCGTCGCCGAGACGGTCTGGGAGAGGAAGGCACGATTGTTGTTGGTGTCGTCCCAGGCGAGACCGCCTTCGTCCATGGCGTCTTTCCAGAGGCCCTGCATGAACTTGACGGACGCGATCGTCTCCTTGGAGTTGAGGACCACGGTCTTGCCGTCGGCCTCGACCTCCTTGCCGCCCCAGGACCACAGGTAAGGATAGGTGAATCCCGGCGCGTCGCCGAAAGTATGGCCGAGCGTCTGCCCGAACGGCCGGCCCTTGGCCTTCAGCTTCTTGCCCACCGCGCGGTACTCCTCCCAGGTTTCCGGGAACTTGGTGGCGCCGACATCCTCCAGCCATGACTTGCGATAAGCGATCATGCCGCCGATCACCGCCCATGGCATGCCCATGAACATCTTGCCGTCGCTGCAGATCGAGCGGGCATACTTGAAGATGCCGCCTTCGCGCTTGCCGACCTCCTCGGCGATCTCGCTGAGATCGATCACGCTGTTGGCGTAGAGGTAGGTCTGGTTATTGAACGCCATGATCAGGTCGGGGCCGGCGCCGGACTGGATGGCGGCCGTGGTGCGCGGCTGCAGGTCGTTGCCGTTCACGGTCTCGAGATTGACCTTGATTCCGAGTTCCTTCTCGGCCTGCGGCAGCAGCTCGCGACGGAACATCTGGTCGGTCGCCGGGACGAAATCGACCCACTTCAACCAGTGGACGGTCTTCTGCTGAGCGAGTGCCGGCGTGCGGCCGGTCGCCAGAATTCCCGCCATTCCACCCAAGGCGGTGCCGGCAGCGAACTGCAGTACGCTACGACGCTTGGTCTTGGCCATGTTGTCCTCCCAGGACGGCCGCTTCTTTGAACGGCATGTTTATGCCTGTATCGTAGGCATATGCCGCAATGCGACTCAAGCCGCTTATCGGAATTTTTCGAGGCGGGCTTTCATGGAAGTGCATGGCGAATTATCGGACGAGTTGCGGGTCGAGGGTGAACAGTTCCTTGGCATGGCCAACACCGCGCAACGCGAAGCGGCCGACCGATACCAGTCGCCCCCGTTCCGTGAGGGGCAGGCAATTCGCAAAGTCGGAGGAGATCAGCAGCGGCCGATCGACCGATCGGCACATCGAGGCGATGCGGCTGGTCTCGTTGACGGCTGGCCCGACAACGGTGAAGTCGAGTCGCTCGTCGCTGCCGACGTTGCCGTAGAACACGGCGCCGACATGGAGGCCGACATAGACCGATGTGACCGGGCGCTCCTCGGCCCGCCGGCGTTCGTTCAGTACCGTCACCTTGGCGCGCAGGATCTCCTCGGCCTGCAGCGCGCGGCGGCAGGCCTCGCCCGGATCGTCGGCGCGGAACAGCGCCAGGGTCCCGTCCCCGATCAGCTTCAGCACGTCGCCTCCGGCCTCGTAGATGGACGTGATCGCGGCCTCGGCATAGTCGTTCAGAAGCGGGATGATCTCGCCGGGCGACGCCGTGTCGGTGATGGTCGTGTAGCCGCGCAGGTCGGAGAACCACAGTGCCGCCTCGATACGTTCGGCGACGCCGCGTTGGATACGGCCTTCGAGCACGCGCCGTCCCGCGTCGCGGCCGAGATAGACCTGCACCAGCGTGTCGGCAACCTTGGCCAACCCCGTGGTCTTGGTAGCGAGTTCCAGGGCCGGCACGAGACGGCGCAGGGCGACGATATTGTCCTCGCTAAACCCCTCGGCGCTGCGCGTCGACCATCCCGAATAGATGCCGTCCATCTCGCCGATTGCGGCGTCGGCGAAGGGATGGACGAAGACGATGTAGTCGGTGTGGCCGAGCTCCTTCATTTCCTCGATGACCGTGAAGTCGGGAGGTTCGCCAAACCCGATGCGCCGGCGCAGCTCCTCGCCGCCCGTCTGCAGCAGATAATAGAAGGGGCTACGCTGCCAGGATTCGGCCGCGGCACCTTCGGTGGTGCGGCCATACTGGGTGGCAGCCTTCTCCTCGACATCGTCATTCCGCCAGCGGAAGACGGTGCCTTCGTGCACTGGATGCAACGTGTCGATGACGACAAGCGCGCGGGCGATCGGAAGCCCGGCTGCATTGCACTTCTCGCAAAATTCGCGCAGCAGATCGACTTCCTCCACACCCTTCAGACCTCGGCGGACGATCCAGTCTGCAATACGGTCAACGTCGGCCGCCTTCACGGAAGTTGCCTCAGCAAGCGGACGCAGCTTTCTTCAACCGTCGCATCGGCACCATCGCGTTGAAACGCAGCTGCCGTGCCGGTGGGCTGGTCCAGGCGATGATAGACTGCAATGACACTGCCCGGGCCGCCGCCGGTGTGGCCGGCAATCAGCTCGCCGTTGGTCGTCTCACCGATCATGAGTCCCAGTCCGTAAGAAGGCGTTTTCCAGGGGCGGTCCCGGACCGGGCCGCCGACGGAATATCGGTCGAGCATCGCCGATAGCAAGGGCCGGGGCAGCAGGTGGCCGGTCAATAATCGCTGCAAGAGCAGTGCCGCCTGCTCCAGTGGTCCCATGAGAAGGCCGTGATATACCCACTTCGGATCGTAGGATGGCCAGAAGTCCTGCCGTTCCATGGCGAGGCGAACATCCTTGATGGCGAGAGGCTCCAGAACGAGTCGGTGAAGCGCCGTGCCGATCGGACAAGCGGCCGTCGCCGCGACGATCTCCCGGACATGGAAATAGCCGATGTTGGAGTAGGCCCAGCCTTCGCCGGGAAGGTAGGCAAGCCGGTCCGCCGCGGACCGCGCGAGCATCTCCGCGGGAGGCCAGGCATCGTCATTGCGCACGACGGCATCGTGATAGGCACGCAGCTGCCCGTACTCGGGCAGGCCGGCGCGATGCTGCAGGAGCTGGCGCAACGTGTAGGGTCGACCCTCGAGGCGGTTGTCGAGCGTCAGGCGCCCGTCCCGGACGAGGGCAAGCGCCGCTGCCGCCAGGACGGTCTTGGTGAAGCTCCACCAGGGCACGTCGTGAGCGTCGCCATCGCTCTGCCGGCTGACGACGATGCCTTCCCGGATCAGGACCTGGGCCGCCACGCCGCAGATTACGGCCGATCCGGAAGTCCTGGCGAATCCCGGAAATGACAGGCAGCGAGATGGCCTCCGGCGACCGCTTCGAGTGCTGGCGCTTCGGCTACGCAGCGCTCCGCCCTCATCGGGCAGCGCGGATTGAAGTGGCAGCCGGGCGGCGGATTGAGGGCGCTGGCGATCTCGCCATGTGCCTTGGCGCGCGCAATGCGGGCGTCGGCGCGATGGAAGGGATCGGGGATCGCCGCGATCAGGGCCCGCGTGTAGGGATGGCGTGGATCCTCGAAGATCTCCTGCCAGCTGCCCTGCTCGACGATGCGGCCGAGATACATGACGGCGACGCGGTCGCTGACATGCTCGACGACCCCCAGGTCGTGGCTGATCAGGATGTAGGCGAGCCCCATCTCATCCTTCAGCTCGAGCAGCAGGTTGATGATCTGGGCGCGGATCGAGACGTCGAGGGCGGAGACCGGCTCGTCGCAGATCACCAGCTTCGGCCGCAGGACCAGGGCGCGGGCGATGCCGATGCGTTGGCGCTGGCCGCCCGAGAATTCGTGCGGGTAGCGGTCGGCATGGTCCGGTCGCAGACCGACCTTTGCCAGCATGTCCATGACCCGATGGTCGCGCTCGGTCCTGTTGGTCACGCCGTGCAGGTAAAGCGGATCGGCCAGCGTCCGCCGCACCGTCTGCCGAGGATTGAGCGAGGCATAGGGATCCTGGAACACCATCTGGACCTGCCGGGCCCGCTCCATGCGGTCGCGGTCCGAGATTTCCCGCCCTGCCAGCGAGATGCGACCGTGCGTCGGCGGTACGAGGCCCATGATGGCGAGGGCCAGCGTGGACTTGCCGCAACCCGACTCTCCAACGAGGCCCAGGCACTCGCCCGGCTTCACGTCGAGCCGCACGCCGTCGACCGCCTTCAGCGTCCTGACGCCGCCCTTGAGCGCACCGCCGACGGTGAAGTGGACGGCGAGATCGTCGACGTCGAGCAGCGGCTCAGCCATGGTGATGGCACCTCACGAGCCCGTCGGGCAGGCGGGTGATCTCCGGCGCCGTGGCGCGGCAGATCTCGGTCGCCTCGAGACAACGCGGATTGAAGCGGCAGCCGGCAGGAAAGGCGGCGATCGAGGGCACGACGCCGGCGATCTCGCGCAGGCGCTGGCGGCCGCGCCGGGCGCGCTCGCCCAACCGCGGCAGCGAATCGACCAGCCCCCGGGTGTAGGGATGGCGTGGTGTGGCGAAGATCGCCTCGGCGGCCTGACTCTCGACGATCCGGCCGGCATACATCACGGCCACGCGCTGGCACATGTTGGCGACCAGGCCGAGATCGTGGCTGATCATCAGGATGGCGGTGCCTTTGGCGGCGCAGAGCTCGGCCATCAGGTCGATGATCTCGGCCTGCACGGTGACGTCCAGCGCCGTGGTCGGCTCGTCGGCGATCAGCAGGTCGGGCCGGCAGGCCAGGGCGATCGCGATCATGACGCGTTGGCGCATGCCGCCGGAGAGCTGGTGCGGGTAGTCCTTGATACGTCGCTCCGGCGACGGCACGCGTACCTGACGCAGCGCATCTTCGGCGCGATCCATGGCCTCGCTCCAGGAGGCGTTCTGATGCAGGACGAACATCTCGGCGATCTGCCGGCCGACCGGCGACAGCGGATTGAGCGCCGTCATCGGCTCCTGGAAGATCATGCCGACGCGGCTGCCGCGCAGCTCGCGCCAGCGCGCGGGCGAGGCGTTCTGGACTTCTTCTCCATCGAGCACGATGCGGCCTTTGCCAATCGCCAGCGGGCGGCGCAGCAGTCCCATGATGGCGAGCGCGGTGATGCTCTTGCCGCAGCCCGATTCACCCACCAGGCCGAAGGCCTCGCCGCGCCCGATCCGAAAGGAGACCTGTTCCGCCGCGTTGAAGACCTTGCCGTCGCTTTGCAGCGCGATGTGCAGGTCGTCGACCTCGAGCAGCGGCGCACTCATGCCCGCCTCGTCGTGGCGTGCGGGTCGAGTATGTCGCGCAGCCCGTCGCCCAGCAGGTTGAGGCCGAGCACGGTGAAGAAGATCGCGAGGCCCGGGAAGATCGACAACCACGGCGCGGCGCGGATCTGGTCACGGGCCTCGGACAGCATGCTGCCCCAGCTCGGGAAGGGAGGACGGATGCCGAGGCCGAGGAAGGACAGAGCAGCCTCGGCCAGGATGGCGCCGCCCATGCCCAGCGTGGCGATGATGATCAGGGGTCCCAGGATGTTGGGCAGTACCTGGGTGAACATGATGCGCAGATCGCCGTAACCCAGGATGCGCGCGGCCTGGATGTAGCCCTGGCTCTTGAGCGACAGGACCTGGGCCCGTGCGATGCGGCAGGAGTAGGACCAGCTCGTGAGGCCCAGCGCGATCACCAGGCTCACCAGGCCGGGGCCCAGGATCGCCATGATGGCCAGCGCGAAGACCAGCGAGGGGATGGCCAGCATGAGGTTGGTCAGGCCGCTCACCACGTCGTCCCACCAGCCGCCCCAGTAGCCGGCCGTGAGGCCGAGCGTGACGCCGATCAGGCTGTTGCAGATCTGGCTGACGATGCCGACGGTGAGCGAGACGCGCGCGCCATAGACGATGCGCGAGTAGATGTCGCGGCCCTGGGCGTCCGTGCCGAATGGGAACTCCCAGGAAGGCGGGAGCTCGGCGTTCATCAGGTCGGCGTCCATCACCGGATCGGTCAGCGCGATCCACGGCGCGAGAATCGCTGCGGCGATCGCAATGCCGACCAGGCTGCCGCCGACCCACGTATTGGCTCCCAGCTTCACGATCGCCTCAGCCGTAGCGGATGCGCGGATCGATCGCGACGTAGGCGAGGTCGACCAGCGTATTGATGAACAGGAAGAACAGCACGATCAGAAGGATGCAGCCCTGGACCGTCGGCATGTCGCGCTGGAAGACCGAATCGACCAGCAGCGAGCCGATGCCGGGCCAGGCGAACAGCTTCTCGACCACCACGGCCTGGCCCATCAGTGAGCCGAACTGCAGGCCGACGATGGTGACGACCAGTACCAGCGCGTTGCGCAGCACGTGCCATTCGATGACCCGGCGCTCGCTCATTCCCTTGCTGCGTGCAGTACGGACGAAGTCGGCGTTCAGCACGTCGAGCACGGCAGCCCGCGTGGTGCGCGCCAGCAGCGCCATCGGGCCGACCCCGAGCGCGATCGCCGGCAGGATCAGGTTGCGCAGCCCGCCATCGCCGTAGCCGAAGCTCGGCAGCCAGTTCAGCATCAGCGCGAACAGGTACATCAGCATCAGGCCGAACCAGAACTGCGACAGGCTGAGTCCGGAGATGGCCGTCACCATCGAGATGGTGTCGACCAGGCTGCCTGGCCTGAGGGCGGCCAGGAACCCCAGGGTGACGCCGATGCAGATGGCGAAGGCCATGGCAGCGAAGACCAGCTTGAGCGACGGCCAGATGCGGGCGCCGATCAGCTTGGTGACCGGCTCGCGCGTGCGGAAGGACGTGCCGAGGTCTCCCGTCGCGACCTTGCCGACGTATTTCAGGAATCGCTCATGCAGGGGATCATCAAGCCCCATCTCCTTGCGCATGCGCTCCATGACGGCCGGATCGATCACCGATCGGCCATCTTCGTTCATGCCGGAGATGAAGCTGCCGGGCAGGACGCTGAACAGCAGGAAGACCAGTGCGACGACGGCAAGAAGGGTCGGGACGACGTTGCCGAGGCGACGAGCGAGAACGAGGAGCATGTCTCTTATGCCTTTCTTCCCCAAGCGAGGCTTGGGGAAGAAAGGGACCTTCGACTTACTTCACCGGCGAGTTTGCGTCGACCCAGATGTCCTCGGGGTACTGGTGCGTGATCTCGGTGGGGTTGGCCTGGAGGCCGTGGATCCACGGCTGATAGGCGAGCACCGCCTTGTTGTAGTTGAAGAACCAGACCGGCGCGTCCTCGTAGAGCAGGTTGTTGGCCTGGCGCAGCAGGTCGGTGCGCTTGGCCGGGTCGAGGCTGGCCGAGGCTTCCTCGAACAGCTTGTCGAAGGCAGGGCTGCTGTAGTTGGTGTAGCGGCACGCCGTGCGCGGAGTCTTGGAATAGAAGCACTGCAGGGTGGCCAGCGAATCAGGACCGGTCAGGTTGGAGCTGATCAGCGCCTGATGCTGCCCCTTCATCAGCGTGTCGGTCAGCACCGTGACCTCGACCAGCTTCGGCTTCACCTTGATGCCGGCGCGGGCCAGCATCGGGATGATCGCCTCGACGATGGGCAGGCCCCAGCTCTCGTTCTGGCTGGTCGTCAGCTCGAACTCGATGCCGTTGGGATAGCCCGCCTCGGCCAGCAGCTTCTTGGCCTTCTCGGGATCGTAGGCATAGGGCTTCACGTTCTTGTCGAAGGAAGGCGACGAAAGGGGCAGCCAGCTGACCGCGCGGTAGGCCTTGTCCTTGACCAGGCGCTTGATGATCAGGTCGGCGTCAATGGCGTGGTTGAAGGCCTGACGCACGCGCTTGTCCTGGAACAGCTTGTCGTCATGGTTGAAGGTGATCGCGCGGGTGAACATCTCCGCCACCTCGAGGATGCCCTTCTTGAGCTGCGGATCCTCACGGTAGGCGACGTACTGGGCGGGGCCCAGGATCGAGGTGTCGATCTCCTTGTTGCGGAAGGCCACGTCGCGCGCTGCCGCCTCGGCCATGATCAGCACTTCGAGCTTGTCGGCGTAAGGCTTGCCGTTCTTGTAGAACTTGTCGAAGCGCTCGGCCACGACGCGCGAGCCCGGCACGTGCTCCTTGAACTTGAAAGGGCCCAGCCCCACCGGGTTGGAAGCGAAGGTGCCCTTCTCGACCTCTTCCCTGGGCAGGATGGCGGTCGAGCCCGGAAAGAAGTAGTAGCCGGGATCGACCTTGTCGGTCAGCGTCATCTCGAGCGTGAAGTCGTCGATCTTCTTGAGGCCGGAAATCTCCTTGGCCTGACCCTTCTCGACGTCCACGGCGCCCTTGATGATGCGCACGTAGCGTGCTGCCGGATAGCCCTTGCTGCCATCCATGATGCGGGTGAACGACCAGATGACGTCGTCGGCCGTCATCTTGCGGCCGTTGTGGAAGTAGGCGTCGTCGCGCAGCTTGAAGGTGTAGGTGAGACCGTCGGCGGACGGGGTCACGGATTTCGCAAGCTCCAGGACGAGTTTGTTGTCCTTGGAATCCCAGTTGTAGAGCGTGCGCTGCAGCGCCTTGTTGATGATGTCGTCCTGGGCCCGTGGCGTGGTGTGCGGGTCGAGACTGCCGAAGCTCGCGGCGTACGGCGCCGTCATGCGGATCGTGCCGCCCTTCCGCGGCGTCTCCTGCGCCTGCGCGATGCTCGTGCCGGCGATCAGTGCCGCCGCCAACCAGACAACTCTGCGCATCATCCATCCCCCATCATGTCTTTGCTGACACCTATTCCATAGTGCCGCGGGCCGCTGTGCAAGAGGAATGCCGGAAGACGACCGTCGATTGCGTCACGATTGTCTCTCGCAGTACCAGGCAACCGTCCGCCGGGTTGGCGCATTGGCCCTGCATGCAAGTCTGTGACGTGATGACCCGCGAGGTCGAGACCGTGGCGCCCGATTCATCGCTGCAACAGGCCGCGATGGCGATGGAGGCGGCAGGCGTGGGGTCGCTGCCGGTGTGCGATGGGCGGCGGCTGCTCGGCACGCTGACCGATCGTGACATCGTGATCCGTGGCGTTGCCACCGGCCGTTCGCCGGTGGAGATGGCGGTCCGGGAGTGCATGACCGAGGACATCGCCTGGGCCTACGAGGACGAGGATGCGGAAGAGGTCCTTGCTCGCATGAGTACCTTGCAGGTCCGGCGACTCGCCGTGCTCGATCGTGACCGCAACCTCGTCGGTATCGTCGCCCTGGGAGACATTGCGACAGAGCCGCGTTCCGTTGCTCGCAGCGAGGTGGGCGAAGCGGTCGCCGAGATCTCCGAACCTTCGCGCCCACGCAGATAGTGCTGCAGAACTGCAAGAACTGGCGCGAGCATTTCTCGCAAGCCGCAAATTGCTTTGGCCTTTCCGGCGGAGGTGCCGCAAAATCCCGGCGGAGGGGAGTAGGATTTGACCGGCACTGGTCCATCCACCGGCATATTGCGGTGCCCAGGGTGCGGCACCGACAATGGGCTGCGTGCCAAGTTCTGCAATGAATGCGGCATGGCGCTGCCGAAGCGCGGACCAGGCGGCATCGTGCGAGACCTGGCCGAGAGGAAGTTCCTCACCATCCTGTTCGCCGACATCAGGAATTCGACCACCATCATCCGCGACCTCGATCCGGAGGATGCGCTTGCCAAGCTTCGGCCGGCCGTCGACATGATGATCGCCGCCGTGCGCGAAGCCGGCGGCATGGTCAATCGCGTGCAGGGTGACGGCATCATGGCCCTGTTCGGGGCACCGGTGGCGGTCGACGACCATGCATTGAGGGCATGCCGTGCCGCGCTGCTGATGCGCAATCGGCTCGCGGCGCTTGGCGACCGTGAACTCGCGATTCGCGTCGGTGTTCACTCCGGCGAGGTCGTCGCTCACTTCGACGCCGGGGATTTCGCGCAGACCTACGACGTCACCGGTCCCGCGGCGCACTTCGCCGCCCGCCTGGAGGGCGAAGCGCAGCCTGGGATGGCGCTGATCTCCGACGATACTTTCCGTCTGGTGCGTGGTGCGGTGCAGGCGCGGCCGCGCCGCGGCCTGAGCGTGAAGGGCTTCGACCGCGTGGTCGACGCCTGGGAATTGGTCGGCCTTGGCCTTCGATCGCGCTGGTTGGCGCGGCAGCAGGCCGGGCTGTCGCCCTTTGTCGGCCGTGATGCGCCGCTCGCCGACCTGCGCAGCCGGTTGAACCTCGCGCGGGCGGGGACCATTCAGTTCCTCGCGATCGGCGGCGAGCCGGGAACCGGCAAGTCGCGGTTGCTGCACGAGCTCGTCGGCGGTGAGGCTGCTGGCGCCTGGGACATCTGGGAGGCCGACACCGACGCCACGACCGGACGTGCCCCATTCGCCGTGCTGCGCCGGATGCTGCGTGTGTGGCTCGGCGTGGGCGAGACATCGACCGCTGACGATATCGCTGCCGCGCTGCATGTCCGGCTGGCAGCTGTCAGACTGCCGTCAGCAGGCATGGCAGCGCTGGCGGCGCTGTTGAATATCGACGTCGTCAATGGCGAGTGGTCGGAGATGGATGCATCCGCTCGCAGCCGGCTCATCGAGGCGACTCTGGTGGCGGTGCTCGATGCCGCACAGCGCGAACGGCCGATCATCCTGGTGATCGAAGATCTGCATTGGGCCGACGCCGAATCGTTCGACCTGCTCTATAGCCTGGCCGAGAAGCTGCCCGAGGCCCGCATCGCGGTGGTCGCCACGCACCGTCCGATGGATCGCTCGCCGCAGCGTGGCGATCATGTCCTGCCGATCACGCTCTCCGAATTCTCGATGCGGGCGGCCGAACGCTTCCTCGATGTGCTCGTGGGCGGCGATCCATCGTTGCGGGAGATCAAGTCCCGCCTCCTGGACACGACCGGACGGGTTCCGTTCTTCCTCGAAGAGGCCGTGCGGCACCTGCGTGAATCGGGAGCGCTTGTCGGTCCGGCAGGCGCCTGTATCGCTGCGGCGGGGACATTTGTCGTCGAGACGCCGCCCTCGGTGCAGGCCGTGGCTGCAGCACGAATCGATTCGCTGGAGAGCAGGTTGAAGGCGCTGGTGCGCAGCGCTTCGGCGATCGGCCGGCGCTTCCCTCGCGCCTTGCTGGCCGACGTCGCCGGGCTCGAACCCGAGGCGTTCGACGCCGCGCTGCGCCAATTGGTGCATCGGCAGATCCTGTTCGACGCCGAGGGAGCGGACGAGTTCATCGAGTTCCGGCACGAGATTTTGCGTGAGGCGGCGTACGGCGCGATGTTGCGCGAGCATCGCCAGGCGCTACATCGTTCGATCCTTGCCGTGATCGAGAAGCGCTATGCGGCCCGGTTGCGCGATTGGACCGAGGTCCTGGCGTACAATGCGGCGCAGGCCCGGCTGTGGGAAAGGGCGGTCGACTACGAGCGTCGGACGATCGGCAGCGCCATGGATGCCTCGGCGTATCCGGCCGCCGTCGCGGCCTGCGGGCGCGCGCTCGACCATCTCAAGCATCTGCCGAGGACTGTCCGCAGCATCGAGACCGAGATCGACGTGCTCCTGACCCTGCGTGCCACGGTGCTGCCTGGAAGCTTCGCCCGCTGGGTCGAACATACATCGAAGGCCCTGGAGCTCGCCGAGGAGATCGGCGATACGCGCCGCCAGCTCCTGGCCGCGACCTTGCGTGCCTGGGCGCTCAACTTCGGCGGAGCGCCGTCGGAGGCTGTGCCGGCCGCCGAGAAGGCGCTGGCGCTGGCGCGGACCACGGGAGCGGAAACTGCCATCTGCACGGCGTCCATAGTGGTCGGACAGGCGCATTATGTGGCGGGCAACTTCGATCAGGCACTCGAAGCCTTCGATTTCCCGCTGGCGTGGCTGGTCGGCGACCGCAGGTTCACACGGGCCGGCACGGGGACGTCGCTGGTCGTCGTGCAGACGCTGAGCGCCATGGCGCATGCCTGGAAGGGCGACGTCGACCGCGCCCGGGACATGGTGGAGCGGGCAGCGGCCACCGCGGCCGAAACGCGCCGGCCGTACGATCTCGCCTTCGCCGAGCACGCTGCAGGCTTCGCGGCTTTCCAGCAGCAACGCTACGAGGCGGCGATCGATGCCTTCGAAGGCGCGCTTGCGCGTTGCCGCGAGAACGAGTTGCAGGGAATGATGCCGCTGGTCCTGACCTACCTGGGGGCGGCATTGCTTGGCGCGCGTCGGCTCGCGCAGGCCGATGCGGTGCTCGAGGAAGCCAGGACCGTTTCCGATCGCCAGGGATTCCAGGGGGGGCGGATCGCCGCGGCATCGTATCTGTGCGGCGTGCGCGTCCTGCAGGGCAGGGCAGCGGAGGCCGTCATGCTCGGCGAGGAGGCTTGCCGTCAGGCCGGCGAGTTCGGCTTCGTCGCGCACCAGGTGGTGGCCGTGCGCTTCCTGTTGTGGTCGAAGCTGGCTGCCGGAACCGTCGACGTGGAAGCGGTTGGAGAGCTTCTGAAGACGGGCAGGGCGCTGGCGCATGCCTGCGGTGCCCGGCCGCAGGCGCGGGCGCTCGAGGTCCTTGCGACGCATCTCAGGTGCATCTGTGGCCAGCCGGAAGCGGAAAGGCCCGTTTCCGGCCTGCCGAGCTGGGGGAGTGACGTCCTGGTTGCGTGAGGATGTTTCATTTCTCGCCGCTGGGCGGGTCACGAAGAACGAGCTACTCTCGCCAAGTGGGATGCTGCACGAGGAGGAGAGCGACATGGAGGACAAACTCCCTGGCATCAGCGGCGACGACGAGCTGAAGTACTCGAAGAACGGTCGCTTCCACGAGGTCGTCGAGTACCTGAACACGAAGTTCACGCCGGCCGCCATCGCGGCGACGAAGGCTGACTGGACCAAGTACGTGACGTCGCTGGGCGGCGATGCGCAGAAGCATACGTTCGGCCGTTTCGCAGCCTACCTGATGGAGGGGCTGTTTGCGCAGGACAGCGGCAACGCCAAGCGCTATCCGACGAAAAAGGAATGGATCGAGGACTGCACCACCTACAATGGCCAGCCCATCGACGCGGTGGCGTTCAAGGCCATCGCCGACGCCCTGCGCGAGAACCTGCAGCAGGAGAAGCCCTTTCCCATGCATTTCACCGTCGTCTCGTCGGACACGCCAGTGCATGAGATCGTGCGCACGACCGGCGAAGTCGCCGGCGCCCGCGGCGTCCTCGTCACGATCAAGTGTCCGGCACGACCCAGGTAGTCGACGGCGCCCTTGGCGCCGACGTTTCCACCGGCTGGCCTGCCGAAGGCTGGAACCTGACGGCAGTATCGGCGCCGGAGGCCTGGCGGACGGTCGACGACGCATCCGCCGTGGTCGTGGCGATCGTCGACAGTGGCGTCTACCGCGGCCATCCGGCCTTCCGGGACGTCGTGTGGAAAGGACCCGAGGACGCAATCGAGGCAACGATCGGACATGGCACGCGCGTGGCGGGCATCATCGGCGGCCATGACGGTCGCCGGCCGGCGGTTCGCGGCATGGCGCGCCGGGTGACGCTGATGCCGCTCAAGATCGCCCCGGATGGGTTTGCCGACAGGGTCGATGTCGCGCGTGCCGTCACGGCGATCGAGCGCGCCGTCGGCGACGGTGCGACGGTGGTCAACCTGAGCTGGAGTTCCGGCGAGGCGAACCCGGCGCTCGAACGTTGCCTGTCGCGGGTGGCCGATCGTCATCCCGAAGTGCTGTTCGTCACGACGCCGGGCAATTGCGACAGTGGCTGCGGCGCGCTCGAGGAGGCGCCGCGCTTCCCGGCTTGCTTCGCCTTGCCGAACACGATCGTCGTGACGTCGACAACGGCGGAGGACCGGCTGGGCTCGGCGTCGCCGTCCAGCGCCCGGTTCGTCGACCTGGCGGCGCCGGGATACCTGATCACCGCTACAGCGACGCCGGACGTACCGGGCGGCTACGGCCTGCGGACGGGAACGTCCTTTGCCGCTCCCCATGTCAGCGGCGCGGCCGCCCTCCTGAAGGCACTGCATCCGTCGTGGGGCTTCGCGCGGCTCAAGGGTCACCTGATGGCGTCGGTCGATCGGCTATCCGCGCTGGAGGGGCTGGTTGGCAGCGGCGGGCGGCTGAACCTTGCGCGGTCGGTGTCGGGGCCGCTGGCCAATCTCGTGTGCGACGCGGCCGGAGCCTGGACGATCGGCAGCCGACAGCGTCTCCGCTGGGACGTCGCCTATCGTTCACCCGCCTGTGCCACGGTGGATGTCCTGTGGTCGAACGATGGTGGCGGATGCTTTCCCACGATTCTGGCGGCGGACGTCGACAATTGCGGGGAGGCGCTGGTGACGGTGCCGGCCGGCGCGACGACCCGCGGCGAGATTCGTGTCCAGTGTCGTGACACGCGGTTCTTCGCCGAAACGCACTCTGCGATCACCACCGCCGGCTGAGGCGTATCGCCTCGTCATCGAAAAGGAAGGGGAGGAAGGCGTAGCGCCGGCCTTTGGTCACCGGCGATACTGCATGCAGCAGGCTGCAGGAGAAGACGAGCGCGCCGCCGACCGGTGGGCTGAAACAGCGCGGCCCGTACTCGGGAAAGCTGATACCGCCGCCGTCGAACTCGGCATTGAGGTTGATCGAGACCGCGAAACGGCGGTGCGCCGTTGCCTTCGTGCTGTTGTCCCGGTGAGCCCTGAAGTGGCCGCCTGCCTCGGCCGCATAGCAGCCGATGACATGACGCTCGATCTGCGTGACCCGGAAGGAGTGGATTTTCAGGATCTCGGGGAAGACGCGGCGGGCTAGCCGTTCGTCGAGGACGCGGACGATGTCGGGATCCTCGATGGCATGGTCGCGTCGCTGCTTGTGGCCGTGGTCGACCATCCGGACGGCCCTGCCGTCGACCTCGCGCATGAAGCCTGAATCCTCGCCGCCGTGGCGGCGGTGGAGATCGACCAACGTCGCGCACAACGCCGGCTCGAGAACGTTCGCCAGGAAGAGGACGGGCGCCTGCAGCTTGATGCCGGCGAAGCGTTCCGGCGGCGGCAGCCGCTCCAGGAAGGCGAGCACCGACGCTGCATCCCCGCCGTGCGCTGCGAACGGCACGACCTGCAGGACGCGCAGCGTCGGATCCAGCACCACCCAGAGGCGTCGGGTGGCCGCTGCGATGGGATCGGGTGCGCCGTTTCGCGGGATCGCGCCGTAGAGTCCGCTCACGCGGCCGTCGAAGTCCCAGAAGAAGCGGATGCCGGGCAGGCTGTCGCCGACGCGGGCCTCGGCCTCGTCCGCCGGATCGAGGCTGACGCCGAAGAAGCAAGCCCGGTCGTCGTCGAACAGGTGACGGTTGGCCAGCACGCTGTCGATCGCCGCCCGGCCTAAGGTGTCGCCGGCCGTGGCGTGGAAGCACAGCACGACGTAGCGGCCGGCCACCATGTCGAAGGCATAGCGCGGGTTGCGGTTCGTGCGCTGGTGGAACCATGGCGCCGGATCGCCGGGCGAGAGACCGGCGTACGCGGCGGACGGCTCGGGCGTCTCGGTCATGGGCTCCCGTCATCGCGGAGGCGCGGCGCCGCTAGGATCGCAGCAGCCGACGCGGGTGAAAGACCACCACGGAAAGGCCAGCCATCGCAAGGCCGGACGCGGCGCAGAGCGACGCCCCCGCAGAGCGGCGCCGAGGCGCCGCTCGCCGCTCAGCGCCGCGACGAAGGGGACGGACCAGCAGACCGAGATTGGAAGCCGCACGCGGCTGGCTGCTCTCGTTGCCTTGCTCGCGCGGCTCGCGACTGCGCGGGCTGGGGGGAGAATGCTTCAGGCCGGGACGCAGTAGCCGTCGCGGCGCGGGTCGCAGCCGCCGGTGAAGATGCCCTCGGCGTCGCGGGCTACCGCTTGCATGCCGCCGACCTTCATCGTCCAGTCGGCACCCGCCGTCAGGTCGTGGCCGCGGCTCCGCAATTCATCGCGCACCTGCGGCGCGACGCGCGATTCCAGCAGCACGGCGCGGCCGTCGGTCAGCCGCGCGCGGGGGGCCTCGATGGCCTGCTGCAGCGGCAGCCCGAAGTCGATGTACTGCACCATGGCCTGCGCCTGGGTCTGCAGGATGCCGTAGCTGCCTGGCGTACCCAATGCCAGCACCGGCCGGTCGTCCTCGGTCACGATCGAGGGCGCGACGCAGATCGGCATGGCGTCGCCCGGCTTTACGCGGTTGGGGCTCTGCGGATTGACGTCGGCCCAGTAGAGGAAGTTGTTGAGGCAGAGGCCGGTGCCCGGCACGACGACGGCGGAGCCGAACACGCTGCCGAGACTCTGCGTCACGCAGACCATGTTGCCGTCGCGGTCGGCGATCGAGAACGAGGTGGTGTGTCCCTCGGCTCCCGGGCCGCCGGTCCACTGCTCGGTCGGTCCGATGACCGGCTTGCCGTCGTGCAGCCGGGCGCGCAGGCCTTCGACATGGCCATCCGAAAGCAGCTCCGCGAGCTTTTGCCGCGACGGCACGCCGTTGGCGATGCGCACCCCCGCGGCGATACGGATGGCGCGCAGCACGGTGTCGATGTGCTCGGTGCCGTTGCGCGGCAGCTTGGCCAGCTCGACGCCTTCGAGGATGCGCAAGGTCAGCAGGTACTGGAAGGCCTCGCAGGGCGGTGGCGGCACATGGATGGTGCGGCCGCGATAGGCCGCCGCCAGCGGGTCGATCCATTCGGCCTTGGTGTCCAGCAGGTCCTCGACGGTCAGGCAGCCGCCGAGCTCGGCCAGTCGTTCGACGATCTTCCTGCCAAGCGCGCCGCCATACAGCAGGCCCGGACCCTCCGTGGCCAGCGCCTCGAGGGTCGCAGCGAGATCGGGCTGCCGCATCACGGCGCCCGTCGCCGGCCGGCCGCCGCTGATGCCGTCGAGATAGGTGCGCGACCATTCGGGATAGAGCGCGCCGTGGCCGCGCAGCTCGGACGTGACGCCGGCAATCTCCTCGACGTTGAACTCGATCATGCTGAAGCCCTCGCGCGCGATGGCGATCGCCGGCGCGAACAGCTCCGGCAGCTTTCTGCTGCCGTAGGTCGCCACCATCTCGCACCAGCCGGCGAGGTTGCCGGGCGCCCCCACGGCGACCGGCCCGCGCAGGATCTGCTCGCGGTTGCTGAGCTTGTCGACGGGAAAATGGCGCGGAATGCGGCTCATGAAGTTGAGTGAGCGCACGCGCCGCTCCGACGCGATGTAGCAGGTCGCCATGCCCAGACCGGCCAGGCCCGACATGTAGGGCTCGACGACGTTCAGGGCTGCCGCCGTCGCCGCCGCCGCGTCGAAGGCGTTGCCGCCGTTGCCCAGCACGCGCGCGCCGGCCGCGGCCGCCAGGGGATGGGCGGCGGCCACCATGCCGTGCCGCGATGCGATTGTCGGACGCTTGCCGTGCTGCACCGTTCACTCCTCGAAAACGCGGCGATCGTGCCCTCTTGCCAAGCGCGCTGCCAGCGGCAATTGCACTCGACGGCTCAGGGGAGGACAATTGCGTCATGCGGAGACTGGAATTCGGCTGGTTCCTGCCGACGGCAGGCGACACCACGGCCTATGGGTTGGCGAGCGCGCAGGTCGCGCCGTCGCTGCCGCTGTTCGATCGCGTCGTCGAGGCGGCTGAGACGGCGGGCTTCGAATACCTGCTGGTCCCGGTGCAGACAGCCTGCTGGGAGGCGTGGATCACCAGCGCGCTGATGGTCGGCCGTTCGAAGTCCATCCGCATGCTGGTTGCGGCGCGGCCTTCCTATATCAACCCGGTGCTGCTGGCGAAGATGATCGCCACCTTCGACCAGCTCTCCGGCGGGCGTATCTGCATCAACCTGATCGCCGGCCAGAGCGAGGCGGAGAACGCGTCCGAAGGCATCCGCTGGGGCAAGGAAGAACGCTACGAGATCATGGACGAGGAGGTCTCCATCCTGAAGGCCCTGTGGACGACGCGCGGGCCTGTCACCTACGAGGGCAAGTTTCACCAGTTGAAGGGCGCGCAGATCAGGCCGTATCCGCTGCAGAAGCCCCATCCCCGCTTCTACCTCGGTGGCGGCTCGAAGCAGGCCTGGGAGATCTCGGCGAAGCATTCCGACGTCCATCTCTTCTGGGGCGACACCTACGACCGCATCCGCGCCAACATGGCTGAAATCCGTGACCTTGCGGCGCGCCACGGCCGGGCCGATGAGATCGGTTTCGGCATGCGCCTGCAGGTGATCTGTCGCGACACGGAGCAGGAGGCCTGGGACTTCGCGCACGAGCTCGTGGCGCATGCCAGCGAATCGCAGAAGGCATTCGTGCGCGAGCGCTTCGCCACGTCCGAAGCCAACCGCCGCGTGCGCGAGCTCGCGGCGCAAGGCCAGGTCATCGAACGCAACCTGTGGACCGGCATCACGCAGGTGCGGCCAGGCGCCGGCATCGCCGTCGTCGGCACCCCCGAGCAGTGCGCCGACACGCTGCAGGACTTCATCGACCTCGGCTGCCACTCGTTTTGCCTCTCGGGCTACCTGCATGACGAGGAGGCGGAACGTTTCGGCAAGTGGGTGATGCCCATCCTGCGCGAGCGCAATCGCGAGCGCATGCTGGCGGCGTAGCGGGGGCCGCTGATGCATGCCCCCTCTGCAATGTCGATCGATCTTTGCAGGTGCTTCCGCGGCATCGGCGGAGTGGTCAGGGCGTGCGCCGCCGCCCCAGCAGCCAGGCGAGCAATGTGCCGACGAGCAGCACGGCCAGCGGCACAGTGAAGCCCAGCAGGTAGATCTGGAACTGGGTCCAGGCCGAGTACTGGCCGAGATGGATCAGCAGTCCCTGCTCTTCGGCGCGGCACCACAGGTCGCCGTTCGGCATGACGCTACAGTTCTGGCGGACGAGGAGCGCCCACCCGATCATCCAGATCGCCGAGCCGATCAGCCACAGGGTGATCAGTCCGCGGGGCCAGTTCATGGCGACGGCTTCACGCCTGGCGCTGCAGGGCGACGCCGACCCGTCGACTCTCGATGTCCCGCAGCAGGGCGCTGATCGAATCCTCGATGAGGTCCTGGCCGTGGCGGCCGGCGTCGAGCACCAGCGCCTTGGGCAGCGCCGCCTGCTGACGGACCGGTCGGTCGCCACGGTACAGCCACAACTCGATGCGCTCCTTCCGGGCAATGGCATGCACGGAAAGCGTCGCTCGGTCAGCTCGCGCAGGAGGGGAATCGGTCACGGGGCGATGGGCAACCACAATGTCAGCTTAGCGGCGGGTGGCGGTCGGACCTTGATTTCGGTCAAGGCTCCGCCAGACCGACGATGGTCAACTGATTTGTTTATGGCCCGCTGCGCGGGCGGCCGTCTGCGCTCGCCCACCGGACGGCCTGCAGCCGCCCTGCCGCGGTCCAGCAGGACGATCTCGTCGGTACCGGCCAGCCCGATGATGCCGCGCTTCCTGAGCTTGCCGGTGGTCCGGCTCACGGTCTCGATGGTGAGGCCGAGATAGTCGGCGATGTCGCCCGGGTCATGCACAGCGTCAGCGGCTGGGTCGAGATGAAGCGTGCGCGATAGAGCGTGTCGATTTCGGCGAGGAAATGCGCCACCCGTTGTCGACTTGAGCTGGCCGAGCACGAGCATCGCCCGGCCAGTCTGCTTCAGCGACGTCGACAGTGCCTCGGCGGTGGCGGCTGCGAGGTCTGAATGGCTTGCGGCGAAGCGGTCAAACTTGCGGCGGTCGAAGCCGCAGGCCGCGACCTCGGTCAGCGCCTTGCCTTCGAAGGCATAGCGGCCATTCTCTTCAAGATAGCCGACGCAGTCCCCCCCGGCGCGTGGATGGCGACGATCTGCCGGCGGCCGTCCGCGAGCGCGCGCGACACGGCGACCACACGTCTGGTGATCTCGCATGGCCGCGGGGGCCGCAGACTGCGGGCCGCCGTAGAGCCTGCGGATGCCGAAGGCGACATTCACAATGCAAACTTATCATGCGGACCGGATGCCGACCAGTCCGCTTCTGCAACCAGCCGTCCAGGCCGGCCTACCGCTTGGACAGCCGCGGGCTCTCCGCCTGTACCGCGCGGTCGATCACGACGAAGAGATAGGCGTCCGGCGACAGGGTACAGCCGCCCCGTACGAGGAAGCCGATCTGTGCGCCTCGTTCGTTCTCCGGGATCACGACGCCCCGGAAGCGGGCCGAATGCTCGGCAAGGTATGTTGCCAAGGTGCGGCGGGCATCCGGCGTCATGGCTTGGGCCTCGCGGCAGGTCACATAGGCGGCGCGGTCGAAGACGAACGCCGCCGGGCTCTGCGCCTGCGCGGCGCCGCCCGTCGCCGCCGCGGCTGCCATGAATGCGGCAAGCGCTGCCACGACTTTGGCGATGAGACGCATCATGGATCTCCTTCTACTTCTGGATGGCACTGCCGGTGATGTAGCCGGCGGCGCCGCCGATCAGGCCGGCGCCGACAACCTGGCCGAAATTGCCGCCGGCCACCATGCCGATGCCGCTGCCCAGGGCAGCGCCTGTCACCGCGCCCTTCTGGCCGGTCGTCATGTTCTCGCATCCGCCAACGAGTCCGCTGACGGCCAATGCCAGGAGGACGGTTCGCAGCAGGTCCTTCGTCATGGCGTCAGCCCCAGCTCAGGAAGACGCCGATATCGCCCGGCATGCCGCCGGGATAGTCGATGGTCTCGTAGCGGATGTGATAGCCGCGCGCCTGAAGCTGGCGCTTCCAGAAGTCGTAGATCTCCTTCGGGACGCCGGTCAGCGTGCTCTCCCAGCCGGGCTCGGCCTGGTTGATGGCGCGTCCGTTGTCGGTGCAGATCGTATGGGGAAATCGGAAGACCTGCACCGAGGTGAGGCCGGCCTCGACGGCGCGGCTCACGACGGCGGAAGCCTTTTCGAGGATCGCGTCGTCGCTCAGGCCGGATGGCTTGGCGAGGCGTTCCAGCATCTCGCGCTTCTCACGCTCGGCGTCCTCCATGGCCTTCAGTGCGGCCGACGCCTTGGCGCTTTCCGCCAGCGCGATGTGCTCCTGGAGTTCCTTGGCGGTGGGGATCTTGCGCATGTCCGTCTCCTGCTTCTTGCGTTCTCGTCAGTACTGTTCGGGGATGAAGCGGCGCCCTTCCAGGGAGGAACGGTCGTCGTACTTCCGCTTTTCGGAGCGCTCGGGCAGCTTCACCTTGGCCTTCTCGACCCGCTTGTAGGGAATGTGTGCCAGGATGTGCGCGATTGCGTTGAGCCGCGCCCGCTTCTTGTCGTCGGAGCGCACGATGTACCAGGGCGAATCATCCGTGTCGGTGTGCTTCAGCATCAGGTCGCGCGCCCTCGAATAGTCGTACCAGCGCTTGTAGGATTCGAGGTCCATCGGGCTCAGCTTCCACTGCCGGACCGGGTCGTCGATGCGCGCCATGAAGCGCCGTTCCTGCTCCTCCTGCCCGACCTCGAGCCAGATCTTGATCAGCCGGGTGCCGCCGTCGATGGCGAATTTCTCGACGATGGGGCAGAGCTCGAGGAAGCGCTGGTGCTGTTCGGGCGTGCAGAAGCCCATGACATGCTCGACGCCGGCGCGATTGTACCAGCTGCGATCGAAGATCACGACCTCGCCGCCTGCCGGGAAATGCTCAATGTAGCGCTGCATGTACATCTGGGTCTTGTCGCGGTCCGACGGCGCCGGCAGCGCGACGACGCGGAACACGCGGGGGCTGACGCGGGCAGTCATCGCCTTGATCAGCCCGCCCTTGCCGGCCGCGTCACGGCCTTCGAGGACGATGATGACGCGTTCGCCCGAGGCACGCAGCCAGTCCTGAAGATGGCACAGCTCGACTTCGAGCTTGTGCAGCTCCTTTTCGTAGATTTTGCGCTTGAGCTTTTCTTTCGTGTCTTTGGCCATCGCGATCCCCCGGGAACCGCCCGATACTAGCGGCCGTGAAACGCCTCACCATGATTTCGATCAAACGAGTGCTTCACTGGCGTAGTGGGCGATCATGCGCTCCTCGTCGGTCGGGATGACCCAGGCCGACACGCGCGAGGCGTCGCGGCTGATACGGCCTTCGTGTCGATGATTGCGCGCCTCGTCGAGCTCCAGCCCGAGCCAGCCGCAGCCCGTGGCGACCTCGGCGCGGGTGTCGGCGTCGTTCTCCCCGATGCCGGCCGTGAAGACCACGGCGTCGACGCCGCCCAGTGCCGCGGCCAGCGAACCCGCTTCGCGGACGATGCGGTAGACGAACAGGGCAATCGCCTCGGCGGCTTCCGGCGTCTTGGAGCCGCGTAGCGTGCGCATGTCGGACGACAGGCCTGACACGCCGAGCAACCCTGATTTGCGATAAAGAAGGTCCTCGATGGCCTTGGCGTCGTAGCCGCGTTCCTGCATCAGATAGAGCAGCACGCCAGGATCGAGGTTGCCGGTGCGGGTTCCCATCATCAACCCGTCGACCGCGGTGAAGCCCATCGTGCTGGCGACGCTGCGTCCCCGGTTTACGGCGCACAGGCTGGCGCCGTTGCCGAGATGGCCGATGATCAGGCGGCCGTCGGCGATCGATGGTGCCACCTTGCGCAGGCGCCGCACGATGTAGTCGTAGGACAGCCCGTGAAAGCCGTAGCGTCGAACGCCGTCTGCCGTCAGGTCGCGCGGCAGCGCGAAGGCCTGGGCGACCGCGGGCTGGCTGCGGTGGAAGGCCGTATCGAAGCAGGCGATCTGCGGCAGGTGCGGCGCCGCCTCGGCGATCGCTCGGATGGGGGCGAGGTTGTGCGGCTGGTGCAGCGGCGCCAGCGGCACCAGCTTCTCCAGCCGGGCGACGATTCCGGCGTCGACCCGCACCGGGGCCGCGAACTCCATTCCGCCGTGGACCACCCGATGACCGAACGCCACCACCTGCCGGCCGTGGAGCAGTTCGTGCCCGACATGCAGGATCGCACCGGTCGCGCTGTGATGGTCGAGCTCGCCGGCGCGCCAGTTCTTCTCGGCAACGACTCCGCCGGCGGCGTCCTTGACGCGGAGGTGCGGTTCCAGTCCCAACCGCTCGACCTGGCCGCGGAACAGCAGCGGGCCGTCGATGCCCAGCCCGCCCATACCCGCTTCGTAGAGTGCGAACTTGATGCTGGACGAGCCGGCATTGAGGACGGCAATGACGCCGGAGGTGCTCATGGTGGTCATGCGACGATGTTGGCGCCGCCGTCCACATAGACGGTGCCGCCGGTGATGCGGTGGGCGAACGGGGTGGCGAGATAGGCGCAGGCGTAGCCGACATCCATGATGTCGACCAACTCGCCCAGCGGCGCCTTGTGAGCCGCCTCGTTGAGCAGCAGCTCGAAGTCCTTGAGTCCGGAGGCCGCGCGTGTCTTGAGCGGCCCGGGCGAGATCGCGTGCACGCGGATGCGGCGCGGTCCCAGCTCGTAGGCGAGGTAGCGGCAGGCTGCTTCGAGTGCCGCCTTGACCGGCCCCATGACGTTGTAGTTCGGTACCACGCGGTTGGCCCCGTAGTAGCTCATGGCGAACATCGTGCCGCCCTCCGCCATCAGTGGTGTCGCCAGCCGCGCCATGCGGATGAAGGAATGGCAGGACACGTCCATTGCCTTGGCGAAACCCTCGGCCGAGCAGTCGAGCAGCCCGCCGCGCAGGTCGGGCATTGGCGCGAAGGCGATCGAATGCACCAGGATGTCGAGCCGGCCCCAGCGTTGCTCGATCTGCTCGAACACGGCTTCGAGCTGGCCCGGCACGGCGACGTCGAGCGCCGTGGCGATCGGCGCCTCCAGCGCCTGTGCCAGCGGTTCGACGTGCGGCCGTGCCTTGTCGTTCAGCCAGGTCACCGCCAGCTCGGCGCCGGCGTTGCGGAAGGCGCGGGCGCAGCCGTAGGCGATCGACTGGTCGTTGGCGATGCCCACGATCAGGGCCTTGTGTCCGGTCAGCACCGGCCGGATGTCATTGTTCATGATGCATGACGTCCTCAGGTGATGGCGGCGGCGGCGCTGGCGCGGCGGGCGGCGGCGATCAGCACGGCGACGGCACAGGAGGCCAGCCGCGTGAGCAGCGAATCGGCACGGCTGGTGAGGATGATCGGCACGCGTGCGCCCAGCACGATGCCGGCCGCATCGGCGCCGGCCAGGAAGGACAGGCTCTTGGCCAGCATGTTCCCCGACTCGAGGTTGGGCACCACCAGAATGTTGGCGCGTCCGGCGACCGGCGACACGATGTGCTTGATCGTTGCCGCCTCCTCGCTGATGGCGTTGTCCAGCGCCAGGGGGCCGTCGAGCAGCGCGCCCGTGATCTGGCCCCGGTCGGCCATCTTGCACAAGGCGGCCGCCTCGATCGTCGAGGGCACGTGCGGATTGACGGTCTCCATCGCGCTCAGGATGGCGACGCGCACCTCCTCGATGCCGAGCGCATGGGCGAGATCGATCGCGTTCTGCACGATGTCGACCTTTTCCTCGAGCGTCGGCGCGATGTTGACGGCGGCATCGGTGATGATCAACGGCTGCGGATGGCTCGGCACGTCCATCACGAAGCAGTGGCTGATGCGCCGCGCCGTCCGGATGCCGGTCGTCCGCGCCACCACCTCGCTCATCAGCTCGTCGGTATGCAGGCTGCCCTTCATCAGCGCTTCGGCGCGGCCCTGCTGGACGAGCTCGACGGCCTTGGCGGCCGAGTCGTGGCTGTGCTGGGAGGCGACCAGCTCGAGACCGCCGATGTCGATCGAGCAGCGTGCCGCCGTGTCGCGGATGCGCTGTGGCGGTCCCACGAGGATCGGCTTCAGCAGGCCGATGCGCGCGGCCTCCACGGCGCTTTCCAGCGAGACCTCGTCGCAGGGATGCGCGACCGCGGTGCCGATCGGCGGATGCTTCGCCGCGACGGCGATCAGGCGGTCGTACTTCTCGTGCCGGCGACCGCCGGCTTCCGTGTCGGGCATGGGGCTACTCTTCCGCGGGCTGGCGCTGCGGCGCCGTGAACAGTTCCTCGATCCGCTGCATCCGCCGCCGGCCCTCCTCCGGGAGGTCTCCGCTGGCGCCCAGCACTTCCTTCACGGCAGCCAGCGCGGCCTGTCGAAGCTGCGCGTCGTCCGGCAGCAGGTACGGGATGGCGCGCACGGCACGTTCCTCGTCGAGGCGCAGCAGCAGGTACTGGTCGCGGAACATCGCCTTGATTTCGCCGGCGGTGCGGCGGCGGTTGGCGGGCTGCAGCTTGCGGATCGCCTGCAGCGTGCGGAAGCCGCGCTCGTCGACGGATCGCTGCGGCAGCCGCACGTGCATGATCGCTCGCACCAGGGCCTCGGCCACGCCTCCCACCTCGAACCGCTTCTCGAGGTCGGCGCGCCAATGCGCGCTTATCGCCTCGCGTGCGAGGTCGCGCCCGATCCGTCGTTGCGCCGGCGCGCCTGCGGTTCCCAGGCCAACCATGGCCTGGAGGATCGGAGAGCCGTAGGTCGCCAGGAAGGAGGCCTCCGTCATGGCGTCCCTTGTCAATCGCCAGCTCTCCCAGCAGGTCGAGATCCAGGTCGAGCCGATCTGCTCGAGGACGTGGAACGGGTTGTCGGACGAAACCGGCTTACGATCCGCGCGCACCGATTCGGCGAGGGACTTCACCGCCGCCATCGCCGGATTGCGATCGGAGAACGCCGCGAACCGCAGCCGGTTGGGATGCAGCTCGCGCATCGCATCCGCCGCTGGCGCGGAGGCGAGCGCCTGCACCGCCGGCTGGGCCAGCGTGCGATAGAGGCCGTGGTTCACCTCCGAGACCCGGGCGACCGTGGCGAAGCGCAGGTTGTCCTCGTCGCTGTTTGCGCCGAGCGCACGGATATCGTCGAGCGTGCGGGCCTCGAGGCGAAACAGGTACTTGCCCTGGATCAGCTCGGCATTGGTCGTGTCGGCACGGACCTCGGTGATGACCGCCTCGTAGAGGCCCGGCGGCAGCAGGTCGATCATCTCCATGCAGGAAGCGAACTCGGCATGCTCCCTGGTCGCCACCTTGCCTGAGACGAAGATGCCGAGGTGTCCGATCGACTGGTGCAGCGTGTAGACGATGGTCTGGCCGTTGGCGACGATTTCGTCGTCGTGTGCATAGAGGTCGGTCACCCAGCCCAGCGCCTGTTGCGGCGGCGTGATGTTGTCACCCCACGAGCACAGCACGATGATGGGCGATCGTATGTTGCGCAGGTCGACGCGTACGCCGCCCGAGGTGCAGAGTTCGCCGGAGGTGAGCTTGTTGCCGACGAACAGGTTGTCGGCGATCCATTGCATCTCGCCGGCATTGAGCAGCACCGGGCTGCCCCACCAGGTCTCGAACTCGAGAAAGCGCTGGGCCTCGGTGTCGACCTTGGAATAGAGGTTGTACGGCTTGTCCCAGTAGGTGTTCGCCGGATTCAGGGATTCAAAGTTGGCGACGAGGTTGGCGCCGTCGAAGATGCCGTTGCCGAGGTCGCCGGTGAGCGCGGTCAACCAGGTGCCGCCCAGCGTGCCGCCGAGATAGCGCATCGGGTTGCGGCCGCGCACGCCCGCCCAGTAGGAGAGCGGCGAGCCGGCAAGCAGGATCGGCCCGCACAGATCCGGCCGGATCGCCGCCATCATCATGATCTGCCAGCCGGCTTGGCAGTTGGCCACGATCACCGGCTTGCTTTCTGCCTCCGGATGCCGTCGCGTCACCTCCTCGAGAAAGGCCGCCTCGGCCGCGCAGACATCCTCGATGGTCTGCCCGGCGACCGGTTCGGAGAGGAAGCCCACGAAGTAGCAGGGATGGCCAGCCGCCAGGGCGACGCCGATTTCGCTGTCGTGCTTCATGCCGCCGATCCCCGGGCCGTGGCCCGCGCGGGGGTCGACGACCACGAAGGGCGGCTTGGCGGGGTCGATCGTCGCGCCGTCCGGAGGCACGATGCGGACCAGCACGTAGTTGACGGGCTTGGGCAGGGTGCGGCCGTCGACGATGGGCTCGAACGCGAAATTCAGGACGTGCGGCGCGTTTTTCTGGCTTTGATCAAGATAGGTGTTGCCGCGCTGGCGCAGCACGTCCAGCGCTAGGATCGTGCGCTGCCACGCGTCGATCCAGTATTCCTGCAGTAGGTTGTCGTTAAGGGCATCGGACATCCTGTAGCACTCCTGCTCTGGGCTCCACGAATGCCGGGGCGGACTACGCGGCTGATGATGCTGATAGACGAAACGTGGGGGCGTGGACCTTGATCTTGGTCAAGGTCTAACATCGCGATGACTGCAAAACGAATACACTTGCGCAGAACGTGGAATGGAGCCCCGTCCTCACGGCCAATCGGTCGAAGGGTGGGGCCGCGGCCGAACTGACAGGAACGGGCTCATCGCCGTGATTCCCGCGCCATCACCGGCATCGCCTCGGCGAGGCGCGCGGCTTCGGTCAGCATGCCCTCGATGAGGTCGCGCACAGGAATCACCTCGGAGATCAGCCCGGCGACCTGGCCGGCGGCGCTCTGGCGGCGGTCCGTCCTGCCCTCGGCATAGCGCGAGCTGCGCACGCGGGTTGCCAGGTCCTTGAGCGTCGCGGCGTCGGCACCGGCCTCCCGCGCCTCCTCGTAGGCTTCGATCTCGGGTGTCCGCATGCAGCGCACGGTGGCGCCGGTCATGGCGCGGGTGACGATGGTGTCCGTCTCGCGCATGTCGAGCAAGCGCCGGCGGCCCCAGTCATTGAGGTCGGACTCCGCGGTCGCCATGAACCGGGTACCCATCTGCACGCCAACCGCGCCCAGCGCGAAGGCGGCCAGGAAGCCGCGCCCGTCGCCGATGCCGCCCGCCGCGACCACGGGTATCTTCACGGCATCCACCACCTGCGGCACCAGCGGCAGCGTCGAGATCGTGCCGACATGTCCGCCGGCTTCCGCACCGGAGGCGACGACGGCGTCGACCCCTTCATCCTCCATGCGCCGGGCATGCGCCACGGTCGGGATCACGGACACCACGGTGATGCCGGCGTCCTTGAGCCGCCGTACGACCGCCTCGCCTGGATCGGCGCGTCCCGTCGTGACGATCGGCACGCCCAGCTCGATGCAGGTCGCCGCGCAGCGCTCGGTGATGCCGCGCCCCATGGGCATGATGTTGACGCCGAACGGCCGGTTGGTGCGGGTGCGTACGGCGGCGATGTCGGTGCGCAGCTTGTGGTCGGTGCCGCCGAACGTCGGCAGCACGCCCAGGCCGCCCGCCTCGCTCACCGCCGCTACCAGCTCGACGCCGCCGCCGCCTTGCATCGCGCCCTGCAGGATCGGATACCGGATGCCCAGCAGGTCGCAGAGGATGGTGTGGAACATCGCCTGCTCCGTCATGCCGCCTTCGTTCCCGTGACCCGTCCGAGCGAACCGGGGATGAAGTCGTGCAGGCCGACGTCGATGAAGCCGGCGGCGCGGAAATAGCCCAGCACGTCGGCCTCCGAGTGGGCGAGGCCGAGGGAATCCGAGATCGCCTGCCCGAGACCCCAGTAGGCTGGGCCCCAGGGTCCGGTTCGTTCGTCGTTCGTCATTTCCCCGATGAGATGCATCTGCCCGCCGGGCAGCAGCGCGTCGTGCGCCTTGGCGATGACGCTCGCGATCATCTCGCGGCCGTACATCGGCAGGTTGGAAGCCATGATCGCCACGTCGCAGTCGGTGGGGAAGGGATCGCGCGTGAAGTTGCAGGGCTGCGCCTCGACGCGATCCGCGACGCCGTTCTCGGCGATGAAATCCCGTGTGACCTGGCACACGACGGGCAGGTCCAGGACCACGCCGCGAATCGCGGGATGCTCCATGGCGGCGGCGATGCAGTAGGCGCCAGAACCGCCGCCGATATCCATGATCCTCCTGCGGCCCTTCAGCTCGACCTGCCGCACGAAGCGGCGGCCGGCGCCCATGCCGATCGAATAGGTGGCGGCGTGGTAGCGTCGCGCGTCGGCAACGGTGAACGTCTCGATCGAACCCATCACCTTCAGGTCCTTGGCACGGAGATGCTCGCCCAGCCGGCCCCATTCGTTCCATTGCGGCTTGGTGAAGGTGATCCATGGCCCCATGTAGCCGGGCTTTTCCTCGACCAGGTATCGCTCCACGTCGGCGGCATTGCGATGGCGTCCGGCCGTCTTCTCGAGCAGGCCGGCCGCGCAGAGCATGACCATCAGGCGCTCAGCGTTCGTCGGATGGATGTCGACGGCGGCAGCGACCTCCTCGTAGGTGCCCGCGCCTCTGCTGATCGCCGTGAAGACGCCGATCTCGACGGCCGCCATCAGGGCCGCCGACTGGCCATAGGATTGCGCGATGTTCTGAAGCCGGACCGTCGTTGGCGGCCGTCCTTCTGTCGTCGCGTCCGATTTCCTCCCCGCCATGTTCGCTCCATTGTTGATGCTTTCGGCAACAACAGCACTCTTCGCCACGATGGACAACAAGGTCGGGTGGACGGGAGCCGCGTTGCGGCTGATATCGAGATTGATATCGATCAAGGCGCGTCGCCTTGCCGGCAGGCAGCGTTGCGGCTTCGAGGGGGAAACGACATGCGCAAGCTATCCGACGTCATTCTCGAGCAGCGCCCGTTGATCATGAACGAGAAGGCCACCGTGAAGGAGGCCTGCGAGGCGATGCGCGACGCCCAGGCCGGGTCCGTCCTGGTGACGGACGAGACGGGCCGGCTCACGGGAATCTTTACGGGACGCGACGCGGTATGCCGCGTCCTGGCGGAGGATCGGCCCGCCGGCTCGACCAGCCTGGGCGTCGTCATGACGCGCGATCCGATGACCCTGAAGCCGGAGGAAACGGCGATCGATGCCCTGCGTCTGATGTGGGACGGCGGCTTTCGCCACATCCCCCTCGTCCGCAACGGCAAGATTCTCGGCGTTGTCTCGCGCGGCGACTTCAAGGGTGTCGAATACGGTCGGCACGAGGACGAGCGCGACCTTTGGGAACACATGCGCTGAGCAGGCGGGCAGAGAGCGACCTTCCATCCGCGACAAGCCCCCGGACCATTGAGGCCGGATCCTCAGCTTACCTATCCGGCGTTTTTCTTTTGACGATCGAGCAGTTCCTGCGCCCTGCGCAGCCCGCTGAGGCATTCGTTCTCCATGCCACGCTCCGCCTGGGCGCGTGCCGCGACCAGGATGGCCTGCAGGCTGGTCGCTTCCTGCGGGTCGAGCGAACCCTTCAGCGTGCCGGCCCCCTTGGGCCCGCCGCTGGTCGGTCCGGACGGCGGCGGCGCCGGCTTCAGGTCCGGCATGGTGGGCATGCTCGACGGCATGTCGGGTGGCGTGATCACCGAGCGATCGGATACGGCCGGAGGTTCGACCACGCCGCCGGATCGCGCGAGATCGTCGGGCGTGAGCGGCTTTCGCGCCTCGCCCGGCGGGATCGTCGGCGGGTCCGTCGACAACCCGTATTCGGCAGCGAGTCGCTTCGTGCGATCGAGGCAGTTGTCGCCCGACGCTGTCTCCGGTGCGATCACGAGAGCCACCAGCCCGAAGATCGCAGCGGCCGTCGCCGTCTTCGCAGCCATCGAGATACCCGTCGAGCGCCGAATCTTCCAGCGGTGTCGCCTGTATCTGTCCATGCCCTTGCTCTGGTGGATGGAGGTCTCCAGGGACGAACGACGGGAATGGCGTGCGGTTGCGCGTTCCGTCCGAGGACCGGGACATCGCGCCTATAGAGTGCCGACCTGGAAGCCGCCGTGCGTGAGAATTGCCTTCAGTGTGCGGATACCTTCGTCATAGCGGCCATGCTGGCACTCATCGAGAGCCAGCTCCGCCTGGGCCCTCTCGCCGGTGTGAAGGAAGACCGGATCCTGCTCGAAGTTCCACCAGAGCCCGTAGAGCTTTTGGCAGTGTGCCATCCGCTCCGGTGATGCCGGCGGCCGGGCGGCGCAGGCGGCCAACGTTGCGGCTGCGAGAGCGCAGGGGATGATCTGGTGAAGCGTGCGTCGGAATGCCATGCCGCCTGAGATGGTCGTCGCCGCGGACATGTCTTTTCTGAATGAACGGGTCCGAGCCGCCGCCGTCGGCCCCCTCGGCATCGCTCGAAAACATCGTGCGAGTGAGAAAGAAGGCCGGGCCGCCGACCGTCACTATGGCCACAACGCATCATTCGGGACGAATGGATGGATTCGATTCTGGTACCGCCGGCGGCGGGTGAGGCGCGTGCGGCGCTCAGCCGGCGCGGGCTGATCAAGCTCACCGGCGCCGCTCTGGCGGGCTCGACGCTGCAGGCGGTCGGTTTCGGCGGTGCCGGTGTGGCGCTCGCCGCCTCCGTGCGGCCCTTCAAGCTCGCCGCGACGACGGAGACGCGCAACACCTGCACCTATTGTTCGGTGTCATGCGGCGTCCTGATCCACAGCCTCGGCGACCGCGCCAAGAACGCGCGATCGGCCATCGTCCATATCGAGGGCGATCCCGATCATCCCGTGAATCGCGGCACGCTCTGTCCCAAGGGCTCGGCGCTGCTCGACATGGTGCACGCGCCGACGCGGCTGCAGCATCCGCGCTATCGCGCTCCGGGCGAGGCGTCGTTCCGGCGCGTCACATGGGACTTCGCCCTGGACCGGATCGCGCGGCTGATGAAGGACGACCGCGACGCCCACTTCATCGCTCGCAACGCCGCGGGCGCGCCGGTCAACCGCTGGACCACGACCGGCATGCTGGCGGCGTCGGCGTCCTCGACGGAAACGTCCTGGCTGACCTGGAAAGTGGCCCGATCTCTGGGGATGGTTGTCTTCGACAACCAGGCCCGTGTTTGACACGGACCCACGGTGGCCAGTCTGGCCCCAACCTTCGGTCGAGGCGCGATGACCAACACATGGCAGGACATCAAGAACGCTGATGTCGTCATGTGCATGGGCGGGAACCCCGCCGAGGCGCATCCCTGCGGCTTCAAGTGGGTGATCGAGGCCAAGATCCACAACAAGGCAAAGCTGGTCGTCGTCGATCCTCGCTTCACGCGCACGGCGTCGGTCGCCGACGTCTACGCGCCGATCCGGCCGGGCACCGACATCGCCTTCCTCAGCGGGCTGATCCGCTACCTGCTCGAGAAGGATGCCATCCAGCACACCTATGCGCGCGCCTACACCAATGCCGGCCTGATCGTGAAGGAGGGCTTCGCCTTCCATGACGGATTGTTCAGCGGCTACGACGAGCAGACCCGCAGCTACGACAGGTCGAGCTGGGACTACGAGCTCGACGAGCAGGGCCACGCCCGCGCCGACGACACCTGGCAGCATCCGCGTTGCGTGATCAACCTGCTGCGCCGTCACGTCGAGCGCTACACGCCTGAGACCGTCTCGCGCATCTGCGGCACGCCGCAGGACAAGTACCTGCAGATCTGCGAGATCATCGCGGGCACGGCGGCGCCCGACAAGGCGCTGTCGCACCTCTTCGCGTTGGGGTGGACCCAGCATTCGGTCGGCGCGCAGAACATCCGCACCATGGCGATGGTGCAGCTCCTGCTGGGCAATATCGGCGTCGCCGGTGGCGGCATGAATGCCCTGCGCGGCCACTCCAACATCCAGGGCCTGACCGACGTCGGCCTGCTGTCGGCGCAGATGCCGGGCTACCTGACGCTGCCCAAGGACCGCGAATCGACCTTCGAAGAGTACATGGCGACACGGCAGTACAAGCCGCTGCGGCCGGGCCAGACAAGCTACTGGCAGAACTATCGGAAGTTCTTCGTCAGTTTCCAGAAGGCGATCTACGGCGACGCCGCGCGCGCCGACAACGACTGGGCCTACGACTGGCTGCCCAAGCTCGACAATGACGGCTACGACATCCTGCGCGCCTTCGAGATGATGTCGAAGGGCGAGATGGCAGGCTACATCTGCCAGGGCTTCAATCCGCTGCAGGCCTTCCCCGATCGCGGCAAGATCCGCCGCGCCCTGAGCCGGCTCAAGTTCCTGATCACGATGGATCCCCTCGATACCGAGACCTCGCGCTTCTGGGAGGATGTCGGGCCGCAGAATCCATCGAAACCCGAGGACATCCAGACCGAGGTCTTCCAGCTTCCGACCACCTGCTTCGCCGAGGAGGACGGTTCGCTCGTCAACTCGGCGCGCTGGCTGCAATGGCACTGGAAGGCGGCCGACGGGCCAGGCGAGGCGCGGTCGGACATCTGGATCATGGCCGGCATCTTCCAGCGCCTGCGCGCGCTCTACCGGCGCGAAGGCGGCGCGTTCGCCGACCCCATTCTGAACCTCGCCTGGGACTACCTGGATCCGTCGAGCCCCAATCCGGATGAACTGGCCCGGGACCTGAACGGCCACGCATTGGCCGACGTGCGTGACGGTGACGGCCTGCTCTCCCTGCAGGCCGGCCGGCTGCTCGACGGCTTCGGCCAGCTGCGCGACGATGGCACGACGGCCTGCGGTTGCTGGATCTTCGCCGGCTGCTACACCGAGCAGGGCAACCAGATGGCGCGACGCGACGCCAGCGACCCGCGCGAGCAGGGCATCGCACCGAACTGGGGGTGGGCATGGCCGGCCAACCGACGCATCCTCTACAATCGCGCCAGTGCCGACCCCGACGGCAAGCCGTGGAATCCGGCGAAGTCGCTGATCGAGTGGAACGGTAGCCGCTGGATCGGGCTCGACGTTCCCGACTATGGCGTCACCACGCCGCCGTCGGCCGGCGTCGGCCCGTTCATCATGAATGCCGAGGGTGTGGGACGTCTGTTTGCGCGCGACCAGATGGCCGACGGCCCGTTCCCCGAGCACTATGAGCCCTTCGAATCGCCGTCGCCGAATGTGCTGCATCCGGCCGTGCCGAACAATCCGGCGGCGCGGGTCTTCGCCGACGACCGGGCCATGTTCGGCACAGCCAGGGATTTCCCCTATGTCGGCACGACCTACCGGCTGACCGAGCATTTCCACTTCTGGACCAAGCACGCGCGCATCAACGCCATCCTGCAGCCCGAGGAGTTCGTCGAGATCGGGGAGGCGCTGGCGCGCGAGAAGGGAATCGCCGATGGGGGCTGGGTGCGGGTGTCCTCGCGCCGCGGCGCGATGGTGTGCAAGGCCTGCGTGACCAAGCGCCTGCGGCCGATGATCGTCGACGGCCGGCCGACCCATGCCGTCGGCGTGCCCCTACACTGGGGCTTCACCGGCCAGACGCGCAAGGGCTACGGCGCCAACACGCTCACCCCGTCCGTCGGCGACGCCAATACCCAGACGCCCGAGTTCAAGGCGTTCCTGGTCAATGTCGAGAAGGCGGACCCGCCGCCGTCCGGCCCCGCCGCCTGAATCAGCGCCTGAAGGAGCCCGCATGTCCCTGCAATCCCAGGACTACATACGGCGCTCGGCCTCGACGCTGACGCCGCCGTCGGCCCGCCGTCACGAGCTCGAGGTGGCGAAGCTGATCGACGTCAGCCGCTGCATCGGCTGCAAGGCCTGCCAGTCGGCGTGCATGGAATGGAACAACCTGCGCGACGAGGTCGGCCACTTCGAGGGCAGCTACGAGAATCCGCACGATCTCGATCCCAGCACCTGGACGCTGATGCGCTTCACCGAGTGGGAGGACGAGAAGGGCAACCTGGAATGGCTGATCCGCAAGGATGGCTGCATGCATTGCGAGGATCCGGGTTGCCTGAAGGCCTGCCCGGCGCCCGGCGCGATCGTCCAGTACGCCAACGGGATCGTCGACTTCATCAGCGAGAACTGCATCGGTTGCGGCTACTGCGTCATCGGCTGCCCGTTCGACATCCCGCGCGTCAGTCCGGTCGATCACAAGTCCTACAAGTGCACCTTGTGCTCTGACCGTGTCTCGGTGGGACTGGAACCGGCCTGCGTGAAGGCCTGCCCGACCGGCGCGATCCTGTTCGGCTCCAAGGCCGACATGACCGACTGGGCCGGTGAGCGCATCGCCGACCTGAAGTCGCGCGGCTTCGACAAGGCCGGCCTCTACGACCCGGCCGGCGTCGGCGGCACGCACGTCATGTATGTGCTGCATCATGCCGATCGGCCGTCGCTCTATGCCGGGTTGCCGGAAAATCCGCGCATAAGCCCGCTGGTCAGCGCCTGGAAGGGCTTCCTGAAGCCGCTGGCGCTGGCCGGGCTCGCCGCCACGGCGATCGCCGGATTCGTGCACTGGATCGTGGTCGGCCGGAACGACGTACAGCCCGGGGACGAAACCGAAGCCGAGCATCATCTGTCGGATAGGGGAGGACCGGGATGAGGCGCACTGACCGGACCATCGTGCGCCATGGCGTGACAGGGCGCCTCAACCACTGGCTCACCGGCCTCTGCTTCGTGCTGCTGCTGTTGTCGGGCCTGTCGATGTTCCATCCGCTGCTTCATTGGCTGGCCGGCCTGTTCGGGGGCGGCCAGTGGGCCCGGGCGGTGCATCCCTGGATAGGCGTCGTGCTCACCGTCAGTTATGCCGGCATGATCGTTCAGTATTGGCGTGACAACGGCTGGACGCGGGACGACCTGGCCTGGCTGCGCGCCATCGGGCGCGTGCTGCGCAATAGCGAGGATGTCCCCGAGGTCCCGCGCTTCAATGCTGGCCAGAAGGGCGTCTTCTGGTCGATGGCGCTGCTGGTGCCGGCCCTGTTCCTGAGTGGGCTGGCGATCTGGCACGTCTACTTCGCGTCCTACGTCACCATCGAGCAACAGCGCATCGCCGCCCTGGTTCACAGCCTGGCGGCGCTGGCTGCGATCGTGGTCTGGATCGTCCATGTCTACGCCGCGCTGTGGGTCAGGGGCTCGATGCGGGCAATGACTCGGGGAGACGTCACGCCGGGCTGGGCGTGGCGCCATCATCGCAAATGGTTCCGGCAACTGGCGGCGAAACGGTGAGGCGCGCCACGACGCCGACGGCGGCGCGGCCATCGATGCAGGCCAGCGTGCCGGCACCCGAGGCGCTGATCCTGCCGGATCCTTCCCTGAGATTCGGCCGCACTGCCGCACGGCTGGCTTCCTTGTCGGCTGGCCATCCGATGGCGGACTGGCTGGGCTTCTTGGCGCGGCTCGCCAGCGCTCAGCATGCCGCCGCCGGGGCGTTGCCGTCGCCGGCCGTGCCGTCCCTTGCCCTCATCGAGGCGGCCGTGCGGGCGCGCCGGCCGCCGCTCGCGCCGGAGGACCGGCCGCGTGAACCGCAATGGCGCGCCGCGCTGGCGGTCATGCTCGACTCGGTCGACGCGTCGCTACTGCCGACGCCGGCGCGTCGCGCCGCCGAAGCCCTGCAGCGGCGCGAGGTCGATTCGGTCGAGCGGCTGGCCGACGATTTCCTGCGCGGTGCCCTCGCTGCCGAGGATGCCTCGGAGGCGCTCTATGTCGCGGCCGCCATGCAGGTCCACTTCACGTGCCAGGCTGCCGGGCTGCCGGCGGCTGCCCTGCGCCTGCTGCCGCAGCGTGGCCTCTGCCCGTGCTGCGGCTCGCCCCCCGTGTCGGGCATGGTGACCGAGGCGGCGACGCCACGCGGCGCGCGCTACCTGCACTGCTCGCTCTGTGCGACGGCCTGGAACCACGTGCGGGCGGTCTGCATCACCTGCGGCGAGTCGGGAAAGCTCTCCCTGCAGGCGATCGACGGCGATGCGGGCGTGGTCAAGGCCGAGGCGTGCGGCGCCTGCGGGACCTACGCCAAGACGATCTACCAGGCACGCGACATGGCCGCCGATCCGGTGGCCGACGACCTCGCCTCGCTCGGCCTGGATGTGCTGGTCTGCGACGCCGGCTGGTCGCGCCATGCGGCCAACCCGCTGCTGCTTGCCGCGGGGCAGTGACGCGCCCCGGCCGGATTTGCCTGCAGTGCAGGCACGCGGCGGCATGATCTTGCCGGAAGGTTGAATCCGGAGAGCCGCTGATATTTTCCCTCCCCCGGCTGCGGAGCGCAAAAAGTCTGATATCCTCGGCAGACCATTGACAATAATCTTGGTTATTGTATCTTGTCGTAATTGATTACTAATGTAATTGACTCTCACCTCCAGGCCGCAAACGGTCGGAGGCCGGATCGCCCGGCGAGGAGGAACGACGTGCCGCTTTCATCGCGCATCTACGAGGTGGACGACATCTCAGCCGTCCAGGAGCTGTATCACAGCAACGGCTGGACCGACGGGCTGCCGATCGTGCCGCCCACGGCCAACGCGGTGCAGGTCTGTCTCGACTGGGCGATGATGGCGCCCGACCAGCTCATCGGCATCGAGCCGGTGCGTGGGCTGGCGATCACCGCCGAGAAGCTTGCCGTCAATGCCGTCATGGCCGGCTGCCTGCCGATGCACTTCCCGGTCGTCGTGACCGCCTGGCAGGCGATGATGCGCGAGGAGTTCCTGCTGCACGGCGCCACCGCCAGCACCGGCGGCTGCGCCGTGCTGGTGGTGCTGAACGGACCGATCCGGCGCGAGATCGGCGCCAGCGGCGGCTTCAACGCGCTCGGCAACAGCGATCGCGCCACCGCCGCGATCGGCCGCGCGCTGCGGCTCTGCCTGATCAACCTGATGGACGTGCGGCCGGGCGCCATCGACCGGTCGACGCTGGGGCATCCCGGCAAGTTCAGCTACTGCATCGCCGAGGACGAGGAGGATTCGGCCTGGCTGTCGCTGTCGGAACAGCGCGGGCTGCCGCGCGAGGCTTCGGCGGTGACGGTGATGGCGGCAGGTGCGCCGCGCCAGCTCATGAACGAGTGGACGACGAAGCCGGAGGAGATCCTCGAGACCTTCGCCGCCGAGATGCGCGCCAACCTGCGGCATTATTCGATCCATGCCGGCAACTATGCGCTGATCATCCCCAAGCAGTTGCGCGACCACCTGCAGGCGGCGAGGTGGAGCAAGAGCGACATCGCCGCCTTCATCCACGAGCGCGCACGCATCCATCGCCGCGAATGGGCGGAGGTCGGCAAGGGCGCGGTGGTGCGCGACCGCGGCGACAGCGTCTATCCGGCGATGGACTCGGCCGACCAGCTCTTGGTCGTGGCGGCCGGCGGGCCGGCCGGCGGCTTCGGCGCGGTCATCCCGCCCTGGCTGGGCAACAAGAGCCACGCCGTGACCTTGCCGATCGGCGCCTGCGTCGATTGCGAGCCGCCGGCGAACGCATTATCCGCGGAAATGAAGATGGAGGTGCCGTCATGACGTTCCGTGTCCTCGATCCCACGCCCGGGACCGCGGTCCCGCCCGGCCAGCTCGCGCCGCGGCTCGACACGCTGGCGGGCAGGACGGTGGGCTTCATCTCCAACGGCAAGGAAGGCACCAAGGGGTTCTTCGCCCATCTCGATCGCATCCTGCGGGAGGAGCACGGCGTCGCCCGGGTGGTGAGCCGCACCAAGTCCAACTACAGCGCTCCGGCCGACGCCGATATCGTGGCGGAGATCAAGGGCTGGGACGCCGTCGTCTCGGGTATCGGGGATTGAGGCAGCTGCTCATCGTGCAGTCTGCACGACTCCGTCACTGCTGAACGTCTCCTCGTTCCCGCCTTCAGCGTCATGACCTCTCGGTTCGCCAGCGCCGCTGAGCTGATGAGCCGCGTGCTCGGCATGCCCGGCTACCGCTTCGCCACGATCGGCCATCCGGTCAGCAGCGCCTCCGACGCAGAGCTCGAGGCGATGGCGCGGCTGGCGATCGAGCAGGGTTGCGGGCTCCTGGTCCGTGCCTGACGCAACCTGCTGTTCTGCCGCGCGTTGTTGCCGGCAGAAGAACAGGGAGATACGGCATGAAACCGCTCGTGGTATTCGGCGGGGTGCTGATCGCGATCGGCCTGGCGGCCTTGGCGATCGACAACATCACCTTCACCGAGAAGCGCACGCTGGTCGATGCCGGCCCGATCAAGGTCACTGCCGACGAGCAGCGCTCCGTTCCCATTCCCACGATTGCGGGCGTGGTTGCGCTGGTTGTCGGCGCCGGCATGATCGTCTTTGGTCGGCACGCCCGCGGCTGACGCCGCGAAGGGCTGCACGATCAGGCCCGACCCCAGAGCCGGCGGGTCGCGATCGCCGCACCCTCGCGCAGGCTCTCGAGCTTCGCCCACACGACGTCCTCGGCCACCAGCTCCGAGCCGGCAAAGGTGCCGAAGCCGCAGTCGCTCGAGGCGATGATGCGGCTGCGGTCGCCGACCGCGTCGACCGCCTCGCAGATGCGGTTGGCGATCACCTCGGGATGCTCGACGAAGTTGGTCGTCGAATCGATGACGCCGGGCAGCAGCAGGAAGTCCGTCGGCAGCCGGGCGCGCTTCAGCGCGGCGTACTCGTGCTGGTGACGCGGGTTGGCGAATTCGACGCTGAGTGCACCAACCGAGGCCTGCGTCAGCACGGGCAGGATGTCGGCCAGCGGTACGTCATGGATGTGCGGGCCGTCGTAGTTACCCCAGCAGCAGTGCAGGCGGATGCGTTCGCGCGGGATGCCGGCCAGCGCCTCGTTGAGCGCCGCCACATGCATTTCGGCGATCTCCAGGAACTCGGGCACCGTCTTGTCGTGGAACAGCACCGTGCGTTCCATGGCGAGGTCGGGCGCATCGATCTGCAGCACGAAGTGCTGCGCGATCAGCGCGTATTCCTTGCGCATCTCGCGGGCCAGCGCGAACACGTAGGCCTCGTGGCTGTCGTAGTGCGCATTCAGCATCGTCGTGGCGATGATGCCGGGCGAAGCCGCGGTCATGAACGCCTCGGCCGGTGGCGCGTCGAGCGCTTCGAGCGCGGCGCGAAACATGCGGCACTCCTCCTCGGCGGGCGTCAGGTCCTCGTAGCGCACGGCCGCGATCGCCTGCGGCGCGTTGGATATCCTGGCGCGCCGCGGGAAACGCTGGCGCAGCTGCGCCACCAGAGACGGAAAATCGACGTAGTCGCGCGGCCGCGGGCGATTGGACTCGCCGCCGAAGCCCTGCATGCGCTGCGCCACGTAGGTCTGGAAGCCGACCCGCGGCTGCTCGCCATCGTTGATGACATCGACGCCGCAGGCCGACTGGCGGCGCACCACATGTTTCACCGCCGCCGCGCCCTGCCGCGCGAGCTCCGCGCGGTCGATGGACTCGCCGGCTTCTTCGCGGATCAGCAGGTCGCTCAGCGTCGCGTTGCGCGGCAGGCTGCCGACATGGGTGGTAAGGATCCTGTCGTCGCTGCGGCGCATGGAAGGCGGCCCTTACGGCAGGTCCAGGCGCACGCTGACCGCGGCGCTGGCGATCACGGCGGGATCGTTGTTGTCCGGATCGGGCACGTCGAGACCGCCCTTGACCGCCGTAACCGTCACGATGCCGTGCGGCAGCGAGGCACGTACCTTGTCAAGATCGACCTTGTCGGGCTGCTGCACGCCGATCGTGACGTCGACGAACATGCTGGTCTTGGGATTGATCTTCAGCGTCCGGATCATGGCGAGCGAGCTGTGGTGCAGGGCGTCCTGCACCGCGCGCAGCGCGGCCTTGGTGTAGTCGCCGCCATGCAGATCGTTGCCGGTGCCGAGCTCGAGGATCACGCGCTTCGCGGGCATTGTTGTCGCTCCTCAGAGATCGAGCCGGACGACGGCCGCCGCCTGGGCGATCACCGTCTTGTCCGTGCCCGCTTCGTTGGGAATCTCCAGCCCGCCCTCGATCACCGAGACGGTGCCCGTGCCGTGCGGCAGCACGGCCAGCACCTCGGCCTTGTCGACGAGCTCGGGCCGCGGCACGCCGATCAGCACCTCGACCTTCATGTCGTCGCTCGACTTGCCGAGCGCCGTCGCCACGGTGAGCGAGTTGTGCCACAGCGCGTCGCGCAGCGCCCGGACCGCGGCCTTGGTGTAGTCGCCGCCGCGGATGTCGGTTCCCATGCCGATCTCGAGCGCCACTCTCTTCAGTGCCATGGCATGCCCTCCTCCGTGTCTGGCCCGGTTCCAGGCCTAGCCCTTCTGGGCCAGGCCGGCTTTCTCGAGCAGCGGCTTGACGTCGACATAGTACTTCTCGGCGAAAGCACGATACTCACCCGGCGTCTTGTACCATGGAAGCTGCAGGAACTTCGCCAGGTACTCGTTGACCTTGGGCTCGCCCATCGCCTGACGGAAGGCCTGGTAGATCGCTTCGACGACCTCCGACGGCATGTTCTTCGGCCCGACGAGGCCATAGGGGCTCTGCCCGACCACGTTGATGCCGAGGTCGATGAGTGTCGGCGTGTCCTTGTACTTGGGCAGGCGCTGTTCGGTGGCCAGCGCCAGGACGCGGCACTGGCGGTCATCGACGAACGGCGCCCACTGCGCTGCATCGGCGATGAAGTGCACCTGGTCGCTGAGCAGCGCCTGCATCCACTCCGCGCCGCCCTTGTAGGGAACGGTGGTGAAACGCGCGCCGGTTGCCTGCTCGACCTCGATCATCAGGAGCTGACCCGTGCCGCCGACGCCGGAAGTGCCATAGTTGTACTTTTCCGGCTCCTTCTTTCCGGCGGCGACCAGCTCTTCCATCGTCTTCCACGGTGCGTTGGCGCGCACGACGATACCCATCGTGTAGCCGCTCAGTCCGCAGATGTAGGTGAAGTCCTTCAGCGGGTCCCAGTTGGTCTTCTGGTAATGCGGATAGCGCAGGCTGTTGATGCTCATGACGGCCAGCGTCTGGCCGTCGGGCTTGGCATTCATCAGCATGGCCGGGGCGAGCGTGCCGGCGGCACCGGCCTTGATGTCGACGATGACCTGCTGACCCAGCACCTTGGTCACGGTCTCGCCCAACATGCGGACGTGGACGTCGGTCACGCCGCCGGCTGCGAACGGATTGTAGATCGTGATTGGCTTTTCCGGCTTCCAGCGGCTCTGGCCACGCGCCACCATTGGGGCAGCGAGAGCCGATGCGCCGGCGAGCGCGGCAAGATGACGGCGCCGAAGGCGCACGGTCGTGGACATTGCGGGTCCTCCCTGGACTCTACATTGGACGCAACAGAAGAACGGCCGCCACAGCCGGCGGCCGCTCGCTATTACTGGCCAAATGGGGCCGCGTTAAGCCTTATTGCGGGCTGCGTCGATGCTCCACGGGCCGGGCCCGGCGGCTGCCAGGTAGAGGAAGACGAAGCAATAGAGCGCCGCCAGCTCACCCCGGTTGAGGATGGGGAAGAAGCCCTGCGGGGCATGAGCCATGAAGTAAGCCACCGCCGTCATGCCCGACGCGATGAAGGCGGCGGGCCGGCTGAACAGGCCCATGACCAGCAGGATGCCGCAGATGAATTCGATGATGCCGGCGTAGCCGGGCATCGACATCAGGCTGAAGTTCGCCGGTACGGCGCCGGCTGGAAACGCGAGAAGCTTCCCCGTGCCATGCTGCAGGAAGAGCAGGCCGGATGCGATACGCAGCACGCTGAGCAGGCGCGGCGCCCAGGCCGCGCCGATCGCGTCGAAACTCATCAGATGCAATCTCCCTTGGTTGGGAGACGATCTTGTCTGCAGCGTTCTCTTTCGACAACCGGCTGGACGGCTACGCCACTGGTGCGGGCGGTCCCGGGGGATGGAGAGGCGGCGGCGGCATGTCCTCGGGCAGGGGGCGGCCGGGCTGCGGCATCTCGGGTGGAATCGGGTCGGTTTTGCCGGGAGGTGGCGGCACCGGCATGGGCTCGTTCGGCGGCTTGGCCATGGAGGTCTCCTGCGTTTGAAAAGGAATGCCCGCCTTGCGGCGGGCACCCCTCGGCAGCGGTCGGGCCTTACTGATCGCGCTGCTGCGGCTGTCCGGGCTTCTGGCCCGGCGGCTGTTGGTTAGGCTGTTGGTTCTGCCGCTGCTGCTGCTCGCGCTGCTGGCGCTCGCGCTGCTGCTGGTCACGCTCCTGAGACTGCGGATTGCGGTCCTTGGGATCGTTCATCGCTAGCCCTCCTTGGTTATCTGGCGGCTCCGACATGGTTGCCGCTTTGGACCAACGCCCCCTTCCGGAACGGGTTGCTGGCCGGTCCGTTCACCTCCTGCAGCCCGACACATGAGATGTGGAGACAGGACGATGAGGAGGAAATGTGCGCTTGTCGTGCTGGCAGCATGGTGTGCGGCCCTGCCGGCAGTGGCATGGGCGGCCTCGGAGGCCGATTGCGCTGCACAATGGAGAAGCGCCGACGGCAATAACGACGGCGTACTCAGCGGCCCGGAGGC
>QFCS01002023.1_pt1 | contig 43867 bp, 34 predicted proteins | sample 3576561 | NCBI WGS metagenome assembly QFCS01 | reverse complement strand
GGAGAGACCTTGCTTCAGCGAACCGGCGGCTGGTCGTTACTTCCGTCGTCTCGACCAAGGCCCGCAGGGCCGCGTGGAGAGACCTTGCTTCAGCGAACCGGGCTTCGACGAATCGGCGGCTCGGTATTGAGCGAAGGTCGGGAACTCACGCCATGAGGCCCGCATGATGAAGATCGGCATCATCTCCGATACCCACGGCCTGCTGCGGCCCGAGGCGGTGGCGCGGCTGGCGGACGTCGATCACATCCTCCACGCCGGCGACATCGGCCGGCCCGAGGTGATCGAGGAGCTGCGCCGCCTCGCCCCGGTGACGGCGGTCCGCGGCAATGTCGACCGGGAGGCCTGGGCCGACGCCTGGCCCGAGACGGCGCGCGTCACCCTGGCGGGCCGCTCGATCCATGTGCTGCACGACCTCAACGCGCTCGACCTAGACCCCGCGGCGGCCGGCATCGAGGTCGTCGTCTCGGGCCATTCGCACCGCCCGAGGATCGCGACCACGGACGGCGTGCTCTACCTCAATCCCGGCAGCGCGGGGCCGCGCCGCTTCAGCCTGCCCATCGCACTGGCGACGCTGGAGCTCGACGGCGACACCGTGCGGCCCGACCTCCACATGCTGGTCCCCTGAAGGGACGTCCCCTGAAGGGAGGCCGTCCGATCAGCTCCGGCGGTCGCGCGCCGCCAGGCCCGCCCGCCGCAGCGCATCGGCCATCGCACCACCCGGCGAAGAAGCCCTGGCCGGCGAAGGACCCTTACCCGGCGAAGCACCCTTGCCCGGCGGCGGACCGGCCGGACGACGCGCGGGACCAGCTCGCTCGCCCCGCCCCTCGGAGCCCCGCGCCTCGGATCCGCGCGCCTGGCCGCGCGCCGGGCTTCCCGCCTCGTCGTCGAGCCGCAGCGTCAGGCTGATGCGCTTGCGCGGCTTGTCGACGTCCAGCACCTTCACGCGCACGATGTCGCCCGGCTTCACCACGGCGCGCGGGTCCTTCACGAAGGTCCGCGACATCGCCGACACATGCACCAGCCCGTCCTGGTGGACGCCGACATCGACGAACGCCCCGAACGCGGCGACGTTGGTCACGACGCCTTCCAGCACCATGCCCGGCGCGAGATCGTTGAGCGTCTCGATGCCGGCCTTGAACTCCGCCGTCCTGAAGGCCGGGCGCGGATCGCGTCCCGGCTTCTCCAGCTCGCGCAGGATGTCGGTCACGGTGGGCAGGCCGAACCGCTCGTCGACGAACGACGCCGGCGACAGCGCCCGCAGCACCGGCGCATTGCCGATCAGCGTGTCGATGCCGCTCCGGGTCGCGGCGATGATCCGGTGCACCACGGGATAGGACTCGGGATGCACCGCCGAGGCGTCGAGCGGATCGTCGCCGCCGGGGATGCGCAGGAAGCCGGCGCACTGTTCGAACGCCTTGGGCCCGAGCCGCGGCACGTCCTTCAGCGTCTTGCGCGAGCGGAAGGCGCCGTGCGCGTCGCGGTGCGCGACGATGCTCTGGGCCAGCGACGCGCCGATGCCCGACACGCGCGACAGCAGCGGCGCCGACGCCGTGTTGAGGTCGACGCCGACGCCGTTGACGCAATCCTCGACCACCGCGTCGAGCGAGCGCGACAGCTTGAATTCGCTGAGATCGTGCTGGTACTGGCCGACGCCGATCGACTTCGGATCGATCTTCACCAGCTCCGCCAGCGGATCCTGCAGCCGGCGCGCGATCGACACCGCGCCGCGCAGCGTCACGTCGAGGCCGGGCAGCTCCTCCGACGCATAGGCCGACGCCGAATAGACCGAGGCGCCGGCCTCCGACACCACGACCTTGTGCAGCTTGAGCTCGGGCAGCCCCTTCACCAGCTCGATCGCGAGCTTGTCGGTCTCGCGCGAGGCGGTGCCGTTGCCGATCGCGATCAGCTCCACCCCGTGCTCGCGCACCAGCCGCGCCAGGATGGCCAGCGCCTCGTCCCAGCGCCGCTGCGGCTCGTGCGGAAAGATCGTGCTGGTGGCCACCACCTTGCCGGTGGCGTCGACCACCGCGACCTTCACGCCGGTGCGGAAGCCGGGATCGAGTCCCAGCGTCGGCCGCGCGCCGGCGGGCGCGGCCAGCAGCAGGTCGCGCAGGTTGGCGGCGAACACCCGCACCGCCTCTTCCTCGGCCGCCGTCCACAGGCGCAGCCGCAGGTCGATCGACAGCATGACGATGATCTTCGTGCGCCACGCCCAGCGCGCGGTCTCGGCCAGCCACCTGTCGCCCGGCCGTCCCTGGTCGGTGATGCCGAACGCCTTCATGATGCGCAGCTCGTAGACGCTGGGCGCCGGCGGCGTGCCGGGCGGGGGCGGGGAAGGGCGCGTTGCCGGATCATCCGGCTCCATCGACAGGGCGAGGATGTCCTCGCGCTCGCCGCGGAACAGCGCCAGCACGCGGTGCGACGGCATCCTGGCCAGCGCCTCGGAGAAATCGAAATAGTCGCTGAACTTGGCGCCCGCCTCGGCCTTGCCCTCGCGCACCTTGGAAACCAGGTGCCCGCTGGTCCAGAATTCCTCGCGCAGGGCGCCGATCAGGTCGGCATTCTCGGCGAAGCGCTCGACCAGGATGGCGCGCGCCCCGTCGAGCGCCGCCGCCACGTCGGCGACGCCCTTGTCGGCGACGTTCCGGTCGGCCGAGACGAAGGGCGCGGCGCTGTCGGCCGGCACGTGCTGCGGCTCCTTCAGCAGCAGGTCGGCGAGCGGCGCGAGTCCGGCCTCCTTGGCGATCTCGGCCTTGGTGCGGCGCTTGGGCTTGTAGGGCAGATAGATGTCCTCGAGCCGGCCCTTGCTGTCGGCCGCCAGGATCGCCGCTTCCAGCGTCGCATCGAGCTTGCCCTGCTCGCGCACGGATTCCAGGATGACCGTGCGCCGCGCCTCCAATTCGCGCAGATAGCGCAGCCGCTCCTCGAGCGTGCGCAGCTGCGCGTCGTCCAGCGATCCGGTGGCTTCCTTGCGGTAGCGCGCGATGAAGGGAACGGTGGCGCCGCCGTCGAGCAGATCGACCGCGGCCTGGACCTGCAGCTCCTTGACCCCGAGTTCTTCGGCAATGCGCGCCTGGACGGAAACCACCAAGAAACACCTCTTCGATCGGAGCCGCGGGAGACGCGGGTATGACGGGCGTGCCTGTGATACTTCAAGCGCTTTGTTTCGCCGCCGCCCTGCGGACCTCGGTCGGGACCGCGGTGGCTCTCTTCCTCCGTCGTCTCGACCGGAGCGCGGAGCGCGAAGCGGAGAGACCTTGCTTCCACGAACTCGTTATCCCGTCGTCTCGACCGGAGCGCGGAGCGCGGAGCGGAGAGACCTTGCCTCCACGACCAGCCGCCCGTTCGTCGAAGCAAGGTCTCTCCACGCGGCCCTGCGGGCCTTGGTCGAGACGACGATCTTTTTCCGTCGTCTCGACCGTAGCGCGGAGCGCGGAGCGGAGAGACCTTGCTTCCACGAACTCGTTATCCCGTCGTCTCGACCGTAGCGCGGAGCGCGGAGCGGAGAGACCTTGCCTCCACAATCAGCCGTCCGTTCGTCGAAGCGAGGTCTCTCCGCGCGGCCCTTCGGGCCTTGGTCGAGACGACGAACTTTTTCCGTCGTCTCGACCGTAGCGCGGAGCGCGAAGCGGAGAGACCTTGCCGCCACGAACTCGTTATCCCGTCGTCTCGACCGTAGCGCGGAGCGCGAAGCGGAGAGACCTTGCCTCCACGACCAGCCGCCCGTTGGTCGAAGCAAGGTCTCTCCACGCGGCCCTTCGGGCCTTGGTCGAGACGACGAACTTTTTCCGTCGTCTCGACCGTAGCGCGGAGCGCGAAGCGGAGAGACCTTGCCTCCACGACCAGCCGCCCGTTCGTCGAAGCAAGGTCTCTCCACGCGGCTCTGCGGGCCTTGGTCGAGACGACGAAAGTAATCCCGTCGTCTCGACCGGAGCGCGGAGCGCGGAGCGGAGAGACCTTGCCTCCACGAGCAGCCGCCAGATCGCTGAAGCGAGGTCTCTCCACGCGGCCCTTCGGGCCTTGGTCGAGACGACGAACTTTTTCCGTCGTCTCGACCGTAGCGCGGAGCGCGGAGCGGAGAGACCTTGCCTCCACAATCAGCCGTCCGTTCGTCGAAGCAAGGTCTCTCCGCGCGGCCCTTCGGGCCTTGGTCGAGACGACGAAAGTAACGCCCAGCCGCCGGTTCGTCGAAGCAAGGTCTCTCCACGCGGCCCTGCGGGCCTTGGTCGAGACGACGGTGGTTCCGGCCGGGGCTACAGAACCTCACGCGAAAGATCGGACCATTCCGGATTGGCCGCGTCGATCAGGGCGACCTTCTTCTCCCGACGCCATCGCTTGATCTGCTTTTCCCGTTCGATCGCATCCGGCGCCGTGTCATGAGCCTCGATGTAGACGAGCCGCGTGATGTTGTACTGGCTCGTATGAACGGACAGGCCGCGCCGATGCTCTTCGAGTCGCCGGCCGAGATCGGTGGTCACGCCGACATACAACGCCCGGCCGTTCGGACTGGCGAGGATGTAGACAACCGGACGTCGAGGCATGAGGGTATAATACCACCGCGTTATCCCGTCGTCTCGGAGACCTTGCCGCCGCGACCAGCCGCTGGTTCGTCGAAGCAAGGTCTCTCCACGCGGCCCTGCGGGCCTTGGTCGAGACGACGGGCATCTTCCTCCGTCGTCTCGACCGGAGCGCGGAGCGCGAAGCGGAGAGACCTTGCCTCCACGACCAGCCGCCCGTTGCCCAGCCGCCGGTTCGTCGAAACAAGATCTCTCCACGCGTCGTCGTCGGCGATCAGTAATCCCAGAAGGCCGGGATCCAGCGGAAGGTGTCGCCGTCGACCGCGACCCGGCCGACCGACGGGAAGGGCAGGTGGGTGGCCACCAGCGTCTCGCCGTTCGCCGCCATCTCGCGCAGGAGCGCGATGCGGACGCGGGCCGCCTCCTCGGGATCGTGCTCGAAGCCGTTGTGCCAGTCGGGATGCTCGAATGCGACCGGGAACAGCGCGTCGCCGGCGAAGGTCAGCCGCTCGCCGCCCGACGCCAGCCGGACCACGCTGTGCCCGGGCGTGTGCCCGCCGGTGCGGCGGACGACCACGCCCGGCGCCACCGTGTGCTCCTCGTCGAACGTGCGCAGCTGGTGGCGGTACGTGTCGAGGAACCGCCGGGCCGTCGACCGCAGCACCTTCGGCACCGGCGACGGCATGTCGGTCCGGGCGAAGTCGGGCGCGGCCCAGAACGCGACCTCGGTGGCGGACACGTGGATTCGCACGTCCGGCCGCAGCCGCTCCTTCACGCCCTCGACGAGCAGCCCGCCGACATGGTCCATGTGCAGGTGGGTCAGCACCACGTCGGTGATGTCGGCGAGATCGATGCCGGCGGCCGCCAGCCGCGGCACCATGTACCCGGCCCGCGGGAAGCCGGGATATTCGCCGCCCAGGCCGGAATCGACCAGGATGGTCCGGCCGCCGCTCTGCACTACCAGCACGTTGAGCGGCCAGTCGAACTTGTCCGGCGGCAGGCACATGTCCTGAAACCAGGCCGCCCGCACGGCCGGGTCGACATTGGTCGCCAGCGTCGCGGTGGGCAGCAGCAGCACGCCGTCGCTGACCACCAGCACGTCGATCTCGCCGACCTTCACCGCATAGCGCGACGGCACCAGCTCCTCGTGCCGCACCTCCTTGGGCCCCGGCGCGGCGGGGCGTGAAACGATATCCAGGCTCATGTCTGTCTCCTGTTGATCGCCGCCTTGCACGCGGCACCGGCGACGCTACGGAGAGCCATGGCCGCGGTCGATTGAGCCGGGGCAGAGGACGATCGATACGAGGGTATGGGTCGAACCATTCCCTCCGTCGTCTCGACCGGAGCGAAGCGCAGCGGAGAGACCTTCCCTCAACGACAAGCCGCCGCTTCGTCGAACCGACGCCGCGACCCGGCGCCCCTCGCCCCCCGTCGCCCCCCGTCGTCTCTAGCGGTTGAGGCGGAGGATGGCGCTGCCCCCGGGGTAGCGCATGGTGCCGTCGAGCCGGCCGTCGGCCACGCGCGAGAGGGCCAGTTCGGACGGACCGCTCGTGACGCTCACGGCGTCGGCCGTGACGCTGCAGCGCGGCGCCCACAGGGAGATCTGCACCAGTTCGGGCGTATTGAAGCGGCAGAAGACCTTGCCGCTGCTCTGCCGCTCGACGATGAGGCTGAACGGCGACGATTGCAGGCCGACGCCGCCGACATTGCGGACCTGCAACCCGTCCCACCGTCCCAGCGCCCAGTCGCCCAGCGATCCGGCGTAGGCGGACGGTGGATCGGACGGCGCGGACTCGGCGAGCGCATAGAGACAGCCGGGAAAGGCCGAGGACGACAGCGTGAGGCCGCGCGACGGCACGCTGCCGGCGATGGTCACCCAGCCGACGCGGGGATGGCCGCTGTCGTACCGCATGTTGACGATCCCGTCGGCGCCGATCGGGCCGCGCTGCACCGACCCGGAGGGAATCTTCGCGACGAGCTCGCCGCCGTTGATGGTGAATCCGTAGGTCGCGCTGATCTTGGGGCACGAGGAGGGTGTCCCCGGCTGCAGGTATGTCGTTGCATTCCATGTCTGCGCCTGCGCGCCGGCGCCGAAGGCGAGGCCTGCAAGGGCCAATGCCGGAGTCCACTTCACGTTGCTCTCCCCCCAGTTGTTTCCCGTCTGACGCGGCACGATACCCGGCGGGAGGAACGCCGTCGGCATCCAGTTGGGTAACATGCCGCCAGCCGGAAGAGACCTTCCGCTTGGTCGAGACGACGAACTTTTTCCGTCGTCTCGACCGGAGCGCGAAGCGCGAAGCGGAGAGACCTTGTCTCCACGCCCAGCCGCCAGATCGTTGAAGCGAGGTCTCTCCGCGCGGCCCTCCGGGCCTTGGTCGAGACGACGAACTTTTTCCGTCGTCTCGACCGAAATGCGAAGCGCGGAGCGGAGCCGCCAGATCGCTGAAGCGAACTCGTTATCCCGTCGTCTCGACCGGAGCGCGAAGCGCGAAGCGGAGAGACCTCCTCTCCACGCCCAGCCGCCAGATCGTTGAAGCGAGGTCTCTCCGCGCGGCCCTCCGGGCCTTGGTCGAGACGACGAACTTTCTCCGTCGTCTCGACCGGAGCGCGAAGCGCGAAGCGGAGAGACCTTGCCTCCACGCCCAGCCGCCAGATCGTTGAAGCGAACTCGTTATCCCGTCGTCTCGACCGGAGCGCGAAGCGCGAAGCGGAGAGACCTTGTCTCCACGACCAGCCGCCAGATCGCTGAAGCGAACTCGTTATCCCGTCGTCTCGACCGGAGCGCGAAGCGCGAAGTGGAGAGACCTTCCCTCAACGCCCAGCCGCCAGATCGTTGAAGCGAGGTCTCTCCGCGCGGCCCTTCGGGCCTTGGTCGAGACGACGAACTTTTTCCGTCGTCTCGACCGAAATGCGAAGCGCGGAGCGGAGCCGCCAGATCGTTGAAGCGAACTCGTTATCCCGTCGTCTCGACCGTAGCGCGGAGCGCGAAGTGGAGAGACCTTCCCTCCACACCCAGCCGCCGCATCGTCGAACCGACGCCGCGACCCGGCTCACCCGCAACCTCAGGATCCGCCCAACGCGGCATCACCGCCGCGAAGAACGCCCGGTCCTGCGCCCGCCGCCTCGAACTGCGCCGACGTGCTCGGTCGTCCCGCCCTGGGCTACGACCTCGGGGCAACGATCGGCGTCGTCGGTGCTCCGTTCAGAATGGCCACAAACCGCTCGTCAGCCAGCAGACCTCGGGCAGCGCGTGCGAAAGCGGCCGTCCAGAGCGTGCGGGCTGGTCCGGCTGTCGTGCTGTCGAGCTTGGCGTAGCCCTTCTGGACGCTGGTGTAGACCACCGCGCGCTGCGCGTTGGACCAGACCTGCCACTCGACCGTCAGGCTGGCCTCGCCTTTGCCTGTCGTGAAATTGCCGAACCCGGCCATCGGAAAGCAGACGTTCATCTTGGGCCGCGTGACCACACCGGCGATGCGAAAGTCGGCCGCGATGTCCTTCTTGTCCGTGAACAGGTCGCCGCTTCCGACCGTTCTGGCGATACGATAGCCAGCTCGTGCAAACTCTTCCTGGAAGGCGTTTTCGAGTTCCTGGTCGTTCCACGCGAACTGCTCGGAGCCGGCCGTCGCCTCGACATGGGGAACGCAGGCGAGTCCGCCTTGCACCGTTATGACGCCTTCCCCTCGATTGTTCCTGACAATGGAACGCTGATAGACGATCGACTTCGTCGAGGCGAAGGACTCGGCCATTCTCGGGTCGACTTCACCCACGCGCTCGATTTGTTGCATGGGTGCGCACGCTGAAAGCAAGCCAAGCGCCAACACGGCCCATTTAAAGTGCATGTTCCCTCCCCCGAGGTTGTGTGGTAGCCGGCCCCACAACCAACTGTCAAGACGGAGGTGAGCTCTGCTTTAGCTCGGCAGGGAATGACACGATTGCACGTCATCCACGCGGGATGGCGGTCCTGCACAACGGAACTGCCCCTGTTTCTGCCGGCCCTGTGTGGCTTCGATCAAGCCGACTCTCCCAACGCCGCCATCACCGCCGCGAAGAACGCCCGGTCCTGCGCCCGCCGCGTCTCGAACTGCGACGGCGCGCCCCAGATCGCCCACTTCACGACGAGCGTGTCCTCGGCCGGGTTCACCAGGATGACCTGCCCGGCATTGCCGATCGCATAGAACACCGAGCGCCCGCCGCGCAGCGTCGCGTCGCCCGCGCCCATCTTGCTCGACACCACCCCGTCATGCTCGTGCAGCCACCACTGGAAGCCATAGGGCGTGCCGGCCGCGATCGAGGCGCGCGACGGCACCGTCGACTCCGCCATCCACCCCACCGGCACCAGCCGCGTCCCATCCGGCAACACCCCGCCCGCCAGCGCGATCAGCCCCAGCCGCCCGTAGTCGCGCAGCGTCGCGCTGATGCCCGACGCCGTGAAGGCGCTGCCGCCGTCCGCTTCGAGGTTCCAGGCGGCATCGCCCTCCATGCCGGCGCGCCGCCACACTTCGCGCTCCAGCTGCACCGGCGCCGTGTGGCCGAGCGCGCCTTCCAGCACCAGCCCCAGCAGCACCGTGTCGGCGCTGCAGTAGTTGAACACCGTGCCGGGCACGTTCGCCGGGCGGTCGCGCCGCCGGCCGAGATCGCGCAGCAGGTCGAGGAACGCGCCCTTGCGGCCCTGCACCGTGCAGAGCTGCAGCCGCGCCACGTCGCTCGACCGGTCGGTATAGTCCTCCGACCAGGCGACGCCCGACGTCATCTGCAGGCAGTGCCGCACCGACACGCCGTCATAGTGCGTGCCCGCGAGCGCCGGCACGTACCGCACGACCGGGTCGTCGACCGACGCGAGGTGCCCGTCGCGCACGGCCGTCCCGATCAGCAGCGAGGTCACCGACTTCGCCATCGAGCGCGAGGCCCACACCGTCGTCTCGTCGTTGCCGCGCGCGTAGCGCTCCAGCGCGATCTCGCCGTGCCGCAGCACCAGCAGCCCCGTGGCCTCGGCCGCCGCCATGTAGGCGTCGACGTCGACGCCCGCCCGCGCCAGCGCCGCGAGCAGCGCGCCCTCGTCCCGCCGCGGCAGCGCACGCACCGCGGCGCCCGCCTTCACCACCTGGGACGGGAAGAGGTGATGCATGTTGCGATGCGCCACCAGCTTCTGCGCGTCGTTCCACATGAACTGATCCGCAGGATGCGGCACTGCCGCTCGATCGGAGGAGGAGGCCAAGGGTAGGGAGCGAGGCTGCAGCATGGATCGGTGTTTCCCCCGCCATTTTCGGGAACGCAATCGCATAAGTCCCCCTCCGTCTCAACTATTTGCGACTTCGGCAGCGTCTAGGAGGGCGCCCGCTGGACTGTGCATGTTGATTCGGCTGATGATGTCGATCATGAGGCGCCACTTCAGATCAAAGGAGAGCTATGATGCGGAGAAAACGACCCGCGACATGCTTCCGAAATTTCTGGAGGCGAGGGGATTCGTCGATGTCCTTGACGAACGAAAAAAGTCCGGGGCCGCGCAGCAGCAAATCCTTCGCGCCATAGATGATAGAGGCCAGCCTGCGGCTTTGTGGGTGCGTTTATGCTGGCGTCAAAGCCGTGCTCGAAAACGGAACCGTGTATCATCCGCTGCCCAATTGTTGGCGAAGGTGAAATGTCGAGCGTGGATCAGCACTCTTCAAAAGAGGCTTGATCGGGCGCGCCGTGATGGAATCACCCACCTGCTGCTAGTCCAACGAGTTGGCAAGGTCATCGAACACGCGGCTGCTATCCCCTTGATGTCGGTGATCCCTGTTTGGAAGGCTCAAAGAGACAAGAGTTCAGAACTGATTCTGTTGGGCAAGCTCGGCAACCGCAAGAAGAACCACAACATGAACGGAGTCAGTCCGACTCTTTGGCTGAAGGATAGCAGCGCCCCAGAAATTGGCGCGATGCTTTGGAGGCATAAGGGTGTACGCGATTTGGCAAGGCTGCCGGAGCTGCCGCCACAGTTCCAGCGAATGATGTCCCATGACTCGATGGATGATCTGCCGGCGCTGGACTATGGGTTGCTCGGCGCGGATGGTGCCCCCCGAGTAGCTAGAATTACTTCAGGCGTGAAACGTGATCCTAAGGTACGAAAGGCCGTCCTGGATCGCAGCAAGGGTGCTTGCGAGCGCGTCAGCTGCCCTATTGGGCGGCGATACTCAGGGTTTCTTGATGTGCATCACATTCTCGGAGCACAGAAAAGCGATAGGTTGTGGAATTGCGTCGCGCTATGCCCAAACTGCCATCGCGACGCTCATGCAGCGCCAAATCGCAGCCAGATTAATGCTACATTGCTGAGGTTCGCATTCAAGTTCCGATAGCGCGGCTCGCACACCAAGGACTCTTGGTCTGTGTTACCTAGGGATAGATGCTCCAGCTAGTTTTCCAGTTCTGGATCTTCCCCTTGAGGGCGGGGCTCCACAGCATGGTTTGTTGGCAGCTGTAAGAGCGGATCAACGGTTAGCAGCTCCTCTATTCCCTCATCAGAAAGCTCCAACAATAGTTGCAGCCACGGACTACCCTGCTTTCCATCCGGCTTTCCGCTGATGGAAAGCGTGGTCCCGAGCGGCCCCCCCTTCTTTGTATGTGATCCTTTGGCGAGAAAGCTGCTGATCAGCTGATCCTGGTTCTTCTCCTTCAAGAATTCGGAAAGCCTTTCTGCGTCATCGTCGGCCAGAGCCGCGAGCTCGATCAAGCGCAGCTCGTCAAGCAAAACATGTACATACTGTCGGCGCAGGAGAACCTTATGGCCCGAGCTCGCGTCGGCTCGCTCCAACAAAATGGTCGCTGTGTCGGCAGAATTGATTCTGAGTTTGTCAAAGGCAAGACCCTTGCCTCTCTTTACGCGCAGCCAAGCGGTAACTTTAGCGTCGACGCCCATGGCGGGTGCGACTGCCAGCCCGACCCGCGATAAGTCCGTGAGCGCGTGCCGTTGCATCTCCTGGGCATACAGGGGGCGAAGAGTGCCTGCGAAGTGGTACTCCTCGGTGTTGGCGAGGGATCCCTCGCCGCTTACTGGAAATGTTTGCAGGTCTTTTGGGTTCCATTTCAAGCTGTACGGCTTTTTGTTACGAAAGATGAACTGATCCGCTGAAGCACTATCCTGGTCGAATGAGCGAAGTTCTCCGCCCATTGTTAAGACATTTCCTACTTTGGTCTTCTCCTTGCGCACTACTAGATCGCAATCCGGAGTGATGATCGTGCGCACTGATTTGCCTCTCGCGGAAATGTAGATGTCACCGAGTGCCTGGTACCGGCGACGGCCCGTCTTGTGTTCGTCAATCCGAATACGATGAAAGATTCTTGCGATGCGGGCGGAAGGACCTTCGAAAGCACCCTCAATGCCCTTGCTGAGCTCCGCGTTGTCGAGCTGCTCAAACGCTTCATCATCCCACGGTACGTGCGCGCAGACTAGCGCTCGCAGGCTCTCGCCGAACATCCATTCGAGGTAGTCACTCATCGGCTGACCTTCGCTCACGAGGCGAAAGCGAAAGAGATAGGCGAAGTCCTTCGGTTCAAGCCCGCCGATCTCTTTGAGAAGGGCATTCATTGCATTATCAGCGCCTTCGCGCCACTTGCTAAGCGCACGCTGCAGGACCTGTCCAAACACGAATCCTTGGCTTGTATCCAACAGGGCGTCGGCGGCCTCGTTGGCGATCTTGATCTCGCCTCGTTCCGATTTAACCCAACCCTTCTGCAGGAAGCGAAAGCGTAGCGCCAACGGATTGCGGCCTCTCGCTTCGACTTCTTGACGGAACTGCTCAGCTTTCTTTTTCACGCCTTCGGATGACATAAGCACGATAGCGGGAATGTCGCTCTGGGTGGCATTCAGCAGACGATTCAGCAGTTCGATCGATTGCTTGCGAGCAGCCAGCTTCTCTGCGCTGCTGCCTACAGGCACGTCAGGACTCAGATAGAAGTCAAGGAACACGACCTGCGGCTTCTGATCGAGGTATATCTCCTCGCCATCAGCCAGGCCGGCATACCGAACGTCAACCGCGTTGCCACACTTGCTGAGAAGGGTCGCCAAAGGGGCCAGCACATCAAGCGTGGCCCCTTTGAGTGTCTGAAATCTTCCGCCCGGGTCGAACCGAGCTTCGCGAGTTGCTACGAAGCGAGCAAAAAGAAACGTGTTCGCTTTGACGAGCTCATTCGCCTCCGCGTCGTCGTTGAAAGCTGCCATCTTAGCTGCGTTGGTCTCTGCCAACGTGAGTCCTGCCTCCTCGCATGCTGCGGCGCCTTCAGCGCTATCGAGAAAGTCCGTGAGCTCGCCTGGCACAGAACCGCCTAACGCCGGCGCATCATATCCGTCGTCAATGATCAGTATTCGCACAATACCATTTTCCGCAAAGGCCTCGGCGATTCTCTTTTCGTGTCTCACGCGTCCCCCATATCCAGCACGAACTTGTTGATGCGGCCCTCTCGGACATGGCCGACCTCATCGTCCATGTGCAGTTTCCAGCCATGGTATTCGGCGAGTTCGCGGGCGATATAGAGGCCAAGGCCACGGCCCTGGCCAGTCGGCTTTGTCGTCAAGAACGGCTGAAAAATGCGCTCGTGTCGCTCCATCGGAACGCCAGGACCGTTATCCTCCACTGTCAGACACTTGTCGTTTGAGTCGAGCACTACGTCGATGCGTGGCTGGAATTCAGGCTCAAAGCGCTTCTGCTGCTTCAGCCAGTAAGCTGAATTGACGAACAAGTTTTCCAAAATCTGGATTACCATGCCCCTCACAGCTTTGATCTGGTATGGTTGAGACGGGCGTTCGAAGGTGATCTCGATTCCGTGTCGCTCAAATTCTCTGGCATGATTTGAGAGCACATCGTCGATCAGGGTAGCTAGGTCGAAATTCGACTTCGTCTGCCGCTTCTCGCCGGTTAGCTCATCGAACGCAGCGATTCTCCTGTGTAGGGTCTTCAATTGCTCGCGCAAAGAGTCGATGGTCGCCTGCCGGAGCGCTCCACTTCCGAGCATCTCCATCGCATGAGAGACGGCTCTCTCGAGTTCATGGAAGATGAATTCGGTCATGAGGCCAATGCCTGCCAAGTAGATAAACTTCTCGCGCTCGCTCTCAGCCTCGGTGATAACAGCTTCAATCCTCTTTATGAGGTCCGCCGATTGATCGCTAAGCGCCGCGACTCCTTTGACGAGTTCTTCCATGGCCTCCGTGGCCGCGTCGCCGGCCTCATCCAGCACCCGGGCGAGGGCCGCCTCGACGCGCCGACGTGTTCCAGAAATTTTCCGAGTGTCCTGTTCGGCCGAGCGGCGCTCCACCTGCTCGATCTCGTCGACCTCGTTGATGAGACCGCGCATTTCAGTGTGGATCACCCACATCAGGATCTTTCGAAGTGCATCGGCAGCATCAGATTGGATTAGGCCTTCCCGGTTGGTTTGCTCGCTCAGCGCAGTATGAGGCGTGTCGAGCAACACCCGTCCGATGATCTGCTGGCGGTTCAGTTTAAAGCCTTTTGAGCCGAATGCCGTTTCGTCGAGTGCGAGCCAATCGTCGTTCGGATCGCCGTAGGGGAGGATGCGGAAGCCGTAGCGATAGAGCATTGGACCACCGCTCCAATTTGAAATCTCGCGACGAGTCTCCGCTGCGTTGGACGATAGTCCAGACACGGCATCGACGATGCGCCTATTGTACCAATAGACGTCGCATTCAAACTTGCCGAGCTGCTCAAAGGCCGAGGGTCTGACCGGTACTAGGCGGAAGGCCGCATGCCCGCGCTTTGCTCTGCGTTTCACGGCAGTCTGAGCCAACGAATAGACTTCTGCTCCGCGCTGAGTGATTTCGATCCGACGGTGTCGCAATCGGTAGTCCACAAAGCCCTTGAGACGCGGTTCCCCATTCTCCATGACGAAGTCGACATGGCATACGGCATGCGCCGCATTTAAGAGGCTGCGAGGTATCGACGGAACCTGGACTCGAACTCCGTTGTGCCTTGGCACAAGCAGCCGATTTGCCAGTCCCGGCTCGAATGGGTCGATCATTCGGGCAATTCTGCCTTGGAGAATATCACTGAACCGCACTAGATCCCAGTCGCCCTGAAGGCCGGATATCAGGATACTCGTACCGCTAGCAGCCGCATTGTGTTTTTCTTCGCCGAGGAAAGGCTCGATCCGAATGTCCTCAACGTTGGCGCGGGTGTCGTGGGTGAATGCGGTCCAGTCAATGTCGAGCAAATTCCATCTCGGCTCGCCTGTCTTGGTAGTCTTGACTTGAAGCCTGTCGCCTAGTCGCATGGCGGAAAGGCGGCCGATACCCTTGTCTCCGAGGTTGCGGGCGCCTTTCAGGTTCTCGTTGCGGCGAAACCTCGTGCCGATTCGCAAGAACACCTCGGTGAGGTCTTGGAATGACATGCCATCCCCGGTGTCCCGGACCTCAATCGTATTGGCAGCTCTATACTGTTCCTCCAGCGCTTCCAGGAAATGTTCGGTATCGCCGTCCTCGGGCAGTGCGTTGAGTAATCGGCAGGAATCCGAATGTTCCGGCTCGATCAACGAACGAGCCACGAACGCGCGCACGGCCGGTACAGGTTGTCTTTCCTCTAGAAGGCGTGCTCGGGCCTCAACATAGTGTCTATGCATCAACCTGACAGAGACTAGGATCTCGACGCGTGGCGATTTCGCGTCCACGGCATTCTTGATTAGCTCATAGAGTGCGACCTCATCGGTGCTGATGAGCTCCTTTCCAAGCTCCAGCAAGGTCCGAGCCTCGAAGGTGAATCTCATGTGGCTGTACCCGATTGAGGGTTCCCACACTCAAGCCGGGACCAGAGGGTGTTACCAACTGTTTCTGCAACCCTCAACCGCTGGGCACAGGCGAACAACGAGGACACCACAGACCTGTATAACAATTTTTGCTCCGTATAGAGCTAAGACCTGCTCGGCCCTGAGACCGCGATCTATGACCATCAAAGCTACTACGAATCCAAGACAACTGCGACGGACTAGACCCAAAGTACACGAACTTGGCATTGACCAGTATGGAAAATATCCCATAGCCTCAGTTCCGAACTTGATGTGGCGGAGAGGTTCCAAATGGGCCTTGTAGGCAGAACATTGGCAGGGTGGCGGGAAGGGAGGGGGCGCAGTGAGCAGGTGCGGCAAGAACATGGTGACGCTCGAGCGCGGCTCGTCATGGCGCTTCAAGGCGCGATATCGGAACGGGGCATGACGCAAGTGCAGGCAGCGCGGCTTCTTCGCACGGACCAGCCAACGCTATCTAAGGTAGTCCGGGGACGGACTGACAGCGTTAGCTTGGACAAGCTCATAGCTTGGCTCCTGGTGCTTGGGCGATCAGTCGAGATCCGAGTTTACGAGCCCACGGCTACCGCGCTTCCAAGCTTTACGGCAATTATTTCAGGCGCCAGCAATGACTGAACTTGCGGGTCTCAAGAGAGATGGTCGACCCATCTATCTCGATTACCAAGCGACGACACCCGTTGATCCAAGTGTGGCAGCAATTGTCATCGACGTGATGACGAATCGGTTCGGCAACGCGGCGAGCGTTGACCATCTTTATGGCGAAGAGGCGTGCGCCGTCGTTTTGGATGCAGCGGCGTCCGTAGCCGTGCTAGTAGGCGCGTCGGCCGACCACGTTCGCTTCACCTCCGGTGCGACCGACGCTGTTCGTCTCGGGTTGCAGGTCGCCCTTGCGAAGACAGGGAAGCCGCTGCGGATCGCGGCTTCGCGCGCCGAACACCGCGCGGTTCTAAATCAGATCGAAAGATTGGAGCGGGCCGGGGCCGCCGAGGTAAGTTGGCTGAGCGTGGATCGCGATGGGCAAGTGAGACTCGCCGAGATTGAGAACGTGCTGAGGAAGGGAGTCGACCTCCTGTGCCTGATGGCCGCGAACAACGAGGTAGGGACACTATATCCTATCCAGGCGGCCGCCGAACGAGCGCGCCATGCGGGAGCGGAGATCCTGGTGGATGCCACACAGGCCGCTGGACTTGTCGACCTTGAGGTGGAGGCCTGGGGGATCGATTTTCTCGTACTCAGCGGCCACAAGCTCTATGGGCCGAAAGGCGTTGGAGCACTGATCGGTCCCTCAGCACAAAGTCCTATAGCCGACGAAGCTGTGGGACATACAGGCACCATTAACGTCCCTGGGGCTGCCGGCTTGGGGCTCGCCTGCCGCATTGCGTACGAGCGACGAGGCGAGTTCGAAGCTCATCTTCGTTCTGTGCGCGACCGGTTACAGGCGGCGCTGAAAGTAGGCCTCCCACACCTTGTCGTGAATGGCGATCAGGTCCATCGCTTGCCCCACAACCTTCACGTCAGCGTGCCCGGTGCTCCGAACCACGCAGTGGTCGCGCGACTTCGCCGTGAAGTCGCAATTTCGACCGGCGCGGCTTGTACTTCGGGAGCGCAGGAGCCGTCGCACGTGTTGCGAGCCATGACTTTGCCGGAGGAGCTACAGGAGACGGCGCTTCGTATCTCGCCGGGACGGTCGACGACTTTCGAAGAAGCGGACCGCGCAGCGGAGGCGATTATCCGGGCGGCAAGCGCCGTGCGTCTAGAGTTGAAGGAGTACGCTTGATGTCGGCTGTCGACGCAGACGCGGCGCAGATGAGTGCAATGAGATTCTCTGGGCACGAAACCTTTGCATGTCGTTACGCTTGGTTGCCGAAAGCGTATAGAGCGCTCGCGGAGAATTCTACTCTGTTCGCGGATGAAGACGGAGCAATCGAAGAGCTTGGTCTTGGGAAAAACATGGTGCGGTCACTACGCTTCTGGGTCGAGACCATGGGCCTCGCAAAGCCTGAGGGTCGGACGCTAGTATTGACGGAGTTCGCTCACGCGGTGTTCGGTCCCAACGGATACGACCGCTTCATTGAAGATGTTCGCACGCTTTGGCTCTTGCATTGGAAGCTCGCCGCAAGGCGAGAGAATGCTCTGTTTGCCTGGCGCTTTCTGCTCAATCATTGGCCTTATCCGGAATTCACGCGATCAGAGGCGCTCGCGGCCTTCACCCGGGAGTCTGTTCGACTGGGCCACTCGCACAGTGTGGTGACCTTGTCCCAGCACTTGGACGTGTTTCTGCACACCTATTACCCAGCGCGGACAGCCGCGACTGGAGTCGAAGATTCGCTCGACGGCCCCTTGGTCGAACTTTCGATGCTGCAACCGATCGGTGAGCGCAAAGGTGAGGCCGGACGCTACGAGACAGTCTTTGCCTTTCGCCGGGAAAGCAAGAAGGACATCAGTGCCGCCCTTTTCGGCTATTGCCTTGCCGATTACTGGGGCCGATTTCGACCGCATGAAGAGGCGCTGACGCTTCGTGAAGCGACTATCGGCGTCTGCTCTCCAGGGCAGATTTTCAAGCTGCCTGAAGAAGATGTGCGAACGCGCCTAGAAGCTTTCGCAGCTGACCGGAATGGTCCGTTCGCGTACCAGCCATCGGCTGTTCAAGGCCTGTTGTCGCGGCGCAAGGGAGCCGCCGCCCCGACGCTGGCAGACGTGTATGAGGAGGCGGCGTATGTCTGATGTAGGGACGTCCATCTTAGACTTGTTCCGTGTTCCCAACCGCTTCTTGCGATCGGTTCAGCTCGAACGCGATTTCTTTGACGAGGCGGCGCTCGATAACTACATTCTCACGCCATCGATGGCTGACGCATTCAGGCGCGTCGGGGACGGCCTTCGTACATCATCTGGACGCCGGGCTTGGCGTGTTACCGGTGACTACGGGGTCGGCAAATCATCCTTCGCGCTGGTGCTTGCGCACCTGCTTAGTCGCCGGAGCGGGCGCGCGGCCGACAGGGTTGCTGCTGCGCTGGGGTGGGCTGCACGCTTTAAGGACGGCGCGCCTACCCTGTGGCCGATACTGGTAACAGGTTCACGCGACAGCCTCTCGCCGGCGCTGGCTCGCGGAATCGGGGAATCTTTGGCTCGCCACGGGTCGCTTTCGAAGCGAAAAGGCCGAGCATTCGTTGCTCTTCGCAGGCGTGCGGAGGAAATTGCGACGTCTGGGTCGGCGGGGGAGCTCGAAGAGTTGGTTGGGCAAGTCCGGGAGCTTGCCGCAGCCGACAATGCGGGCGTGCTCTTGATCGTCGACGAGTTGGGCAAGTTCCTGGAGCATGCCACGCAGCGCCCAGATTGCGACGACGTGTTCGCGCTTCAACGTCTGGCCGAGCTAGCAGCGCGCAGTGGTGGGCACCCCTTCGTTTTCATCGGGCTGCTCCATCAGGGCTTCCAAGCCTACGCCGAACGTCTCCCAGCTGTGGCGAAGCACGAATGGGAAAAGGTCGCGGGCCGATTCGAGGAGATAGTCTTCGACCAGCCGCTCGCCCACACAGCAGCGCTCGTAGCTGGAGCGTTGGATGTCCATACTAAGCGCCTGCCGACGACGGTCCGTGACGCCGCACGAGCGGCAGCGACGGCGACCGCGGCAACCGGTTGGCTCGGCGGCGGAACGACCGGTGCCGCGACGCTGGACGCTACTCGCTTGTACCCGCTGCATCCTACACTGCTGCCAGTCCTTGTTCGTTTCTTTGCGCGCTTTGGTCAGCATGAGCGATCGCTCTTCGGCTTTTTATTGTCCTCCGAACCATTTGCCCTGCAAGCGTTTGCAGCGCGGAAGCCGGGGGCGGGCATCTGGTACGGTCTGGCAGACTTTTACGACTATGTGCGCGCCTCCTTTGGACACCGCTTGGCCGGGGCGAGCTATCGCAGTCAATGGGTTCGAATCGCCGAGACAATCGAGGGCAACACCGATATCGCTGAGCTCGACCTAAAGCTCCTGAAGTCTGTCGCGATCTTGAATCTAGTCGCTGCCGACGATCTTTTGCCGACGACCGCTGCTCTCGTCGCCGCCTTTTCTCCATGCAAGCCCGGTACGATTGAGGCTGCATTGGCGGGCCTGCACCACCGTGGCCTTTTATTTCAGCGTGGGCTGGCGGGTGCATTCCGGTTGTGGCCGAATTCCAGCGTTAGCCTGGATGCGGCGCTCGGTGAGGCTGTTCGAGCGCTTGGGCCGATTGAGACGGTGGCCGGTGCGATCGAGCCGTTTCTGGACCGAGAACCAGTGATGGCGCGCCGCCACTACGTTGAGAAGGGAACGCTACGTTTCTTCGATTTGCGTTACGCAACTGCCGCAGCGCTCCAAGGCAGCTTGAAGAAGCCAGCCGAAGGAGACGGTACAATCATCATAGCGCTAGCGGACACCGAAGCGGAGAGGGAGCTGGCGTTGGAGGCCGCGCGAACGGCTCCATATAGTGAACGAGCGGATGTGGTCGTGGGCGTCACCCAGCCGTTGCTCGGCCTTGCTCCGGAGCTTCAGGATATTCGGTGCTGGCAATGGGTCTCCGACAACACTCCCCAACTCGCCGACGACGCTTATGCCGCAGCTGAGGTCTCGCGCCAAGTGAGCGCGGCCCGTCGTGCCCTGACAGGCCGGTTGGAGGCGCAGTTCGGGTTGCGGGGCGGGACGGGGGATGTCCAATGGTTCCGCGCGGGTAGCTCGATTCTACCTCCGAGGCGCGGGGGCTTGACTGCACTGCTCTCGGGAATCTGCGATGAGCTCTACCCGAAGGCACCTCTAATCTCGAACGAGCTGCTCAACAGGAACACGTTAAGCAGCGCCGCTGCAGGTGCTCGCATGCGACTCATTGAGGGGCTGTTCAATGCGCCTGGCGACCCCCTTCTTGGGATTGATCCTGCTAAAGCGCCACCGGAGAAGGCGATTTATCTTTCTATAATCCGGAAGGGTCGCGTTCACGTCCAAGTTGGCGATCGATATCGTATTGTTGAGCCTCTGGAGCACGATGTACTCCGGCTGCGGCCGGCGCTGGATCGCATCATCGACATCATCGAAGCGGCGCGGGGTGACCGAGTGTCGGTGCCCAGGATCCTCGACGGATTGCGGGAAAGTCCGTGGGGCGTGCGCGCCGGCGTCGCGCCGCTTCTGCTCGCAATTGTCCTGCGAACGCGCTCGCATGAATTGGCAGTATATGAGCATGGCACGTTCCTGCATCGCTTTGGACCGACCGATTTTCTTCGGCTGACAAAGGCTCCAGCGACGTTTGATGTGCAGCATTGTCGAATCGCCGGTGTTCGTTCGGAGGTCTTCAATGAGTTGGCGCAGGCGTTCTCCAAAGCGCCTGGGGATCGGAATCCTGACATTCTCGATGTCGTGCGGCCGCTCTGCCAATTCGCCGCCCAGCTGCCAGACTACACGCGCCGTTGCGCATCTCTCAGCCCCGAAGCACTCAGCGTTCGAGAGGTGTTGCTGTCTGCGCGGGAACCTGCGACGATGTTATTCGTCGACCTTCCTCAAGCGTGTGGCGTCGAGGCGTTCTCACCTGACGAATCGGGCAACAAGAAGCGCGTACGGCGTTTCGTCTCCGCCCTCCACGGAGTGGTTGGAGAGCTCCGCGGTGCCTATCCAGAATTGCTCGCGCGAATCATCGCAAGAGTGGCGGAAGCCAGTGGCTCCGATGTAGTTTCGTTTCATCGGGTTGGATTGGCGGCACGGGCGGCGCGGGTTTCCTTGGCTGCACGAGAGCCGCGCCTGCGGACCTTCGCGCTGCGGCTGCGTGACCCAGGATTGTCCGACGAGACGTGGGCCGAAGCGCTTGCAAGCTTCGTGGTGGCGAAGCCCCCGGCGCGCTGGGGGCCCGGCGACGAGGCACGATTTGGCGAGGAGATCGGCGCACTTTCGGAGCTTTTTCACAAGGTGGAGGCGACGGCGTTCCGCAGCGACGCGGCCCCGCCCATGATAGAGGCCATCCGCCTCAATCTTACCCGCGGAGATGGCGAGGAGCGTGTCCGCGTAATCGAGCCTCGGCCGGACGACCGAGACCTGGTCGCCGAAGCAGAGCTTATCCGCGGCCGCCTCCCGCAGGACCGGCTGCTTCGCCTGCAGCTCCTTGCGCACCTTATGTGGACAGATCTCGACGTGGTGAGCGTGCCTGAAGGTCAGGATCTGCGCACAGCGAGATCCCGCAAATGAGCGCCGTGCGGGACGTCTTTGTTCGACACGTGCTGAGCCTTTCCGGCGGCAAGGACAGCGCGGCGCTAGCAATCTACCTTCGCGACCGCGTGCCGGAAATGGAGTACATCTTCCACGACACCGACAAAGAGCTGCCCGAGACCTACGACTATCTGGCGCGTCTGGAGGCAATCCTTGGCAAGCCGGTTGTCAGGACGTCGCCGGTTGACACCTTCGATCATTGGCTGACGGTTTATCGCGGCATGCTGCCTTCGAATCACCGTAGGTGGTGCACCAAGGTGTTGAAGCTCAAACCATTCGAGGCGTACATTGGGGACGGTCCCGTTGTGAACTACGTCGGCCTGCGCGCTGACGAGAAGCGTGTCGGCTACATCAGTACCAAGCCAAACATCACGGCCGTATATCCGTTTCGGGAGGATGGCTTGGTTCGTGCAGACATCATACGAATACTCGAAGACTCGGGTTTGGGTCTGCCGCCTTACATGGATTGGGGCAGGACTAGATCAGGCTGCTTCTTCTGCTTCTATCAGCAAAAAATCGAGTGGGTTCGGCTACGCGAGACGCATCCGGATCTGTTTGATCGCGCTAAGGAGTATGAGGAGCGGGCGGTTCAATTCGGCGAGCAGTTCTACTGGTGTCAAAACGAAAGCTTGGCAGAGTTGGAGCGCCCCGAGCGAATGCACCAAATCAAGGAGAACTGGGAGGCCTCGCAGGCCCGGGCGCGTGCGAAAAGGCGAAACGTTCCGTTGGTGGAGTCTCTTGGTGGCTTGGAGCCGCAAGACGATCCAGGCCTGCGCGACGGTTGTCTAATCTGTTCTTTGTGAGATAGGGGCGTGACTTTGTATAGGGCGAGCCGCTTGCGCTGAACGGCGGGGCGCTAAGACTTGCATGGAGGCTATCGTTCATGGAGGCGAATGGCGGCATAACTTCGGCTACTGGCAGCTTCGCCGTGATTTGCTCGTTGGCGTTTCGCTGTCAGCCTAAACGCGACATGCAAGCTGACAGGAGCTAAGACCAAATGCGTCAGCTGTTCATGCGCTTGCTCGTCGCCGGCACCGAGGATGAAGTTCAAGCTATCCTGGACGTCGAAGGCCTCGCGTCCGACGAGAGCAAATGGAGACCTTACGGCGACAACGAGGCTTTCTATGGTGTCGTAGAGAATCAGCAGGCGCATCCGGTCCCAGCGCTCGTCGAGAAGGTCACTAACGGGATCGATGCAATTCTTGAGAAAAAGGTACGCCAGGACGGGATCGATATTCGCTCGCCGGAGGCGCCGCGTAGCGTGCCCGAGGCTCTCGATCGCTACTTCCCTGACCATCGAAATTGGGATCTGGGCGACGCGCGCCGCCGTCAGGCACGAGACCTGCAAATCGTGGCGAGCGGGCCAAGGCGTGATACGTCGCTACTCATCTACGACAACGGAGTGGGTCAGGCGCCGGCTGACTTTCCGAGTACATTCCTGTCGCTGCTGCGTGGGAACAAGAACGATGTGCACTTCGTACAGGGCAAGTACAACATGGGCGGTGCTGGCGCGATCGCCTTTTGTGGAGATCGTCGATTTCAGCTAGTCGCCAGCAAGCGGTATGATGGATCTCAGCCCCTTGGCTTCACTTTGCTCCGGCGGCATCCACCTAAGCTTGCCCAGGCGGCCAATCGGAAGAACACTTGGTACGAATACCTCGTGTTTGAGGGGGCAGTGGCGTCAGTTGATATCGATGAACTCGATGTCGGCTTGGAAGGCCGTCGCTTTGTAACCGGATCCCTTCTTAAGTTATATTCCTATCGTCTACCTGAGGGTGCTCGCTCGATCATATCGCGCGACTTAAACCTCAGCCTCAACGAGTTCTTGTTCGAACCGGCGTTGCCTTTCTTGACGGTGGACAATTGCGATCGCTATCCGGACAACCGTGCGCCCATTACGCCAGTGTACGGTCTTAAGCGTCGTTTGGAGGCTGACTCAGAGACAATCGAGACCCAGTTTTCGGAGATTTCGAAGACGGCTGCATTGGGCGAGCTCGGGGTTACCGTCTACGTGTTCAAGGCCCGTTCGCGAGGTCAAGGCGTAAAGGAGACCAAGCAGTACATCCAGCGCGAATATTTCAAGAATGGTATGGCTGTGCTGTTCTCCATCAACGGCCAGGTGCACGGCTCTTATTCGTCGGAGTTTGTTACTCGAGCGCTGAAGATGCCGCTACTCAAGGATTACCTGCTGATCCATGTTGACTGCTCGCGGCTCGAGCTTGAGGCGCGCAATGAGCTGTTCATGGCGTCTCGCGATCGCCTGAAGGCGGGGGACAAGGCAGAAGCCATCAGAAGGCACCTTCGGGAGATTCTGGCGGATAGCACCCTGAAAGAGATCGCGAAGCGGCGCAAATCGAGTCTCAACGTTGACGACGCCGATGCGAGCAACATGCTGCGGGACTTGACGCGCAATTTGCCTATGAACGAGGCGCTGACCAAGATACTACGTCAGACCTTCGATCTTCCAAACCAGAGGTCGGGTTTGGCGGAAAAGCAAGAGCGGGAGGAACGTCAGCAACCTAAGCGTGATTCGCGTGAGGCCCCGCCTTTCCTGCCGCAGCGCTACCCTTCAGCGTTCAGGGTCAAAGGTGGTGACGGTGTGGAAAAGGGTCTTAAGCTATTCAAATTGCCGCAAGGCGGCAGCAGGACCATCTCGTTCGCGACAGATGTGGAAAACGAGTACTTCGATCGCACAGACGATCCTGGCTACTTGAAGCTGGCGGTTATGCATCCGTCCGATGCTAACCAGGGCAGTGGCTCCAGCTCCGACCCTTCGGGCGAGGGCGAACTCCTGGATGTCGTACGCGCGAGTCCGGTGGACGGGACGATTAGAGTGGGTGTGAAAGCGACGGGCGCGATGAAGGTCGGCGATGTCGTTGAGTTGCAGGCTACGCTCACAAGTCCACAAGCCGACCTGACCGAGACAGTGCTAGTTAGGATTACGGATCCGGAACGCAAGCCCCTCCGCAAGGAGCCTGATGTCGAGCCGCCGCTAGGTATCCCGGAACTCGTCCTTTGCTCTCGCGACGGCGCTCCCGGTGTAAAGTCCTGGGAGGAGATCGCGGAAGCCGGAGTGGAGATGAGCTATGAAACCGTGGTCTATACCCTTGTCGATGAGGACAAACTTTCTCGCATCTATGTCAATGTCGACAGCAAAGTGCTGAAAGACTTCAATTCAAGCGCCAAGTCTGCAGATGCGATTGAACTGGTGCAACGCCGGTACATTAGCTCAGTCTACTTCCATGCCCTGTTCCTCTTCGCCACCACGAAGTCACGCAAATATGACCTTCAACGGAGAGACGGGGAAAAAAACACGGAGGTGGACCTTTCCGAATACATTTCAGATCTTTTTAGTGCCTCATACGCCCAGTTCCTGCTGAACTTTGACACCGCTGACCTACTCGAGGCACTGGCCTAAGGGGTTCGATCGACGCGCGAACACGAGTCCCTTGACTCACTTGCGCAATGTTGTGGCGTATCCCTGCCGACCTTCATCCGACGAGGTTGGCCTATGTCGTTTTCCCTTCGCTCCACGTCATCGCTCACATCCATCGCCGGCACGGGCTTAGAGTCGACAATCCGCAAGCGCCTTGACTTCCCCACCGGAAGTTGTGGCGTATGTCTGCCGGCGCTCTCCAGGAGGACCGGCTCGATGGCCACGGACGGCCAGCCCGCGCATGCAACGCTACCAACCCTCGCGTCCTCGCGAAAGCCGACGCGCGTGCTTGCGCATCCGCCGACCTCGGGGCGTGCGGCAATCGACGTTGCCCGTGCGAAGAGCCCGACTCCCCGCGCTCTCACCCGCGCTGCAGCCGCCGCCGGCTGCCTGCACCGCCTGCACATCACCCCGAAAACTCTATCCTCTCCGGTGTCTAACGTTTTCGTCGCCGCCGGCTGCCCTGTTTTCCGCCCCTCTATACGGAGCGCAAAAAGTCGCCGTGCGGATCGCGCCGGTCCGCCGCCCGCCCGTAGCCCGCCCGCAAACCTCGTTGCGATATTTGCGATAATTGCGGAAATCCCTCGCACGCATCCTGCGGCGCGCCGCGGCGCACGGCGGCGCCGGTCACCCCGATATCCCTGCGAACCGCTCGCATCCCGGTTGCCGCCGGAACGCGCGGCTTGCCCTCGGGCCGCCGGTCCGCTTGGATACGGATCCCAGCCATCGCACGGAACAAGGGGGGAAGCTCAGCAATGAGTGAAGTCCAATACAAGGCCGCGAAGAACATCAAGGAAGCGGTCAAGCTCATGCTCGACGCCAACGGCAAGGGCCGCATCCTGGCCGGCGGCACCGATCTGCTCGTCCAGATGAAATCGGGCGCCGTCGCCCCCGGCGTCATCATCGACGTCAAGAAGATCCCCGAGATGACCACCATCAAGGAGAAGAAGGGCAGCTTCGTCATCGGCGCCGCTACCCCCGCCGCCGTGATCGGCGAGCACGCCAAGCTGCGCAAGGCCTGGCCGGGCGTCGTCGAGGCCATCAACCTCATCGGCTCGACCCAGGTCCAGGGCCGCGCCTCGGCCGGCGGCAACCTGTGCAACGCCTCGCCGGCCGCCGACAGCGTGCCGGCCCTGGTCGCCGCGGGCGCCACCGTCACCGTGCAGGGCCCCGACGGCCGTCGCGAGGTCCCGGTCGAGAAATTCGCCGCCGGCCCGGGCAAGACCACGCTGGCGCCCGGCGAGATCGTCGTCTCGCTGACCCTGCCCGCCAAGAAGAAGCGCTCGTCGGACGCCTATCTGCGCCTGATCCCGCGCACCGAGATGGACATCGCCGTGGTCGGCTGCGGCGTCAGCCTCACCCTCGACGGCGACACCTGCGTCGAGGCGCGCGTCGGGCTGGGCGCCGTCGCGCCGACCGTGCTGCTGGTCGAGGATGCCGCCAAGGCGCTCGTCGGCTCCAAGCTCGACGACGCCGCGCTCGATGCCGCCGCCGCCGCCTGCTCGGCCGCCTGCCGTCCGATCGACGACAAGCGCGGCACCATCAAGTACCGCACCAAGATCGCCGGCGTGCTGCTCAAGCGCGCCGCGCTGATCGCACGCGATCGCATCAACGGCATCGAACATCGCGGCCACCGCTGAAGGGAAGAACGCTCATGGCCAAGATCCACGTCACCACCACCATCAACGGCGCGCCCACCGAGTTCCTGTGCGACGCCAGCCAGACCCTGCTCGACGTCCTGCGCGACACGCTGGGCCTCACCGGCAGCAAGGAAGGCTGCGGCTCCGGCGACTGCGGTGCCTGCAGCGTCATGGTCAACGACCGGCTGGTCTGCAGCTGCCTGGTCCTCGCCCCCGAGGCCGAGGGCCAGAAGATCGACACGATCGAGGGCATGGCCGAGGGCGAGCAGCTCCATCCGCTGCAGAAGAAGTTCATCGAGCTGGCCGCCCTGCAGTGCGGCATCTGTACGCCGGGCTTCCTCGTCGCCTCCAAGGCGCTGCTCGAGAAGAACCCCGATCCGACCGAGACCGAGGTCCGCTACTGGCTGGCCGGCAACCTCTGCCGCTGCACCGGCTACGACAAGATCGTCACGGCCGTCCTCGACGTCGCCGCCGAAATGAGAGGCGAGGGCGCCAGAACTGAAGGCCCCAGAACGGAAGGCATGCGGGAGGCCGCGGAATGAGCCCCCGGTACAAGTGGATCGGCACGCGCCCCGATCGTCCCGACGGCGCCGACAAGGTCACCGGCCGCGCCCGCTTCGGCGCCGACTTCAACCTGCCCGGCCAGCTGATCGGCAAGGTGCTGCGCAGCCCGCACCCCCATGCCGTCATCCGCTCGATCGACACCTCGAAGGCCGAGGCGCTGCCCGGCGTGAAGGCGGTCGTCACGGCGAAGGATTTCCCCGACCAGGCCAACCTCACCGTGCCGGCCGGCGAGATGCAGGTGAACCTGCGCGACGTCACGCGCAACATCATGGCGCGCGAAAAGGCGCTCTATGAGGGCCACGCCGTCGCCGCCGTCGCGGCGACCAGCGAGGCCGTCGCCAAGGCGGCGCTGGCGCTGATCGAGGTCGACTACGAGGTGCTGCCGCACGTCATCGACGTCACCGAGGCCATGAAGCCCGACGCGCCGGTGCTGCACGACCATCTGCTGACCGAAGGCGCCGAGCCGCCGGCCAGCAAGCCGTCGAACATCGCCAAGCGCATCGAGTTCAAGAAGGGCGACGCCAGGACCGGCTTCGACAAGGCCGAGATCGTGGTCGAGCGCTCCTACACCACCCAGCCCGTCCACCAGGGCTACATCGAGCCGCACGCCACGCTGGCCAGCGCCAGCGAGGACGGTCAGGTGCAGCTCTGGTCGACCACGCAGGGCCACTTCCAGGTGCGCGGCTTCTGCAGCCGGCTCCTGAACCTCGAGACCTCGCAGATCCGCGTCACCGCGACCGAGATCGGCGGCGGCTTCGGCGGCAAGACCGTGGTCTATCTCGAGCCGGTGGCGATCCGGCTCAGCCAGAAGGCCGGCAAGCCGGTCAAGATGACCATGTCGCGCGAGGAGGTGTTCCGCGCCTCCGGTCCCGCACCCGGCGGCAACGTCAAGGTGAAGATCGGCGCCACGCGCGAGGGCCGCATCGTCGCGGCCGAGTGCACGGTCGAGATGCAGGCGGGCGCCTTCCCGGGCTCGCCGGTCGGGCCGGCCTGCATGTGCTCCTTCGCCTGCTACGACATCGACAATGTCCACATCGTGGGCTTCGACGTCGTCAGCAACCGGCCCAAGGTCGCGGCCTACCGCGCGCCGGGCGCGCCGATCTCGGCCTGGGCGGTCGAATCGACGATGGACATCCTGGCCCAGCAGCTCGACATGGATCCGATCGACCTGCGCCTGCTCAACGCGGCGAAGAAGGGTACGAAGACCGCCTACGGCGTCACCTTCGACACGATCGGCCTCGTGGAGACGCTGGAGGCCGTGAAGCACTCCCAGCACTACCGCTCGGAGCTGAAGCACGGCTATGCGCGCGGCGTGTCGGCCGGCTTCTGGTTCAATGTCGGCGCCGATTCCAGCGCCGCCGCCCATGTCGGCGAGGACGGCTCGGTCACCATCATCTCGGGCAACCCCGACATCGGCGGCAGCCGCGCCTCGCTCGCCCTGATGGCGGCCGAGGAGCTGGGCGTCGACTACGACAAGGTGCGGCCGGTCATCGCCGACACCGCCTCGATCGGCTTCAACTTCGTGACCGGCGGCAGCCGCGTCACCTTCGCCACCGGCCTCGCGGTGGTGAACTCGGTGCGCGACCTGATCCGCGAGCTCAAGGTGCGCGCCGCGAAGATCTGGAAGGTCGATCCCGACGCCGTGACCTGGGAGAACGGCATGGCCAAGCCCGCCGGCTCCAATGTCGGCGAGTTCGAGCCGCTCTCGATCGCCCAGATCGCCGCCCAGGCCGGCCGTACCGGCGGGCCGATCAACGGCCATGCCCAGCTCAACGTCACGGGCGCGGGGCCGGGCTTCGGCGTGCATGTCGTCGACCTCAAGGTCGATCCCGACACCGGCATCGTCACGATCGGCCGCTACACCGCGGCGCAGGATGTCGGCACCGCCATCCATCCCTCCTATGTCGAGGGCCAGCTGCAGGGCGGCGCCGTCCAGGGCATCGGCTGGGCGCTGAACGAGGAGTACATCTACAACGCCCGCGGGCGGCTCGATAATCCGGGCTTCCTCGACTACCGCATGCCGGTCGCTTCCGACCTGCCGAAGATCGAGACCATCCTGGTCGAGGTCCCCAATCCCACGCATCCCTACGGCGTGCGCGGCGTCGGCGAGGTGCCGATCGTCCCGCCCACCGCCGCCGTGGGCAACGCCATCGCGCGCGCCACCGGCGTGCGCATGACCGACCTGCCGATGTCGCCGCCGCGCCTCTCCGAGGCCCTCGACGCGGCCGCTCCGATGAAGATCGCCGCGGAGTAAGTCGCGGATCGCCATGATGGCCGTGCCAATGCGCAAAAGCCGGCGGCAGTCGAGATACCGGCCGCCGGAGAAAGGATAGGAAAGTCGGAGAAGCAGCCGCAGCAGCCGATCGGAGGTCCCTCATGGCGTTCACCCTCACCATCAATGGCGAGCGGAAGAGCGTGGAGGCGCCGGCCGACATGCCGCTGCTCTGGGTGCTGCGCGACATGCTGGGCCTCACCGGCACCAAGTTCGGCTGCGGCATCGCCCAGTGCGGCGCCTGCACCGTCCATCTCGACGGCCATCCCGTCCGCTCCTGCGTGCTGCCCGTCAGCGCGGTCGGCGAGCGCCCGGTGACCACCATCGAGGCGGTCGGCGCCACGCCCGCGGGCGCGCAGGTGCAGAAGGCCTGGCTCGACCTCGAGGTCATCCAGTGCGGCTACTGCCAGTCGGGCCAGATCATGTCGGCCGCCGCGCTGCTGGCGCAGACGCCGCGGCCCGACGACTCCGACATCGACGCCGCCATGGCCGGCAACATCTGCCGCTGCGGCACCTACGTGCGCATCCGCGCCGCGATCAAGAAGGCTGCGGCCGGGAGCCGGTCGTGAGCGCGCTTTCCCGCCGCGCTTTGCTGGCTTCCGCGACGGCCGGCACGCTGCTGCTGGCGTTCCACGTGCCGGTGCAGGCGGCCAACGAGCCCAACCAGCCGCCCGACGACACGGCCGGCAAGTTCGCGCCCAACGCCTTCATCCGCATCGACGATGCGGGCACGACGACGCTGGTGATGCCCCAGGTCGAGATGGGGCAGGGGGTCTACACCGCGGTGGCGATGATCCTGGCCGAGGAGCTCGACGGCGATTTCTCGAAGGTGACGCTGCTGCACGCGCCGCCCGACGACAAGCTCTACGGCAATCCCGCCTTCGGCATCCAGGTGACCGGCAACTCGAACTCGATCCGCGCCTTCTGGGAACCGCTGCGCAAGGCCGGCGCCACCGCGCGCGCCCTGCTGGTGCAGGCCGCCGCGCAGCAATGGCAGGTCGCGCCGGCGAGCTGCACGGCCGCGGCGGGCGTGGTGACGCATCCGCCGAGCGGCCGCACGCTGGGCTACGGCGCGCTCGCGAAGGCCGCCGCCACGCAGGTTCCGCCGGCGCAGGTCACGCTGAAGGATCCCGCGACCTTCACGCTGATCGGCAAGTCGCTGCCGCGCCTCGACACGCCCGAGAAGACCGACGGCAAGGCGCTGTTCGGCATCGACGCCATGCTGCCCGGCATGACGTTCGCGACGCTCCGCCTCTCTCCGGTGTTCGGCGGCAAGGTCAGGCAGTGCGATCCCGCGCCGGCGCTGAAGCTGCCCGGCGTGCGCCAGGTCGTCGTGCTCGACGATCTCGTGGCCGTGGTCGGCGATCACATGTGGGCCGCGAAGAAGGGCCTCGACGCGCTCGACATCGTCTGGGACGAGGGCCCGCACGCGACGCTCACCACCGACGACATCTGGGCCCAGCTGCGCGTCGCCAGCGTGCAGGACGGCGTGATCGCGAAGTCGGTCGGCGACGTCGCGAAGGGGCTGGAGACCGGCGAGCGGATCGAGGCCGCCTACGAGCTGCCGCTGCTCGCCCATGCGCCCATGGAGCCGCTGAACTGCACCGCGCATGTCCGCGGCGATTCCTGCGAGATCTGGATCGGCACCCAGGTCATCGCCCGCGTGCAGTCGGCCTGCGCGGCCGCACTCGGCCTGCCGGTCGAGAAGGTGACGGTGCACAATCACTGGCTGGGCGGCGGCTTCGGCCGGCGGCTCGAGCCCGACATGGCGGTCGCCGTCGTGCGCATCGCGAAGCAGGTCGACGGGCCGGTCAAGGTCGTGTGGAGCCGCGAGGAGGACATCCGCCACGACGTCTACCGTCCGGTCTATCGCGACGTGATCTCCGCCTCGCTGTCCAACGGCCGCATCGCCGCCTGGAAGTACCGCGTCGCCGGCTCCTCGGTGGTCGCGCGCTGGTTCCCGCCGGCCTTCACCAACGGCATCGACTTCGACGCCGTCGACGCCGCCGTCGACCTGCCCTACGACATCCCCAACCTGCAGGTCGACTATGTCCGCGTCGAGCCGCCAGGACTGACGACCGGCTTCTGGCGCGGCGTCGGTCCCAACAACAACGTCTTCGCCGCCGAGTGCTTCGTCGACGAGCTGGCGCGCAAGGCGGGCAAGGATCCCGTCGCCTTCCGCCGCGACATGCTGCAGGGCACGCCGCGCCTGCGCGCCGCGCTCGAACTGGTGGCCGAGAAGTCGAACTGGGGCGGCACTCTGCCGCCGCGCGCCGGCCGCGGCGTCGCGGTGCAGACGGCGTTCGCCAGCTTCATCGCCACCGTGGTCGAGGCCGAGGTCGACGATGACGGCGCGGTCCATCTGCGCCGCGTCACCAGCGCGGTCGATACCGGCATCGCCGTCAATCCCGACATCATCGCCGCCCAGCTGCAGGGCGGCCTGGTGTTCGGCCTGACCGCCGCGCTGTGGGGCGAGATCACGATCCGCAACGGCCGCGTCGAGCAGTCCAACTTCAACGACTACCGCATGCTGCGCATCGACGAGGTGCCGCCGATCGACGTGCACGTGATGAAGAGCGGCGAGGCGCCGGGCGGCATCGGCGAGACCGGCACCGCCGCCGGGCCGCCGGCCCTGCGCAACGCGATCTACGCCGCGACCGGCGTCGCGCTGCGCCGCCTGCCGGTCGACCGGTCGATGCTGGCGATGCGGAGGAAGTCATGACGCGCCGGCGCCGGCTCGCGGCCCTGCTGGTGGTCGCCATCGCGGCGCTCCTGATCGCCGGGGGCGCCGTGGCCTGGCTGGTCGGTCCCGGCCCGATGGATTTCGCCGGCGGCCAGCGGGTGGCGCTGGCCGACTATCGCGACGCCGATCCGACGGGCGTGCCGCCGGAGCTGGCCGAGGCCGACATCGTGAAGCGCGGCGAGTATCTCGCCCGCGCCGCCGACTGCATGGTCTGTCACACCGCGCCGGGCGGTCGGGAATTCACCGGCGGCTTCGCCTTCAAGCTGCCGTTCGGCGCGCTCTACTCGACCAACATCACGCCGGACGAGGAGACCGGCATCGGCGCCTACAGCGATGCGGAGTTCCTGGCCGCCATGCGCGACGGCGTGCGGCGCGACGGGGCGCGGCTCTATCCGGCGATGCCCTACGCCTCCTACACCTACATGACCGACGCCGACCTGCTCGCGATCAAGGCCTACCTGTTCAGCCTGCCGCCGGTACGCGCGACGCCCCCTGCGAATACGCTCGCCTTTCCCTTCGACCAGCGCTGGGGAATGGTCTTCTGGTCGGCGCTGTTCAACCCCGACCGCCGCTTCGAGCCCGATGCCGGCCAGACTCCGGAATGGAACCGCGGCGCCTATCTCGCCGAGGCACTGGCCCATTGCGGCGACTGCCACACGCCGCGCAACCTGGCCTTCGCGCCGGACAACCGCGAGAAGTTCGCCGGCGCGGTCGCCGCCGGCTGGCGCGCCTACAACATCACCTCCGACCGCCGCTCGGGCATCGGCGGCTGGAGCGACGACGAGGTCGTGGCCTATCTGACGACCGGCCATGCCGCCGGCCGCGGCACGGCGTCGGGACCGATGGGCGAGGTCGTCGACCACAGCCTCCGCCATCTCGTGGCCTCCGACATCGGCGCGCTGGTCACCTATCTGCGCAGCGTGCCGCCGATCGCCTCGAGCGATATTCCCGCCACCGGCATTCCCGCGACAGGGGCGCCGCCGCTGCCGGCCTCGCACAAGGACCGCACCATCGCCGATGCGCGCGGCAAGCGGGTCTTCGAGGGCGCCTGCGCGAGCTGCCATGGCTGGACCGGCAAGGACGCCATCACGCCGTTCGCGCAGATCGCCGGCGTGCGCGCCGTGTCCGATCCCACCGCCACCAACGTCGCGCAGATCGTGATCTCGGGCACGCACCGCCTCTCGCCGGAAGGGGCGATCTCGATGCCGGCGTTCGGCCACATCTATTCCGACGCCGAGATCGCGGCGGTCGCCAACTATGTCAGCGCCCATTTCGGCAACGGGGCCGCGCACGTGACCGCCCGGGACGTCGCCGATCTGCGCGGCCAGGCGGGACAATGAGCCGGACCGCCCTGCGGGTCGCGGGGGCTACTCGCGGTTGCGGGTCCGGCCGGCCCGTGAAAGCATTTCCCAAACGAGAGAATGGGAGGATGCCTCATGGACGTCGGCATGATGATGATCTTCGCCAGCTACGGCTGGGACGACTGCTCCGACCAGCGCGTGTGGGACGAGGATATCCGCCTCGCGCGGCTGGCGGCGGATCTCGGCTTCGACTGCCTGTGGTCGGCCGAGCACCACTTCAACGACTACTCCTTCGTTCCCGACAACATCCATCTCATGACGCATCTCGCGGCGCTGTGCCCGAACATCGATGTCGGCACGGCCGCCGTCATCGTGCCGTGGCACGATCCGCTGCGCGTCGCCGAGAATGCCGCGGTGCTCGACCTGCTGAGCAACGGCCGCCTGCGGCTGGGTCTCGGCCGTGGGCTGGCGCGGCGCGAGTTCGAGGCCTTCCGGCTCAGCATGGACGAATCGCGCGGCCGTTTCGACGAGGCCGCGCCGATGATCATCAATGCGCTGAAGACCGGTTTCATCGAGGGCGACGGCAAGTACTACAAGCAGCCGCGCGTCGAGATCCGGCCGCGGCCGCAGCACTCCTTCGACGGCCGCATCTACGCCGTCGCGTCGAGCGAGGACTCGGTCGATTCGGCGGCGAAGCTCGGCGCGCACATCGTGATGTTCGCCGACCGGCCGTGGGAGATGCGCGTGCCCCAGATCGAGCTCGGCCGCACGCTGCACCGCAAGTATCACGGCACCGAGCCGCCCACGGTCATGCTGACCGAGTTCTGCGTCTGCGGCACCAGCCTCGCCGAGACCGAGGAGGAGGCGCGCAAGTACCAGGGCAAGTTCGTGGAGAGCAACTTCTACCACTACGAGTTCCTGGGCGAGCACTTCAAGACGGTGAAGGGCTACGACGCCTACCAGCAGAAGGCCGAGATCGCGCGCAAGGGCGGCATCGAAGGCGCGGTGAAGGGCTTCATGCAGGCGGCGTCCTGGGGCACGCCCGACAAGATCCTGCGCGGGCTGGAGGAGCGGCGGAAGGTCGTCGGCGACTTCCAGATGAACGTCTCCTTCCGCTTCGGCGGCACGCCCTACGAGGTGTCCGAGCGCGGCCTCAGGCTGTTCGCCGAGGAGGTGCTGCCGGTCGTGAAGTCGTGGCAGCCGGCGGCCACGGCGAAGGCGGCCTGAGATGGCGGGGCAGGCGATGGAAGAGGTGAAGATCCTGGCCACCGGCTTCGGCTTTCCCGAAGGGCCGGTGGCGATGGCCGACGGCTCGGTCGTCCTGACCGAGATCCGCAACGGGCGCTGCTCGCGCGTCGCGCCGGACGGCACGGTCTCGCTGTTCTCGGCGTGCGGCGGCGGCCCCAACGGGCTGGCGATCGGTCCCGACGGCGCGCTCTATCTCTGCAACAACGGCGGCGGCCGCTACGTCGAAGGCGTGTCGATGAGCCAGGGGCCGCATCCCGACTACCGGCACGGCTCGGTGCAGCGGCTCGACGCCCGGACCGGCGAGGCGAAGACGCTCTACATCGACTGCGACGGCCACAAGCTCAGCGCACCCAACGACATCGTGTTCGATGCCCAGGGCGGCTTCTACTTCACCGATCTCGGCAAGCGCTACGCGCATCACCGCGATCATGGCGGCGTCTACTATGCGCTGCCCGACGGCTCGAAGATCGTGGCCATCGCCTATCCCATGACGAGTCCCAACGGCTGCGGCCTGTCGCCCGACGGCAAGGTGCTCTACGTCGCCGACACCGAGAGCGCGCGGCTGTGGGCCTTCGACATCGTCGGGCCGGGCAGGGTCGCGCCGGCCAAGGGCCATGCGGCGCATTCCGGACGCGTGATCGGCGGCGTCCTGGGGCCGGCCCGCTTCGACAGCCTGGCCGTTCTGGAGAACGGCAACATCGCCGTGGCGACGCTCCATACCGGCCGGATCACCGAGTTCTCGCCGGCCGGCGCCGTCGTGCGCGAGGTGGCGATGCCCGACATCTATCCGACCAACATCTGCTTCGGTGGCGAGGACCGGCGGACTGCCTATATAACGCTGTCCGACACGGGCCGGCTCGGCATCACGCCGTGGCCGACGCCCGGCCTCAAGCTCAACTTCACCTGACGTCAGGAGCCGCCATGATCGAAGCCAAGCTCGCCCCTGCCATGCCGAAATGGATGGTCGACCATGCCACCCTCTACCTGTCGAGCGGCGGCAAGGAAGGGCACATGTACACGGTCACGCTCCCCGACTACGGCACGCTCACCGTGCCGTCGCTGCTGCTGACCACGACCGGGCGCAAGTCGGGCGAGAAGTACATCTTCCCGCTGTTCTACGGGAAGACGGGCAACAGCTATTTCATCGTCGCCTCGAAGGGCGGCGCGCCCGACCATCCCGGCTGGTACAAGAACATCCTCGCCAACCCCGTGGTCGAGATCCAGGTCGCCACGGAGAAATTGAAGCTGCGCGCCCGCACCGCCTCCGGCGAGGAGCGCGCGCGGCTGTGGAAGCAGGCCAACGAATTCTGGCCGCCCTACGAGGACTACCAGAAGAAGGTGCCCGATCGCGAGATTCCGGTCGTCGTGCTGGATCCCATCAACTGAGTCCGCACGTCAACCGAGTCCGGCCCGCACCGTCGGCAGCACCTCGCGGGCGATCGCCTCGAGACTGTCGACGGCGTGGCGCAGCGACTGGCCGGGCTGTCGGCCCTGGAAGATGAAATGCTCCAGCCGCACGCGCGGCAGCCAGTCGATCAGCTTGGCCGCGATGTCGCCGGGCGCGCCGAGGAACCAGCGGTCCTGCATGAACGCCTCGGAGAGGTAGTGCGGATCGTCGTTGGTCATCGGCCTGCGTTCGCCGGTGGCCGTATCGATATAGGTCTGACCGGTCCGTTCCGGCGCGTACTGCACGCGGTAGACGAGGTCGAGCCCGGCCTGGTGCCGCTTGATGGCGTCGGCTGCCGAATCGCCCACCAGCACCTCGCGCATCAGCGCATGCGGCAGCGTGCCGGCATTCTGCCGTTCGGCCTCCTCGTCGAACGAGCGGATCTGCCGGCCGAGATGCTGCAGCTCGATCAGCGGTGCCACGATCAGCCCGGCGCGGTGGCGCACCGCTCGCGCCCGCGCCTTCGGGGCGGCCGCGCCGATCCAGAGCGGCAGCGGGCCGGGCGTCAGGGGCGGCGGCCGCAGCAGCCCGCCCTTCACCTTGTAGATATTGCCGTCGTAGTCGAACGGCTCGCCGCGCCAGGCCCGTTCGAGAATGTCGAGCGATTCCTCGAAGGCCCGCGTGCGCGTCCGGTAGTTCCAGCCGAACGCCTCGAACTCGGCCGGCCGATAGCCCTGTCCCAGGCCGATCTCGACCCGCCCGCCCGACAGGTTGTCGATCACCGACAGGTCTTCGGCCAGGCGCAGCGGATGGCCATGCAGCGGCGCCAATGCCACCGCCTGTCCGATGCGGCAGCGCGGCGCGGCGACGGCGAGTGCCGCGCAGGCGGTGACGGGCGAGGGGCAGTAGCCGTCGGGCTCGCCGTGATGCTCGCTGGCCCAGACCGATTCGAAGCCCAGCCGGTCGGCCTCGCGCGCCAGCTCGAGCCCTTCGCGGTAGGCCGTGTCCCAGGCCTCGCCCAGCCCGCGATGGACCTGGAAGCTGAGGGCGATGCCGAACTTCGGGACCATCGTCAGCCCGCCAGCTGGCGCTGCAGCGCGGCCCAGCGATCGAGGATAGGCAGGAGCTTGTCCTCCTTCTCGGCCGGCAGGCTGAAGGTCACGCGGTCGACACCGATCTCCTCGCAGAAGCGCAGCCGGTCGAGCGCGTCGGGCACCCGGAAGATCGTGATCGGCAGGCTCGCCGGGTCGCGACCGGCTTCCGTCGCCATCGCGCGGAACTTGTCGATGACGATGCCCACGCCGTCCTTCTCCAGCCGGTCGGCGCGCGGGATCCAGCCATCGCCATAGCGGATGGCGCGGCGCGCCGCGAACGGGAAGGCGCCGCCGACGATGATCGGCGGGTGCGGCGTCTGCCGCGGCTTGGGCCACTGCTTCATCCTGTCGAAGTTCACGAACTCGCCGTGATACTCGGGCTCGTCTTGCGTCCAGATCGCCTTCATCGCCTCGATGCGCTCGCGCGCCAGCTTGTGGCGGCTGGCGAAGTCCGTGCCGTGGTTCTCGACCTCGTCCTGGTTCCAGCCGTTGCCGACGCCGAACAGGAAGCGGCCGTCGGAGAGCTGGTCGATGGTCGAGACCATCTTGGCCGTGACGATCGGGTCGCGTTGCGTCACCAGCGCGATGCCGGTGCCGACCTTGAGCTTCGTCGTCACCGTCGCCGCGGTGTTGAGCGCCAGGAACGGATCCATGATCTCGTAGTAGGGGCGGATCAGCGGCCCGCCTGCGGGATAGGGCGTCTTGCGCGACGAGGGGATGTGGGTGTGCTCGGGCACCCACAGCGATTCGAAGCCGCGCTCCTCGAGCGCGCGGGCGAGCGGCGCCGGCTGCATCGAGTCCGTGGTGAAGAACATGACGGCGCCGATCTTCATGGACGTCTCCCCCTTGCTGGCCTTGGTCGACGAATAGCGGCTATCCTAGCCGGTCAGTTCGGAGGGTTCAGTACCATGTCTATCGCCACCAAGTACCTGTTCGTCGTCAGCATGGATGTCCAGAAGGACAAGGAGGCTCTGTTCAACGAGGTCTACGACACCGAGCATGTGCCGCTGCTGGCGAAGGTGCCGGGCGTGGGCGCGATCACCCGCCTGAAGACCGAGCCCGCCGCCTTCAACATCGGCGGCGAGCGCAAGGTGCTCGACGGTGCCGGCGCACCGACCTATGTCGCGATCTACGAGCTCGAGAGCCCCGACGTCCTGCTCAGCAAGGAATGGGCGGAGGCGGTCGAGAAGGGCCGCTGGCCGACCGAGGTGCGGCCCTACACCACCAACCGCCATCACGTCGTGCGCAAGGTCATCTGACGCCGGAGGCAAGTCATGGCCGAACGGGTTTCTTCGCTGGGCTCCATGTTCCAGACGGTGCGCGACCGCGATGCGCCGACCCCGTTCGGCCGCATCTTCCGGCCCGACGAGTCCTGGCTGGCGAAATGCGTACCGGAGCCCATCCTCGATCCGGACCTGCCGATCGTCGACACCCACCATCACCTGTGGGACATGCCGGGCTACCGCTACCTGCTCGACGAGTTCCTGGCCGATCTCGGTACGGGCCACAACGTCGTCGCGACCGTGTTCGAGGAATGCCGCTCGATGTACCGTGCGCATGGTCCGGAGGAGATGCGACCGGTCGGCGAGATCGAGTTCGTCGCCGGTGTGGCGGCGATGAGCGACAGCGGCCGCTACGGCCCGACGCGCATCTGCCGCGGCATCGTGGGCTATGCGGATCTGGCGCTGGGCGATCGTGTGGCCGCCGTGCTCGAGGCCGAGATCGCCGCCGGCGGCGGGCGCTTCCGCGGCATCCGCTACTCGGCCGGCTGGGATGCCGATGCCGTCATCGGCAACAGTCACGGCGTCTCGGCCCCGGGCCTCTATCTCGATGCCGATGTCCGCGCCGGCATGAAGCGGCTGGAGAAACTCGGGCTGGTGCTCGACGCCTGGCTGTTCCATCCGCAGCTTCCCGAGGCGATCGACCTGGCGCGTGCCTTCCCGAACGCCGGCATCGTGCTGTGCCATATGGGCGGCCCGCTGGGCTACGGCCCCTATGCCGGAAAGAAGGACGAGGTCTTCGCCGATTGGAAGGCGTCGATGGCCGACCTGGCCAGGTGCCCCAACGTATCGGTCAAGCTGGGCGGCGTGATGATGCGGCTGGCCGCCTACGACTACATGAAGCTGCCGGCGCCGCCGTCATCCGAGGAGCTTGCACGTCTCTGGGGACCATACGTGACGACCTGCATCGACCTGTTCGGGCCGGATCGCTGCATGGTCGAAAGCAACTTCCCCGTCGAGAAGATGGGCATCGGATCGGCCGCACTCTGGAATGCCTTCAAGCGCATGACCGCCGGGGCCTCGCCGGACGAGAAGAAGGCGATCTTCAGCGGCACGGCCGACCGGGTGTACAGGCTGGGGCTCGCGGACGCCGGCGTCTAAGCCGCCTTCACGAACTGCTCGAGCTCGGGCAGGCGCTGGTCGACCTTCTCGGGGCGCTGGCTGCCCAGATTGACGACCAGGCGATGGACGCCCAGCGCGGCATATTCCTTCACGGCGTCCGCGGTCACGTTCATCGGCGGCGTGATGATGATCTCGTAGTCGCTGCCGCGCTTGCGACCCGCCTTGGTGAAGGCGGCGTCGAGCTTCTCGAGCATCTGCCGGGTCCGCGCCGGATCGAGATTGAAGCCGTACCAGCCCGCGCCGAAGCGCACGGCGCGCGCGAAGGCGGCGTCGGCGTAGCCGCCCACGATGATCGGGATGTGCGGCTTCTGGATCGGCTTGGGATCGAGCCGCAGGGTCTCGAACTTCACCCACTTGCCCTGGAAGTCGACGACGGGCTCGGTCCACAGCCGGCGCATCACTTCGAGGAACTCGTCGCAGCGCTTGCCGCGATCCTCCCAGCGATAGCCGCAGGCCTCGACCTCCTCCTTGTTCCAGCCGACGCCGATGCCGAAGTCGAGGCGGCCATCCGACAACCAGTCGAGGGTGCACATCTCCTTGGCCGTGTAGATCGGGTTGCGCTGCGGGACCAGCGCGACGCCGGTTCCGAAGCGCAGCTTCGTCGTCGCCGCGGCGAGGAAGCCGAACGTGGCGGTGACATCGAGCATGCCGCCGCCGTCCGGCACCGGGATGCGTCCGTCCTTGGAGCCAGGATAGCCGTAGGTGTTCTTGTCGAACAAGGCCACGTGCTCGCCCATCCAGATCGACTCGAGGCCCAGGCCTTCGACTCGTCGGCCGAAGTCGCGGATCATCTGCGGCGTCGCAAGCGGCGACATGAAGGTGGCGAAGACTCCGATCTTCATGATGGCTCTCCTTCGGTTCGGTATTCTCAGTTGAGACGGGCCGCCTGTGCCATGGCTTCGATCGCTTCGGGCTGACGCGAGCGCACGCTGATCGTGTCGGCGCCGCAATCCTCCCAGGCGCGATAGCGCTCGCGGATGCGCGCCGGCGGGCCGACCAGGGATTTCATGTCGACCCATTCGTCCGGCACGGCGGCGATGGCTTCCTCCTTGCGCTTGGCGAGATAGAGCTCCTGGATGCGCTGTGCGGCATCGCCGAAGCCGCGGCGCACCATGATGTCATTGTGGAAGTTCTTGGTCTTGTGGCCCATGCCGCCGACATAGAGCGCAACCTCGGGCTTGAGCCGCGCCAGCGCGGCCTTCACGTCGTCTTCGACCTCGACGTGAACCGAGGCGACGATGGAGAAATCCTTGAAGCTCTTGCCATTGCCGGCCCGGCGGAAGCCTTCCTCGAGCCACGGCCGGTATTCCTCCATCGCGCCAGGCACGAAGCCCATCGGCAGCCAGCCGTCGGCAACCTCCGCCGTGAGCTTCACGGTCGCCTCGTTGCCGGTCGCCAGGTAGATCGGGATGTCGGGGTTCATGTGCAGGATCGACTTCAGCGGCTTGCCGAGCCCGGTGGCGCCCGGACCGTTGTAGGGCAGGGTGATCTCGCGGCCGTCATGAGCGACCGGTGCCTCACGCTTGAAGATCTTGCGCATGATCGCGACATAGTCGCGGATGCGCCAGTAGGGCTTGCCCCAGGGCTGGCCGTACCAGCCCTCGACGATCTGCGGGCCGGACACGCCCAGGCCTGCGATGAAGCGTCCGCCCCCGGCCATGGCATCGACCGTCGCGGCCGACATCGCGGCGTTGGCAGGCGTACGGGCGGCAAGCTGCATGATGCCGGTGCCGAGCTTGATCCGCTTCGTGTGTGCGGCGAGAAAGGCGAGCGGCGTCACGGCATCCGAGCCATAGGCTTCCGCGGTCCAGACGGAATCGTAGCCAAGCTCCTCGGCGCGCTTCACGAGTTCGACGGGAATGTCGAGGTGCGCGCCGGAATAGCCGATCGCCAGACCCAATTTCATTGTCGTTTCCTCCCATCGACGCGCAAACTATAGCCAACAATAGATCAGCCGAGAGGAAACGCCATGCCGCGATTGGGATACCTGCTGCCGACACGCGAGCGGGTCATGGAAGGGCGGGACGAGACCGGGTCGCTGCTCGCCTTGGCCGAGCGGGCCGAGAGCCTTGGCTACGATTCGCTGTGGGTCGGCGATTCCCTGCTCGCCCGGCCGCGGCACGATCCGATGACCCTGCTGGCCGCCGTGGCCGCGCGCACGCGCCGGCCCGAACTCGGCACGGCCGTATTGCTGCCTGCGCTGCGAAATCCCGTCGTGCTGGCGCAGCAGGTCGCCACGCTCGACCGCATTTCCGAAGGGCGGGTGATCCTGGGCGTCGGCATTGCGCCGGATGTGCCGAACGTGCGCGCCGAGTTCGAGGCGGCCGGCGTACCGTTCGACAAGCGGGTCGGACGTCTGGTCGAGGGCATGGCGCTGTGTCGCGCGCTGTGGAGCGGCAAGCCGGTCACCTGGCCCAAGGGCGGGGACGGGCGCTGGACCGTGAAGGAAAGCGTGCTCGGACCGACACCGCATCGGCCGGGCGGTCCGCCGATCTGGATCGCGGGCGCGGTCTCGGCCTCGCGCGAGCGCGCCGGCAGGCTGTTCGACGGCTGGTTCCCCAACAGCCCGCTGGCGGAGGACTATGCGCGGGAATGGGCCGAGGTCGTCGCGGCGGCGCGTGCCGCGGGCCGCGATCCTTCGGCGTTGACGGCGGCGATGTACCTGACGCTCGCCATCGACGATGATGCGAAGCGCGCCGACGACAGGCTCAACGCCTACCTGCAGCAATATTACGGCGTCGATCCGCTGGAGACGCGCAAGCGCCAGAAGAGCTTCGCCGGGCCGGCGCAGGCGGCGGCGGCGTGGATCAAGTCCTATGCCGATGCCGGTGCGACGCACCTGGTGCTGCGCTTCGCGGGCGACCATGAGCGTCATCTCGACGCTGCGGCGCGCATCCGCAGCGAACTCGGCTGGTGAGGCGCGACCGATGAAGTTCTCGCTGCATTTCGGCAACAACACCTTTCCCGATTTCGCCGGCGCGGCGCGCCTCGCGCGCCTCACCGAACAGGCGGGGTTCGATTCGATCCTCGCCATCGACCACGTCGTGTATCCCGACAACTACACGACGCCTTACCCCTACTCGCCGACGGGCCGCCTGCCGGTCGGCCGCGGCGGCGCCTTTCCCGATCCGCTGATCTGGATCGCCTATGCGGCCGCAGTGACCACCCGGCTGCGCTTCCTGACCGGCGTGATCATCCTGCCGCAGCGCGACCCGCTGGTGCTGGCCAAGCAGGTCGCCACGCTCGACTACATGAGCGGCGGCCGCTTTGAGCTCGGCATCGGCGTCGGCTGGCTGCGCGAGGAGTTCGAGGCGATGGGCGTGCCGTTCGAGCGCCGCGGCAAGCGCGCCGACGAGTACGTCATGGCGATGCGGGCGTTGTGGGCCGGCGATGGCGCGAGTTTCGACGGCGAGTTCGTGAACTTCCGCGAGGTGAGCTGCAATCCCAAGCCGATCGGCCGCGTGCCGATCGTCGTCGGCGGTCATTCCGAAGCGGCGGCGCGCCGCGCGGGCCGGCTGGGCGACGGCTTCTTTCCGTCGATCGGCGCGCAGGCCGACACCGTGCCGCTGTTCGACGCGGCGCGACGCGCCGCTGCGGAGGCCGGGCGCGATCCTGCCGCCATCGAGATGATCGCCGGCTGCCCCGACCTTTTGCCGAGTTCGACCGTCGAGCCGGCGGTCGCCATCGAACAGCGCCGCCGCCTGGGCATCAGCCGCATCGTCCTTCCCGTCGGCCCGTTCCTGCCGAACCTGGAAGAGAGCCTCGCGCGCTTCAGCGAGACGGTGATCCAGCCCTTCGGCGGGCTGTGATCGTCGCCTGCTGATCGCTGTCGTCTCGAGCAAGGCCGAGGGACCTCGCTTCACCGATCGGGCGTCGGATTGTCGAGGGCAGGTCCCTCCACTTCGCTTCGCTCCGGTCGGGACGACGGGATACTCCGTCGTCCCGAGCGAAGCCGGGGGACCTCGCTTCAATGATCAGACATCGGATCGTCGAGGGCAGGTCCCTCCACTTCGCTTCGCTCCGGTCGGGACGACGGGCTACTCCGTCGTCCCGAGCGAAGCCGAGGGACCTCGCTTCAACGATCGGGCGGCGGATCGTCGAGGGCAGGTCTCTCCACTTCGCTTCGCTCCGGTCGGGACGACGGGCTACTCCGTCGTCCCGAGCGAAGCCGAGGGACCTCGCTTCACCGATCGGGCGGCGGATAGTCGAGGGCAGGTCCCTCCACTTCGCTTCGCTCCGGTCGGGACGACGGGCTACTCCGTCGTCCCGAGCG
>QFCS01004975.1_pt1 | contig 43924 bp, 40 predicted proteins | sample 3576561 | NCBI WGS metagenome assembly QFCS01 | reverse complement strand
TAGTTTCTTATGGCTCTTTTCGGCTGCACCTTCGTTGAATTTTTCGCCTTAGGCGTTTAGACTATGGCTGCAAAATTCGCCTTGGTTCGCTCGAAAATAGCTCATAATAAACTAGTAGATTATATCTTAAACAGGCTCTTAGTTTTTGTTACTTCTACTGTATGCAACTCTTTTAGCTTGTACAGGATATCTTCAAGTCTAGCCTTGGGTATTCCTATACGGAGATGACAAAACAATTGCATTTCCTGCAATAAAACCGAGCAGTTATATTGCTTAACCAATACCATCACTTCATTCATTCTTGTATAATCGAACTGCAGGTCGTATAATACTTCTATTGGTTTTTGAATAACTGGCACAAGCTGCAATGCCATTGCTGCTGCCGATTTATAGGCATTGATTAATCCGGGTACGCCAAGTAATGTACCACCAAAATAACGAACCACTATTATTCCCAGATCGGTAAGTTCTTTGCTGTCTATTTGACCAAGTATAGGTCTACCAGCAGAACCAGCAGGTTCTCCATCATCGCCCACCCTGAACAAATTACCATCAATTCCTATGCGGTAAGCAAAACAATGGTGTACTGCTTTGGGATGTTCTTTCTTCAGGACTTGCATTTGTTGTTTAAAATCATCCACCCCTGATATGGGAAATGCATAAGCCAGGAAACGGCTTCCGCGGTCCTTAAACTCTGCAAAGCCAGGTTTATCAATGGTTTGGTAATAGTCTTGTGTTGTCATAATTGATCTCCAAATGCGATCAGGTAAATTGCCAGTAATGACAATGCTACGCCCAACCAGTTAATCTTTGATAAACGTTCTTTGAATAATACCCATGCAACTACTGCACTGAATAAAACAATCCCCATATTGTTTACCGGTATGCTGGAACTTGTTTGCCAGGGACTTTCTTTCAGGTAATGCATGAGGCACCAGATAGAAAAGTAATTGGGTATCCCAATCATCACACCGGCCAACAGGTTCTTCCATTGAAATACTTGTTTCTTCCTGATATACTGAATGCATAAAATTGATGACCCGATGGTGGCTGCTGAGAAAAAGGAGCTCACCAGGTAATCATTATTGTTTGCCTCATTTATATAAGTAATCTGAACATGGTTAATCAGCGCATCAAGCAATCCACTACTCAAAAATAAAATGAGTGGCCATATATATACCATCAAATCCAGACCTGGTTTATTTGCATCTTTTTTCTTTTCTGCATAACAGGTAAATACCACTGCGATCAAAGCGAGTATTACGCCAGCAGCTTTCCAGCCGGCAACGGTTTCGTTATACAGATAAACAGATAAAATAACCGGTATGATCAGCGACAGTTTATTGGCAACAGATGCAACAGCCACGCCGTTTTTCTGTGCCGTAAGTGCAACCACATTGAAGATACTTACAAACATTGCCCCCATAATACAGGCCCATTTAAACCAGGGCATAGCAATGTTTGCTGCATGAACTGGAAAGGAGCCGTTTACAAAAGAACCTGTTATAACACAGGTGATATAATTGAACACAATCGCCTGGAATACATTCACCCGGAACTTCTCACAAGCTTTGAAGGATAAAGTAAGATAGCTTGTTAATACAATACTGCCAATCAGGTACGCGATCATAATGTAAGCGATTGATCATTGTGATAAAACCTTATTTCATCGTTGCCCATTCGTATAAATTCATTTGAGGTCAATTCTTTTATTTCCGGGGCTTTCAGACCATCTCCTATTGTTAATGCCTGATTGGTAATGGTACGTATTTCATCCCAAACACCTTCTTCCAGGAAAGACTGTAATAAGGAAGCTCCGCCCTCTACTAAAATACTTTGTAGTTTATGTTCATAACAATATGTCAGTATTTGTGACACCCAGGATTTATCTGTATTCAGTTTTACATAATGAATCTGGTTAACTTTTTCTTCTTTTATTTCATTGAAAACAATCACCGGATGATCATCCTTAAATAGCTTTAAATCCGATCTCAATTTGAGTTGTCGGTCGATAACCATACGCATTGGGTGATGACCATACCAATAGCGATTATTCAATTCCGGATCATCTTTTGCTACAGTGGCTGTTCCAACCAGTATTGCCGCTCCTTCTGCGCGCCATTGGTGCACAATCCGGTTGGTATCTGAATGAGTGATTAAAAGTCTTTCTGCAGAAGCTGCCGCCATGAAACCATCGGCAGTTTGTGCCCATTTCAACAGAACATAGGGTCGCTTCAATAAATGAAAACTGAAAAATCGTTTATTGAGTTTAGTACAAACTTCTTCAAGCACTGGAACAATAACTTCCACACCTGCTTTGCGCAATTGTTCTATGCCTTTTCCATTAACTGCTTCAAATGGATCCCTACACCCTACCACTACCCTTTTAATCTTGTTTTCAAGTATCAGGTTTGTACAGGGAGGTGTTTTACCAAAATGAGCACAGGGCTCGAGAGAAACGTATAAAGTAGATAAGGGAATAAGATGACGATCGGCTTCTGCTACATTTTGCAAACAATTTACTTCTGCATGCGGACCACCATATTGCTTATGCCAGCCTTCGCCAATGATCCTGTTCTCATGCACAAGTACCGCACCTACCATCGGATTGGGTGCAACAAAGCCTGCACCCAGTTGGGCAAGGGCAATACAGCGATGCATATATACTTCGTGAAGATCGGTCATCTGAATAGACAAAAATAGCCAAATGCTGCTTAACATTGCAGCATGACAGTTTCTGAGGCCAAAGACCTTTTGCAGAACACCCTTCAATCACTGTACGACAGCAGGGAGGCAGCACAGATTTGTAATATGGTGCTGGAACACCTGACAGGCATGAACCGTACCGAAAGAGCTATTGCTAAACAGCAATTATTGAGCGACACACAAAAAGCTCAGTTTACTGCATTTACAAGTGCCTTGTCTGAAGGCAAGCCAGTTCAGTATGTATTGGGTGAAGCATGGTTTGCCGGACTTAGGTTCTCAGTAAATGAACATACACTGATACCCCGGCCAGAAACAGAAGAACTAATTGAATGGATCAAAGCAGTGGCTAATTCAGAGCCGCAACGGGTAATTGATATAGGAACAGGATCGGGATGTATTCCCATCGTATTAAAAAAGGAATTCCCGCTCTGGCAGGTAGAAGCGATCGATGTAAGCGCCGAAGCCCTCAGTATTGCCCATCAAAATGCCCATGAACTTGATGCAGGCATTACATTTAAACAGGTAGACTTTCTTGATGAAGCTAACTGGTCTACTTTATCCAATTACGATATCATTGTAAGTAACCCACCTTATATCAAACAATCGGAACAAAATTCCATGGCGAAGCATGTAGTGAATCACGAACCTCATTTAGCATTATTTGTACCAGATGATGATGCCTTGATATTCTACAAAAAAATTGCAGCATTCGGAAAGCAACACCTCAGCAAAAAAGGCAAAATATTTCTTGAGATAAACCAGGTATTAGGCAAGGAAGTATGCCAACTATTTGAATCATCCGGATATCAAACAAGACTCAGAAAAGACTTGCATGAGAATGATAGGATGGTGATGGTAACTTTTTAGCTGCATGCTGCAAGCTGCAGGCTGCAAGCTTTTATTGGTGCTTGTTATGGGCTTTCTGCATTTAATGGAAATAAAGAGGGGGCTTGCGAATTAAAAAAATTAAAAGTCAGTTGCTTAAAGAAATATTTGGTTGCGGTAAATGCAATATCTGCCATTTATAGAACACGGATCATCATGATTTTCATGATTTATCATGATAGATCTTGAAAATCATGATGATCCGTGTTCCATCAAAGCTTGCAGCTTGCGGCTTGCAGCCCTCCTCCTATTGCCCCGAATTATCAACCGCCATAACCGGTGTTGCACCCAGTTTTTTGATGATCTGCATTACTTTGATGGCTGTGCCTAAATGGGAAGTGCTGTCGCCATTAATAACTACCGATGGCTTTTCTGTTTCTTTTGAAAGGAATGCTTTTAATTCAGGTTCCAGTTGTTCCAGTGTAGTGCGCTGAGAGCCTATGTAGAGGTTTTGGTCCTTATCAACGGTAACCACCACTGTTTGTTTTGCGCGTGTATCGCTTTTTGCTTTGGGGTTGGAAACCTTGATAACATTGGGGTTTGCAAGTGTAGAAACGATCAGAAAGAACAATAAGAGAATGAACAGGATGTCGTTCAAAGCACCTGTATGCATTTCCGGATGGGTTCTTAATCGCTTTCTGATATTCATATTATCTGTTTAGATAGGTAAGACTAACGGGTAGGTTCCTGGAGTATATCAATGAATTCAGCACTGGCTGCTTCCATTTTATTGGCCGTTTTATCGATTTGTGTACTCAGGAAATTATGACCTACATAGGCAATCAGACCAATAATTAAACCGGTTGCTGAGGTAATCATTTTGGTATAAATACCACCGGCAATTGTGTTAAGTGTGTATTCACCCGTTGATGCAATGCCATAGAATAACTGCACCATACCAACAATGGTACCCAGGAAACCGAACATAGGGGCAATACCGGCTATGAGCGACAGGATATTCAGGTTTCTTTCCATCGTATACATTTCCAGTTTACCCACATTTTCCATGCTCTTCTCAATAGCATCCAGTGGTTTCCCGATACGCTGAATACCTTTATCAATCATCCTCGCAACAGGGTTATTGGTGTTGCGAGCCAAGTTTCTTGCGGCCTGTACATTACCAGACATAATATTATCGCGGATAATATTCATAAAATTCGGCTCTATTCTCGATGCTTTGCGGATAGCCATCAGTCTTTCCACAAATACAAAAATGGCCGCTACAAGCAAGGCATACAAGGGATACATGATCCAGCCACCTTTTTGAAGGAGGCTCCACATAGATATTTTTTCTGCTGTTGCGGCAACACTACCTGCTACCTGTTGTAAAGTGTCTGACTGCAGTAATTGAAACATACCGGGTAATTTGGGTTAGGTTAAAATTAGACCCTAACGCAAAAGAAAGACGTGCATGTGAATAAAATTACCCCAAGCAAGCTTTTTATGAAAGCTTTTGCACATAAGTGACACCAGTGCCCGGATTTTCACGAGGCGTTAACAAGGATATGGCTGATCGCTGATGTCTGATGTCGGATTTATATTTCAAATCAGACATCCGACATCAGACATCAGACATCAGCCATCAGCTTTTGGTTTTCATCATCGCCATTATCTGTTGCATCGTTCTGTCCATGCCTTGGGCGCTGCCATCGAGGAAGATAACATTGCCTTTGCCGTATTCCGCGAAGTTTTTCACGGCTTCTGTCCACATACTGAATAGAATAACATTGGTATCGAGATTGGCTTGTTTCATTTGTTCTGCTGCCTGACTCATACCACGTGCCACTTCTTCGCGGAATAATGCTACGCCCTGTCCACGAAGTCTGGCAGCTTCTCGTTCTGCTTCAGCGGCTATTTTTATGGCATTACCTTCAGCTTCGGCTGCTTTTGTTTTAGTGATGAGCAATGCCTGTCCTTCGTTTTCTGCGGCTGCTTTGAGGTTATTACTAGCCACCACTTTGCTCATACTTTCCATGATACGTGCATCGAAAGTGATATCATTGATTTGCAGATCCTGCAAATGGTAACCCCAGCTTTCTAAGGAGATATCGATTTGTTCTTTTACGAATTCCACTATTTCTCTACGGAGCAGTAGTATTTCAGCCTGGCGCTTTGTGGCCACAAAGGAACGAATACTACCTTCTACTGTTCTGATCAATGCCTGCATCAGGTCTCTGTCGCTGATGAATTTGAATGCAACATTTTTAATTGATTCCTCATCCTGGTTAATCACAGAATAAAGCAGCATACTTTTAAAATTCACATTGGCCTGGTCGATGGTAACTGCCTGGAACTCCAATTCGACAGATCGGTTTTGAATACTCACTGTTTTGAATACCTGTTCAAGTACCGGTATTTTGAAGTTAAGACCCGGGCGCAATATCCTGCGGTATTTACCAAACATGGTAATTACGGCAATGGTTCCCTGGTTCACGGTTACAAGTGATAGCAGGAACAATAATACAACAACTAATATCCATCCATAGCTGGCAAGAAAGTTCATGGCTGATTGTTTTAATTTGTAATGCACAATAGATGCACTACCCTAATTTACTAATTAGTAGGTTCATCAGCCTATTTCTTACATTAAAAACGGTGAATTATTTCGAAAAGGAAAGCTCGGCCAGAACGGGAAAGTGGTCTGAGGGGAATTTTCCATTATAGGAATCGGTAAGCACCCCCCATCTTTTTACGGAAAACTGGCTGCTGATGAAAATATGATCAATAATATCGGCTTTGGTAAAATTTCTACCGAAGTTTTGAAAGCTTCCATTATTAACATAAGGATATTTCACTTCGCGGTAGGTATCACGTAAAGTAGTTGAATTGGCAATAAGCTGGTACCATTCGCTGCTATGATTGCCATTAAAATCGCCGGTTAAAATTACCGGAGCATTCCCTGCGATGGTTTTAATTTTATCCAATAATAATTTACTGCTCTCTCTTCTTGCTACCATACCCTGGTGATCGTAATGCACATTAAAGCAATAAAAAGTTTTCTTCGATTTCTTTTCTTTCAGCATAACCCAGGAACAAATGCGGTTGATGCGTGCGTCCCAGCCAAAGCCTGGTTTCTCTGGTGTTTCTGAAAGCCAGAAATCACCTCCTTTAATAAAATCAAAGCGGTCTTTTTTATAGAAAATAGCCGAATGTTCTCCTTTTTCCTTTCCATCATCTCTGCCAATACCGTAGCGCTCGTATTCTGGCAGTTGCGACTGTATATCATCTAACTGGTTTTTAAATCCTTCCTGCGTACCGAATATATCAAAGCCATGAAAACGAATCAAACTGGCTACATAAACTTTCCTGTCGGTCCAAAGGTTTCCGGTATCTCTGGAAGTTTCCAGTCTCACATTAAATGTGCCCACATTAAGTGTCTGTGCCTGAGTGGTAAAAACTTGCAGGAGGAAAATGATTGCGAAGAATGATTTTATTTTCATAATCGTTAATATGAGAGAAAGGTATTCTTTTTTTATATACTTTGATAGTATCAAATGATACTATCAAGCAATCATAAAGATAGTTTGATCTGCTAACATCATTCTTAGAGTTTAATACTCAATTGCAAATGTCCACCTAATCCAAGTTCAACAATTCGTTGAAGTGTAGATATCCTTACTTCTTTGATATCATTTTCAATTTTAGAGATATAAGATTTTGTGGTACCTACTTTCAAAGCTAGTTCTTCCTGAGTCAGTCCCTTTTCAAGTCTTGCCTCAAGAATAAGCGCCCCAATTTTAAAATTATCATAGCCTGATTCAAGTTCTTCACGTTTCGCAGTACCCCGTTTTCCATAATTCTTTTCCTTAAACTGTTCAAGCGTTGATGTGTTTTTCTTTTTCATATTCTTTTTTAATTTTTAACGCTTTTTCAATTTCCTTTTTGGGAGTCTTTTGTTCTTTTTTTTGAAATCCACTGGTTATAACTACAAGTTGCCCTTCATCGAAAAAACAAAAGATTCTGAAAATATCGCTACCCTGTTGAACTCTTATCTCGTAAAGACCTTCTGTGGTTTCCAAATGTTTTAAATATGTTTCAGGCACCCTTTTCAATTCTTCAATTAACTCAAAAGTCCAGATTATTTTATCTTTTACCTTTTTACGTTGTTTTTCAAAAAAATGCTGAAAATATTCTTTATAAAAAATGATGTTCCGGTGTTTAAGTTTTTCATTCACCACCCAAAGTTAACAAAGTTTCACTAAAGTGCAACTTTAAATAATTTATTCTTGCCTCTTAATTGTAGCCTATAAAGCTAATCAGTGGAATTAATACAAATCATTCGATTTAGGATTTTTAGCTAAACCATATTAGCATTATTTCAAAGCTCAAATATTTTATAAACTATCTTTCTTAACCGGCACAATCCGGTAATCATCTGTACCAATTCCTTTTACCCCTCTCCCTTTTTTAGCACCGGAATCCTGAATGGGTGATAAATTTTTGGGGATGATGGATTGTCCGATGGTTATTACCGGTGCAGACTTAGGTAAAGTAGCTTTTTCATTGATAATGCTGATTGGTTCGGTAGACGAGGCAGGAATTTGCGTATCAAAGCTATCGCCCCTGCTATACTGGATGGGCAGATCTGCTTTGTCGGTATACATGCTTTCAGCAGGTTGCACGGCCGATTTTTCATCCGGGGTTTTGTAAATGTCCTGAACTGGGATACTGATGGTATTCGTGTTTGAAGGGGTATGATTTTTTTGACCCTGTTTTGTTGGGCGATAGTTGAGGTAAACGAGTACACTCACTAACGCTGCCAGGAAAAGGAAAACAATGCCTTTTCCGGGGAACTGAAAACCAGGAAGTGAACTACTTCCGGTATTGTTGCCGCCATCTTCAAGCGGCATCTCCACATTGAGGCGCTGCTCTATTCTGGCCCAGATGGCATCTGCCATATCAGGAACAGGCAGTTGTTGCAGTTTGTCTGCAATCAGTTGCTCGTATGTGGTTAAATTATTCATGGTTTAATAATGCTTGTTGTAATTTTTTTCTGGCTTCACTCAAATGCCATTTCGATGTACCCTCGCTAATCTGTAACTGATCGGCTATTTCTTTATGGGTAAACCCTTCTACCACATACAACACAAAAACAGCATGTGTAGCAGGTGGTAGCTTCTGCACCAGTTTCATTACTTCATCGGCACCCATTTTTTGCAACACTTTATTATCGATTGCAGGCTCTTCGATGGTTTCCAACTCAACATTTTCACTAAAACGTTCGCGCGATTTAATGTGATCTAATCCCTCGTTTACAACAATTCTTTTTATCCATGCATGCACCGAACCTTTTGCGGGATCGAATTGATGGATATACTTAAACACCCGTACAAATGCACTACTCAATATATCTGCTGCATCAAATTCATCACGCGAATAACGCAAGGCTACTTTCATGGCGAAGGCATAGAACTCCCGATACAACGCTTCCTGCGCCGACCGCTTGTTCGCTATGCATTCCTGCACCATTAATGTTGTATCGTAACCTGTTGTTGTCATTCAATGTTGTTTCGGCTGTAGGGGCTAGATGTTAGGTGTTAGGTATTAGGTATTAGGTTTTAGTTAAAAAAGTTTCTTCACCATGGACTATGGACCATGGACTACTACCCATTACTCCATTCACTATAAACATCTTGTTTTCGTTTCAATAATATTGCTGAGGCCACTGCGGAGAGTACCATTTTTTCTTTTGGATCAAGGTCATTTACGATCCATATTTTATGATCTAGTATGTCTACAACGCCTACCAGTCCGTCATCCCAACGCAATTCATAACCGGTAAGTATTGGTCCACCAACCAATTTACCTTCTTTACCAGATGCGTTTACATGTTTAGAGAGCATCAATGGTTTAATTTCTATCTTCTCCGTTCCATTGGTCACGAATCCGATGTCTTTTGTCTGTGGACGCTCAAATAATTTTTGTTTGGTGGTCTTTGCATCAAACTCATTCACCATGGTGAGTGTCCATACTTCTCCCTTATTAAAATTGAGGGGCACAATGGTTGCTGAGAATGCATATTGGTATTTATCGGTCCGCTTAATTTCATTCAACCAGGCGATATTGGATTTGTACACAATCTGATTTTCAGAAAAGCTTTCCTGCGCAAGCACTTCAGTTACAAGGCTCGCATCCTGGATAGAATATTGAAAGCGATTTTTTTCATTGTACTTTTCTCTATCTGAATGAATATTAAACCCACTCAACAATATATCTTCTGGTTTTAAACTGAACCGACTGAAGCGGCTGCCATTAGAGAAATCCCATCCTCTCTTTACGGAGGAGGTAACGTAAGTACCAAAACTCAGTTGTTCATTAAATTTCCAGCCATTGATACCTTTTACTTTCATGGCTGTTGCCTGTGAACCAAATTGCTCAGGTACAGCTACTTTTACTGCTGTGCAGGATGCCAGTGTAATGAGGCTTACTGCTATGGTTATTATTGCTTTCATTTTTTTAGTTTGCGAAATTATTCCTGCTGAGATGAACATTGAACTGCTTCACTGTTCATGGGTAATTAATAATGATAAGTGGTTTTTGTTGTATTTAAAATACTGCCTGTTTGTGCGGATCTGAACACTTTTACCAGACTTACAGGGTAGCCTTCTGCATCATAGGTATAATTATATTCCACCGGATCAAGTGTAAGATTCCCTGAAAAATAGGATTTACCGGTCCAGCTAACGTTATTCTTTGAGTTGCGCGACATAAGCATATCGGGCCAGTTGATATGAATATATGGATTAATATTTGTATCATATCCATACTCAGACCACTCATTAATATTATTAGAAGCAACTGATGAACGTTTGATCTGATTGCCTTTTTTCATCAGTATAAAATGGTCTACCGAACTTTGGCTACCAACATGTTTCAGCAAAGTTTCGACGCCTGCATCTGTAATATTATAGCTAACTGTTGCATCTGTAGTTGACCCGGCTTTATCTTGTTTCATTGAACGGATCTTACCTTGCTGGTCATAACTGATATAAAGTTTACTTACTTCAATACCGGTTTCTTCTTTTCTGGAGGCTTCAACTACTTTTCCTCCCTGGTAAAATAAGTCTTCCGTTAAGGCAGTATAAATATCTCCATTGCTTCTCTTTTTAAGTAGTGTTACTTTGACCAGTCTACCTTGTACATCGTATTGGTAGAGGGTTTTACTATCTGCACGATAGGTTCCATTTACCAAAACAGCGTTCACTTCATATTGCAACTTTTTTGCTGCCCTGCTTCCACCAAGGGTATAGATTACATCTTCCTGAATATTGTTCCTGTCTAGCGTCATCTCATCAGTCTGGTTCCATTCTTTTACAGCCAATCTATACCTGATATGGTTTGCCGGAATATTAACTTCATTAACTCCTGGTTTTAGTCTAACCATTAACATGTGTGGTTGGTTAGCACTATCATAACTGGTGAGTGTAAAACTGGCCGGTATACTGTCGTATATAATATCTCCAATCTTAATTACAGCCTGTACCCTAATTGTTAATCGAAGAGGTTGGTTCTGTCCACCTCCTGGTTGAGGCGTATTCGGAACAGGATTATTAACAGGCCCTTGATTAACAGGTACAGGTATCTCTTTTTTTGAACAAGAAGCTAATAAAGTTATCACCACAAGTATTAACCAGCTTCCGTTGATCAGTTTGTTTTTCATGCTCTTTTGTTTTGTTTGCTTGTTACAATATGAATACCCTCATACAATTAAAAAGCGTTGGGTATCAATTGTCGCATTAACAATATCTTAACATTTATAGATAGAGAGCCCCATTTTACTCCATAAAAAAAGTGCAGCTTTTGCTGCACTTTTTGCCAAAAGAGTATTTAAACTGCGTTTATTGTACCAGTTTCATCCTGGAAAACGGAAAACCATTGCACCCTTTCTTTGGATTTACCCGATCTGTATTATTAGGCCCGAATTCAGCTATTGAATCAGTTGCCGCCTTGTATACACTCAGACAAAATCCCCAGGTATATGGGGCCATACCAGAGAATCGCATATAATCTATACGGGTATACAGACCTGCATCGGATTTATTCTGATGATCATTTTTTGCAATCAGGTATTGCTGATCTTTGTTCCATCGCAAAATATGGTACTTAGTTGATGGTTCCTGTATCCAAATCTGGTCATTGATGACATACCTGATACCATAATCATCTTCAAATTTAGCAGGTAATATAACCGGGATTGTGTCACACCAAGATCTTTTCAGTTTCTCTCCATCAAATTGATTACCATAGGATAGCGAACCAACTACTACCAGCAACAATAATAAGACCATCTGTTTCATCGTATTTATTTTTGATTATGATCCACAACTGATACATCCATCCTGCATAGAACAACTGCCACCTTGCGACTGAACGGGATCAATTTGTTCTTGCACTGCTTTCACCTCTGCTGCTTGTGGTACAATATTCATTTGTTGCTCTACCGTAAACTGTACTGCCTGAGTTGCTGCCTGAGTCCGCAAATAATACATGCCGGTTTTAAGTCCCTTTTTCCATCCATAAAAATGCATGGATGTGAGTTTGGAAATAGTGGGTGTATCTACGAAAACATTTAGTGATTGAGACTGGCAAATGTAAGCCCCGCGATCGGCAGCCATATCAATAATACTGCGTTGTTTTATTTCCCAAACTGTTTTGTACAACTCTTTTATATCTGCCGGAATTTCTGGTATCTGCTGAATAGACCCGTTAGCTGCTATAATTTTTTGCTTCATGGTATTATTCCACAAACCCAATTGTACAAGGTCTTTGAGCAGGTGCTTATTTACAATAATAAATTCTCCGCTTAAAACACGACGCGTATAAATATTTGATGTATATGGCTCAAAGCACTCATTATTACCAAATATCTGTGAAGTTGACGCTGTTGGCATTGGCGCTACCAGCAAGGAATTTCGAACACCAGATTGCATTACTTCTGCACGCAGGTTTTCCCAGTTCCACCTGTCGCTGGGCTGTACATTCCACATATCAAACTGGAATATGCCTTTTGAGAGTGGCGATCCGCTAAAGCTTTCGTAGGCGCCCTGTTCCTTTGCCAGATCTTTACTTGCTGTCATGGCAGCAAAATAAATGGTCTCAAAAATATTCTTGTTCAGTAATCGTGCCAGCTCACTTTCAAATGGAAGTCGTAACATTATAAAAACATCTGCCAGCCCCTGCACACCAATTCCAATGGGACGATGTTTTTTGTTAGAATATTCCGCTTCTGGAACCGGATAATAATTTCCATCGATCACCGCGTTAAGGTTCTTAGTAACCTGATAGGTTACTTCATATAATTTCTCATGATCAAATTTACCCTCTGATACAAAACGCGGAAGTGCCAGTGAAGCAAGGTTACATACGGCCACTTCTTCCGGAGAGGTATATTCCAGTATTTCTGTACAGAGATTACTGCTTTTTATGGTACCCAGGTTTTGCTGGTTGCTTTTGCTATTGGCAGCATCTTTATACAACATATAGGGTGTACCTGTTTCAATCTGCGATTCCAGTATTTTAAACCACAGGTCCTGGGCTTTTACTTTTTTTCGTGCCTTACCCTGCTGCTCGTAAGCTGTATATAGCGCATCGAATTCAGTACCCCAACACTCACTTAACCCAGGTGCTTCATTCGGACAAAACAGGCTCCAGTCTTCATTTGCTTCTACCCGTTTCATAAATAGATCTGATATCCAAAGTGCGAAGAAAAGATCCCTTGCCCGTAGTTCTTCTTTACCATGATTCTTACGCAGATCGAGAAATTCAAAAATATCTGCATGCCATGGTTCCAGGTAAATAGCAAATGCACCCTTTCTTTTGCCACCCCCCTGGTCTACATATCGCGCTGTATCGTTAAAAACCCGAAGCATCGGTATAATACCATTACTTGTTCCATTCGTTCCACCAATATAACTACCTGTTGCCCTGATATTATGGATGGCCAATCCAATACCACCTGCACTCTGCGAAATTTTTGCCGTTTGCTTTAAAGTATCATAAATACCATCTATGCTGTCGTCTTTCATCGTTAGTAAAAAACAACTGCTCATTTGTGGCTTTGGGGTACCCGCATTAAAAAGAGTTGGTGTTGCGTGTGTAAACCAACGCTCACTCATCAGGTGATATGTTTTAATAACCTCATCTATATTTTGCTTGTGAATGCCTACGGCAACCCTCATATACATATGTTGCGGGCGTTCAGCCACTTTCCCATTGATGCGTAGTAAATAGGACTTTTCAAGTGTTTTAAATCCGAAATAATCGAATGCATAATCACGGTCATAAATAATCGTACTATCCAGTAAATCCGCATTGTCTTCAATAACCTGCATTATATCATCAGCAATCAGTGGCAGTTTCTTTCCGGTTGTAGCATCAGTATACTGGTGCAGTTTTCGCATGGTTCCAGAAAACGATTTAATTGTACTCTTATGAAGGTTACTAACCGCTATACGCGATGCCAGTATTGCATAGTCGGGATGTGTTATGGTTAATGAAGCAGCAGTTTCTGCTGCAAGGTTATCAAGATCTGTGGTAGCAACACCTTCATAAATTCCTTCAATGGTTTTTTTTGCTACGTCAATCACGTTAACCATTGGACTAAGGCTGTATGATAACTTTTCAATACGTGCTGTTACCTTATCAAATTTTACGGATTCACGTTTGCCGTTTCGTTTTATTACATACATAAAAAGCTATTTAGCGTTATTATTTTATTCATTTTAAAAATCTTCTTCAGTAGAAAACACTTGTGTGTCTTTATTTCCCATTACCCCTGCTTTCTGGTAATCACCAACCCGTTTTTCGAAGAAATTGGTTTTACCCTGCAATGAAATCATTTCCATAAAGTCGAATGGATTACTGGTATGGTATTTTTTCTGATAGCCCAGCTCATGCAACCAGCGATCGGCGACAAACTCAATATATTGTTGCATTAGCTGCGCATTCATACCAATAAGGTTAACAGGTAATGCTTCTGTAATAAATTGTTTTTCGATACTTACTGCATCTGTAATGATTGCATACACTTCTTCCTGTGATAATTTTTTTTGAAGCATACCATACAATAAACAGGCAAACTCGCAGTGCAGACCTTCATCGCGACTAATCAATTCATTACTAAAAGTTAATCCTGGCATTAGTCCACGTTTTTTAAGCCAGAAAATGGAACAAAAACTTCCGCTAAAGAAAATACCTTCCACTGCTGCAAATGCTACCAGCCTTTCTGCAAAGTTTCCATTCTCAATCCAACGGAGAGCCCATTCTGCCTTCTTTTTAACGGCAGGTATTGTTTCAATTGCATGAAATAGTTTATCCTTTTCAACAGGGTCTTTGATATAGGTATCGATCAGCAACGCATAGGTTTCGCTATGAATATTTTCCATCATTATCTGGAAACCATAGAAACACCGGGCTTCAGGCAATTGCACTTCACTCATGAAGTTTACTGCAAGATTTTCATTTACTATACCATCACTTGCTGCAAAAAAAGCGAGTACATGACTTATAAAATGTCGCTCTCCGTCATTTAATGATGCCCAGTCTTTCAGGTCGTTACTCAGGTCTATTTCCTCTGCTGTCCAGAAGCTGGCTTCATGTCTTTTGTAATGCTCCCAGATAACGGGATAGTTAATCGGTAGGATCACAAAACGATCCTTGTTCTCCCTTAGGAGAATTTCATTGTTAGGTTCCATAGCATACTTTTTTGTGTATGCTCACGGCAGTGCAAATACTGATAGCTGAAAAAAAGTACACAATGTGCAACAGTTATTTCAGTACCGGCTTTTCCTCCGAAAGCTTACGTTACTAATTAAATTTGATGTTGGCAGGTCTTCTGACTTACTTCCCTGTTGTCTGCCTTCCCGTGCCTTATATTGGAACAGTGACTTGTAGATGAAACAGGTTAATGAAGCTAACAGCTACGGGGATAGTTCCCGATTTTCACGGGATTCCCTTTTAATCCCGCAGAGCGGGAACCAAATCCGGATGTAAAGTAGTATGCAATAGTTAAAACGAGGGTAACTCTTATACACGGAATGTTGAAAACCTCTGCAATGCCCGAAGTGATTCATCCATAGCTTGTTTTACGATAATTATTCAATCGCAACACGCTAATCTTTACAAAAAAATATGCCGGATGATTTCCGGCATATTTTGATTACAATAGTTTTTCGGGTTGCTGACAACCTGAATATCGCTAGTTATAATGTTGCTTTACTTTTATTCCTCATGATTACAGCATCGGCTGAAAATCTTCCTCCCCCTGATATAACCAACGAAAGTGCTATACCGATGGCAAGTAGAAAAAATTCATACCCTTCCTGTGGTTGTGTACCAAACCAGTTCATAAAAAAGTATGTATGGAAATTAGTAACGATTATTCCAAACATCACTGTTGCAATAGCAAAACTCCACAACCGGGTTGCTAAACCAAATAAAATAAATAAAGGCCCGAAGCATTCAATAATGATAACCAGAAAACCTATGACAGGTGGAAGTCCGACGGATTCTGTAAAATATTTCATACTGTTTGTAAATCCAAAACCACCATACCACCCCAGTAATTTCTGTGCACCGTGCGGAAATAATGTCCAAGCAAGAAATATTCTGGCCACTATGGGAGCATAAGAATTGTTTGTGCGAAAAAACCATGTTTTCATATTGCTAATTTTTAGGTTGAAGATTTATTTGATTGAATTGTGTGGCTACGTTTAGCAGTCTTGCTGCAAATAATTCAGCTGTTAGCTGATCACCAGGATGTAATGGCAAAACCTTATCCATGGCATTTTCGGATTGTGCCATCAGGCCAATATATGAGCCCATCCTGTTTTGTCCATCCGTTTGTATATCATTAATGTATCTGGGTAGTACACCCAGACTTATCCAATGCATGCTATGCTGGGCTGCAAAAAGAAAAAGAGAATTCAGTGTATTTAGTTTATCCCCATTGGTTGTTGAGGATAGGGTAAATGCTGCTGCAAGTTTATCTTTCCAGCTTTGTTTATACCAGAAGCTGCCTGTTGCTTCCATAAATTTTTTGAATGCAGCCGGAATATTTCCAAAATAGGTTGGACAGCCAAAAACAATAAGATGGGAGGTATGCAGTAACTCGAAATTATTCGTTGCTGCCTGAGCATCCAGCAGGTGTACTGTTGTATAATTCGTTTCGAGTTGTTTCGCAAGAAATGCTGCCAACTGTTTAGTATGGCCACTTTGACTGTGATAAATAACACTGATTATTAGTCGACTCATTTTGTACTTTTTAATTGTACAAAATTGTTTATCAGCGGTGCGACTAACAATCACAAAGGTTAAAAAAAAGCATTACCGTATGGTAATAATTGGCCAGGCTAGCTTTCTTTTCTGCCAGCGCGAATACGACTAAGACTTTGTGGTGTAATACCTAAATAAGAAGCTATTTGATGATCTGGCACACGTTGTTCGATATCCGGATAACGTTCTATAAATTCAGCATACCGTTCCGTGGCAGATTTGATCAGGGAAGAAGTTACGCGTGCGGTAGAAGCGATATAGGCATTTTGTAATAAAATTCGAAAATGTCTTTCCATCTTAGGAACCCTGCTATATAGCGTCTCCAGGTTTTCTTTTGAAATTTGCATCACTTCTGTGTCTTCCAAACAATCAATATTGAATCTGGAAGGCGTTTCAGCAAAAAAACTGTACAAATCACCTACCCACCAACCTTCAGGCCCAAACATTACAATATGTTCATGTCCTTTTTCATCCACTTCATACAAGCGGGTAAGTCCACTTAACACAAAACTATCGAAACGCATTACTTCTCCTTCCTGCAATATATATTGTCGTTTTCTGTACTTCCTGGTATTGAACAGTTCTTCAATAACCGCCAGCTCCTGTTCGGTTAAAGTTACATGTTGCTGTAAACTTTGAATAAAGTTATCCTTCATGTAAGATAGGTTTGATAACCAAATGTAATAAATGAAACAAAAAAGAGGCTGTATTAAGTCAGCCTCTTTGATTTTTAAATTGAATATACAGTACCACTAACAATTCTGCCAGCTAATACTTTGGTGAATTTACTTCAGCATCAATAATTGCCCGGTATGGTAGGCAAGATGGGTTGTTCTGGTTAGAATGATATTTAGCTTATTACGATGTGGTTCTTTACTGAAATCCTCTGAAGAAACTGCTGTATGTTTTTCAAACCATTCTTCAGGGGCTACGCTATCCATTTTTTGCTTCAACACTTCGCATTGGTTGGTCCAATAAGCCCTTAGTTCCTGTGCTGAGGGTATATCAGCAATTGCTTTATCGGGAGAACTAAGGAATGGTTCCCGCAAAGCGGGATATAATTTATCTCCTAAGTCTAATAGGGTCAGCATATCATCATGTACTGCAATCATATGCCCTAATAGGTAAATACCTCTGTTTTTACCTGGCGCGATTTCTTGTTGCAATTGTTCATCACTAATTGCATTAAGTGCATCATTCCAGTTTTTCAGGCTACCATACCACCTGTCGAAAATCATTTTTAAGATTGTTTGGTTGTTATTCATTTGATTTATTTTTTAGATTATGATCAGTTCCAGGTACAAATGTATTGTCTAAATATGTTAAGAGGGGTATGTAAAATAGACAATATGAAGGGGCAATCTGACAACTCAGATAATTCAATGAAAGAAAAAAGGCTACAATATATATAGCCTCTTAATGCTTTGGCCGCGTGTCGCTGAAGCTTTAGCGTAGGCGCAACACGCGGACGGTGGACGAGTGGAGAATATCGGATTCGAACCGGTGGCCTTCCCGATGGTACCATCGGGACGCTCTCACAACTCAGATAATTCAAAAAAGAAAAAAGGCTACAAAATTTGTAGCCTCTTGGAGCTTTAGTCCACCTTCGCTAAAGCTTTGGTGGACAAGTGGAGAATACCGGATTCGAACCGGTGGCCTCTTGCATGCCATGCAAGCGCTCTAGCCAACTGAGCTAATTCCCCATTATAGGAATGCAAATGTATGGGCTGACCCTATTACTGCAAAATTTTTCATTCCCTACAACCATCCCCTCTCTTTATACATCGTATAACCAACTTTCAGCGATTCTTTAATTTGTTTCATAATAACCGGATCATTCTTTTTAATATGAAAACAACTTTTCCCTTTTAAACATTTAAGTAGCTCCGGTTTAAACACCTGCTTCAATTCAGGTTGCGCATATACCGGCATGTAATAAAAACCAACATATCCCTTTTGAACCAGGATACCAGCAAACCAAAGTTCATCTCTTTTTCTACCGTATATTTCTACGGGCTTTTGGCTTACCAGGCATAACATACCCCCATTTCCACCGACCAATTGCAAACTGCCTTTTACATAGGGCAAAAGCATTGCTTTAATTTGTTCGAAAATGGGAACAAGTTCCGGCTGACCGGCAGACTTATCCGAATACTTGATCTTGATTTCTTTTTTCTTTTTTTCGGGAACGGCTTTCTTTGTTGCTGTTTTAGTAGCAGCTTTCTTCACCGCTTTCTTTGCAACTTTTTTTACAACTGTTTTTTTTACTGCTGCTTTTTTTGTGGTAGATGTGGCCATAAGTTAAGGGTTCGGTTACCCAAATTAAGACAAGCATGGCATAAAAAAAAGTGGTCCGGCATTTTCGCCGGACCACTTATGATAATTAAAGACCTTACTATTCCCAGATTTCTCCATTTCCTTCCAGCCATTGTTTAACAGCTTCTGTTGTAACAGATTTCGGACGTTCAATTGGAAGACCGAGGGCTCTGTCCCAACAAAGACTTGACAAAACACCCAATGCACGGCTCACTGCAAACAATACGGTATAGAATTCATATTCTACCAACCCATAATGCACCAGTAAAGCTCCACTATGGGCATCTACATTCGGCCATGGATTTTTTACTTTACCCAGTGATTCCAGGATTGGTGGAACAGTTTCATAAACTTTCCAAACAGTATTTACCAGTTTATCATCGGCCATATGCTTTTTACCAAATTCCATTTGTGCAGTAAAACGTGGGTCTGTTTTACGCAACACTGCATGACCATACCCAGGTACTACTTTTCCGGATGCAAGTGTTTTCTGTACATAATCTGCTATCTGTTCTTTGCTAGGATCATCCGTACCCAGTTGTTCCTGCATTTCAAAAATCCACTTGATTACCTCCTGATTTGCGAGGCCATGTAATGGACCTGCAAGTCCATTCATACCTGCAGCATAACTGAGGTAAGGATCGCTTAATGCTGAGCCTACCAGATGGGTAGTATGTGCTGATACATTACCGCCTTCATGGTCTGCATGTATGGTCATATATAAACGCATCAGTTCTTTAAAACTTTCGTCGTTATAACCCATCATGTGTGCCAGGTTTCCGGCCCAGTCTAATAATCCGTTAGGATGAATATGTTCGTTGTTCTTGTATTTACGGCGATAGATATAAGCTGCAATGCGTGGCAAACGTGCAATAAGATCCATTGCATCATCATATATCGGATTCCAGTATTCCTTTTTGTTGATGCCTTTTGCATATTCTTTTGCAAAATTACTCTCTGTTTGAAGGGCCATTACTCCCGTTACAAACATGGTCATAGGATGCGTATTCAGCGGCAAAGCATCTATTGTATGGAACACATGGTTCGGTACATGACTGCGACGCTGCCATACACTGGTGATATGATTTGCATCTTCTTCCGTAGGCATTTCACCTACCAGCATCAGGTAAAACAAACCTTCAGGAAGAGGCTCTCCACCACCAGGTGCTTTTGGTAAAAGTTGTTGTAATTCCGGAATAGAATAACCCCTAAAGCGGATACCTTCCTGTGCATCCAGTAAACTGGTTTCAGTTACCAGTCCGGTAATACCCCTCATTCCCTGATAGGCCTGAGAAAGGGTAACTTCTCCGATCTTTTTATTTCCGTGTGTTTTAAGAATGTCTTTGATCTCAGCATTAGCAATATCAGCTTTTTGCTTGAACCTTTCTTTGATGATTCCCATTTCGTAAAATTTTAGCTATGGCGTTCGTTATAAAAGAGATTAAAAGTCGTGCTCCGGGTGCTTTTCAGGCCGCTAAAGGTAACACAAGTTGCCTTGTACAACAAAACTAAAACGATGAAGGTTGTGTAAACTCCGTTAAAATCATTTAGGAGCCTTTCGATAGAGATAAACCACTACAAAAACGAAGATTAAATTGGGTATCCAGGCGGCCAAAAGCGGGGGCAGATCACCTTTTGTAGAAAATATGGTAGAAAATCTATCCGTCAGGATGAACAATGCCGCCGTAACAAAACCCACAGCCAAATGTACCCCACTCCCTCCCCTTACTTTCCTTCCCGCTACAATAGCACCAATAAGGGTTAAAAGCAGCACTGTTACACAGGTTGCATCACGTCTGTATCTTTCTACTTTGAGACTATTCAATCCCTCTGACCCCCTCAATTCTTCCAGGGCAATAAAACGGTCTAATTCAGGGGTTGTTAATTTGTCTTTGGTGTATTTATCACGACTAAGGTCAAGGGGTTTGAAATTAAAGTTCATTTGTTTCTCCTGCACCATCGCCACAATTTCTCCCTGGTCTGAAATATTACGTTCTATAATAGATTCCAGCTTCCATTTGCGGGTTGTGGTATCCCAGATAATCTGGTCGGCCCGCATATTTTGCACTACTTTATTCTTACGAATGGTATAGGAAAAATATGGACCTCCCCTTTTAGTTAAAGTATCATAGGCATATATACCCGCATAGGTAAATGAGTCAACTCTCAAATAAATATAGTTGCTAGAGCTAAGCAGGGCATTGTAGCTGTTATTCTTGTCAATATAATTGGCCTCAAAAGTTCCCCTGATCTGGTTTGCCCTTGGTACTACATACTGGTTGGCAAACCATAATAATCCCGCTAATAATACACCACCAATCCAATAAGGTCTTAACCATCGTTGGTAACTGCTTCCGCTTGCCAGAATAGCAATAATTTCACTTCTTCCAGCCATTTTCGAGGTAAAAAAGATTACGGCTATAAACACAAATAAAGGCAGGAGCAGTGCAATGATATGGGGTACAAAGCCATAGTAGTATTGTGTGATTATTTCTTTCAGCGACAACCCCGACCTAACAAAATCATCCGTCTTCTCACTAACATCCACCACAATAGCAATAACCGCAAACAGGAAAATGGAAAAAAAGAAAGTGGTTAAAAATTTCTTTAGTATGTACCAGTCTAATTTTTTCATAGCGGCTTATCCGGTCAAAGATACAGGCTAATGTCTGATCGCTGATTTCTGATGTCTGATTTGTTTTGTTTTGCTCAATATTAACATATATCCCAAATCAGAGATCAGCGATCAGACATCAGCGATCTACTCTCTGCAATACTAAAGTCTTCTTTTCACACGCTCAGCCATTGCTGTTTTCCATGAGCTAAAATCGCCGGCCAGGATATGCTGGCGGGCTTCGCCTACGAGCCAGAGGTAGAATGATAGGTTTTGGATACTTGCCAGTTGCATACCCAGTATTTCATCTGCCGCAAAAAGGTGGCGGAGGTAAGCTTTGGTGTAATACTGACTCATTTCATTATCCAAACCAGGGTCTATCGGAGAAAAATCAGTGGCCCATTTTTTATTTTTGATATTCACTACTCCGTCTGTCGTAAAGATCATCCCATTTCTTCCATTACGGGTAGGCATAACACAGTCGAACATATCAATACCTCTGTCTATACATTCCAGTATATTCCAGGGTGTGCCTACACCCATCAGGTAACGTGGTTTATCGAGAGGAAGGTATTCGGTACATAATTCTGTAAACTCATACATCATGTCTTCCGGCTCACCTACACTTAATCCTCCAATGGCATTTCCCACAGCACCTTTTGATGCCACATATTCGCAGGATGCTTTCCGGAGGTCTTTATAAGTACTCCCCTGAACTATAGGAAACAGATTTTGTGTATACCCATATTTATCAGGTGTTTCAGCCAATCTTTGAATACACCGATCCAACCAGCGATGAGTAAGTTCCATACTTGTTTTAGCATACCCGTATTCGCTGGGGTATGGAGGGCATTCATCGAATGCCATGATGATATCGGCACCAATACTACGTTGAATATCCATCACAGATTCCGGAGAGAACATGTGTTTGCTTCCATCAATATGTGATTGAAACAATACACCTTCTTCTTTTATTTTCCGATTAGCAGCCAATGAAAACACCTGATACCCGCCGCTGTCTGTCAGGATAGGTCTGTCCCACCCATTAAAACGATGCAACCCACCCGCTGCTTCAAGCACTTCAATCCCTGGTCTCAGGTATAAATGATAGGTATTGCCTAAAATAATCTGCGCTTCCACATCATCTTTCAGTTGCTGTTGGGTAACAGCCTTAACCGTTCCCACTGTACCAACGGGCATAAAAATAGGTGTCTGAATTTCTCCATGATCCGTAGTTATCTTACCCGCCCTGGCCCTGCTGCCAGTCGCTGTAGTTTCCAATTCAAATTTGAGTGAAGCCATTGGGCAAAAGTAGAGGTTAAGTCGGAAAGTCCGTGAGTCCGGAAGTCGGAAAGATGGAGTATTAGTCCAGATGATACACTCTCAACCTCTGTCTCTCGGACTTCCGGACTCACGGACTTTCCGACTTTCAGACCTCCCGCCTTTCACCCCCCAGACTTTTCCACATCTCCACAGTTCACTCAAACATAGCAGGTTCAAGCCCTATTTTTGCGGGATGACTATACCAACTCTGCTCTGGGATATTTGTTTTTATGCCTTTTGTGCGATTATAGGCATTCAATTGTTTTATTACCTGTATTTTTTTCAAAGACTGGCCTTCTTTAAAACACCCCCGAAAGAAACTTCTATTGAACATGCGGTATCAGTAGTTATCTGTGCAAGAGATGAAGCGCATAACCTAGTGAAAACACTTCCGGGAGTTTTGGTTCAGCAGTATCAGACAACACATGAAGTGGTATTAGTAAACGATAATTCTACCGACGATACCAAATACCTGGTTGATGAGTTCAAAAAAATGTTTAAAAACATCAATTACATTGAACTCACGCAGGAAGCAAAAATGATTAGTGGTAAAAAATTCCCCTTGTCGATGGGTATCAAAAGTGCCCGCCACGAAATATTACTATTAACAGATGCCGATTGCGTGCCAGCTTCCGAACATTGGATCCAACGTATGCAGGAATGTTATACCGATGGTACGGAGATTGTACTCGGTTATGGTGCTTACCATAAGAAACCCGGCTTGTTGAATAAACTGATTCGTTTTGAAACCTTTCATACAGCTATTCAGTATTTGTCTTATGCCATTGCAGGTATACCGTATATGGGCGTAGGCAGAAACCTGAGTTATAAAAAGGATGTCTTTTTACGCAATAAAGGTTTTTCATCGATCAACCAGATTCCGAGTGGCGATGATGACCTTTTTATTAACCAGGTTGCCCGTCCGGATAACACCAGTATTTGTATAGATCATGATGCCCATACACTTAGTGAACCTAAAACAAGATGGTCGGATTGGATGACACAGAAATACCGTCATTATACCACTAGTAACTACTACAAAGGCTCACATAAATTTTTACTGGGATTGTATTCATTCTCCTTGTTTTGGGTATATCCATTATTAGCTGTCAGCATTATCTTTTATAACTGGTGGATGGCCCTTGCGGTGTTTGGGGTACGTTTTCTGCTACAGGCAATTGTATATTATAAGGCCATGAAAAAATTAAATGAAAAGGATTTATGGCCCTGGTTTCTTTTCTTTGATATCTGGATGTTCTTTTATTTCATTTTTACAGTACCCGCAATATGGAAAGCACCCCGCAAAAACTGGGATTAGTTCTGAAATATTTCAGTGATTTTACCCCACAACAAATAAAACAGTTTGAGGCGCTGGAGGGTTTGTATAAAGAGTGGAATGCCCAGATCAATGTTATTTCAAGAAAAGACATCGAAAGCATTTACCTGCATCATGTACTTCACTCATTAAGCATAGCTGCCATAGCCGATTTTCAACCTGGCACACAAGTAATCGATATAGGCTGTGGAGGTGGGTTTCCAGGAGTTCCTCTGGCAATTTTCTTTCCTGAAGTAAAGTTTCACCTGGTTGATAGCATTGCAAAAAAACTGAAAGTAGTTAATGCCGTGGCAGAAGGTGCCGGCATAAAAAATATTACCACGCAACACTCAAGGGCCGAAGATATAAAAAACAGGAAATTCGATTTTGCTGTTTCCCGTGCTGTAGCCCCATTAAAAGATTTGTGGCAATGGGCCGGGCCTCTATTAAAAAAAGGCCACCAGCAAGAAATTGCCAATGGCTTAATCTGTTTAAAAGGCGGCGACCTTGCCCAGGAAATATTTGAAAGTGGACTTCGCCCAAGAATGATGCCAGTAGATAAAATTTTTCCAGAAGAATATTTTGCGGAAAAATTTATTCTTCATGTTGCTAAATAATATTGATAGTCATAAATCCGCAACCTGTTATTAATAGAACGCAGATTATCATGATTTTCAGGATCTATCATGATAAATCTTGAAAATCATGATAATCTGTGTCCCATCCTACATTTGTGGATATTTATGGATGATAGAGTTGCTGAATTTTCTTCCTGTTTCCAACGATCCATACAATATCATCCCATTCTAGCTGGGTAAAGGAAGATGGGTTCAGTATTCGTTCACCCTTGCGTTCAATCCCCACAACAAGGCCATTTGTTTTTTCCCTGATACCCGATTCGCGGATGGTTAATCCTTTTAAACGGGTATGCTCATCTACGACAATTTTTTCCAGTTCTACCAATTCTTTTTCACCACCTACTTCTTCCGAAAAAGGCAGCATGATTTTTCCAAACTCAAGCATTTGCTGATCCGTTCCGATAACACCAATATTGTCGAAGGGGAAAATCTTCTCTGTTCTCGCCGGTGCGAACATCACTTTATTGCCCCTTTCTATAAAAGCCACATTGATACCAAAAGATTCCCGCCACTGTAATTCTTCCAGTGTTTTTCCAATATAACCTGCATGTGGACTAATCTTATAATGCGTAAGGTGAGCATCCCAGGGGGAGAGATGGCTCTGTGTTTTATTTTGTTCCAATAATTCTTTCTCATGCAGGTTTTGCAGGAAACGATCTTCCAGTCGCTGGTAAAATTTTTGAAGTCTTTGCCGGAACAATAAACCAATTACAAGCATTACTAACAGTGTACCAGCAATGGTTATCCAAAAACCAAATAATTGTTTCAGTAAAAATCCAACAAGTATTACGGCGATGGCATTTCTTGCAACTTCAAGCATCACCAGTGGACCATGACTATATTTTCTATCCAGCCATAAGGCGGCATAGGCACTTTTGCTCATTTTTTTCACCGTGAGTGCCCATATAAATGGTGCCATTGCTATTAAGCCAAGCAGTGCCGAAATTATTTTTACCGTTATAGGTTCGTCAATCAGTTTTAATAAGAAAGGCTGCAGAAAATAAGCCACCATCAATGAAAGGGCTATCATTATTACACCATTCAGTATAATAATTTGTATATAAAAACGGAGAAGTCGTTTCCAGTTGCTTTCGCTTTCGATGATTTGAGAACTACTACTATATTTTTCCAGGGCCGTGATCCATTTACCGGGCAATGCTTTTAATAAAAACTGGTACAGTGGTTCGGCCAGTTTAATGGTATAGGGGGTAGTAAAAGTTGTGATCACCGAAACCCCAACTGCAATAGGATACAGATAAGAACTGGTAACATTCAGTGTAACCCCAAGGGTTGCAATAATAAAGGAAAACTCACCTATCTGCGACATGCTTGTACCAGCCTGTACCGCCTGTTTGAGTGGCCGGCCAGCCAGTAAGGCGCCGATGGTTACGAAAATAATTTTACCTAACATTACTGCCAGTGTTAGCGCAAATACGGGCAATGCATACTCAATTAAAATTTTTGGGTCAATCAGCATACCAACTGATACAAAGAAAATAGCGCCGAATAAGTCTTTTACAGAAGTAATCAGGTGTTCTATTTTATGCGCCTGCGTGGTTTCTGCTAAAATAGAACCCATAATAAATGCCCCTAATGCTGCAGAAAAGCCAACCTGGTCGGCCAATACCACCATTCCTAAACAAAGTGCCAATGAAACTATGAGCAGGGTTTCACTGGAAAGCCATTTTTGCATCCTTTTGAAAAAAGTGGGCAATAAAAAAATACCCATCAGGAACCATAAACAAAGGAAGAAAAGCAATTTACCAATCGATAAAAACATTTGGGTTCCTTCAAATTGCTTACTAACCGCTACCGTTGACAGTAATACCATTAGCAAGATGGCGACAAGATCCTCAATAACCAATACGCCTAATACCAGTCCGGTAAACTGCTTTGTTTTCAAGCCAAGTTCATCAAAAGCGCGGAATATAATAGTGGTAGAAGATATAGCAATAATACCACCGAGAAACATACTATCCATGGTTGACCATCCGAGTAATTGCCCCATGCCATAACCCAGCAACATCATACAAAATAATTCTGTGATACCCGTAATAGCAGCGGAGCCGCCAACTTTAACCAGCTTCTTAAAACTGAATTCCAAACCAAGTGCGAATAATAAAAAGACCACGCCTATTTCTGCCCAAATCTTGATACCGTCTATATCACCAATGGTTGGAAATAATTTGAAATTAGGCCCTACTATTAAACCAGCAATGATATATCCAAGTACAACTGGCTGCTTTATTTTTTTAAAAAAAAGGGTAATAACAGCCGCTGCACCGAGAATCAGTGCCAGATCTTTGATCAATACCGGTAAATGTGCCATAGTCCATGCTTTAGAAACAAATATTAACCCCAGGGATTGGCGAGAATATACAAAAAAAAATGAAACCTGCTATGTCTTCAATAAATGTTCGAGTACAAAATGTACTGCCGGACAAAAACTTGAATTTTTTAGGGTGATTGCGGGGCGTTTTATTAATACATCTTCATCTGTATAGGGAAACCTTTTACAGTCGGATGGACGATCTTCATAAATGCTGCAGTAATTATCTGATCCGAGAAAAGGACAGGGTTTTGTTTTGCTTACATAATCACCTTCTATATCTAATTCAAGATAAGTATCAATAAAGACACTTTCTTTTAGCCTTAATAATTTACTGATACGTTTGATATCAGGAGTTTTGAAACGGGGAGAATAGTTTTTGCAGCAATTGGCGCAGGTAAGACAATCTACTTCTGTAAAAGCTTTTTCATGCAGATCAGGTAATTGCTTGAGCACCTTATTTTTATCTGCCCGTTGCAGAAATTGCTTGTACTGCTTTTGGTGATCTGCACTTAATTTCTCCCATTGCTCCATGAGTAAATTTTAAACAAAGATACTCTCGTTGAGTGTTTAGAACACTAATAAATATATAAACGAAACAACTGTTAACAGAAATAGCCATATTAACATACCTAAAAGATTAGCTACTACGACTAAAAATAATTCTCCAATTCCTTTAAGATTCAGGAAACTTTTATAAGCGTAACATGTGTATAACAATTGAACCACCACATTACCTAATGCAACCAGGTAAAATTTCTCATAAGGTAATACACCCATTAATGGTGTAAAACAGATTGAACTAAACAGAGAGAGCATACTGGTTAGAATAAGATATGATACAAGGTGTTCAGCAAAATTTAAATGCTTTCCTTTGAATACTAACCAAAACGCAAAAGCCATAATTGGCGCGATTACAAAAGTGACGATATTAGAACGCTTTTCAACAAATGCATTTATTTTCTGTTGTTTCTCATTAAAAGTTTGTAAAAGTTTTTGCTTTTTTACTGATTTTTCAGCCTGTACCCTTTCCGCAGTGAAATAGGAATTTTTTTGAAGCGGATGAAAAACAGAATTCATAAAAACAGAAAAACCTAATACTATGATCAAGAAAGTAAAAGGGTTAAAATATTTTTTCCTTTTACCTTCAATAATATATTCTTTCAATACTGTACCCGGACGTATAATCAGTTCTCTGGCCAGCATAACAACACTTTTATCTGCATGTGTAAATGCATGAAATAATTCATGTAAAAAATGGGGAACAGTAAAACGGTGTATCGCTGTTTTCTGACCACATTGAGGGCAGGCTTTATAACTAGGGTCTATTGCTGCCCCGCAATTAGCACAATGTGTTGATTCCATGCACAATATTATAAAATTAAAAATATTGAAATTATTTGATTCACAGCTTATTAACCTCATGAACAAAACATGATTTTTCACGTTTTGATAGCTTACCTTTGCGGCGTTTAAAACCCGAGGTTTGAATAAACGGGCTTCTTCCATCATTTTAAGCTATTCCTGAATATGAATCTTTTTGAACAGCAATCTTCCGAGTTTCAAATGCGTCATATCGGACCCAATGAATCCGATACACAAAACATGTTATCTGTTATTGGCGCCAATTCACTGGATGAACTGATCAGTAAAACAGTTCCTGACAGTATCCGTATTAAAAAGCCTTTGGGTATACCGGCGGCTATCAGTGAGTTCAAGTATTTAACTGAGTTAAAGAAGATTGCTTCCAAAAACAAGGTTTTCAAAAACTATATCGGTCAGGGTTATTATGGCACTATCACGCCAAGTGTGATATTGAGGAATATTTTTGAAAATCCAGGATGGTATACCCAATACACGCCATACCAGGCTGAAATTTCTCAGGGCAGGTTGGAAAGTTTATTAAACTTCCAAACCATGGTTGCGGATTTAACCGGTCTGCCAATTTCAAATGCCTCCCTGCTTGATGAAGCCACCGCTGCTGCGGAAGCAATGGCGATGATTTTCCATCATGTGAATAAAACAGATGTAATCGCCAAACCCAAATTATTTGTTGACCAACATACTTTCCAGCAAACTATCGATGTATTGGTTACCCGTGCTGAGCCAATTGGCATTGAAGTAGTGGTAGGCGATTTCAATACTGCGGTTATTGATAACAGTTATTTTGGTGCATTGATTCAATACCCGAACAGTATTGGTAATGCAACCAATTACCGTTCTTTTATTGATAAAGTGCATGCTGCAGAAGGATTTGTGATCATGGCCACCGATTTATTAGCGCTTACCCTCTTAACTCCTCCGGGTGAACTCGGTGCGGATGTTGCGATTGGCAGTGCACAACGTTTTGGTGTTCCAATGGGTTTCGGAGGCCCGCATGCTGCATTCTTTGCTACAAAAGATGATTTCAAAAGAGGTATTCCAGGCAGATTGATTGGTGTAAGTATTGATGCACAGGGTAATCGTGCACTTCGTATGGCTCTACAAACCAGGGAGCAGCACATTAAAAGAGAAAAAGCCACTTCTAATATATGTACGGCTCAGGCCTTACTGGCAAATATGGCCGCCATGTATGCTGTATTTCATGGTCCAGCAGGTCTGCAAAAAATAGCTACCCGTGTTCACTTACTTACCAAAGCCATGTCGAACGGTCTGGCAAAAATGGGCATCAGTCAGGATAACAAAACCTATTTCGATACGCTTTCTGTTTCAGGAGTGGATCTTGAAGCTGTTAAAAAAGCAGCCGAAGCAGCTTCTTCTAATTTCTTCTATCAACAAAACAGCATCATCATCAGTCTGGATGAAACAACTTCTGTTGATGATGTAAATACTGTACTGGAAATTTTTGCAAAAGTAACCGGTAAAACATCGGTAACTGTTTCAGAAAAAGAACTTACAGATACCCAATACCAGATTGAAAAAGAATTAATACGCAGCTCTGCCTACCTCACTCACCCGGTATTTAATACACACCGCAGTGAAAGTCAGATGATGCGTTATATTAAACAGTTGGAAAACAAGGATCTTTCCTTGAATACCAGCATGATTAGTTTAGGTAGCTGTACCATGAAACTGAATGCAGCAACCGAAATGATTCCGGTGAGCTGGCCTGAATTTGGCGGTTTACATCCATTCGCACCTGCCTCACAAACACAGGGTTATCAGCAAATCATTGATGAGTTGAACGATTACCTCTGTAAGATTACCGGATTTACTGCTTGTAGTCTACAGCCAAACAGTGGTGCTCAGGGTGAGTATGCAGGATTGTTGACCATCCGCGCCTATCATGCAGCAAGAAATGAATCGCATAGAAATGTTGTACTTATTCCGATAAGTGCACACGGAACAAACCCTGCAAGTGCTGTAATGGCTGGCTTTAAAGTTGTGGTTGTTAAGTGTGATGAAGCAGGTAATATTGATGTAGCAGATTTGAAAGCGAAAGCTGAGCAATATAAAGACAGCCTGGGTGCTTTAATGGTTACCTATCCATCTACCCATGGTGTGTTTGAAGAAACCATCAAGGATATTTGTCAAATCATTCACGATAATGGTGGACTTGTTTACATGGACGGTGCAAATATGAATGCTCAGGTTGGTTTAACAAGTCCGGGTATGATTGGTGCCGATGTTTGTCACCTTAACCTGCATAAAACATTTGCTATTCCGCACGGTGGTGGCGGTCCAGGCATGGGCCCTATTTGTGTAAATGATAAACTGGCGCCTTACTTACCTGGACATACTGCTTTAGGTAATGCTACGCTGGCTGTAAGTGCCGCACAGTATGGTTCGGCAAGTATTTTGTTGATCAGTTATGGTTATATTAAAATGCTTGGTGAAACAGGCATCAGACAATCAACAGAGTATGCGATCCTGAATGCGAATTACATGAAAGCGCGTTTAGAGAAATACTATAAAATACTTTATACAGGAAGCAATGGCACATGTGCGCATGAGTTTATTGTTGATTTACGTCCATTTAAGCAGAGTGTTGGTATTGAGGCGGAAGATGTTGCTAAACGTTTGATTGATTATGGTTTTCATGCTCCTACCATGAGTTTCCCTGTACCGGGTACTATTATGATAGAGCCAACTGAAAGTGAAGATAAAGGTGAATTAGATCGTTTCTGTGATGCGTTGATTTCAATATTTGAAGAAATCAAAGCGATTGAGGAAGGCAAGGCGGACAAAACAGATAACCCATTAAAGAATGCGCCGCATACACAGGCAGTTGTTTGTGCCGATGAATGGAATCATGCATATAGCAGGCAGCAAGCGGCGTTTCCGCTTTATTATGTTACACAGCAAAAATTCTGGCCAAGTGTTGCGCGGGTAAATAATACACATGGTGATAGAAATTTGATTTGTACCTGCGAACCAGTTTCTTCTTATGTGACTGAATAATATAGCAAACTAGTTGAAAAGAAAAGGCTTCCCGAACTGGGAAGCCTTTTCTTTTTTGGGTTGAAATATGGGGCTTAATTAAATGGTTAAATCATTCCAGTTGTTTTAACTGGTTTTCCAGTATGTTGATTAGTTTTTGTTTATCCTGCAGGGCAGACTCCATATTGCTGATTTGTTGTTTCAGGAGTGGCACTATTTCCTGTACAACCAATCCGTATGAGGAAGACTCCTCCTCTACTGTACTAAATGTTTTTGTAATTAACCCGCGGTAGTTTGTAGTGATCATATCACCTTCACCGGAAATTAGCCAGGTAATATTTAATTCAGGAAAACGCTTTTCAATTTTCCGCAGAATATTTCCTCCAAAAGAGCCGTTATTCTTGCGTTGTTTGCCTAAATATCCATTTGATATACCACATTCCATTTCAACCCATCGGGGTCGGATCTTTTTAAATGCCATGAACTGGTAGAATCTTTCAGGTACTGTCATGTGTATAATTGTTTAGAAAATGAACGAATACGAATAGAATACCATAGAAAAAACAACTGTATTTTTGTGGTACTCATTCCTTACGAAGAAAATGATAAACAATAGATACTGCAATACGTATTTATACCTGATTTGTCCTGTTACAAACCGCAGAAACACCCCAATACAGGCCAATAGCTAGCAATTAAAGATTTCGTAAGTATTATATCTGCCGCAACGCTTCGCGTTAGAAGTATTGAAAGATTTCTAAACAAAACTTATGGAACAAGCATTCTATCATCAGAGCGCCAATTTTTCTGAATTACCACAAGATGAACCTATTGATCCACAAGAGGTATTAACAGAGTTATTTGATTTTGCACATTTACCGGAACTAAAATCGGTATTATGGGAATGGCTGAAAGCCACTGTTTCTGGTAGTTATAATAAAACAATGAAAACAAGTGAGCGCGAAAACATTTTAGTGCTTTATGAACATTTGCAAAAATTACTGGAAGCAAGTCATATTATTTACCAAGAACAACAGAAACTGAATGCTTTCAGAAAGGATATACAAAGACATATTTTTTGAAGGCCCTCAACTCACATATTCATGTGATAAAATTTCTAACTAGTTGTAATTCAACACTTGTCGATGATACAATCGGTCAAATGAAATCATGAGTGGTTTGCAATAGCATAACCATGGTTATAGTTTTGCTTCCTGAAAATAACAACATGAAACAAATACTATTATCTGCACTGTTGCTTTGCATATCGCTGGCATTTCAACAGGAAGTAAATGCACAGGGTTTTTTAAAAAAATTGAAAGACAAAGTTGAAAAGAAAGCGGAGGAAGCAATTGATAAAAAGATTGCCGACAAAACAGGTGGTTCAACAAATAACGGCGGCAGTAACAATACTGTTAACCAATCTACATCTAAAAACGGAAAGCCTGTAAATAATACTGGTGAAGGGTTAAAAAACACCACCCCACCGGATGTATTACAGCAGATAACAGATGCAGATCTGGCATTTAATAAACAACAATACGGCGAAGCCCGTTTTTCTATACAACAGGCTTTACTTGGTGTTGAATTGCAAATAGGCAAACAATTGTTGCAGTCACTCCCTGAATCAGTTGCCGGATTACCAAAAGACTCTTCGGAAGACAGGGTTATGAGTACACGTTATGGCTGGGCAAATCTTACCATCCAAAGGGTTTACCAGAAAGATGATCAGCAACTTTCGATGCTGGTAGGAAATAATGCTATGTATGCCGGTATGCTTGATATGTATTTTGGTTTCGCTGCTACACAATCGAACGGCGAAACACAAAATACCAAACAAATCAGGATCAAAAACAATAAAGCCATTATTCAGTTTGATGCAAGAGAGGGCTATACCGTATTAATGCAATTAGGTACATCCGGAATGGTTACCTGGAAAGGCATCAACTTCGCTACTGAAAAAGATATGATGGATGCCGTGCAACAATTCGATATAGATGCTATTAAAAAAACAATGGGAGAACAATAATCAACTTATTACCATGAAAAAAACATTTATCATCCTGACCACTACACTCATTTGCAGTTTTACTATGGCACAGGATTTCAAAAAAAATATCACCACTGCTCAAAACAGTTATAAAGCCGGTGAATTACAAGATGCTCATTTCGCTTTATTACAAATGATGCAAGACCTCGACATAACCATTGGCAAAGAAGTATTAAAACTGTTTCCTGCTTCTATGGATAGCTTACAGGCCGTTCCTAAAGAAGAAAATGTATTTGGCAGTAACCAGCTTGCCGGTGTTACTATTGAAAAGAAATATGGATTGTACGCCAAAAAGGGTGAACTAAGTATTGTTATCAATTCGCCGCTGCTTAATACCATCAATACCTATATCAATTCACCACTAATGGCCGGTTTTAGCAGCGACCCTAACACTAAAATTGTAAAAGTAGGTAACTACAAAGCAAAGCTCATTAAAGAAAACGACGAACAAAACAACTATGCCCTGGAAATTCCATTGAGCAACGCTTTACTTACCCTAAAAATTACCAATAGTTCCGAAAATGAACTGCTCTCTATGGCTTCAACTATCCCAATTGCTAAAATGGCAAGTTTGGTGCAGTAGGTTATTGAGCCATAAAATAGGAGCTGCAAGTCTCGCATTAGATGGAACGCAGATACTCATGATTTTCAGGATTTATCCTGATAGATCCTGAAAATCATGAGTATCTGTGTTCTATTAATAGCCGATAGTTAAAAGTAAGTACTATCTAAAGCTAGCGGCTAGCAGAACTGTCCGGGGAAAATAAGCTGCGAGCTTCTAGCCTCTAGCCGCTAGCCTTGAGTGGTGCATGTTTTAGGCTTTCTGCTGTTATTTGAATAAATGACAGGGCTTGCGAATTTGTTTTGTAAAAAACCTATTTAAAATAAATATTTAATTACCATATTTACGCTTGTGGATGGTTAAATTAATAGCAGAAAAAGGCTAGTAGCCAGCAGCTAGTGGCTAGAAGCTGTTTTTTCCCCGGACAGCAACGGCTAGCAGCTCTTCTCTCTCGGCAAACAGCTTTTTTTACCCGGTAAAAGGCTTTCATCTCAAAAGCTTTAATGGTATATTTATACAAAACACAACTGTATGAACCAAGCCATTATAAACCTCTACGACGAGTATACGCATAAACCTCTGCCCAGAGAAGTCTTTTTGAAAAGACTGGCTATTCTTGCAGGTAGCACTACTGCAGCTTTAGCCATCTTACCGATGCTTGAAAATAATTATGCTATAGCAGCTACCATTCCTGAGCAAGACATTGATTTATATACAGAAGATATCACCTACGATGCAGATGGTATTACCATGAAAGCTTATCTCGCTAAACCCAAAAAAGAGGGAAAATATGGCGGCATAATGGTGATACATGAAAACAGAGGACTCAACGACCATATACGTGATGTAGCCAGAAGAGCTGCAAAAGCTGGTTATGTAGTTATTGCCCCTGACGCTTTAGCACCTGAAGGCGGCACACCCACAGATCAGGATAAAGCAAGAGAACTGTTTAGTAAAATCGATGCTAAACAAAACCTCAACAATTTTGCCAAAGGGTTCGACTATTTAAAGAGCCGTAAAGATTGTAACGGACTCACCGGATGCGTTGGTTTTTGCTGGGGCGGTGCTTTGGTTAACCAATTAGCCGTAAACGTACCCGATCTTAAAGCTGCTGTTGCCTTTTATGGCAGACAAGCAGATTCCGCCGATGTTCCTAAAATAAAAGCAGCCCTTCAATTACATTATGGCGGATTAGATGAACGGATCAATGCAGGGATACCCGCCTATGAAGAAGCACTGAAAAAAAATAAGGTGAAATATGAAGTATATATCTATGAAGGTGTTAACCACGCTTTCCATAACGATACTTCCGGTGCAAGGTATAATGAACCAGCCGCTAAACTGGCATGGCAACGTACATTGGCTTTTTGGGCTGCAAATATGAAATAGTTTCAAGGGAATTGGCTGCAAGCCATTACTGTCCGGTAAAAAAAGCGCACTACTCTGAAATGCTTCTACAGCAATCATTTTGTCATAAGCAGGAAACAGGACCCTTACTTTTTTTAATTGGCCGAAACTAAGGCTAAAGCAATTTTTATTATATTTTAGGAATGAATAAAACCGATCACGCTGCTGTTCGAAATTGAATGTTACTCCTGGGCCGAATGGCCCCGTACCTGTTCCCAGACTACATTGGCCTCTGCCTAAATCTGCTGCGCATGATTTAGGCTGTCTTCGCTGCGCTCGACACCAATGCCAATGAAGGTCTGTCCACAGGTACTGATTGTATTTAATCTTTTTGAACTTCCCTAAATACCAAGCTTCTATTTATTGCCCTACTAAACAATTTCTTGCACCCAAATTTCCCAGAACAGCACTGGAATAGATCCTTGAATTTATAATTTTTAAATCAACCTGTAAACAATAGGGCAGAACAACTGTTACCTTTGTTCAAATATTTAAACATGATAGCAACCAAAGCCTATGCAGCACATACTCCGAAAGCTGCTCTTGCACCTTTTGAATTGGAAAGAAGAACCCCAGGACCCTTAGATATCCATATTGAAATATTGTATTGTGGCGTATGCCATTCCGATATTCACCAGGCTCGTGAAGAATGGGGCAAAGCAATTTTTCCAATGGTTCCCGGACACGAAATAGTTGGAAAAGTAGTTCAGGTGGGCGATAAAGTAACCAAGTTTAAAGTAGGAGACCTGGCTGGTGTGGGTTGTTTTGTTGACTCCTGTCGCACTTGCGAAAACTGTAAAAATGACCTTGAACAATATTGCGATGATGGTATGGTAGGTACTTATAATGGCCTGGAAAGAGTTACCAACGCACCTACCTATGGTGGTTATTCTACCAATATAGTTGTAGATGAACACTACGCCCTGCATATTTCAGATAAACTTCCACTTGCTGGTGTAGCCCCATTGCTTTGTGCTGGCATTACCACCTATTCACCACTGCGCTATGTAGGCGTTAAAAAAGGACACAAAGTTGCCGTATTAGGGTTAGGTGGACTAGGACACATGGGTGTAAAGTTTGCTGCTGCTTTCGGAGCAGAAGTTACCATGCTCAGCACATCACCATCTAAGGAAGCCGATGCAAAAAAATTAGGCGCTCATCATTTTGTCCTGATCACCGATAAAGAAGCCATGAAAAAACTGGCCAATTCTTTCGACTTTATCCTTAATACCGTTTCTGCAGACCATGAATATGGAACTTACCTGAACCTGTTGAAAACAAATGGTGTAATGATTATTGTCGGTCTTCCAGAATCTCCATCTAAAGTACCCGCTTTCGATCTGATTCCAAAACGCAGAAGCATCCTGGGATCCATGATCGGCGGCATTAAAGAAACACAGGAAATGCTTGATTTCTGCGCAGAACATAATATCGTTTCAGACGTTGAAGTAATCTCCATAGAACAAATAAATGAAGCTTATGAAAGAATGATCAAAGCCGATGTGCGTTATAGATTTGTGATTGATCTGGCCTCACTGAAATAAATACATCTTTACAAAAAAATACCCCGATATATCGGGGTATTTTTTTGTAATTATTTTCCTCCTGTTAATCTATTGTGCAACTCTTTCCGTTTTGGCATAATTGATATACCTGTTTTTTTCAACCACACTAATATCCAATATTAGTTTATACTTTATTCCCCCAACGAGTGTACTGGTTTCTACTCGCTCTTGTTTAACAATGGGCGCACTTTCTTTCGTTTGTTTCAGCAACTCTTTAAATGCTCTGCCTTTCATTGTCTTAGGTGCTGGTATTTTATAGATAGATAATACAGTAGGTGCAATATCAACATTTGAAGTTGGCAGGTTACTTTCAAACGACTCCTTAAAGGATGGACCTTTTGCGAGTAAAGCAATATGAACTTCATATGGACTAAACCCACCGTGTCCGGCCACCCCACGTGCAAAACTTGCACCTGCGTAGCCTGCTTCATTTTTATCATCGTTCCAGTTTTCGTCAACCAGTATATCAGCTGCTCTTTCGGGATGGTTCCAGTGTATTGATTCGAAGGATAAAGTTCCTGGTACCCAACCTTTCTGATCGCCCTTTTTTGCTCCTTTTGTAAAAATGGCCCCTACCCAATTCTCTTGTTGTAATGCCTCTACCACTTTTCTAATGAGAGCAGTATCCTTATGTTTAATATACAAAGCTCCTTCCGCTGCAACAATATCGTCAGACTCTTTAGATTGCTTCAGGCCTTTTTGTATCAAGAAATCTGCAATACCTAATTTCCCTTTTTTTGTTACAAATCCATGATCCGTAGAGATGATGATGTTTACTCTTTTACTCATCCCTTTTTCTTCAAGTGCCTTAATAATTCTTCCAAACTGTTCATCAACAGATCTGATGGAAGCATTTGCATTTGGTGAACCTATTCCATCACTATGCGCAGCACCGTCCGGGTCAGAAAACCAGATTGCATTAACAAGAGGTCCATCGGATGCAAATCCAAATTGAATCAATGCATCCGTTACCCATTTATGTTGCGCACTATTGGGCTTACCATGGGCAGGAATTGGCCCTAATACTTTAACAAGTGTCTCTTTAAATTCTGCCGGAAGTATCATAGATGTATTTACAATCGCCCCTCTTCCAACTTTATGGTTTTGAAGCAGCGCTTGTCCACTTGATCCCGAACTGAATACCATCATCCTTTGCCCTGCTTTTTCCAAAGCTTCACCCAGAGAAATTGCAGTCAACAAATTACCATGTGTCGCTTCAGTGATACGGTTTAATTCATTTGCTTCTCCTGTATTAAGTCCTTTTAAAGGTTCTACCTGAGGAAAATAAACTGTATTACCCATAATACCATTAGTACCAGGATAGCTTCCTGTTGAATAACTGGAAGAATTCACCCGTGTTACTGTTGGAAAAACACTGTGGTGTTGTTTTCCATAAGACCCTTGTTTACTGAATGCATATACATTCGGCATTAACTCATGAGTTATATAATCAGGTCGCAATCCATCAAAGAATACAATCAGTGTTTTAATAGATGTATCTACCTGAGCGGTTAATTGCAAACCAATGCCTAAAGTCAAAATGATCAGGCTATATTTTTTCATAAACTAATTTTTACTGTTGATTATTTTTCCCACCATACTTTAATATCGCTGTTATCGCCACCCATTGATGTCACAGCTTTTGCCCGGTTCTCTGCATTTAATGACTGCAGGTAACTCGGATAAGGCACCCTGCTTGGAAATTTATTCTCAGCCGGTATACCAGTGCCCCTTGGTAAAACAGGATATCCCGTTCTTCTCTTTTCAAACCATGATTGATAGTCTACAAAGAAATATGCGTAGTATTTTTGGAGCATAATTTGCTCTAATTGCTTTTCTAAACTGGCTGCTACATCATACAGTACTCCTGGCTGGTTTACATAGCCTGTTGGCACCGTTAATCCCCATTGAACCATGGATGCAGTGATGCCTGCTTCATAGTGTTGTTTGGGAGTTTTCCCGGTATTGAACCCTTTTAGTGAAAGTTCTGATTTGATGAATTCCAATTCAGATAAGGTCATCATAATACCCATTGGCACATAAGTTTTCAAAACATCATTGTAGCTTGAATTACGACCAACCTGGTATTCAGTAGTTGTTGGATATCCACTTTCAATACCTACATAAGTTGGCACACCCCCTACTGTAACAGTGGTACACCATAATGTTCTTCTTGGATCATTGTCGGCATTCATTTTATCCATGAAAAATTTGGTGAAATAAACTCCATCGCGCCAATCGAGTTGCCTTGCATTATAATATGGATTGAAATATGGATAAGACCCTGTAAAGCGAAAAATGGCTTCGTCTGCATTCGTAGTAAACAAAGGATATTTTACCTGATCTGTGAGCATCGCACTGATCTGGTTATTTACACTTATCTCATCGTTACGCTTTGATATTCTCAACAGTAAGCGAAGTCTTAAAGAGTTACAAAACTTTTTCCACTTCACCATTCCAGGATTGATGGTGCCAGATAATGTATTGGCATTGTACAGTACATCACCACCATAAGTCAAAGCTTTACTGGTATTAATCAGGTTATTAGCTGTTTCAAGGTCTGCCAATATCTTCGTATAAATATCTTTTTGCTTATCGAATGCAGGCTGAAAATTTCCTTTGGTTGCTTTAATGGCTTCACTATAAGGAACATCACCATATAAATCAGTCAATATGGAATAAGCCCTTGATTTGTAGATAAGTGCAATGGCTTTATAGTTTGGTTCATTTAATTCCTCCGAAATTTGATATATATCTTCAATATCGGTGAGATAGGAATAAAAATTACTCCAAACACCCGCTCCGGGGTTAACAACATAACGGTGTAACCCGGTTCCACCCGGACTAGAACGTGGCGCATCTACCTGCATTAGTTCGTGCGTAAAATTTCTGGAAGCTGTAACAGCGGAGCTAACTATCCGGTATTGAAGTTGGCTAAGCATTACACCGGGGTTTACTTGTTTTGGCCTGTTTGGATCTGTATTCAGTGCCTCAAAATTTTTGGCACAGCCCGATAAAAAAACAATGAGGAGCAGTGCAATGTATGGTGATGATAAATACTTTTTCATGATTACTGTTTTGCTTGGTTAGAATTTGAATGTGAGGTTAATACCCATATTCCTGGTAGACGGAAACTGTGTTAATTCAACACCAGGTGTTAAGGTTCCACTATTCAGGTTCCCTCCTTCGGGATCAAAACCAGGGAAGCTGGTAATATTAAACAGATCGCGGCCATAGATGGCGATGCTGGTTTGTCTTATTCCGATCTTAGCCAATGTCTTTTTAGGTAAACTAAACTCAACACGTGCTTCACGTAATTTCAGGTATGAAGCATCAAAGATGTTCATTTCAGCATTGCCTATTGCGTAGATATTATCATAGTATGAGCTGGCTGGAACATTTACGGTATTCTTTTCATATTTACCAGTTCCGTTATTATATACAACACCATCTCCAACTATTCCATTATCTCTGCCAGGTAAAGTGACTTTTGTTTTACCCAGTGTATTGTTTTTATGGTTGGTTTGAGAATACATGCTGCCTCCTTTCTGTCCATCTAACAGGATATTAATCCTGAAATTGCCGATGGTGAATTCATTCATCAATCCAGCTTTCCAATCAGCAAAAGCATTACCCCATTTCTTCACAACCGGATCAAGTGGTGCAGGAAGTCCGTTTGTAGAATAGATGATTTGTCCATCTGCTGTACGCTGAAAACCCTTACCATACATATCTCCCATCCTACCGCCAACGCGTGCTTCGATGCTCACGTTACTACCATGACTATAAATAACCTGGTTTGTAATACCTGCTGCCAATTCACGAACATAACTTCTATTTCTGCTCCAGGTAAGTGTACTTGTCCAGGAGAAATGTTTATTGACAATCGGTTTTCCTGTTAATGTTAACTCAATACCCTTACTGTTAATTAATCCGGCATTAACTAATGCATTTGAGTAGCCGGATACTGGATCTAATGGAATGGCCAGAATCTGGTTTTTACTTTTATTATTATATACAGCCAGATCAACACCTATCCTTCCTTTATAAAAACGCATATCTAATCCCGCCTCATAACTGGTTGTTATCTCTGGTTTGAGGTCAGTATTAAATAAGGTTGATGGATTGGTGAAGCTATTACCATAAATACGGTCATAATATTTATCGGTTTGGTAAGGTCTTGTATCATTACCAACCTGTGCCCATGAAGCCCTGAATTTTGCAAAGGAAATAAGTTCAGGCAAGGTGAACATATCACTCAATAAAAAACTGGTACTTACTGAAGGATAGAAAAATGAATTATTTTTAAAAGGCAATGTGCTCGACCAGTCGTTCCTTCCGGTAAGGTCAACAAATATTTGGTCCTTGTAAGAGAATTGTGCAGATCCATAAACACTATTGATGGCTTTCTTTGTTTTAACCGCATCAACAACTGCAGGATCAAGGCTATTGGATACCTGATATATTCCGGGCTGTGATAACTGATCGGCATAAGCTCCTGAGAAATCATAGGTTTGTCTCATGGCATTTGCACCTCCGGAAATAGTATAATTAATATTGTCACCGAATTTGTCTTTATAGGTGAGCAAGAAATCACTATTCATTTCATAATTGAATACATTCTGCTCGCGATACATTCCACGCGGGTATTTTGTCATGCTGTACGGACGTTGTTGCGAACGAAATTCAAAAGACAAATCCGTACCTGTACGCAGCATTAGTTCCAAATTTTTATTGATGGTATAAGTAGCTGAGATATTTCCGATCACACCATGCTTATTCATTTTGTTCAGCATTTCATACAAATCAAGGTATGGGTTATCGGGCCCGGGGTTAAATGGATTTCTTTGTTTAACGCCAACAAGTCCTGGCTCCCAATAAGGTTTAAACCATTCGGGCCTGATATTTGGTGCAGTACCGATAATCAGGAAATACATGATGGTTTGGTTATTATATCCTGCAGTTGGAAGGTTATCGCTGTGTTTATTGGTATAATTTACTTTACCGTTGATTTTGAGTCGATCCGAAACTTTTTGAGAAACAGACAATGCTGCGTTTATTCTTTCAAAACCAGTATTCGGTAAAATCCATTCATTTTTAAGATGGGTAACAGATAAACGAGCAGAACCCTTATCGTTTCCACCTTCCATAGAAATACTATTGGAAATGGTAAGTCCGGTTTTAAAATACCCGGATATATAATCCTTATGCGCAACCCATGGTGTTCTTACTGTTGGTCTTCCATCGGGAGCAGCTGGATTATACTGGAAATATTGCTGACCATTGAATCTTGGTCCCCATGCCCTACCTGCAGCAACACCGGTGCTGGTATTTGGACCATCAGGACTATCGAGATAAGAATAATAAACATTAGTTCTTCCTTCGCCATATTCAAATTGATAATCCGGCCATCTGTTTACCTGGTCTATGCTGATATTTGAATTGAAGGTTACACCAATTCCTTTATCACTGCGTTGCCCGGTTTTTGTAGTGATGATGATTGCACCACCTGCTGCGCGGCTTCCGTATAAAGCGGTTGCACCCGGACCTTTCAACACAGTAATTTTATCGATATCATCTGGGTTAATGTCTGATAGTCCTGAACCAAAATCAACCGGTCCGTCTGAAGAAAGGTGAGCACTATAACCAGTACCTGTTATTCTGCTGTTAACCGGTACACCATCAATAATAATGAGTGCCTGGTTATTATCAAGATTAAGTGAATTTTCTCCACGCAGGGTAACGCGTGATGATCCCATCGGACCAGAGCCTGTTCCCTGAATATTTAAGCCCGCTACTTTTCCTGAAAGGGTATTTACCCAGTTATTGGTTTTTGCATCTTTAACTGCATTTTCTTTTACCGTTTGTGCGGCATATCCAAGCGATTTCTCTTCTCTGCGGATACCAAGAGCTGTTACTACCACTTCCTGTAACACTTCTTTTTTCTCCTCCAGAAAAATCATCAACTCTTTCGTATTCGTTACGGTAATTTCTTTATCCTGGTAACCGGTATAACTGATAACCAAAATTGAATTAGATAAAGATTTACCCTGCAGGTTCAATGTAAAAGAACCATCTGTTTGCGTAGCAGTTTTTATATCAGCGCCTTTTAACTGCACGGAAGCACCTGCCAGCGGATTAGATGCTGTATCTTTTACAAAACCTTTGATCGTTTGTGCATTAGAGATAGCTGCCAGCATTACCAGGCAAAGCATTAATAATGGTTTTCGGGGGAATGGGGTAGGTACAGATTTCATAAACAGTTTTTAAGACTGCAAATGTTTCTGTTTTAAAAGCAAGGAGGAACAATAGAAAGTAAACTTAATGATTCAATGAAGATTTGTTCACAGTATAGTAAGAGATCGCTAACAATTTGGTAACTGTTAGGTGTTAGGTGTGAGGTATTAGGTGTTAGAAATTGCTGTCTTGTCCTGATATAGGTTGACAGATTAAGTTAACAAAAAAACAGGATAATGATGTCAAAAGGTCGTAGGGAGGTATTTCGGTACAGTCTTAGCTTTAAGCAACAAGTGATTCGAGAGATTGAACAAGAAGGGCTATC